>Ga0172382_10004166_pt1 | contig 22301 bp, 18 predicted proteins | sample Leawel138RmetaG_FD_122245 | JGI IMG/M metagenome (GOLD analysis project Ga0172382, IMG submission 122245) | Leachate microbial communities from a municipal landfill in Southern Ontario, Canada - Leachate well 138R metaG | ecosystem: Engineered > Solid waste > Landfill > Unclassified | place... | reverse complement strand
ATCCGCTGGCCGACGACGGATTGCTGCCGGACTTCGATCTCGACGTGCTGTGGCATGAACGGATCACCGACGTGGTCGACAGCCCCGATGTCGGGCGGATCGGGCCGCTGCCGCACTTTCGCGCCGGAGGCCACTGGAATCGCGGCTTCGTGCTTGCCGCCGGCCCGGAGATCGCGGCGGGCACGAGGCTGCCGGAGGCCGAGGTGGTCGATCTCGCGCCCACGATCCTGGGTTTCATGGGCTGCTCGGTGCCGACGCACTTCGAGGGCCGATCGGTGCTGGCGCCGGATGGAGGAGCCCAGCGGATCGCCGCTTCCGCGTAGGGCGGGATCGCGGCCGGACCGCGTCGGGCGGGATCGCGGCTCGGCCGCGACAGGGCGGCGCGCCCGGCTAAGTCGACCGCGCCATGCAACGCTGTGTCCCATCCGTGCCCCTTGGCGCGCCGCGCCGCCGTCACCATATTCAGGTCATCGGACAATCGCTGACTGGAGGACCGGATGATCGAACGCAGACCCTTTGAAAGCCTTGGCGCCGCCGACCACGGCTGGCTGGATGCCAGGCACCACTTCTCCTTTGCGAACTACCACGATCCCGCGCGGGTGCACTGGGGTCCGCTGCGCGTCTGGAACGACGACGCGATCCAGGCCGGCACCGGCTTTCCACCGCATCCGCATGCGGACATGGAGATCATCACCTATGTCCGCGAAGGCGCCATCAGCCATCGGGACAACCAGGGCAACGAGGGGCGCACCGAAGCGGGTGATGTCCAGGTCATGAGCGCCGGCACGGGCATCGTCCATAGCGAATACAATCTGGAGCCTGACACGACCCGGATCTTCCAGATCTGGATCGTCCCGAACCGGCGGGGGCTGCCGCCCTCCTGGGGTTCCCGGCCGTTTCCGGGCGCCGATCGCGCCGGGCGGTTCGTCGCCCTGGCCAGCGGCCTCGAGGAAGACTCCGAGGCCCTGCGAATCCATGCGGACGCAAGGGTGCTCGGCGCCCGCCTCGCGGCCGGCGAGTCGACTACCTATAAACTCGGCAGGGAACGCCTCGGCTACCTGGTGCCCGCGGCGGGAAGGGTCGAGGTCAACGGGACCGTCCTGGAAGCCCGGGACGGCGCGGCGATCCGCGACGAGGACGAGTTGCGGGTGACGGCACTGGAAGACGCCGAACTCGTGCTGGTGGATGTCAGATGACCCGGCCCTGATACCGGCCGGCGGTTTGCGAAGGAGCGGCTGGCGCAATGCGCCGGCCGCCCCCCGACTGGATCAGGATGATGAAGCAAGACGGATTGCCCGGGACCGCTCCGGATCAGGCCATGATGGCGAATCCCGGCCCCGGCACAGCGCAGGGCGAGCCCCCTTCGCCACAGATCGAATTCGTCGAGTCCTGCGACCTGCCGACACCCTGGGCGGTATTCCGGCTGCACGGCTTCATCGACCACGCCACCGGCAAGGAGCACGTCGCGCTCAGCCTCGGGGACTTCTCCGACGACACCCCGGTGCTTGCCCGGATCCACTCCGAATGCCTGACGGGCGACGCGCTGTTCAGCCAGCGCTGCGACTGCGGCGCCCAGCTCGAGGAGGCGCTCAAGCGGATCGCCGACCATGGCCGCGGCCTCGTGCTGTACCTGCGCCAGGAGGGCCGTGGCATCGGACTGCTGAACAAGATCCGCGCCTATCGACTGCAGGATGCCGGCGCGGACACCGTCGAAGCCAACCATGCGCTGGGCTTTCCGGCCGACATGCGCCGCTACGATCTCTGCAAGCCGATGCTCGAGCATCTCGGCGTCCAGGCCCTGCGACTCATGACCAACAATCCGCGCAAGCCGGAGGCCCTCGAGAGATCCGGCATCCATGTCGCTGAGCGCATCCCCCTGGTCGCAGGCCTGAATCCCGCGAACCATCGCTACCTGCTGACCAAGCGCGCGAAGCTCGGCCATCTCTTCGCGGGCTACCGGGACGAACCCGAGGACTGACGAGACCGACCCCGATCGGACCTGCGCACGGCAGGCCGGGATACCGTATCGTCGCGCCCATGAATCCCGATCTCGCCATCGTCCTCGCCCTGCTCGCGGCGGCGGTTGTGATGTTCGCGTTCGGCCGGCCACGCAGCGATGTGGTCGGACTGCTGATGGTCGTCGCCCTGCCCCTGAGCGGCGTCATCGACATGGACGACGCGCTGGTCGGCTTCTCAGACCCGACCGTGATCATGATCGCCCTGCTTTTCGTGGTCGGCGAGGCGCTGGTGCGAACCGGTGTCGCCCGGCGGGCCGGCGACTGGCTGGTCGAGCGCGTCGGCTCGAGCGAAACGCGGCTGATCGCGCTGCTGATGGCGATCGTCACCACCACCGGATCGGTGATGAGCTCGACCGGCGTGGTCGCGATCTTCATTCCGATCGTCACGCGGATCGCCCGCAAGACCGGCATCGCCGCAAGCCGCCTGTTCATGCCGCTCAGCATCGCGGCGCTGGTCAGCGGCATGATGACCCTGGTCGCGACACCGCCGAACATGATCATCCATGCCGAACTCGTGCGCAGCGGGCACGCCGGGTTCGGCTTCTTCTCGTTCACTGCCTTCGGCCTGCCGGTGCTGGCGCTGGCCATCGTCTACGTCCTGTGCGTCCGCCGCTGGCTCGGGCACCCGCGGGGCGACACGACACCGCCCCCCTTGCCGCGACGGCACATGGCGACATGGATCGACGAGTACGCACTGGCCGGGCGCGAATTCCGCCTGCGAATCCACCCCTCGTCTCCGCTCGTCGGCCAGGCGCTGCGGACCCTGGACCTGCGCGGCAGCGAGGGCATCAACCTGCTGGCCATCGAGCGCAGTGAACGCTTCGGACGCCGCCTGGTGACGCCCACGGCAAGCACCCTCCTGGCCGCCGGCGACGTGCTGTTCCTCGATGTCTTCGACCCGACGCAGGATCTCGATGCGCTGATGAAGCGCTTCGCGCTCGATCCCCTGCCCCTGCGGGGCGGCTACTACGCCGACCAGCGCCAGGAACTCGGCATGGCCGAACTCATCCTGCCCGAACAGTCCGCACTGGTCGGCAAGACCGTGATCCAGGCGCGCTTTCGCTCGACCCACGACCTGGCGGTGATCGGCGTCAAGCGTGGCCGTCGCCCCCTGGCCGAACGCATCGCCGCCACCCCCCTGCAGACCGGCGACACCCTGCTCGTGGTCGGCCCCTGGCGAGCGATCCGCAAGCTTGCCGCCGAACAGCGGAACCTGATCGTCGCCAGCCTGCCTGCCGAGTTCGACGACGTCGCGCCCGCCGCGTCGCGCGCGCTGCCCGCACTGGGCGTGCTGGCGCTGATGGTCGTGCTGATGGCCAGCGGCGTGGTGCCCAATGTGCAGGCGGCGCTGATCGCCTGCCTGCTGCTGGGCCTGTTCGGATGCGTGGACATGAGCGCCGCGTATCGCTCGATCCACTGGCAGACCCTGGTGCTGATCATCGGCATGCTGCCCTTCGCGCTGGCGCTGCAGCGCACCGGCGGCGTCGACCTGGCGGCCGGGCTGCTGCTCGGTGCGATCGGCGACGCCAGTCCGCGGCTGGTGCTGGGGGCCCTGTTCGCAACCACCACCCTGCTCGGACTGTTCATCTCGAATACCGCCACCGCGGTCCTGATGGCGCCCATCGCGCTGTCCGTGGCGGCCAGCCTGGGCGCCTCGCCCTACCCGTTCGCGATGACGGTCGCCCTCGCTTCGTCGGCGGCCTTCATGACCCCGGTGTCCTCGCCGGTCAACGTGCTCGTGGTCGGCCCAGGCGGCTATTCCTTCATGGATTTCGTGCGCATCGGAGTACCGCTGGCGATCCTCACCGGGATCGTCTGCGTCGCGCTGGTGCCCTGGCTGCTGCCGTTGTAGCCCCTCACTGGCGACGCCCCGTCTGGTTGATGATCAGCACCACGGGCAGCAGCCCCACCGCGACGATGGCCAGCGCCGGCACCGCGGCGTTCTCCCACATCGACTCGGCGGTGAGCTGGAAGATCCGCACCGCCAGCGTGTCCCAGCCGAAGCTGCGCGTCATCAGGGTGATCGGCATTTCCTTCATGACGTCGACCATCACCATCAGGAAGGCCGTCAGCAACCCGCTGCGCATCAGGGGCAGGAAGAGGCGCCGCATCAGGGCCCAGGTGCCGAGGCCGAACAGGCGCGCGGTTTCCTCCTGGCGCTGCGTGATGCGCTGCATGGCGCTGTCGCTGGCCTGGTAGGCCACGGCCAGGAAGCGCGCCGACAGCGCGAGCAGCATGACGGCGACGCTGCCCTTGAGCAGCTGGAATCCCTCGAAACCGAAGGGCCTGAGCCAGGCGACCAGCAGGTTGTCGAGCCAGGCGATCGGGATGAAGACACCCACCGCCAGCACCGCACCGGGAACCGCATAGCCGATGACGGCAAGGCGGATCATCCAGGCGCTTGCCGGGTCGGGATGCCGGCGCCGCAGCCAGGCCAGCGCGAGCGACAGCACCGTGGCGATCGCCGCGGTGCCCAGCGCGAGCAGCACCGTGTTCCACGCGAAGCCCCAGAAGCGCGGCTCCAGTTCCTCGCGCCAGGTCGTCAGGGACCACAGCACGAGCTGCACGATCGGCACCACGAAGCTGGCCGTGAACACCAGGGTGCAGGCGGCGACGGCCGCCCAGCGGTGCCAGCCGCGCAGGACGACGGGAGGGCTGTGGCTGGAGGAGACCTGGTAGCTGCGGCGATGCCGGCTGCGCTGTTCGGCCGCCACCAGCACCAGCACCAGCACCACCACCAGGGAAGCGAGCTGGGCGGCGGCATCCAGGCTGTGCAGGTCGAACCAGGCCTTGTAGAGCGCGGTGGTGAAGGTGTCGTAGTTGAATACCGCCACGGCGCCGAAGTCCGCCAGTGTCTCCATCAGCGCCAGCATCAGGCCACCCGCGATCCACGGCCGCGCCATGGGGATGGACACCCGGAGGAAGGCCTGCGGCGCGCTATGGCCGAGGCTGCGGGCCGCCTCCACCGCACGACGCCCCTGGGTCACGAAGGCATTGCGCGCCAGCAGGTAGACGTAGGGGTAGAAGGCCATGGTCAGCACCAGCACGGTGCCCCAGCGGCTACCCCGGATCTCCGGGAACCAGGCGCTGCTGCCGAACCAGGCCCGCAGCCAGCCCTGGACCGGGCCGGCGAACTCGAACAGGCCCATCTGCACGAAGGCCAGCACATAGGCCGGAAAGGCCAGCGGCAGCATCAGCGCCCAGGCAAAGAAGCGCTGCCCCGGGAACTCGCACAGCGCGGTGAGCCACGCAAGCGGCACCCCGACGACCAGGACCCCCATGCCCACCAGCAGCATGAGCAGGGCGGTGTTGACCGTGACTCGCGGCAGCACATGCTGCATCAGGTGCGCCCAGGTCTCGGCCTGCGGAGACAGGCCGACCCCGATCACGGTCATCACCGGGATCAGGGTCAGCAGGGCGATCGGCAGGGCCGCCGCCCAGCCTGGCAGGCGCCGGGCACCAGGAAGGACCGGCCCTGCCAGGGCCTGGCTCAACGGTAGCCCACGCGGTCCAGCAGACGAATCGCGTCGGGCTGCCTGGCGCCGATGTCGGCGGCGTTGAGCGGGCTGGGAGTGAAATCGATACCCCAGGCCTTGATGATGGCGTCGGGTTCGACCGCCGGATTGACCGGGCTCTCGAAGGTGCCCTGGGTGTAGCCGGCCTGCGCCTCGGCCGAGGACAGCCATTCAAGCAGCTTCTGGGCGCCGGCGGGATTCTTTGCGTGCGTGGTCACGCCACCGCCCGACAGGTTCACATGGGCGCCACCCTCGCCTTCGCCCTGGTTGGCCCAGAACAGGTGCACCTTGTCCTTGATGCCCTCGTCCCGCGAGACGAGCCGGCCGTAGTAGTAGGTATTGGCGATGCCGACTTCGCACTGGCCGGCCGCGATCGCCCGCAGCAGGCTGGCATCGTTGGTGAACACATCGGTGGCGAGGTTGTCCACCCAGCCGCGCACGATCTCCTCGGTCTTCGGCTCACCGTGCTTGACCAGCAGCATGGCCACCAGCGACTGGGTATAGGTCTGCTTGCCGGTGCGCAGGCACAGCTTGCCCTTCCAACGGGGGTCGGCGAGGTCTTCATAGGTCGACAGCTGCGCCGGCTTGATCTTCGCCGGATCGAAGAAGATGGTTCGCTCGCGACGCGACAGTCCCCACCAGTGGCCGCCCGGATCGCGGAAGCTGGGCGCGACATTGGCGTCGAGGGCCGGCGACTCGATCCGGCGCAGCAGGCCACGCTCGGTCGCGTTCCAGAGGTTGCCCATGTCCACCGTCAGCAGCACATCGGCCGGCGACCCTTCCCCCTCGGCGGCCAGCCGTTCGGCGATCGCGCCACCACGATCGGTCAGAAGCTGGATACGCACGCCGGTCTCCGCGGTATAGCGGTCAAACAAGGGCTTGATGAGCTGCTCGATGCGCGAGGAATAGACGGTCACGGCGGGTTCGGACTGGGCATGGGCCAGCGGAACCGCCAAGCTGGCAGCGGCCAGCAAGGTGGTGACGAAACGCTTCAAGGGGAGACTCCTGGAGAGGAATGGCTGGAGAAGGAAGGAAATCCGACAGCCGGACCCGGGCATGGTCGGCGGGCGCCGACCGCGACGGGCTCCGGATGGTGGTGTCGAGACCGACCAGGATGCCGCACGGCGTTGGCCACAGGGTTGGCACAGGTGCCGGGGCTTGCGGTCATGACTCGGATAATACGAATGAGAATCAGACGTGATTCTATCTCATTCGCATTATCCGGGTCGGGGGCCTACCTAGATCGCGAGATACTCGTTGCGCAGGCCCTCGTCGTCCAGCAGCTCCTTCGCGGTACCGGTGAAGACCACCTCTCCCGTATCCATGATCAGCGCCCGGTCCGACAGCCGCAGCGCCGCCACCGCATTCTGCTCGACGATGATCGTGGTGATGCCGCGTTCCTTGATGCTGTAGACGATCCTCTCGATCTCCTGGACGATTACCGGCGCCAGGCCCTCGTAGGGCTCGTCGAGCAGCAGGAGCTTGACCTCGCGCGCCAGCGCCCGGGCGACCGCCAGCATCTGCTGCTCGCCTCCGGACAAGGTCACCGCATCCTGCTTGCGCCGCTCGGCCAGTCGCGGAAAGTGCTCGTAGAGCTCGTCGAGCTCCATGCCGTGGCCCGGCGCTATCCGGGCCAGCACCAGGTTCTCCTCGACGGTGAGCCCCGAGATGATGCGCCGATCCTCCGGCACGAGCTGGATGCCGCTGCGCGAGGCCTGCCAGGCCTTGCTCTGGTGCAGGGGCTTGCCCTCGAGCCAGACCTCGCCCTGGCGCAGCTCGGGGTTGTCCAGGCGAGCAAGCGCGCGCAAGGTGGAGGTCTTGCCCGCGCCATTGCGGCCCAGCAATGCGAGGATCTCGCCCTTGCGCACATCGAGCGACACGCCTTGCACGATGTAGCTCTCGCCATAGTAGGCGTGCAGATTGCGCACCGCGAAGAACGTACTGGACGGATCGGCGGCGAGATCGGCGGCCGTGACCGCCGCCTTGCGCTCGGTTCCAAGGGCGCTCATTGGACGGTTCCCCCGAGATAGGCTTCCTGGACACGCGGATCGGCCTTGATCTCCTGCGGCAGGCCGGACGCGATGATCTTGCCCTGCGCGAGGACGGAGATCCGGTCGGCCAGCGAGAACACCACATGCATGTCGTGCTCGATGATCACCTTGGTCATGCCGCCCGACTTGATCTTGCGCAGCAGGTCGATGGTGGTGTTCGTGTCGTGGCGGCTCATGCCCGCGGTCGGCTCGTCGAGCAGCAGCAGGCGCGGTTCCTGGATCAGGCACATGGCGAGTTCCAGGCGTCGCTTGTCGCCACGCGACAAGGCTCCGGCGATGTCGAAGCGCCTTGCATGCAGCCCGACCTCGTTGAGCAGGTGCTCGGCCTGCTGCTGGATGCCGGTCTCGGAGCGCACGCCACGCAGCATGTTGAGCTTGAATGCGCCATCGCGCCGGGCGAACGCCGGGGCCATCACGTTGTAGAGCACCGTCAGGTCGGGAAAGATCTCGGGCGTCTGGAACACCCGCGATATCCCGAGCTGGTTGATCTCGTGCGGAGCCTTCCCCGTCAGGACGATGCCGTCGAAGACGACCGCGCCGCTGGTGGGCGGGATCCGTCCGACGATCACGTTGAGCAGGGTGGACTTGCCGGCGCCGTTGGGGCCGATGATCGCGTGGACCTTGCCCTGCTCGATCGGGAGATCGATGTCGGAGAGTGCGCTCAGGCCACCGAAGTTCTTCTGGACATCGGCCACGTGAAGGACCGTATTGGCAGGCATCTGTTGCATCTTCGTCGCCTATTTCGCGAGTTGGGCTTCAGGCGGCGCCGCATGGCCCGCGGGTCTTCGTCGCATCATTCGGGCGGACATTCGCTTCACGCCCTCGACGAGGCCACCGGGCAGGAACACCACGATCATCACGAACAGCAAGCCGAGCGTCAGGTGCCAGCCTTCCCCGACGAACTTGGAGAGCACCGTGACCACGACCGACTGGAACCCATCGGGAAGGAAGCCGAAGAAATCGTTGAGCATGCCCACGTTGATCGCCGAGAAGATGTTCTCGAAGTACTTGATCAGCCAGGCTCCGATGATCGGCCCGAACAGCGTCCCGACACCGCCCAGGATGGTCATCAGCACGACGTTCCCTGATTCCGTCCAGCGCATCCGCTCGGCGCCGGCCAGCGGATCGGTGATCGACAGCAGCGATCCGGCCAGGCCCGCGAACATCCCCGAGATGACGAAAGCGGCCAGGGTGTAGGGCTTGGTGTTGAAGCCCGTGTAGCTCATCCGCGTCTGGTTCGACTTGATGCCGCGCAGGGCGATGCCGAAGGGCGAAGCGAAGATCTTCTGCGAAAGGTAGAAACCGAAGATCAGCAGGACGGCGCAGAGATAGAAGCCGGCATAGCCGCCCATCTCGAAGCCGAGGATCGTCGGTTGCGGCAACCCGGCACCACCCATCTGCGCGCCGAACAGCTGGTCGAGGTAGCGTGGATCGCCGCGGGCGAGCAGCAGGCCGGTTTCCCCGTTGGTGATGGGCGTCAGCACCGAATAGGCCAGGCTGTAGCTCATCTGCGCGAAGGCGAGGGTCAGGATCGCGAAGTAGATTCCCGCCCGTCGCAGGCAGAAGAACCCGATCACCAGGGCGAACAGCCCCGAGACGATGACCGCGAGGATCATTGCCGGGATGATGTCCATCGTCAGGAGCTTGAACGACCACACCGTGGTGTAGGACCCGACGCCGAGGAAGGCCGCGTGGCCGAAGCTCAGGTAGCCGGTCAGGCCGAACAGGATGTTGAAGCCCACGGCGAAGATCGCGTAGATGGCGAACTTCTGCATCAGGCCGGGGTACGCCGCCCCGAAGGGCGCCAGCCAGATCGGCATCGTGAAGACCACGATGGTGAGCGCAAGCAGCGCGACGAGATCATTGCGGGTGAGTGAAAACATGGCGCTCAGGTCTCCATGATGCCGCGTCGTCCCATCAGGCCGCGCGGACGCACCAGCAGGATGACGACTGCAACGAGATAGATGATGACCTGGTCGATGCCGGGAATCAGGGACTTGATCTCGGTCATCGACGCGAACGATTGCAGGATCCCGAGCAGGAAGCCGGCCGCGACCGCTCCCGGCAGGGAGCCCATGCCGCCCACCACCACGACGACGAAGCTCAGTACCAGGAACTCCATCCCGAGGTGATAGTTGGGCGCCAGCAATGGCGTGTACATGACCCCGGCCACGCCGGCGACCACGGCCGCCAGCCCGAACACGATGGTGAACTTCCGGTCGATGTCGATCCCGAGCAGTCCCACGGTCTCGCGATCGGCCATTCCGGCGCGCACGACCATGCCGAAGGTGGTCAGGTGCAGGAAGGCGAACACCCCGCCGATGACGATGACCGAGAAGAGCAGGTAGATCAGCCGCCACCAGGGATAGGTCAGGACATGCGGATCCATACCGAACCAGACCCCGATGTCCGCGGCCACGCGGAAGGCGGCGGGCGTCGGCTGCGGGATCGGGTTGGCGCCGAACATGCTCTTGACGATCTCCTGGAGCACGATGGCCAGCCCGAAGGTGACGAGGATCTGCTCGGCATGCGTGCGCTTGTAGAAATGCTTGATCAGGCCACGTTCCATGGCAATGCCGATCGCCAGCATCACCGGAACCGCGAGCAGCAGCGAGATCGGTACCGAGTAGTCGACCATCACGGCACCGAAGTCGCCGAACCACTCCTGCACCATCGGTGTACGGACCTCGACCGGCGCGCCCCAGGGCGTCGTCCGGGTCGGGTCGGTGGTGACCGTCTCGATGGTGATCAGGTACCGGAACGTGACGGCACAGAAGCAGCCGAGCATGAACAGCGCGCCGTGCGCGAAGTTCACCACGCCGAGTGTTCCGAATACCAGTGTCAGGCCGAGGGCGATCAGCGCATACGCCCCGCCCTTGTCCAGGCCGTTGAGCAACTGGGCCAGCAACGCGTTCATCTAGGCTCTCCCCGAGCGAGCACCACCGAGCAGCGGAATGCCGGCCCGGCGACGCGAGCGTCACCGGGCCGGCCGGACCCCATCAGCACTGATTGGGTTCGTAGGGTCCGAGTTCGCCCCCGAAGATCGACGGATCGTAGGTGACCTCCTCGCGGGACGTCTTGCCGATCACGTCGAGCACATCGAAGCGGCTGGTCGGTTTCTCGTTGCCACGCACGACCAGGACTTCCTTGAAGCACTGGTGGTCGGTGTCGCGGTACAGGGTGGGGCCGTTGCCCATGCCGTCGAACTCGAAGCCTTCGAGCGCCTTGATGACTTCCGGCGGATAGAAGGTCCCGGCACGCTCGACCGCGTCGGCATAGAGAATCGCCTGCACGTAGCCGGTATGGGCCGACTGCGAGGGAGGCGCGCCGTATTCCTCGCCATAGGACTTGGTGAAGATCTTGCTCGCCTCGTCGTCGAGCTGCCAGTTCCAGTTCTGCGTGCCGATGATGCCCCGCACCGCGTCGCCGGCGCCCACCGCCATCAGCTCGGAGAACATCGGCACGACGATCTCGAAGTCCTTGCCGTTGGCCTGGCGCTCCTTGATGCCGAACTGGACGGCCTGGGGCAGCGAGTTGACCATGTCATGGCCGTAGTGGTTGAGGATGAGCACGTCGGCGCCGGAGTTGAGCACCGGCGTGAGGTACTGGGAGTAGTCGCCCAGGCCGAGCGGCGTGCGCACGGTCGCCACGGTCTGCCAGCCCAGCGCCTCGGTCGCCGCCTTGATCGACTCCTCCTGGGTCCATCCCCAGGTGTAGTCGGCCGTGAGATGGTAGGCGCGCCGGTCCTTGCCGTATTCCTGGGCGAGGAAGGGCGCGATCGCGACACCGGACTGGTAGGCGTTGAAGAAATGCCGGAAACCGTAGCGGCGCTTGTCCTTGCCGGTGGTGTCGTTGGAGTGGGTCAGGCCGGACATGTAGATCACGCCCATTTCCTGGCACAGGCTCTGCTGGGCGATCGCCTCGCCGGAGGTCACCGACCCGGTGACCATGATCGCCTTGTCGCGCTCGATCATGCGCCGGGCGCCGTCCCGGGCCGCGTCGGTATTGGTCTGCGTGTCGCCGGTGACATACTCGACCTTGCGGCCAAGCACGCCGTTGCCTTTCAGCGAATTGGGCTTGAAGCTAGCGAGCAGGCCGCCATCGCCCTCGCCGTTGATGTGCTTGATGGCGAGTTGGTAGCCGGTGAGCTGCTCGAGGCCTTCTTCGGCATAGGTTCCCGTCTGCGGGACGTTGAAGCCGAAGATGATCTTGCCCTTGGTGGGATCGTTGCAGAACTGCTGCGCCCATGCATTCCGGATGAAGAAATGCGGTGCACTCAGCGCGACGATGCCGGCACCGGTGCCCTTGAGGACGGAACGCCTGTTCACGCGAATCTTCGTCATGTTGCCTCCTCCGTAGATTTTGGTGTCCTCGCCGCACCAATCGGACCGAAGCCGGTGCGGGAAGCTCGACCAAAACTACCATGCTCATTCAACGGCAATTGACTTTGTGTTTATTTCTTGTCAATAATTTCGATTTTGTAAATCCTATTATGTAAATTCTTTACAACATGAGTGTCAGGGTTCCCATCGGCATGCGCATCAAGCGCCGGCGAATGGCTATCGGAATATCCCAGGCGGGCCTCGCCCGCACCCTGGGGATCTCGGCGAGCTATCTCAACCTGATCGAGAGCGACAAGCGCGCGATCGGCGGCGGCCTGCTGGTGCGGATCGGCGAGCGCCTCGGACTGGACCTTGCCCACCTGTCCGGCGAAACGGATGCGCGCATCGTGGGCGCCATCGGCGAGCTGATGACAGACCCCGTCATGCAGGGCATCGAGATCGACGCCGAGGCGATCCGCGATCTCGTCGCCCGGCATCCCGAGGCCGCCGCTGCGATGGTCCGGCTGCACCGGTCCTATTCCGACACCCATGACAACGTCGAATCGCTTCGCCACCGGCTGCGGTCGGACCCTCACCTGTCGCAGCTGCTGCACGAGATCCTCAATCGCATCAGCGGCATCCGGTCGGGCGCGGAGATCCTCACGACGGTCCCCGACCTCAGCGATGCCGACCGCAGCCGCTTCATCGCGAGGATCGGATCCGAAACGCAGGATCTCGTACCGACGATCCGCAATCTGGTCGGCCATTTCGAGCAGGCGGCGGCGAGCCAGAAACCGACATCGCCGCTGCGCGAAGTCGACGAGGCGATCATCGCCCACGGCAATCACTTCCCCGCCCTGGAGGACGCCGCCGACGCGCTGGCGGCCGAGCTGCCGCGAACCCATCCGCCACAGGAAGTGATTCTCGCCGCCCTGCTGCGCGATCGCTTCGGTATCGAATGCCGGGTCGCGACCGGCCCGACGGCCCGTGGCGACGAGGCCGATGCCAGCGTGCTCCTGCTGCCGGAAACGGCGCCGCCCACCACCCGCAGTTTCAGCATGCTGCGCCGTTACGCGACGCTGGCGGCCGGCGATGTCCTGGGGAGAACGGTCGACGAGTTCGCACTGTCGTCCGGGGAGGCGAAGCGCCTGGCGCACCGGGCGCTGTCCTCGTATGTCGCCGGCGCGATGATGATGCCCTACGACGCGTTCCACGCCCTTGCCGAGGAACGTCGCTACGACATCGAACTGCTCGGCAACATCGTCGGCGCCAGCTTCGAGCAGGTTGCGCACCGCCTGGTCACGCTGCGGCGCCCCGGCAAGGAAGGCGTCCCCTTCGGCTTCCTGCGGGCCGACCGCGCCGGCCGCCTGAGCAAGCGCTTCACCCTGCCCGGCCTGATCCTGCCGACCTTCGGGCACGGCTGCCTGCTGTGGCCGATCTACCGCGCCTTCGGCACCGACGACATCGTGCGCCAGGTTTCCGTGCTGCCCAGCGGCGCGCGCTTCCTGCAGATAGCGAAGCGGGTGACCAAGCCCGTGGGCGGCTTCCACGTGCTGCAGCCGACTTTCGCCATCATGCTTTCCTGCGACATGCTGCACACCGATCGCACCGTCTACGCCGACGGCATGGACGGCCCGCATGTCGTCGTCGAGACGGGTCCCTCATGCCTGCTGTGCCCGCGCACCGACTGCGCCCATCGTCATGAACTGCCGGTCTGATCGGCCGCGACGGACACCGCGGCCAGCGGCAGCACGACGCGAAAGCAGGCGCCCGGCAAGCGGCCACGGGTCAGCTCCAGCACGCCATCGAATTTCCTGACGATGTTCTGCGAAATGTTCAGGCCCAGGCCGAGGCCGCGCGCGCCGCTCGCGGTACCCGGTTCGGCCCGGATGAACTTCTCGAATATCGAACTGCGATAGTGCTGCGGAATGCCCGGGCCGTTGTCGGAGATCTCGACGACGTAGCTGCCGTCGGCGAATTCCGAGGTGATGTGAACCCGCGGGTCGGCGGAGTTGTTGTAGGCAATGGCATTGGAGATGATGTTGATGAACACCTGGCTGAGGCGGCCGGCATCGCCCAGCACCGTGGCATTGCCGACCCGGGCGCCGTTCTCGATGATGACGCCGCGCTTGCGCGCCAGCGCTTCGCAGACCATCACCGCCTGGTCGAGCACCTCCTCGGCATCGACGGGCACGTTCTCCCACCCTCGCTCGCCCTGCTCGAGCGCGCTCAGGTCGAGGATGTCGTCGAGCAGCCGCGTCAGGCGCACGCTTTCATTGTGAACGGTGGTGACGAAGCGCTCGCGCTGCTCGGGTGTGAGATCCCCGACCGTGAGCAGGATCTCGGCGAACGACCGGATCGAGGTCATCGGCGTACGCACCTCGTGACTGACCTGCGAAAGGAAATCATCCTTCTGCCGGTGCAGTTCGTGCAGCAGGGCATTGGCGGCCTGGAGCTGCCGCGCGGTCGAGCGAAGCTCCTCGGACTTCGCTTCCAGCGCATGCGAGTACTCGATCATCTGCTGCGTCTCGTCGGCCATCCGCATCACCTCCTCGAGCGAGACGGTATCGCCGACCACCACCTTGTTCAGCAGGATATGGGCCGACGCCGATCCGATGGAGCCGGCCAGCTCCCGCTCCAGCCTCGAGATGAAGGCGGGTGAGACATCGTGCTGTCGCGTCGCCGCCGCGCGTGACATGCCGTGGGAGTCGAACAACGCCCGTGCGCGACTCCAGCCGAGCACCCGCTCGGCGACGAAGAAGAGCTCGCTCGTCGTGGTCGATCCGCGGATGATGCGTGTCTGGAGCGAAGCGCCGCGTCGGAACACATCGACGAAGAGCGCGGACTGGATGCGCTCGAGCGCGCTCTGGCTGGTGGCGACCGAGACGCAGAGCAAGGCGGATGTATTGAGGAGCAGGCTCCAGAACACCGCGTGCACGAGGGGGTCGACGCCCTCCATGCCGAACAGGGCCTGGGGCCGCAATGCGCCGATGCCCCACGGACCATCGACCAGAAGCGAGACCACGACCGGGCTGAACGACGACAGCGAGGGCAGGAACATCGTCCATGCCCAGACGATGAAGCCGACCGAGATGCCGGCGAGCGCGCCCTTGACATTGGCGCCGCGCCAGTAGAGCGCGGCGAGCATCGCCGGCAGGAACTGGGCGACGCCGGCGAAGGAGATCAGCCCGATCGGGGCCAGCGCGTCGGAGGCTTCCGTCAACCGGAAGTACATGAAGCCCAGCGCCAGCAGGCCCGCGATCGAGATCCGGCGGCTGCGCAGGAGCAGCCGTGCGATATCGTGCTCGCCGGCTTCCTCGCCATGGGTCGACCGGCGCAGCACGAAGGGCAGCACGACATGGTTGGAGACCATGATCGACAGGGCGATGGAGGCGATGATGATCATCGAGGTGGCGCTCGAGAAACCGCCGATGAAGACGAAGAGGGCCAGCGCATCCTGGCCGGCCACCATCGGCACGGTCAGAACGAACATGTCCGGATTCGAGCCCGCCGGCATGGTGGCCAGGCCGTAGAGCGCGATCGGCATCGTGAAGAGGCAGGTCAGGAGCAGGTAGGCGGGAAAGGCCCAGCCGGCCGTTCGCAGGTGGTTCTCGTCGAAATTCTCGACCACGGTGATCTGGAACTGGCGCGGCAGGCAGATCACGGCGCAGGCGGACAGGAACAGCATGGCGACCCAGCGACTGCCGAAGGGCTCCTTCTCGTGGATCTCGAAGCCCGCCTCCACCGCCCGCGCGTAGATGTCGCCGAAACCGTCGCCGATCCCGAACACCACGAAGATGCCGACGGCCAGCAGGGCCAACAGCTTGACCGCCGCCTCGAAGGCGATGGCGGCCACGACGCCGAGATGCCTTTCGCGCGCATCGGCGTTGCGGGTTCCGAACAGGATGGTGAAGACGGCCATCACGACGGCGATGCCGAAGGCGAGGCTCACCTCGTCGAGCGTGGCCAGGTGGTCGTCACCGGCGCCCTTGGCGACCGAGACCGTCTGGATCGAGGTGGTGATCGCCTTCAGCTGCAGCGCGATGTAGGGCGTGACCACGACCACGACGATCAGGGTGACGAGGACCGCGAGCTCGTTGGACTTTCCGAAGCGCGAGGACAGGAAGTCGGCGATCGAGGTGATGCGCTGCGAATGGCTGATGCGGATCAGCTTGCGCAGGATGAACCACCAGCCGATGAAGACCAGCGACGGCCCCATGTAGATGGTGATGAACTCGAGCCCATGGCGCGCCGCCGTGCCCACCGCGCCGTAGAAGGTCCAGCTGGTGCAGTAGACCGAGATCGAAAGCGTATAGACGATGGGCGAACCGAGGAAACCGCTCCGGCTGCCCGTGGAGCGCGCGTCCGCGACATAGGCGATCAGGAACAGCAGGCCGACATAGCCGATCGCGGTCAGGATGACGAAATCGGGCGAGAGCATCAGTCGTCGCTGGCTGTCTTCGCGCCGGGGAGGCCCCGGGGATCATGCGCATGATCCGGATCGGCCTGCATGTAGTCGGGGTCGCGACCTTCGTCGCCGGCGAAATCATCGCGAAAGGGGCGTCGGCGCGACAACACCATGGTGATCCCGACGAGGAAGAGCCAGACCAGGAAGAGATAGACCGCCTCGAGCGGCACCCCGAACAGCAGGATCCGCCTGCCGACGAACAGGTTGATCAGCGGCGGCGTCAGCAGCAGGGTGCCGAAGAACGGCAACAGGAACGCGAGCTCTTCCCGGCCCGACTTGTGCTCGCCCGCCGGCGACCCGTTAGGCATGCGCGGCCAGCCGGCCGTCACCCTCGAGCAGCTCGCGCACGGCCGACACGACCTCGTCGTTGGCGAAGGGCTTGGTGATGAAGCCGTCGGCCTTGAGATCCATTGCCGCCTTCCGGTCGTACTGCTGGCCGCGCGCCGTCAGGATCAGCACCGCTATCGAACCGAACACCTCATCGGAGCGGAGTGTCTTGAGGACATCGAATCCCCCCTTCTTGGGGAGCATGATGTCGAGCAGCACCATGCGCGGCCGGTACTTGTAGGCCGCCTCGAGCGCGGCCTCGCCGTCGCGCGCGACACCGACCTTCCAGCCGCAGCGTGTCAGTATGAATTCCAGCGACTCCAGGATCGCCGGCTCATCCTCGACAATCAGAATATCCGTCATCAACGCCCCCCCAAAGGCTTGATCGACTTCATCACCTGGTTTCGGGAACGGTCCGCGGCAGGGCCGCACGACCATCCCCTTGCTCCTGTCCTCAGATGCATCGAAGTCGAAAAGCCGCCGGAAGTCAAGCGTCGGGGTATAGCGGCAACGGGCGCCGGTCCGCCACGCAACAACGCCGCGACAGCGGAGACGGCCTGCCCCCCATCAGAGCGTCATCGGCGCCACGCCAAGCCGCGCAAGCCGAACCGCGGCTTCGTCCGCCATCCGTTCGACGATCCGTGCCGCGGGCTCGATGGAATCGATCAGGCCCGCGGCCTCCCCGAACCAGACCCCCGTGTTCTCCGGATCTCCGGCAGTGAAGGCCTGTCGGTAGCGCGGGCCTTCCACCGCGACCTGGCGCTCCAGTTCCGCCTCGCGCCCATGCCAGCGGTCGGTGAAGGCGTTTCGCCGGATCCTGGCGCTGAACCCCCGGGGCCAGGATATCTGGCGGGCGATGTCGGCCACCGTGGTGCGCAGCGTGCCGTCGCCGTCGGTTTCGAGGATGGCGCGGTGGTGTCCGTCGTGGACCAGGGCTTCCGTGGACGCCCACAGGCGGGTCCCGACCAGGACGCCATCGGCGCCGAGGGCGAGCGCTGCCGCCAGCCCCCGACCGTCGGCGATGCCGCCCGCCGCCAGCAACAGCGTGTCGGGGGCATGCGCGGCGAGATGGTCGGCGGCTTCGGGCACGAAGGTCAGCGTTCCCCGCAGTGCGCCGTGCCCGCCCGCCTCCGACCCTTGCGCGACCACCACGTCGGCGCGCACGTCCACGGCGTCCATCACATGGGCCATGTCCTGGCACTGGCAAATGACGAGCGCGCCGGCGGCACGGATCTCGTCGACGAAGGGGCGCGGATCGCCGAAGGACAGCATGACCGCGGCCGGCCGATGCGCGAGCACGTCGGTCAGCATCGACGGGGATTTCCGCAGCGACCAGGTGATGAAGCCCACGCCCACCCGCGCACCCGCAGCCGCGTCGAACTGCTCCTCGAGCCAGGAAGCATCGCCGTAGCCGCCGCCGATCAATCCGAGCCCTCCGGCCCGGCTCACCGCTGCCGCGAGAGCGCCGCCTGCGGCGAACGCCATGGGCGCCGAGACCACCGGGTGCCGCAGGCCGAGCGCCTTGTTCAGTCGTGTCGAGAGTGTGGCCATGGGTCCTCCGTCGGTGTTCCGGGCATTTGATCCGAACCCGAACGTCATTTCAAATGATCACGAAGTCCCACGGACGGTTCGACTCCCCGCCAAACAACAACGCCCGCTATCGCGGGCGCAGTTGTTTGGCGGAGACGGAGGGATTCGAACCCTCGATGCAGGTTTTGCCCGCATGCTCCCTTAGCAGGGGAGTGCCTTCGACCTCTCGGCCACGTCTCCTAGCTTCAAGATTTCTCTCGATGCCGGCTCGGGGCGCATTGTACCCGATGCAAGGGCCGGTCCCCGCCCGCGACGGGGATTTTTCAGGCGGTCTTTTCCTGCTCGAGCCCGAAGGCCTTGTGCAGCGCCCGTACCGCGAGCTCCATGTACTTGTCGGCGATCACCACGGAGATCTTGATCTCGGAAGTGGAGATCATCTGGATGTTGATGCCCTCTTCGTAGAGCGCGCCGAACATGGTGCTGGCCACGCCCGCATGCGAGCTCATGCCGATGCCGACGGCCGACACCTTGCAGATGTCCGGGTCGCCGACGATGTCGCCCGTGCCCAGCGGCCCGCGGACCTCGCGCTCCAGGATGTCCAGCGCGCGCTTGAACTCGGTGTGCGGCACCGTGAACGAAAAGTCGGTCATGCCGCCGACCGACTGGTTCTGGATGATGACATCGACCTCGATGTTCGCGGCCGCGATGGGTCCGAGGATCTGGAAGGCGATCCCCGGCCGGTCGGGCACGTTCATGACGGTGATCTTGGCGGCGTTGCGGCTGAACGCGATGCCGGATACGACGGCCTTTTCCATGTTGTCGTCTTCCTCGATGGTGATCAGGGTTCCCGAGCGGGCTTCTTCCTCGACCGGGATGTCCGGCGGTGTCAGGCTCGACAGCACCCGGGTGCGCACCTGGTACTTGCCGGCGAACTCGACCGAGCGGCTTTGCAGGACCTTCGACCCGAGGCTGGCCATCTCGAGCATTTCCTCGAAGGTGATGCGCGCGAGGCGACGCGCATCCGCGACCACCCGCGGGTCGGTGGTGTAGACGCCGTCGACATCGGTGAAGATCTGGCATTCGTCGGCGCCCAGGGCCGCCGCCACGGCCACTGCCGAGGTGTCGGAGCCGCCGCGTCCGAGCGTGGTGATGTTGCCGCCCGTATCCACCCCCTGGAAACCGGTCACGATGACCACGCGGCCGGCATCGAGCTCCGCCCTGACCCGGGCGTCCTCGATCGACTCGATCCGCGCCTTGCCGTAGGCGTTGTCGGTACGCACCGGCACCTGCCAGCCAGTGAAGCTGATCGCATCGACGCCGATCGATTGCAGGGCGATCGCGAGCAGGCCGACGGAGACCTGTTCGCCGGTCGAGGCGATCATGTCGAGTTCGCGCCGCGAGGCGTGCTCGCTGATCTGCTGGGCGAGATCCAGCAGGCGGTTGGTCTCTCCCGACATGGCCGAGGGCACGATGACGACCTGGTGCCCGGCGCGATGCCATTTGGCGGCGCGGGCGGCGACATTGCGGATGCGCTCGATCGAGCCCATCGAGGTGCCGCCGTATTTCTGGACGATGAGGGACATGGGCTGGCTTTGGTGGCTTCTTGCGGTACGAAGCCCGCAGCGCCCCCGGGCGGCGCGCGAGCAAAACGGTCGATTATAGAAGATGCCGACGACGGCTTCAGGACTTCGTCAGAGGTAGGGGCTGCGGGGATCGCCGCAGGCGAGCGGCTCGAAACGCAGGCCGACGCCGCCCGATGGGCTCCCGTCGCCGGTTACCGCCGGCGCGACGCCGACGTTGCAGCCGAAGCCGGCGGCGAACACCACCTGGCCGTCGATTTCGACCACCGGCATGGCCGCGCGAAGCCAGGGCGGCACCGCCCGCTCCTGCCAGAGGTTCTTGAGGGTCCGCGACCGGCGGCCGGCCGTGGTCCGCAGGCGATCGCCGGCACGCGGACGCCGGACGGTCCAGGGCCGCGAGCGCAGCCAGTCGACCGCCAGCGGCCCGTCCGGCTCGATGTGCAGGACCGCATCGTGATCCGGCAGCGCGAGGCTCGATTCGCCCCGCCACTGCCAGCGGAGCGTGGACGGGGCTTCGATCCCGCATCGCTCGATCCAGATCGCATCGCGATAACGGCACAGCCAGGCGCCGGCATGGGGCAGGCGCAGCGGCGGTGCGCCGGGCGCATCGAGCTGGCGACGCCAGTCGGCCAGGCGCCCGGCGCTCGGCGCCGGCAGGCCCTGCGCGTCGAGCCAGGCGCGCAGCACGATGGCCTGGCGGGTATCGGAGAGTCCGGCCAGGCCGGCGGCATCGAGCCGGCCGCGCGCATCGAGCAGCCGCCCGAGTTCCTCGTCGGCCATCTCGAGCAGCAGGGCCTGGGTCGCGGCGAGATGCTCGATCGCGCGCATCGCCCCCACCCGGAAGCCGGGCATGGCCGCCTCCAGCGCCGGCAGGGCACGGTGTCGCAGGGCGTTGCGGGCGAACCGCTGGTCGTGATTCGACGGATCCTCGACGAATTCCACCCGATGGCGACCGGCATGCGCTTCGAGCGCCGAGCGCGGCAGGCCGAGCAGCGGGCGATGCACGCCGCGCGGACCCGGGTGGGCGCCGGCCATGGCGGCCAGGCCGCGTGGTCCGGCGCCGCGTCCGAGCGCGATCAGCAGGGTCTCGACCTGGTCGTCGGCATGGTGCGCGCAGGCGACGAGCTCGCAGCCGGCCTCCTGCGCGATGCGGTCGAGCGCCGCATAGCGCGCCTGGCGTGCCCAGGCCTCGAGGCTCTCGCCGGCGCCGGGCGCCCCGTCCAGCCGCTGCAGTGTCGCATCGATGCCCAGCATCCGTGCCCGCTCGGCGACGAAACCCGCCCAGCGGCGCGACGGGGACTGCAGGGCATGGTCGATGTGACCGACATGGAGCCGGCCCGCCGGCACCAGGCGGACAAGCGCATCGAGCAGCACCATCGAATCGAGCCCGCCACTGGTCGCCACGAGGATGCGCCGACCGGCGGCCGGTCCGGCCAGCCACCCCTGCAGGGCGTCGACGACCGCCGACGCGTCCGGCTCAGGTGTCGGTCTCCCTGAACTTGCCATACGACAGCAGGCGCTCCTGGCGCTTGGCGACGAGTTCCTCGGGTCGCAGGCCCTGGACCTGGCGCAGCGCATCGGCGATCGCCCGTCGCAGGGTTTCGGACATCGCGTCGACATCGCGATGGGCGCCGCCCACCGGTTCGTCGATGACGCGATCGACGAGGCCCAGGGACTTCAGCCGTTGCGCGGTGATGCCCAGGGTCGACGCCGCCTCGGCAGCCTTGTCGGCGCTCTTCCAGAGGATCGCGGCGCAGCCCTCGGGCGAGATGACCGAGTAGATCGCGTACTGCAGCATCAGCACCGTGTCGGCCACCGCGAGCGCGAGCGCGCCCCCCGAGCCCCCTTCCCCGATCACGGTCGTGATGATCGGCACCCGCAGGGAGGCCATCTCGAACAGGTTGCGGCCGATCGCCTCGGACTGGCCACGCTCTTCGGCGCCGATCCCGGGATAGGCGCCCATGGTGTCGACGAAGCTGAGGACGGGAATATCGAACTTCTCGGCGGTGCGCATCAGGCGCAGTGCCTTGCGATAGCCTTCCGGGCGCGGCATGCCGAAATTGCGCAGGCTGCGCTCCTTGGTGTCGTGCCCCTTCTGGTGACCGATCACCATGACCGTATGGCTGTTGAAGCGCGCCAGCCCGCCAACGATGGAACGGTCGTCGCCGAAGGCCCGATCGCCATGCAGTTCGTGGAAGTCGGTCAGCAGCGACCGGATGTATTCCAGCGTCTGGGGCCGCTGCGGATGCCGCGCGACCATCGCCACCTGCCAGGGCGTGAGCTTCGCGTAGGTGTCCTTGAGCAGCGCCTGGCTCTTCTTGCGCAGCCGGCCGATCTCCTCGGCGATGTCGACGGCGGAATCGTCCTGGACGAACCGAAGCGCATCGATCTTCTGCTCGAGGTCAGCGATCGGCTGTTCGAAGTCTAGGAACGTGGTCTTCATCGATTCTCCACTGGCAGCGGATCGAGGCAGCGCCACATGTACCAGGT
>Ga0172382_10004165_pt1 | contig 22303 bp, 30 predicted proteins | sample Leawel138RmetaG_FD_122245 | JGI IMG/M metagenome (GOLD analysis project Ga0172382, IMG submission 122245) | Leachate microbial communities from a municipal landfill in Southern Ontario, Canada - Leachate well 138R metaG | ecosystem: Engineered > Solid waste > Landfill > Unclassified | place... | reverse complement strand
GGGGCTCAGTGCCGCCTGCTGTCGATCTCGCGCTCGTCCTTCTACCACGAGCCGGCTGGCGAGACGGATCAGAACCTCTGCCTGATGCGGCTGATTGACCGGCAGTTCCTCGACACGCCCTTCCATGGCGTCCGGCAGATGACCTGGCACCTGCAGAACGAGGGGCATGGTGTGAACCAGAAGCACATCCGGCGGCTCATGCGACTTATGCACCTGATGCCGATCTACCGGAAGCCCAACACCAGCAAGCCGAGGAAGGGGCACAAGACCTAAAGCAGGCCATCGACCGCATAGGAGCCGTCGATGGCCGCAGCCACAATCCGGCCCGTGGATATGATCATGGCCACGGCCACCGATCAGCCGCCGGACGCCTCGCTAGATCAGCATCAGGCCGAGAACCGCGATCATCGCGAGAGACAGCGACTCGACCATCCCCGCGAAGCCCTCAATGCGATCCCGCGCCCCAACGAGCCGCCAGACGGCGCCATAGACCAGAATCACCGCCACCGCGGCTTGGGCGAAGCTCGACAGTGCGGCCAGGCCGGTCAGCCAGCGGAGCCACGCAGGCGAGGCCGCGGCATAGGCGGCGATCACCGCCTTGCCATGTCCGGCTGGCTGCGCCCGCGCACGCCGCCGAAGGCCGAGCCGCGCCAGACCCGGCCCGTCACAAGCTGGAACGGCCGCGTCGCGATCTCCTCGCCCGCACCCGCGACGCCGATCACCGTGCATTCGCCCCAGCCCTTGTGGCAGGCTTCCAGCGCCGCGCGCATCACGCCCACATTGCCGATGCACTCGAAGGAATAATCCACGCCGCCATCGGTCATCTCGACGATGACGTTCTGGATCAGCTGCGCGAAATCCTTCGGATTGATGCAGACATTCGCCCCAAGGCTCTGCGCCAGCGCAAACTTGCCGGGGTTGGTGTCGATGCCGATGATCCGGCCGGCGCCGATCATCTTCGCACCCTGGATCACCGCCATACCCACCGCACCGAGGCCGAAGACGGCCACGGTCGAGCCGGGTTCGACCTTCGGGGTGTTCCTGACCGCACCCATGCCGGTCGGCACCGCACAGCCCATGACGCAGGCTTTGGAGAGCGGCGCCTCCTTCGAGATCTTTGCGACCGAAATCTCCGGCAGCACGGTTTATTCCGAGAAGCTGCTGATCCCCTATGTAATGGTGGAGCATCTTGCCCCTATAGGAAAACCGCGAGGTGCCATCCGGCATCAACCCGGCCCCTTGCGTTTCCCGGATGGTCTGGCAGAGGTTGGTCTTGCCCGACCTGATATAGGGGCAGTTCGGGTCCTCAGGGATGTAGAGCGGGATGACGTGATCGCCGGGCTGCACCGAAGTCACGCCCTTGCCGACTTCCTCCACGACGCCGCAACCCTCATGGCCGAGGATCACCGGGAACAGCCCCTCAGGGTCCTTGCCCGACAGGGTAAAGACATCCGCATGGCACAGGCTGGTGGTGACGATGCAGATCAGCACCTCGCCCTCTTTCGGGCCATCCAGATCGACCTCCTCTATCTCCAGCGGGCGGTTCGGTTCCCAGGCAATGGCGGCACGGGTTTTCATGAAGGTCTCCTCCGGGATCGGTTCAGGATGGGTACAGGGGCGGGCCGCTTACGCGACCCGCTTCTGGCCCCATTGCGGGAAGGGATCGGGCAGCTTCGACCAGGCTTCCGGCGTGAAGTCCCAGGCATCGACCAACGCCGCATCCAGCCGCGCGGTCAGCGCCGCTTTGTCCATGCCGGCGCCGATGAAGACCAGCTCCTGCCGCCGGTCGCCCCAGGGCTCTTCCCAGACTTCGCCAACCTCTTTCAGCGCATCGGGATGGGTCGGCCAGCGCTCGCGCGGCACCGAAGCCCACCAACCGCCAAGCGGCGTGACGCTGGACATCGCGCCCGCCAGCGAAAACTCCACCGCCCAGTTCGGGCGGCTGGCGATCCAGAAATGCCCCTTGGCGCGGATCACACCCGGCAGGTCGCCGTTCAGCAGATCATAGACCTTGCGCGGGTGGAATGGACGGCGGGCGCGGTAGACAAAGGAGGAAATACCGTATTCCTCTGTCTCGGGCACATGGTTCTCGAAGCCGTAGAGCTCTTTCGCCCACATCGGATGCATATGCGCCTTGTCGAAATCGAAAAGCCCGGTATCAAAAATCGCATCCGGTTCGATACGGGAGAAATCTGTCTCGATCAGCTTCGCATCCGGGTTCAGCGCCCGCACGATCTTGCGGGCCTGGTCGAGGCGCTCTGGCCCGGCCTCGGTCACCTTGTTCAGCACGATCACATCGGCGAATTCCATCTGGTCTGTCAGCAGATTCACCAAGGTGCGTTCGTCCTGCTCGCCAAGGCTCTCGCCGCGGTCGGCGATGAAATCGTGGCTGGCGAAATCCTTGGTTAGGTTCACCGCATCAACCACCGTCACCATCGTGTCGAGCCGCGAGACATCCGACAGGCTCTCGCCATTGGCATCGCGGAAATCGAAGGTCGCGGCCACAGGCAGCAGCTCGGCAATGCCGGTGGACTCGATCAGCAGATAGTCGAAACGCCCTGGCTCATCACCGGGCACCACTCCTCGCGGATGCCTTCCTCTTCATAACCATGCACGGAAACGCCATGTCCCTCTTTTCCCCCCGTCTCTCCGTCGAACAGGTCGAGGAAGGCCACGATCTGGCTCCCCGGTTCAACGCCGAGGGCTTCATCCCGGTCGTCACCACCGATGCCGCCAGCGGCGAGGTGCTGATGATGGGGGTGATGAATGCCGAGGCGCTGACGCGCAGCATCGAGACCGGCGAAGCGCATTACTGGAGCCGCTCGCGCCAATGCCTCTGGCACAAGGGCGCGACCAGCGGGCTGGTGCAGAAGATCGTCGAGATGCGGATCGACGACGATCAGGATGCGGTCTGGCTGCGGGTCAAGGTGGATGGTGGTGCAAGCTGCCATGTCGGCTATCGGTCCTGCTTCTATCGCGCCGTGCCGGTGGGTGGGTCGGAGGTGCCGAGGCTGACCTTCACCGAGACCGGGAAGGTCTTCAATCCCTTGGAGGTCTATGGCGATGCACCCAACCCTACGCAGCTCTGATGGCTTGTGGATGGGACATGCCCTGGCCCTGGCGCGGCGGATGCGCGGCCATGTCTGGCCCAATCCGCCGGTGGGCTGTGTCATCCTGAAAGATGGCAAGCTGATCGCCGAAGGCGAGACCCAACCGGGCGGCCGCCCGCATGCGGAACGGGTCGCACTGGACCGGGCAGGTCCGGCGGCGGGTGGCGCCACGCTCTACGTCACGCTGGAACCATGCTGCCATTGGGGCAAGGCCCCGCCCTGCACTGACGCGATCATCGCGGCGGGCGTGACGCGGGTGGTCGCCGCCATGCAGGACCCAGACCCTCGGGTGACCTCGGCCGCGCCGTCCTGCCCGCGGCCTCCCGCAATCTCGCCGCCGGGCGGCGCGGGATCGAGAACCTGCTGGCCGAGCAGATCATGTTCGCGAGCCGCATCCTGCTCTCGAAGATGGACAGGGTGCCGGGCGAGACACTCCGAACCGTGGCGCAGGCGATCCATCCGATCAACCCCTTCGCCGACATCATGGGGATGCAATGGGGGAATGTCCGGCTGGCCGATGTGCTGGCCCTGCCGCCCTATGACCATGCGCGCGTCGCCACCCTGGGCGCGGAGCTGACCGATTGGGACCGGGAACACGGCACCAGCTCGATGTCCGGCGCCGCGGATTATCGCATCGACAGCATCGTGATCTCGGATCCGCGACCCTTTCACCCGCAAAGGCTGTGGCAGGTCAGCCAGTTCTGCCGCACCACGATCGGATCAGCCGGCAAGCCCCGGACCTGCTCGATGAACCGCGCGAGGTGCCAGGCGACCTGCGGGTCGGTCGGGCGATAATCAGGGATGGCCGCCTCGACGGCACGGGCCTCGCCGTGGCGGTCGATCTCGACCACCCAGGGGACGATGGTGCCGCGGGCCGATTGCCAGACGAGGGCAGAAGCGAAACCCGCAGCGAGGAACAGGCAGCCGAAGGCCATGAGCCGCCAGTTCTTCGCCTGCACCCGGGCCGAGCCAATGCGCTCGTCCCAGACCTGGGCGGCTCGCTGATAGGGGGTCTCGGGTTCGGGCGTCTTGCCGTAATGGGTCGAGGGACGTCTGAAGATGTTCATGGGCGATTGCTCTCAGATAGGCTGATGGAGGCGCCGCCGCCGTGACTGTCGCCGGCGCGGACGGCATGGGCGGCAGCGGTGACGCCGTGGCTGATGGCCCGGCTGCACTGGAGGCGCTGCGCCCAGGCAGGCGGCCCGTCGGAAGGCCCGGTCGTTGCGGGCGCCGGTGGGGGTGCGCCGCCAGCTCTCGATGATCGCTGGCGCGATTGCGGAATTGTCGATATCGCTGAGCGATTGCGTGGCGAAGATGACGCTGGCGTTCTTCTTGCGCAGGGTTTTCAACCACTCCCGGAGCTGGCCCGAGAAGCCTTCGCCGATGATGAGCAGCGTCGGCCGTCCGTCGAGCCGATCCGAGATCCGATGGAACAGGTAGGCGAGGACAGCGGGCGCCGCTCGCGTTCCAATCAGCCCCTCGACCTCGAAGGCCTGCACATCGGCCGAACCCAGATGTTCGGATTCGGCATCAAGGAGCCGTCCATAGGGGCCGCCGATGCAGAACGGCCTGAGTGCCTGCTTCAGGTCGTTGGATTGCAGCAGCACCGCAAGGCCGGTGATCGTGCGTTCTGCAACCGGCGCAGAGGCAAGCGAGGTCAGCGCGGTCCAGAGATACTCCTTCACCTCCGGGGTGATTGCGATACCCTCGCGCATCAGGATGGCCACGATCCAGTCCGCCGCCCAGCCGCGCAGGGCGCGGGGAGAGTAGGGTTGCGGGGTCATGAAATATCTCCTTCACGGTCGGGGTTGGTGGGGGTGATGCGGTAGTCGCCATCCGGCCCGATCCCATCGACTCGGGCGAGTTCGGTCAGGCGCCTGGCGGCGCCACGGCCCGAAAGCACGGCCACGAGGTTGATGGTCTCGGCGATCAGCGCGCGCGGGACACCGCGATGGCAGGTTTCCGGATGGCAAAGGACGGGGCAGCGACCACCGGCGGGAGAAGCCCTTCGAACCGCTCACCCGTTTCCGGCAGTTCGGCCGAAACGCGTGGCCTGCGCGCATGGACCTCTGCGCCGACATGATGGGCAACCAGGCGAACGATCCGCTCGCCATCGGCGGCGCTCAGCACCTCGCCCGTATTGGCCAGCCCTTCGGAGAGCCGGTCCACCCAGATACGCCCGTCCGGGTTCAGCATCACCTCGGCGACGGCAGGATCCTGAAGCAAGGTTGAGATGGCAGGCCCGAAGGCGGTGCGCAGCATGCGCGCCCCGCGGTCCATCGTTGCTTGATTGTGATTGCCGCCTGCCATCTCGTCCCCGTTCCGCCGGGGGTGCGAGAGACGATCCCCGGATGGGGATGACTAAGAGAGCCACAAAATGTGCTGTTTCAACAACTATCTGCCGTCGTAGCAGTGTGGCGTGCAGATACAGGAAAACGACGGAATCGCCCGCGGGAACTCAGGCTGCGACGCCCTCAGAAGGCACGAATCATCCCCGGTCACAGGATGCCGAATCCGCTGAACCGGAAGCCGCCAATATTGACATCATAAGATCAGTCACGATATCAATGCCAGCACATACAGGAGAGTGAGATCATCATGCCATCCCTCACCATTCGCAACCTGTCGCCTGAGACGCATCGCGCCCTGAAAATCCGGGCGGCGCATCATGGGCGCAGCACCGAGGCCGAGGTCCGGGATATCCTCGAACAGGCGGCACGGCCCGAGGGGCGGGTCCGGCTGGGGTCGCTCCTGGCCGAGATCGGCCGCGAGAACCGGCTGACCAAGGAGGAGCAGGCGCGGTTCGATGCCGCCATCGCCCGCGACCAAACCCCGGCGCAGCCGATCGACTTCGGCCGATGATCCTGGTCGATACGAATGTGGTGTCCGAGCCGATGCAGCCGGCGCCGAACACCAGCGTGATCGCCTGGCTCGATGCCCAGGTGATCGAGACTCTCTACCTCTCGGCAATCACTGTGGCCGAGCTGCGCTTCGGCGTGGCTGATCTGCCGGAGGGAAAACGCAAGGCCGGGCTTCGGTTGCGCCTGGAAGACGAGATCCTGCCGCTCTTCGAGGGCCGCATCCTGCCCTTCGACCTGGCGGCCTCGGCTGCCTACGCTGACCTGATGGCCGAGGCCCGCACCCGCGGCAGGGCCATCGGCAAGGCGGACGGGTTTATCGCCGCGACCGCCGCATCCCAGGGCTTCGCGGTTGCCACCCGCGACGTGACGCCCTTCCAGGCTGCGGGCCTCCACGTCATCAATCCCTGGGACGCTGGCAGCTAGCGCGGCTCCTCGCCCTCCCCCTTGCTCGGGTCGGGCGCGACATCATCGGGGATTTCCTGCAGGAAGCTCTGCCCTTTCTGGATCCGCTTCCCGAGGGTATCGACAAAACCCTCGAAGCGCTCGCGTCCCTTGATCTGGGCCGCGGCCTGGTCCTCGGGCGCGATCGGCGGCGTGATCATCAGCCAGAAACGGACGAAGAGCCCGAGGGTCTCGGTCGAGATGCGCAGGTCGCGCTCGATGCGCGAGGCCTGCCGCGACAGCCGGTCGAGCCGGCGGGTGAAGGCGGCCTGCTGTCCGAGGATTTCGACCTCGGCCTGATCGGAATCCCCGAGGAAGAACTGGACGCGCTGCTCCACGATGCCGATGACGACCGCGCGCCCATCGATGATGATACCGCCGACACCATCCCTGACGCCCCGGCCGAGCCGATCACCCGTCCGGGCGACATCTGGGCGCTGGGCGATCATCGGCTGATCTGCGGCGATGCGACCGACCCGGTCGTGGTGGCGCGGCTGATGGACGGGGCGCAGGCGTCGCTCCTGTTCACCTCTCCACCCTATGCCCAGCAGCGCGACTATGGCGCGGCGAAGGAGAAGGTCGGCGATTGGGATGCGCTGATGCAGGGCGTCTTCGCCGCAGCGCCGGTCAGCGTCGATGCCCAGTTGCTGGTGAACCTTGGCCTGGTCCACCGCGATGGTGAGTGGATCCCGTATTGGGAGGGCTGGGTCGACTGGATGCGCGCACAGGGCTGGCGGCGCTTCGGCTGGTATGTCTGGGACCAAGGGCCCGGCCTGCCCGGCGACTGGAATGGCCGCCTGGCGCCGTCGCACGAGTTCATTTTCCACTTCAACCGTCAGCCGCGCAAACCGAACAAGACGGTGGAGAGCAAGCACGCAGGCGAGACCCTCGGCGGCGGCGGCCTGCGCGGGGCCGACGGCACGGTGCATCGCAAGACCGGCTTCGGCAACGCGATCCAGAGCCACCGTATCCCCGACAGCGTGTTCCGCGTCATGCGCCATAAGGGCGGGCTGGGTACCGCCGGGTCACACCCGGCCGTATTCCCCGTGGCGCTGGTCGAGGCGGTGCTGGAGGCATTCACCGACCCCGGCGACCTGGTGTTCGAACCCTTCTGCGGATCCGGCACTCAAGTAATCGCGGCCGAGCGCACCGGGCGGCGCTGCTATGCGGTGGAACTGGACCCGCTCTATTGCGACGTGGCCGTGCGCCGATGGGAGATGGCGACGGGGAGGACGGCCAACCGGATCACCGAACAGGATGAGGCCAGGAAACCGGCGCGCCGGTCGAGGAAGCGCGCATGACGCAGTCGCGCAGCATGTCACTGATCGAGGCCGTCACCAATGTCGCGCTGGGCTACCCTTACCTCGCCAACGACATGGTGAAGGGCAACTTCTCGAACTCCCGCCTCGCCCTGATCGAGTTCCGCCGCCGCGTCTCGGCCTGGCAGCATTCGGTCATGGTCTGGCAGCTCTGCCGACCTGTCTATGCCCGCTGGATGGATGCGGCCGTCTTGTCCGGGGCACTCGCCCTGCCCGGCTATGAGGCCACCGACAACGACCCCGACGACAACCCGAAGGACACCGAGATCGCCGTGACGGACATCGACGATGGTGAAACCGATACCGCCGATGAACCGCCTGCCGTCCCGGCGCCATCCCCCGCAGCAACCGACCAGCCCGCTGTCGCGGCGCCAGCGCCCGCCCAAGACGCCGCGCAGTCCGGCAATCCGGCCGAGCTTTCGGCATAGTTTCGCGAGGCGGCGGCGGAGATCGCCGAGATCGCCGCGCAGGCGAGCCGCCTCGGCATCGCCATCGACGCGGCGAAAGCACTGCGGGACCTTCTTCGAAGCCCGCAACGGGCGTCTCTACGGCTTCCGGTTCAAGGACTGGTCGGATTACAAATCCTGCCCGCCATCTGCGGCACCCGACCCGCTCGACCAGTTAATCGGCACCGGGGATGGCACCCAGACCGCCTTCCGGCTTGTGAAGCACTATGCCTCCGGGCCGCGCACATGGACCCGCACGATCACCAGGCCGGTGACGGGCACGGTCAGCATCGCGCTGGGCGGCGTCGAGCAGCTTTCCGGCTGGGCCGTCGATCCGGCGACCGGCATCATCACCTTCGCCGCTGCGCCCGGCAATGGCGTGGCGATCCGCGCCGGGTTCGAGTTCGACGTGCCGGTGCGCTTCGACAGCGATGTGCTGGACGTGACCCTCGATATCGAGCGCCTCGGGTCGATCACGTCCATTCCCCTGATCGAGATCAGACGATGAAGATCATCCCTCACCGATCAGCGCCCTGGCATCCCGGATCCGCAGAAAAAGCGTCATCGGCTCCACCACCGTCTCGGCAAAGCCCGCCTCGACATAGAAAGCCTTCGCGCGGTCATTCAGGGCATGCACCAGAATGGCCGCGATACCCACCTCACCCGCCGCTGCCGTGATCCGCATTACCGCGTCGCGCAGAAGCGCACGGCCGAGACCGTTACCCTGCTCGGAAACATCGATGGCCAACCGGCCCAGAACGATGACCGGGATCGGGTCGGGCATGTTCTGCCGGAGCTTGCGCGGCGCCAGATCGTGGCTGACCGATCCGGCCGCCAACGCATAGAAGCCGACGACCCTCTGGCCTCGGCACAGCACATAGCTGCGCGACGCGCCCGAGGCCTGATTGGTGCGGGCCTTGCGCTGCAGCCAGCCGTCGAGCGTCGGCGCCCCCGACGTGAAGCCATCGGTCAGATGGTGGTCGTTCAGAGGCTCCGGTGCCCGCAATGGCCCGTCGCCGGGCGTCACTTCTCCCATGGCGCAGGCGTGGCCAGCAGCTTGCGCAGACGCTCGTTCGGCGCGGGCGGGGCGTCGAGCTGGGCCATGAAGGCACCGAACTGCGCGGCATCCAGCCGGAACGCCGTACGATCCAGAAGCGCATCCTCGGCCGCCTGCCGACTGGCCTCCATCATGAATTCCGAGCGGTTCTTGCCGAGCATCGACGCGGCACGGTCGATCAGATCGCGGTCACGCGGGGTGACGCGAAGATTGATCAGCGAACGACGCTGAGCGTCCTCATTGGGTGTCGCGGCGACCATGGCACTTACTCCTGCGATGAATTCACCCGAAATGTAAAGACATCAGCTTTACATTTCAACTATGCATTTACATTTCAACTATGCAAAGGACCTGAGCATGAAAACCCTGCCGCCCGCCCTGCAAGCCCATCTGGACGATGGCACCACCACCCTTGCCTGGTGCTGGAAGATCACCGCGCGGATGGCGAGGTGCTGGGCTTCACGGATCATGACCGGATGCTGTCCTTCGGCGGCACGGATTACGAGCCGGAAAGTGGGCTGTCGGCCTCGGAAATCCGCGCCGGATCGGATCTGGCGGTGGATTCACAGGATGCGCAGGGCGCGCTGACCTCCGACCGGATCACAGAGACCGATATCCTCGACGGGCGCTGGGACAATGCGCTGGTCGAGGTCTGGCGGGTGAAGTGGGAGGCCCCCGGTCAGCGGGTGCCGATCCGGCGCGGCTCGATCGGGGATGCGGATCCTGCCCGCACCGGGATGGCTGGCATGGGCGGTGGACGAGGCCGTACTGCTGGCATTCGACAGTGCGGCATGGATTTCGACTGCGCCGACAGCACTGCAGAACCTTGCTCTGCTGGGCATCGGCACCACCTCCGACCCGGCCAACCCATTCTCGGCCAAACTCAACGCCACGCTCTGGACCGCGAGGAGCGTTGCCGAAGGCGGCACAGGCGATCTGCTCTACACCATGAACAAGGAAGCTGTCGGCCGCGACCTCGGGCTCACTCTCCAGACCGGCTATGTGACCAAGGCTCTGCTCGGGCTCTTCGGCTCGGACAGGTTCCGGCTGGCGGTCTCGGCCGACGGCAGCAGCTTCTTCGACGGGCTGATCGTGGACAACGCTACCGGCATCGTCGATCAGCCCCAGCTGCCGCGCTTCAAGGGCTTCACCAACTACGACAACTACGTCGGTGTCGACACCTGGACGAAGATCGCCATCAACAACACCGAATACAACGATCAGGGGGCCTTCGACGCGGGCAACAACCGCTTCGTTGCGCCGGCCGATGGCACCTACCTCTTCGGCGCAACGCTGCTCTACAAGATCAATTCCAGCACCACGGCGCGCATGCGCGGGCGGCTGGTGCTGAACAGCTCGACCGAGATCCGAGGGGCGTTCGGCGAGATTTCCGGTGCGCACGTCTCCGAGGCGACGGCGCTCTGGCTGCAGACCATGGCGCCGCTCGCGCAAGGCGACACCGTCGAGTTGCAGGGCACTTTCCGCGCCGCGGATGGCTATTTCGCGGCCGATCACACCAGCTTCTGGGGGGCGAAGATCGGATGAGAGGCCGGAGGGAGAAACCATGACACCACCCCGTTCCGATCAGGGATTCATCCGAATGCCCGATGCCGAGTTCGAAGCCATCCTGACCCGCGCGGCGGAGGAAGACGCCAGACGCGCGCTGGCGAACGTCGGTCTCGATGGCGAGGAGGCCGCGCTCGACATCCGCGACCTGCGGTCCTTGCTGGATTGCATCCGCTTCGTGCGGCGCACCGCCGTGCAGACGGCTGTTCATCTCATCACCACCGGCTTGATGCTGGCGCTGCTCGCCGGGATCGCGATCAAGCTCAGGATCTTCGGCAGCAGCCCGTAGCGCCGCACCGAACCGACCCATCAGCCCACCCGAACCCGCCCTCGTGGCGGGTTTTTCGACTCAAGGAGGATCCCCATGACCACGACCTTCCATCGCCACTGGCGTGATGTGCCGGATGGCACCTGGCGCTGGCCCAATTTCTCCCCGGCCGAAATCGCCTGTCGCGGCACCGGCAGGCTGCTGATCAACGAGCCTGCGCTCGACAAGCTGCAGGCGCTGCGCGACCGGCTGGGCAAGCCGCTGATCGTCCGTTCCGCCTACCGCAGCCCCGAACACAACCGCGCCGTCGGCGGTGCGAAAGCTTCAAAGCACCTGAACGGCGCCGCCTTCGACATCGCCATAGCGAACCACGATCCGGTGGCGTTCGAGGCGGCGGCGCGGGAGGTCGGGTTTCTGGGGTTCGGGTATTACCCGCGCTCGGGCTTCATGCATATCGATCTGGGCCCGGCCCGTTCCTGGGGCGAGCCTTTCCCGCCCCGCGCTGTGCCGTTCGCCGCCGACACCCCGCCCGCGCGGGAGGTGCTGGCCCAGAGCCGCACGCTGAAAGGCACTGGTGCGGCCGGGGTGGCCACCGTCGGTGCGGCCGGGGTCGAGGTCGCGCAGGATGTCCTGGCCGAGGCGCAGGGCACCATCCTGCCGCTGGTGCCCTACCTCTACGCGCTACGCTGGCTGTTCATCGCACTGCCTTGGGCGGGATTGCCGTGGCCGTTTGGGCAAGGCTCGATGACTGGAAACGAGGGCTGCGCTGATGTGGGCCATCATTGGGGTTGCGATCCTCGCCCGGCCGTGGGCGCAGCGGGTGATAGCCATCGCCCTCGTCGCGCTCACCATCACCCTGTTCATTCTCAACCTTCGCCGCCAGGGCGAGCGCGCTGGTCGCGCCGCCGAGGGCTCGACCAGCTGGAGCAGACCGATGCCATTCACCGCCAGATGCTGGACGCCGCCGCGCGCCGCCCTCGCAGCCGCGACGATCTTCTTGACCGCCTGCGCGGGGGTGAGTTCTGACAGCTTGCCCAGCACATGTCCGCCCGTCGTCGAATACACTCGGACCGAACAAGCGGGTGTCGCCGAGGAAGTGGCCGCACTGCCCGACGGCACGCTCATCGTGGACTGGCTCGCCGATTATGCGGTCCTTCGCGAACAGGCACGGGCGTGTGCCGGCAGGTAAATTGCTACCTGCCTTTTCTGAATCGTGGCGCGGCCGCAGGGATGCGGCTATTCTCGTCCGATGAACAGGGACGACGAAAAACGCATCGCCGCGAAGCTGGCCAGGATCATGGCCATGCTATGCGTGCGCAACACGCAGCTTGAAACGCTGCATGCCGGGCTGACCCCCGTCACCCGAACCGGCGACTATTCGGATGTATTTGTCCTCGACGCCGATGGTCGGCGCATCCCCTGGACCGAAGTCTCGCATATTGATGACAGCGAGATGCGCGTGCTGATGCGCGATATCGTCAACCGCCTCTATACGTTCCATCTGGAAGCCGACGATCCCAAGCTTCAGGCACAGATCGAGCGCTGGATGGGCGTTGCCACGAAATGGGACGAGCCGGAAATCGACCCGAGGATGATCAGTCGCGGCGCAGAGTAATGCTGCGACGGACGGGCCACGACGCAAGCGCGGGTGGACCGGCCCTCGGGCAAGTGCCCGGCATCAACCCCGCGCAATCCCCTTCGACATTCAACTGGACTATGCGCGCAGGCCACGCCTGATGTCGCTGCGACGTCTCTCCTGGAACCGACCCCAATGACCCCGAAATACCCTGACATCCCCGTCACGCTGACCGGCCACGACGGCAATGCCTTTGCAATTCTCGGTCGCTGTCGTGAGGTCGCCCAGGGCGCTGCGCTTCCCGAGGGCGAGATCGCCGCCTTCATGACTGAGGCCATGGCGGGCGATTACGACCATCTGCTGCAAACCGCCATGCGCTAGTTCGAGATCAGGTGAGCTGGCTGCACCCAGATCCGCCGATCTACTTTAGGATGCCGTGCCAGCCTGCGTCCCGAACACCGCCGCGCATTCGGCATGCCACGCCGCGCGATGGTCGTCGGGATCGGCAGGAAAACGTCCGAGCGCGACCGCGAGGTCGAAGAACCCACATCGCGGCCTGTCGCCCGCCCGGCTGATCACCAGCGCGGCGATCATCGGGCGGGCGACAGGCCGAGTGCCGCAGCCAGCGCCTGATAGGTGAGGAAGGGGTCAGCCGGGGTGCAGCCAGACAGCAGCGCCCGCACCTCGGTCGCGAGCGCGGTCGAATCGTCAGCAATGCGGATCATGACCCTAGCCCCAGCCGCTTCCGCACATCCTCGAACGCTAGATCCTCGGCATAGACCCGCTCCAGCTCACTCCGGGCCTGTCCCCTGCGACCGACCTGATCGTAGAGAGCCGCGCGCTCGTAGCGCAGCTGGCGCAGCAGAATGTCGGCGCGGTCCTTGCGGCGGCGGAGTGCCAGGGTGAACACGTCGATGGCGGCCCCGGCCAGCCTGAGGCGGGCGAGCGCTCGTTTGGCGAAAACAGACCATCAATAGCCCTGATATCGATCCCTTGTATGCGGAGAAGCGGAGGAGGCCAAACTGGCAGGAACCATCGCCTCCTAGTGTGGGTGCACAGAGATCGGGGCGCACACCGACCATATAGCCCTGATCCGCGTGCATTCGACATGCCACCTTTCAGTCGGGTTCCGTTTCGCCAATTTCAAGCCAGTAGCTTTCAGACAGAAGCCATTTCTCGATAGCCGCAGCAGTCCGCTCGACCGATTGCGGCTTGCGCAATGCGCATTCCCATATCGTTGCAACGCGCCATCCACCTGCCGCCAGCATGTCGCAGGCAGCACGATCGCGTCTGACATTCGCGGCGAATTTCTCCGCCCAGAACTCGGGGCGGGTTCGGGCCTGTAACGGGCCCTGTCGACCCGAACCCGCAGCCTGGGAGTCGGGCCGATCGGCTCGACGGCGAAGGAAAGGCCGGCAGAGCTCGGTCGAAAGGCCGAGGCTGCTTTTACACCATCCAGCGCGGTGCCAACCGCATCCGCATCGTCGGCATCGCTCGCTTCGTCGTCATCCTCCGGCGCTATCGTCGTGCGAGGGGGGAAAAGGATCCCGGTGAGATATCGATCGGTGGGGCGATCCGAAATGAGCTCGTCCGGCGCCTCCGGGCCAATGAGATCAACCTTCATCCGTACCAGAAGCGTATCGCGAGCATCAATCATTCACATTCTCCAGAAACCATGGTCCTCGCTCAGCGAGGAATGCTGGCAAGCAGCGGCATGAGCGCAAGGCTCGGTGCATCTCCGGGCCGGCCTGGCACCACTGTTGTAGTCGCGCCCACAACAGAAATCCCCGAAACGACTTCCGGAAGTGCCGAACCCGGCTCGACCTTGCGCAACGACTGCATCAACTCGACGAAACCATCCGACAGGCAGCCGATCGCTGGTCCGCCAGAGTCTCCGACTCTCAAGACAAGACGTCCATCGGAGGCAGGATTCGCTGTGGCTCTCGGCTCGTCGTTCGCGGCACGCCATATGTTCGCGATCGTATCCGCCTCACTGGCAACATGGCCCGAACGCACGAATTCGGCCCAGTCCACGAGATCCCCCTCGAGACCGATCTCGATCAGGCGATGCGCACGACGCGCGGCCCAGAACCGCTCCGGTTCTCCAGTCGAGTAGTATTTGTTCGGGCTGATCCATCCAGTGCGCAGCTCGTTGCTTGCGCGGGTTGCCCCTACGTACAGAGTTCGAGCTTCCTCGGCCCAGTCCACCCTGTCGCCGTAAGGCGCCCGCATCAGCAGCAGCATCACGCGTTCGGCCTCTCTCCCCTTGATCGCATGGATCGTCGAGAGCAACGGCCCCGAGTTACCCTCATGGTCACTGATCAGCTCGGGTGGCGGATCGGCAAGACCCTCGGCGATGTTGCCAACCGAGATGTCATCCCGACCGGAGGCATCCAGATCGAGCAGGGTTTCCCAGCATTCCTCGAAATTACGCCATGGCGCCGGTCTCAGTTGTTCATGGATGGACAAGAAGTCAGCGCGCGACATGCGGGTCGATGCGGGCAGACCACCAAGCAGCGCGCCAATCCAGGCTTCGATCCTCGGCGGTCGGTCGGGCAGTCGGAGCCTGAAACTTCGGACAGGGGACGCGAACCATCACCGCGGATCCCGCTGTCTTCGATCTCTTGATCGTCGACGAGCCCCAGACGATGCCACGGGAGGCGATCCAGGCCATCGCACAGGCAGCGGATGAGTTCCGACAAGTTCTTGTTCTGTCTGCGACACCGAGACTCGGCGATCCTGCATGGCGGGAGCCGATATTGCGGATGATCGAACCGGAAGCGGCTGCGCTTGTGGGGACAATCCGACGATCGACATGTTGCGGGTGGCACTCCCCAGATACTTTCCATCTCTCATTGACGGGATCTCTGTCCTGCGGCGCCCTGCAGCAACGGACGTCGAAGGTGCCACCAATCTGCGGGAAATCCAGGAAACGCTCGCACCGCTACTTTCTGGCGACAACCGCCTCCTGCTGGTTGGCGACTGGGTGCAAGCCGGGCTCAACCTGCACCATGTTGCTGACGGGATCATCTTCTTCTCCCTGCCTTGGGAAATCGACAGCATCGATCAGCTGATCGGCCGCGTGGACCGTCTTGGCGCAACTGGCGAACGCAAAGGCGCAAGGCGTGTCATCGATATCTGGCGGATCCTGATCGAAGGCTCGCAGGAAACCACGATTGCCGACACAGTCGCGGAACTGGGCGTGTTCGACTCGCCGCTTCCGCCCCTCTCGCCCACGGACCTAGCGGAACTGCAGACAACTCTGGGGCATGCCGCCATAAGGCGGAAGGCAGCTCTTCTGGTTACTCCTCTCGCTGGAAAGGGCATTGGTCTGCCATCTCTCTTCCGGGAGGCATCCCCCTTCACACAGCAACAGGCAGCAACCGACTTCGAACTGTGGCGAAAGAAACCTTGCCCGGCCCCGGCGATGATGTCCGACCTCGCGCATCCCAATGAGACGCCAATGCGACGGGAAGAGCGTGCTATCGGAGCATGGCTCAAGGCGATCAAGGCATCCACGGATTTTGATATCGCTGGGCGAGCAGACAAGGAGGACGGCTACCGTTTCCAGACGATCTGGTATCATGGAGTTGGCGAACGAGGACGAGCTGGCGAGAGTCCCTTTGCCTTGCCAGGTGCGTCCCGCGAAAACTGGATGTCAGGTCACGTCCCGTTCATCTATCGGCGATCCGACATTTCGGCACCGCCTCGAAAGATAGTCTTCACTGACGATGGAGAGCTTGGGGCAGATGGTACACGGTCTGGCCGCCCACTCCGTTTCCTCGATCACGGCTCAGAACTGCACGATGCGCTGGTTTCCGGCTATTCTGCTGCAGGCCTCAGTGCCTTCGGGACGGCCAAGCCGGTATTGCAGACGAGCGTCAGGCTACCCGAAGGTCACCCAGCACGGGGACTTGGCCCATTGGTGGTCGTTACGATCGCGCAGTTCGATCCGTTTCCGGATGATCTGCTCCCCGCGCTCTGGACAGCCGAGGCAAAGGACATTCTCAACAGCGCGCCGACAGATGTGCAGAAGAACGCGCTTTCCGCCGACCGGCGCATGCTTCACACCCTTTTTCGTGCTTTCCAGCGCAGGGTCAGGATCGCAGCCCCGGCAGCATTCATGCGCAAGGGTTACTGGAAGACCAAGGATGGATGGCGGGAATTGACCGAAGAAGAAGTGGATCTTTGTCTGCAACCAATAACGTCGTCGACCAACAATGCGCTGGCCAGAGGCAGAACCCCTCTTTCGGCTCTCGAGAAACATGAGGCGGTGAACGCCCTCCGATCTCGACAACTGGCGACAATCAGCTCTGAGGTAGAACGATACAGGGACTCGGTTCTGCACCGTATTCGACATGAGCTTGAAGGCCTGACAGATCAGGTAAACGCACATTTTCTGGCAGAGATACGAAATCGCGAGCTGATTTTGGAACGGCGTAGGCAAGCTCCACCGGAAGCCGGTCCAATCGAGCTCTGGCAGGGTCAGGTCGCAGCTTTGGAAAGATCGTTGTCGATGGCTCGGCTGAACTTTTCGGAGGCGACAGACTTCCTGCAGGGTCTCGCGGGCGGGCGTCACCTTGCTCGTACCGTACAACCGTGCACCATTCTCCTGGCGCTCATCACCGATGAGTGAGCGCGGGTAACAAATGCCGAAAGCCCCCGCGAGGGGGGCTTTTGTGTCGGCGGGCGTTGCCGAATGTCGAAATCCGGTCGCGGTGTTGATGTGGCGTTGATGTAGACGCGGAAAAGGCCGGTGGTATTGGGATACCACCGGCCTATGTATTTGATCCTAAACGGAAAATCTGGTTGCGGGGACAGGATTTGAACCTGTGACCTTCAGGTTATGAGTTTGAGCAGAAGCAATACGGCCTAGCCGCAACAACTACGCGAAAGCACGTTTTACCCTTTATTTTCTGATACTTGATGTCCTTGCAAAGACGTGGCACAACGCCCAAGCTGCCCCTAGCGTGCTATTTAGCTGCTAGTTTGGGACAAGGAGAGCGTCATGCCGAAGCTGACAAAGACCTTCGTTGAAGGGGCGGAGGTGCCCGCCACGGGCTACAAGATTCACTGGGACGACCGAGTGCCCGGATATGGGTTGAAGGTGACGGCGACCGGGGTTCGGTCGTTCATCGCGCAGGGGCGAGTGAAGGGTAAGGTGGTGATCGTCACCATCGGGCGCTTCGGCCTCTACACCGAGGATCAGGCGCGGAGGAAGGCGCAGGTGGCCCTTCAGCAGATGCGCGACGGTATCAATCCGAACGCCGAGAAGAAGGCTGCCGAGGCAGAGCAGGTGTCGCTCCGTGCCGTCATGGAGGCCTATGTCAACCGGCCCGGCAAGTTGAAGCCCAGCAGCAAGGCCGAGGTGCGGCGGCATGTCGAACAGGTGTTCGCCGTGTGGCTGGACAAGCCCATCGCGGGCATCACCGAGGACGACATTCGCAAGCGCCACCGCGAGATGGCAACGAAGGGTCTGCGTGGTAAGGGACCGGCACCGGGACAGGCCAACCTCAGTATGACCACACTCAGGGCGCTGATCAACTTCGCCAGTCGGCAGTATCGGCGTGCCGATGGGTCGCCCCTGTTCCTGTTCAACCCCGTGGACGTGCTGAAAGATCACTGGGCGAAGCTGGGTACCCGGACGCAGCGCTATATCGACAAGCGCAGCATCGGGGCGGTCTGGAACGCCCTGCACGATGCCCGCACCAACCCCAAGAACCCTGACGCCCTCGCAGGTATCGACCTGACTCTGTTCCTTCTCCTGACCGGGGCGCGGCGCAACGAAGGTGCGATGCTGACATGGGACCGGGTCAACCTCGATGACGACCCAGCAGCGTGCTGGTGGCACCTGCCTGATCCGAAGAACGGGCGCGAGACGTTCCTGCCCTTGAATATTCAGACGGCGGCGGTGCTGCGGGAACGGCGGAAGCTGACGAACGGCGCGTTCGTTTTCCCGTCACGGCCCAAGGCCGGGCATGTGCTGGACCCGCGCGCCCCGCTGGCGCTGATCAGTGAGATTGTGGGTAAGACCTTGAGTTGCCATGACCTGCGCCGCACTTTTACGAACATCTCGATGCGGGAATGTTTGATCGAGAAGTTCCGCACCGACCTCCTGACCTGCCACGTCCCAGCGCAGGCCGATGTGACCGCCCGGAACTACCTCGATCTGACCCGACTGGATTGGCTGTATCCCGAATGCCAGCGCATCGGAGACTGGATCGAGCAGCAGGGGCAGATCGCGGCGGGCGGCAACGTGGTGGCGCTGCGGGCGTGACAGCCGCCGCGCTGCTGGCGGCACAGCACTGAGGCCGGGGTTGCCGCCCCTACCCCGGCGGGAAACAGGATCGCGGCTGTAGCCGCCGCAGCTTGCCCCACGCGCAGCATCCGATAAGATCGCCCCATGCGCGATTTCATCATTAGCGAGATTCAGCGACTTGCAAAGGAGAACGGAGGCACGCCTCCGGGAACGAAAGCGTTCACCAACACGACAGGCATCACCAATGCGAAGTGGCGAGGCGTCTATTGGGTCAAATGGGCGGATGCCCTGTTGGAGGCTGGATACGAGCCAAACACTTGGAATCAGAAGTCCGATTCCGAGCAGATGTTGCAGGCCATTGGTGGTCTATGTCGGAAGCTCGGCCGTTTTCCCACTCGCACCGAAATCCGTATGGAACGGCGCATTGATCCTGACTTCCCTGTGCATTCAACGATAGGGAACCATTTCCCGACCAACGATCAGATGGTTGCAGCGCTTCGTGATATGGCGATGCGCGACTCTGGATGGACAGACCTCATATCGCTCCTTCCAGAAGCGAAGCCCGAGAACGTTTCGGGAAAACCCAAAAGCGAAGATGGATTCGTGTATCTGCTCAAATCGGGTCAGCACTACAAGATCGGACGCAGCGAGGATATTGAACGCCGGTTCCGCGAGGTGAAGGTTGCGCTACCTGAGGCCGTGACGCTTGTGCATACCATTCGGACGGATGACCCCTCGGGGATTGAGGCTTATTGGCATCGTCGATTTGCGGATCGCCGCGCCAATGGCGAGTGGTTCAAGTTGACAGCGGAGGATCTACGCGCTTTCCGCCGTCGCACATTTCAGTGAACAGTGCGTTTCCCTGCTGGCGGTAATTACGCACTTGCACGACTTACTGCGCCCCCGCTATCGTTGCAGCATGACAACAGCAGCTCCCTCAAGGTAGGGAGTCGGGCACCCGCGAAGTTGGCTGCGATCCCCGCCAACGCTCAGACGCGGGAGATTCTCATGTCCAACATGACCCTCGAACAACTCTACGAGCGCTTCAACGTCACACCCAAGCGCCGCCCGTGGTCGGGTCAAGACCTCGCTGATTTCTGCGATGTCAGCCTGCGCACCGTGGAAGGTTGGCGTCAGACGGGCAAAGGCCCTCCCTTCTTCAACCCGAAGGGCACCCGCCGCGTCTGGTATGCGGAACGTGACGTTCTGGAATGGATGGCGTCGGGCGCGAAGCGCAGCACCAGCGAAGCCGCTTAATCGACCTTCAAACCATGAACATGGCGCGGGGTCGGATGAATTTGGAATGCGTCTGCCGGGTTCACGCCCGCCGCAGGCGCATCGTCCAGCCCCAGTATAGCGCTGTCAGGATTAGCGGCGAGCTGTGCCACCAGCCCGCCGCTTGATAGGAACTTCAGAGTCATGCACAGCAAAAGTGTAGCAGACGGCGGATTCGGTCCGCAATACGGCCAGCGCCCCACCGAAACGACGGGGGTGCGGCATGGCTGATCTTCGTCCCGAGGCCCATCAGTTGGCCCCCAAGTGGAACCCGGTGCCCCTCCGCAAGGAGTTGAAGCCCGAGGAATATCCCATCACTGACCTGCCCCCTGTCATTCGGAAGGCGGTGGAAGAAGTGCAAGGCTACGTCCAAGCGCCGGTCGCTCTCGTCGCAGCTTGCGCCCTCTCGGTGGTGTCAGGGGCGGTGCAGGCACGGTTCGACGTGCGGCGTGATGCCGTGCTGACCGGCCCCTCGTCGCTCTACTTCTTGACGGTGGCAGAGTCAGGCGAGCGCAAAACCGCCATCGACAAGCTGTTCATGGCTCCGCTGACTGAATGGCAAACGCGCCAGTCGCGCGTCTACCGCGAAGCCAAGGCGCAATACGATGTGGCGTATGAGGCATGGCAGGAGCGCGGAAGGGATCTTGAGGACCGTATCGCAGGCGGGTTGCACGCGGATCAGCTTGGCACGGCCTTCGACCCGCGCAGGCTGCACGAAGCGATGATGCCGAAGGAACCCCGCAAGGCCAGGATGCTGCGCGGCGACGACACGACCGAGGCGCTGTTGATCAGCCTTCAGGATTACCCTGCCGCGGCCATCCTCAGTGCGGAGGCTGGTATCATCTTCGGTTCCCACAGCATGAACGCGGAACGGGCCACCGGCAATCTCAGCGTGTTCAACGTCCTCTGGGACGGCGGCACGCTGCACCAGAACCGGGTCGGGCGTGAAGAGGTTCACATCGAGGCCCCTCGGGCAACGGTCGGCCTCATGGTGCAGCAAGCGGTCTTGCAGGTGTTCACTGCCCGGTCGGGCGACCTTGCCAAAGGCATCGGATACTTCGCCCGGTTCCTGTTCAGCCGCCCAGAGAGCACGCAAGGCACCCGGTTCTATACCGACCCGCCTGATAACATGCCCGCGCTGCGACTGTTCCAAGCCCGCGTGTCTGCCATTCTCGATGTTGAACCGGAATTCGATGACTTTGATCGGCTGGCCCCGAAGGTCGTGACGTTCGACCGGCGTGCCCGCGATGTTTGGGTCAAGTTTCACGACGAGGTGGAGGAACAGCTTGGCGGTGAGGATGTCTATTCAGGCATCAAGGACGTGGCGAGCAAGGCGGCAGAGAACGCCGCGCGGCTGGCCTGTTGCTTCCATGTGTTCTGCACCGACATGCCGAACCCCGATGAGCCTAGCCCGATCACAGAAAAGACCATGCTGGACGCCTGCGCAGTGATGCGCTGGTATCTCGATGAGGCGGTGCGGTTCGGGCAGGTCAGCGGTCTCACGAAGGAGGTGCAGGACGCGGAACTGGTCGAGCAGTTCTTGGTCGCCCAGACCAAGCTGATCTTGCGCGGCAAGCTGGACAGCAACAAGCTCACGGTGAACCGGGTCAGGCAGCACGGTCCCGGCGCGCTTCGCGGCAAGGGCAAGGACATTGACGCGGCGATTGAGACATTGCGTGACCACGGGCGTATCGTCGTCTTCACCGAACCGGGGTCCAAGTCACGGTTCATTGCGGTCGCGCCGCAGGTGATGATGGAATATAGCTGACCACACGGGCAGCACCGGCCAGTGATCGTAGCAATCGTAGCAGGATCGTAGCCGCGGAACTGCTACGGTGCAAAGCCAAGCGCAACAAGGGGTTAGCGGCCATTTCGGGGAATCGTAGCAATCGTAGCCGCTTTCCCGAGATTCACCCTGCGGGGCTCGGTAAACATCTGTTGCGCCGGTAGCGCCTTTAGCCGTCTCTATAGATATATATCTGATCTGTTGCGTTTAGGGGCTATGTGAACCGCGCCGGGTTTGCCGGAGGCTGATTGACGTTAGTTACGCGGCCACGGGTTCAGTTTCCAGAGCTGCATAGAAATTGGCTTCGGTTTCTGCGGGCGGGATGTTCCCGATGGGCTC
>Ga0172382_10004163_pt1 | contig 22304 bp, 19 predicted proteins | sample Leawel138RmetaG_FD_122245 | JGI IMG/M metagenome (GOLD analysis project Ga0172382, IMG submission 122245) | Leachate microbial communities from a municipal landfill in Southern Ontario, Canada - Leachate well 138R metaG | ecosystem: Engineered > Solid waste > Landfill > Unclassified | place... | reverse complement strand
GTCAGCTCCGCGAAGGACTTGGTCAGGTTGGCGACCGCAACGCCTTGGGGGTTCTGCTGGGACATGCGCGGACCTTGTCGCACGGGTCCTGCCCGTGCGCACCCGGCGGCCCGAAACCGCCCGGATCGCCTCGGGCCCTGGCGGAAAACGCCGGTCACCGTGCGTTCTATTGTGTGGAACGATATTCTAAACGGGGCGAAGTATGCCCCAAAAAGCAAGGGGGGTCAATCATGGCAAACGCTGCCGGCCGGGTGTGTCGTCGCCCGGGCGCGTGCCGTTCCCGGTTTTTTGGTATTTTTCTCGGGAAGTAACATTCTGTTTTGATTGATTTATTTCGTATGGCGGCCCGGGGAAGAGCCTTTTGAGGCCGGAAAAAGTGGCGCGTGCGGATTTTCCCGGCTTGACTTTTCCGGCCCGGGGGAACACTGTTTGCCTGTCCGTTTTGAAACGTCGTTCTATCAGATAGAACGGAACCCGGGCGGACCGTGCTGCGGGAAGCGCGATTCTGTGCTAAGGGCTGGGCGGCAGTGCCGGTTACTTTAAAACAATCCACCGTCCCAGCAGGAGCAGAAAAGCCATGTCGTCGAACATCAAAGCTGTGGAAAGAGCCCTGGAGATCCTCCTGTATCTCAACAGGCAGGCCGAGCCCGTGGGCATCTCCCAGATCAGCAAGGATCTTGGGATCTACAAGAGCACCGTGTTCCGGACACTGCAAACCCTGGAGTCGCAGCATTTCGTCGAGCAGCATAAGGATTCCGGGAAGTACGGTCTCGGTGTCGTGTACATATCCATGGCCAGCAAGATAAACACGCACGACATCTACAGACCGTTCGCGGCCAGCCTGCACAAGGAATTCAACGAGGCGGTCAACGTTTCCATCCTCGATGCCAGCTCGGCCGGGGTGTACCGCAGCATCATCGTCCTCAAGGAGGACAGCAAGGACAACATCCTGTCCGTCAGCCCCAGGGTCGGCTCGGTCATGGACTGCTACTGCTCGTCGGTCGGGAAATGCCTGCTGGCCTTTTCCCCGAACATCTCCGAGCGGACCCTGAAGAACTACAAGTTCGTCAGGTACACGGTGAACACCATAACGGACGTCCCCGCGCTCCTGGCGGAAATCGGCAAGGTGCGCGAGCAGGGCTATGCCGTGGACGACGAGGAGCAGGAGATCGGCCTGACCTGCGTGGGGGTGCCGATCCTGGACAGGAAGGGCGAGGCCGTGGCGGCCATGAGCGTGTCCGGCCCGACCCAGCGCATGCAGAACCACGATATCGCGCTCATTGTACAACAATTGAAACGGACCTCGGCGAACATCTCCGCGCTGCTCTAGCCCGTATCGCCCAATGCGCGCCCAAGGCGCGCGGGCCGGGCGCTGCCGCGCGGGCGTGAAGCCGGGGACACCGCAACGGAGAACGTCATGCGTGTTCTGGCTATCAACCCGGGTGGCACGTCCACCAAGATCGCCGCCTTCGAAGGGTCCGAGGAGCTTTTCAGCCGCAACGTCCAGCATCCCCAGGAGCTGGTCAACGGGTTCCCCTCGGTGGTGGCCCAGGGGCCCTTCCGCCGGGAGGCCATCCTGGACGCCCTGCGCGAGGCCGGCCTGGCCCTGGACGGGTTCGCCTGCGTGGTGGGCCGGGGCGGCCTGTTGAAGCGCCTGCCCGGCGGCACCTACCGTGTGTCCCCCCCCATGCTCGAAGACCTGCGGGCGGCCAGGTTCGGGGAGCACCCCTCCAACCTGGGGCCGATCCTGGCCCGCGAGCTGGCCGACGAGGCCTGCGCCCCCGCCTACACCGTGGACCCGGTCTCCGTCGACGAGTTCTGGGATGTGGCCAGGATCTCCGGCATTTCCGAGCTGGAGCGCCCCAGCTGGATGCACGCCCTGAACCAGAAGGCCGTGTGCCGCGAAATCGCCGCGCAGCTTGGCGGCACCTACGCGGACTACAATTTCATCGTGGCCCACCTGGGCTCCGGGGTTTCCGTCGCCGCGCACACCGGCGGCAGGATGGTCGACGGCTCGGGCGGGCGCAGCAACGGCCCCTTCTCGCCCGAGCGCAGCGGCGGCCTGCCCGCGTATCCGCTGGTGAACCTCTGCTACAGCGGCAAGTACACGCACAAGGAAATGGTCGACCTGCTGAGCGTTCGCGGCGGCATGTACGACTACCTCGGCACCAAGGACATGCTGGAGATCGAGGCCCGCTGCGAAGCCGGGGACGAGCGGGCCACCCTGGTCCTGGACGCCTTCATCTACCAGGTGGCCTGCGAGATCGCCAGGTACGGCGCCGCGCTGCGGGGCAGGGTGGACCGGATCATCATCACCGGCGGCATCGCCCGCTCCCGGCGCGTGGTCGACGGCGTGGCCGGGCGCGTCGGCTTCCTGGCGCCCATCGCCGTGCTGCCCGGGGAAAAGGAAATGGAGTCCCTGGCCCTGGGCGCCCTGCGCGTGCTTCGCGGCGAGGAAACGGCCAGGGAGTATTGATTTTCGCCCGGCGCGCTTCGCGCCGCCCGCGGCGGCTCCGGCGCCCTGGCGCGCGGGGCGCCCCCACCGGGAAACCGGCCGGGCACCCGGCGACGGCGTCGGCGCGCCCCTGAATTGGAACGACGTTCTAAAATAGCTGAATGCGAATACGAGGCCGAACATGCTGCAATCATTTTCCGAACTGCTCCAGAAGGCCGCCGCTGGCCCGGCATACCGGGTCTGCATCGCTGCGGCCGAGGACGCCGCGATTCTCGCCGCCGCCAAGATGGCCCAGGAGCGCGGCATCATCGACCCGGTGCTGGTGGGCGACGCGGACCGCCTGCGCGCGCTGTGCGCCGGGGTCGGGCTCGAAGGCTGCCGCGTGCTGCCCTGCCAGACCCCTGCGGAATGCGCCGCGGTGGCCGTGGAGGCCGTGCGCCGGGGCGAGGCCGACGTGCTGATGAAGGGCACCATCAACACCTCCGACTACCTGAGGGCCATCCTGAACCGCGAGCGCGGCCTGCGCGGCGGCTCGCTGCTCAGCGCCCTCGCCGTCTACGAAGTCAGGGAATACCACAAGCTGATTTTCTGTTCGGACAGCGGCATGAACACGGCTCCCGGCCTGGAACAGAAGGTCGGCATCCTGAACAACGCCCTGGCGGCCATGCGGCGCCTGGGTTTTGCCAAGCCCAAGGTCGCGGCCCTGACCGCCAACGAGATGGTCGACCCCAAGGTGCCCGCCACCGTGGACACCCAGGCCCTGGCCCGGATGGCTGCGGCCGGGGAAACCCTGCCCTGCGTGCTCGAGGGCCCGATCGCCTTCGACGTGGCCTTCGACCGCGCGGCGGCGGAGCACAAGCACATCGCCAGCGAAATCAGCGGCGACGTGGATCTCATCCTGGCCCCCAACATCGAGACCGGCAACGCCCTGGGCAAATCCTGGCTGACCCTGAACAAGGCCCAGTGGGCCGGGGTCATCCTGGGCACCACGCACCCCGTGGTGCTCGGTTCGCGCTCGGACACGGCGCAGGTCAAGATCAACTCCATCGCCCTGGCCTGCCTGCTGGCGCGCGAGGGGGAGCGGGGGCCGGCGGCCTAGCCGGTCGGCGTGCGCCCGCGGGGCCCCGCGGGCGCACGCGCCAAGGACGGTGTGAATGGACGGACGGGATCACGGACCGGGCCCGGCGGGCCGGTCCGGGCGGGGCAAGGGGGACGGCGCCCCGGATCCCGGGGGAGTGTGGGCGGAAGGACACCGCGAAAGGACGGGTGCCGCGTTTCCGCCGCAAGGGAAACCTTTAACCAGGCAAGGAGACGTCATGTCGCAACAGCGCAGCTTCAGCCTAAAGACCTTTGTCACGCTTTTCTTCTGTGGAATGGCCTACGCCATCACCTATGCGGCGCCCTTCGTGCAGTACGTTTTCTATGATCCGACCCTGAAAGCCCTTGGGGCGACCAACGCCCAGCTCGGCATCCTGGTCATGATCTTCGGCTGGGGCAACATCCTGGGCGCGCCCCTGGGCGGCATCCTTTCGGACAAGTTCAACCACAAGACCATGTACATCTGCGGGCTCATGGGCACCTCGCTTTTGTCCATCCTGCTGGCCTACAACCTGAACTACGACTTCGCCCTGTTCGTGTTCGCGGGCTTTGCCATCACCGGCCTGTTCCTGCTCTTCCCGGCCCACATCAAGGTGGTGCGCCTGCTTACGGACGAGAACAACCAGGGCAAGGTCTTCGGCTTCGCCGAGGCCTTCGCCGGGCTGGGCAGCGTCATCGTGAACACCATCGCCCTCAGCGTGTTCGCCTGGTACGTCGACGAGGTCTTCGGCTTCAAGGCCGTGCTCATCTTCTTCGGCCTGTGCGGCATCGCCTGTAGCGTCGTGCTGTACTTCCTGGTGGACGGCCCGGCCAAGCTCAAGGAGAAGGGCACCATCGACAAGGCCAAGGAGCCCATCACCCTGAACGACTTCCTGGTCGTGTTGCGCTGTCCCGGCACCTGGTTCGCGGGCATCGCGGTCTTCTCGACCTACACCCTGTATTGCTCCATCTCCTACTTCACGCCCTATTTCACCAACGTGCTGGGCGTGTCCGTGGTCTTTTCCGGCGGCCTGGCCATCATCCGCACCTACGGCATCCGCTTCGTCATGTCCCCGGTGGGCGGCGTCCTGGGCGACAAGTTCGGGTCCGTGACCAAGGTGCTGCTGTTCTCCTGGATCGGCGCGGCCGTGGTGGTGACCACCATCATGTTCCTGCCGCCCGATACGCCCATCGCCGTCGCCGTCGTCCTGATGCTGCTCATGGGCGTGTTCACCTTCACCGCGCGGGGAACCATGTTCGCCGTGCCGTCCGAGGTGCGCATCCCGGTCAAGTACGCGGCCATCACCGCAGGCATCGTCTGCGCCATCGGCTACTCGCCCGACCTCTTCATCTTCATCCTCTTCGGGCACTGGATCGATACCTACGGCAACGCGGCCTACAACTACATCTTCATCTACGACGTCGTCGTGTGCATGCTCGGCGTGGTCAGTGCGCTTTTGACCTTCCGTTACAAGCGCCGTTTCGCCGAGCGGGTGGGCGAGCCCGTGGGGTCCGCCGCCTAGGTTCCCCTTTTCCGTCCGCGGCCCCGGGCGGGTGCCGGGCCGCGGACGGAAAACCCCTTGCAAGCGGCCGCCAGGGGCGGCCCTCAAACTACCCGCATGGAGAGACACAATGGACAGGATCATCGTTACCCAAAGCCGCTGCAAGCAGTGCGGGCTCTGTGTGGCCCACTGCAAGCAGGAGGCGCTTTCCTTCTCCGCCGTCTTCACCGAGGCAGGCTACAGGCCGGTGCAGGTGGACGACGCCAAATGCATCAAGTGCGGCATCTGCTATCTCGTGTGCCCGGACCGGGTGTTCACGATTATCGGCGCGCCGGGCGGGAAGGCCTCCGCGAAGCAGTCCGCGTCGGCCTGAGCCGCCCCGGGGCCCGGCAGGCGGGGCCCGGGAGCGACGGCACCCCGGCGCTCCCCCGGCGCAGCAGCCACGGGCCGGGGCATTGATTCGCAGGCAAAACACTGGCGGGGCGTGCGGCACATCCGCTGCCGGCATGCCCCGGACACACAATGCATATGCAAGTGAGGCGTATTATGGCTGAAATGATGAAGGGCAACGTCGCCATCGCCGAGGCGGCCGTCCGGGCGGGCGTGCGTTTCTACGCAGGCTACCCGATCACGCCCTCCTCGGAGATCATGGAATACCTGGCCAAGCGGCTGCCGGAGCTGGGCCGTCAATTCATCCAATCGGAGAGCGAGCTGGCGGCCATCAACATGGTCATGGGCGCCGCCGCCTGCGGCGTCCGCGCCCTTACGGCCTCGTCCGGCCCCGGGATCAGCCTGAAGCAGGAGGGCATCTCCGTGCTCTCCGACGAGGAGCTGACCTGCGTCGTGGTCAACGTGGTGCGCTACGGCAACGGCCTGGGCACACTCTTCTCCTCCCAGTGCGACTACTTCCGGGAGACCAGGGGCGGCGGCAACGGCGACTACCGCTGCATCGTCTTGTGCCCCTCGTCCATCCAGGAGGCGGTGGACCTGATGCTCACCGCCTACGAGCTGGCGGAGAAGTACCGGGTGGTGACCGTCTTCATGACCGAAGGCGCCCTGGGCCAGATGATGGAGCCCTGCGAGCTGCCCGATTTCGTGGAGCCCCCGAAGCTGCCCTGGGGCTTCGACGGCAAGTACAGCTACAAGAAGATCGGCATCTTCGACCGCGACTCCATGCAGGAGGCGGAGCAGCTGAACAGGAAGTACGAGACCATCCGCGCCGAGGAACAGCGCTGGGAGTCGGAGAACGTGCAGGACGCGGACTATGTGTTCGTGGCCTACGGGCTGCCCGGGCGCGCGGTCAAGGGCGTGACGCGCCAGATGCGCGCCCAGGGCCTCAAGGTGGGCCTGATCCGGCCCATCACGGCCTGGCCGTTCCCGGTCAAGGCCTTTGCCGAGGTGAACCCCGGGGTCAAGGGCTTCATCACCGTGGAGGCCAACGCCACCGGGCAGATGGTGGACGACGTGGCCCTGGCCAGCAAAACGGTGTTCCGGGACCGCTTTGTCCCGACGCACGCCTTGCCCTGCGTGTACGGCCTGCCGTCGCGCAAGTTCATCATGGACGGGTTCGGGCAGATCGTGTCCGGCGCCCGCAAGGAGGTGTACTAATGGCCGTTTCGCGTAAAGTCCCCGCCATTATCGACAGGGAGACCAGCTTCTGCCCCGGCTGCGGCCACGGCATCGTCATCCGGCTGATCGCCGAATGCCTGGAGGAACTCGGGCAGGACAACAACGTCATCTTCCCCCTGGGCGTGGGCTGTTCGAGCCTGCTTGGCGGCGGCCTGGTCACCGACCGCCTGCACTGCCCGCACGGCAGGGCCTCGGCGGTGGCCACGGGCATGAAGCGCTGCGAGCCCGATGTGACCATCGTGGCCTACCAGGGCGACGGCGACGCCTACAGCATCGGCATCGCGGAGACCCTGAACGCCGCCTACCGCAACGAGAACATCACCATGATCGCCATCAACAACACCAACTTCGGCATGACCGGCGGCCAGATGAGCTGGACCACCATGCCCGGGCAGAAGACCACCACCTCGCCCAAGGGCCGCGACTGCGCCGTGACCGGCAACCCGATCCGCTTCCCCGAGCTGGTGGCCAGCCAGTTCGACGTGGCCTATGCGGCGCGCGGCGCGGTCACCAGCCCCAAGCGGATCGCCACGGTGAAGAAGTACATCAAGAACGCCCTGGCGGCCCAGGTCAACAAGGAGGGCTATTCCACGGTGGAGGTTCTCTCGCCCTGCCCCACCAACTGGGGCCTGGACGTGCTCGGCGCCATGAAGCGCATCGAGGAGGAGATCATCCCCTACTATCCGCTGGGCGAATTCAAGAAACGGGAGGAACGCTGATGCGCGAGATACTCTTTGCCGGCCTGGGAGGCCAGGGGGTCCTGACCTGCGGCCTGATCGTGGCCGAAGTGGCCCTGTTCAACGGGCGCACCGCCACCTGGAGCCCCTCCTACGGCTCCGCCATGCGCGGCGGCGCGGCCAACTGCACCGTGAAGTACAGCCGGGAGATGGTCTACAACCCCTCCCTCGACGAGCCGGACCTGCTGCTGGCCATGAGCGAATCCGCCCTTGCCTTGCACGGGCATCTGGTCAAGAAGGGCGGCATCGTCCTGGTCAACAGCGACCTGGTCGGCGGCGAGGGCTTCGGGCGCACGGACGTGTCCGTGCACCGGGTGCCCTGTTCCTCCCTGGCCCAGCGGATCGGCCAGCCCAAGGGCGCCAACGTCATCATGACCGCGGCCATCATCAAGCTGCTTGGCGACTTCGGTTTCGAGGACGGCATGCGCGGCATGAACGACATGTTCCGCAAAAAGGGCAAGGAGCGGTTCGAAAAGGGCAATTCCGCAGCCTTCGAGGCGGGATACAGCGCGGTCTAGTTCCGCCCCGGCCCGTTGTCGCGGGGCCGCCCGGCATCCCCGGGCGGCCGTTCATGCACCCGGGCAGGCGGCGGGCCTGCCCGGGACGGCACGCGGACCAGAACCTTCAGTCCCCGCCCCGCCCCGCACGCGACGGAGCATGGTCCCGAGGAGTGTTTCATGGCTGATTTCACCAGGTTCATCCAGGAGGCCCAAGGCGTCCTTCCGGAACGGCAGGTGCATACCGACGAGCTGCTGGTCAAGGCCTATTCGGTCGACGGCAGCCCCTTCGAACCCATCGCCAAGGCGGTGGTGGACATCTACAACCCCGAGCAGCTCGGCCTGCTTCTGGCCATTGCGCGCAAGACCGGCGTGAGCCTCACCTATCGCGGCTCCGGCACCGGCGTCAGCGGGCAGACCATCGCCAGGGACGTGACCGTGCGCCTGCTCGGCCCGTACTGGAAGCGGATCGACGTGCTCGACGGCGGCGAGCGGGTCCGTGCGCGCTGCGGCGTCATCGGCGCCGAGGTCAACGCCGCCCTGAAGCCCCACGGCCGCTACATGACCGCCGACCCCTCGTCGATCAGCGCGGCCAGCATAGGCGGCATGGCCGCCACCAAGGCCGCCGGACTCGGCTGCACCGTGGACAAGAACCTCTACAGCATGATGACCGGCCTGCACTTCACCCGGGCCGACGGCGCCGACGTGGACACCGAGGACCCGGGCAGCGTGGCGCGCTTTCGCGAGAGCCACGCCGGGATGCTCATGCGGCTCGCGGCCCTGAGGGCGCGCATCCTGGCCGACGACGCCATGCGCGAGACGATCCTGCGCAAGTTCAGCATCCGCAACACCACCGGCTACAGCCTGAACGCCTTCACCGATTTCGAGGATCCCGTGGACATCCTCGCCCACCTGCTGATCGGCTCCGAAGGCACCCTTGGCTTCATCCACTCCATAACCATCCGCACCGAGCGCCTCCGGCCGCACCGCTCCACGGCCCTGGTCGGCTTCTCCTCCCTGGACGACGCCATCCAGGCCGTGCTGCTGCTGGAAAAGCGCTGTTCCATGTACGCGGTGGAGTTCCTGAACCATGTGTCCCTGAACGCGCTGATGCAGCTGCCCGCCTTCCCGGATTTCCTGCGCGGGCTGGGCAGCGACGCCTGCGCGCTGCTGCTTGAGACCAACGCCGAAACGCCGCAGGACCTGGCCGCGAACGTGGCCGGGGTGAACGCCGTTTTCGAGGAGGTCAAGCCCGTCTCGCCGGTCAACTTCGAGACGGACCACGCCGTGTGCGAGGCCCTGTGGAACGTGCGCCGGGCGCTCTTCCCCCTGCTGGCCGGCACCCGGCATCCGGAGGAGTTCGCCTACTCGGAAGACTACTGCGTGCCCATCAACAACCTGCCCCAGGCCTGCCGGAGCTTCGTGGAGATCCTGCACAAGTACGGCTTCACCAAGTCCGGGGTCCACGGGCACGCCCTGCACGGCAACATCCACTTCTCCATCCCCCTGCGCATCAACGACCCGGCGGCCATCGCCGACGTGGCCAAGGTCATCGAGGAGGTGGCCGTGGTCGTGCTGGGCCTTGGCGGCGCCCTCAAGGCCGAGCACGGCACCGGGCGGGCCGTGGCGCCTTTCGTGCGCCAGGAATGGGGCGACGAGCTGACCCAGGTGATGTATGAGCTCAAGGAGATCATCGACCCCCTGAACATCATGAACCCCGACGTGCTGCTCAACGAGGACCCCAACGGCCATCTCGCGGGCCTGAAGTACGCCGTGGCCGTGGACCCCATCGTGGACACCTGCATCGACTGCGGGTTTTGCGAGTACGTCTGCCCCTCGGGCGGCGTGGGCCTGTCCTCCCGCCAGCGCATCTATACGCTGCGGACCATCGCCGGGCTGCGCCGGGACGGCAGGAACGACCTGGCCGACAAGTGGGAGGCGGCCTTCAGGCGCCTTGGCGTGGACCTGTGCGCGGCCGACGGCCTGTGCGCCACGCGCTGCCCGCTGGGCATCGACATCGCCGGGCTGATGAAGAAGCTGCGCGGGCGCGGCCATTCCGCCCTGGCCAAGGGCGTGGCCTCGTCCGTTGCCGGGCACTTCGGCCTGCTGGAGGGCGCGGCCTCGGGCCTGCTGCGCGTGGGCTCTGGCGCGCACAGGCTGCTCGGCCACAGCCTGGCCTCGGCCTCGGGCTCCCTGGCCGGGGCCGCCGTGGGCATGAAGATCCCCGACCTCCACGAGGTGCGCCTGACCGGCGGCAGCCCCGTGCCCCGGAGCTGCGTCACCCCCGACGCTCCGGCCGTGGTCTACTATCCCTCCTGCGCCGTGCGCATGATGGGCTACAAGGGCGCGGGCGGCGCCGGGGAGGACCCGCTCATGGATGTGGCCGTGCGCCTGCTGCGCAAGGCGGGCTATTCCGTGATCCTGCCGGACAAGGCCAAGGGCCTTTGCTGCGGCAAGATGTTCGAGACAAAGGGCCTGCACGAGCAGGCCGACGCCAAGCTGAAGGAACTGGAAACCGCGCTGCTGGCCCTTAGCGGAAACGGCGAGATCCCGGTCCTGTGCGAGACGAGCCCCTGCGTGGCGCGCATGAAGAAGAAGATGGACCCGCGCATCTCCATCCAGGAGCCCGTGGCCTTCGTGCTCGAACACCTGGCCGGGAGGCTGGAGTTCGTCAGGAAGCAGCGCAAGGTGGCCCTGCACCCGACCTGCTCCATCCGCGAGATGGGCCTGGTGGACAAGTTCAGGGAAGTGGCCGAACGGTGCGTGACCTCGGTGGTCATCCCGGAGAACATCTTCTGCTGCGGCTTCTCGGGCGACAAGGGCTTCACGCATCCGCAGCTCAACGCCTTCGCCCTGCGCCACCTGGAAGAGCAGATCAGGGACTGCGAGGAGGGCTACAGCTCCTCGCGCACCTGCGAGGTCGGCCTGACCCTGCACGGCAAGAAGCCGTACCGGAACATCCTGTACCTTATCGACGAGTGTACGCGCTAGGGGCCCCGCGCGGCTTTGCCCCGGCCGCGCGCGCCCTGCGCCGCCGCGGCGCAACGCCCCGGAAAAGCCCCGCCCCGCCCCCGGCCGGGGGCGGGGCGGGGCGCAAGGGGCAGGGACTGTCATCATGTTGACCGAACAAAGGAGGACACCATGAAAACGCTGCTGGCCGCCATCCTGGCGGGTATTGTCCTGTACTGCGCCGTTCCGGCAGCCGCCGCCGACGAGCCGGTCCGGATCGACACCTGCTGGATCGACGAGTCGCCGGGCTTCAACATCTGGTATGCCAAGAAGATGGGCTGGGACAAGGAGGAGGGCCTGGACATCGTCATGCACCTTTTCAACAGCGGTCCGGCCCAGATGGAGGCCCTGCCCGCCAAGCAATGGGTGCTCGGCTCCACCGGGGCCGGGGGGCAGCTCACCGGGGTCATCCGCTACAACGTTTACTCCGTGGCCGCCACCATCAACGAGGGCATCAACTAGCTCTACCTGCGCCCCGGCCATCCGGCCGCCGCGATCAAGGGCTGGAATCCCGACTACCCCGAGGTCTGCGGCAGCCCGGACACCGTCCGGGGCATGAAGATCCTCTATACCACCCAGACCACGGTGCACTACCTGATCGGCAAGTGGCTCCAGGTGCTCGGGCTGACCTTCGACGACGTGACCCTGGTCAACATGGACCAGTCCTCGGCCGTTCCGGCCTTCGAGCGCAACATCGGCGACGCCGTCGGCCTGTGGGCGCCCTTCGTCTTCGCCGCCCAGCGCAACGGCTGGGTCCTGGCGGGAACCGGGGACTCCCTGAAGGTGCCGACCGTGGCCTCCTATGTGGGCGACCGGGAGTGGTGCGACGCGCACCCGGAGCTGGTGGCCAAGTTCCTGCGCGTGCATTTCCGGGTGGCCAGGATGATGCGCGAGGAGGGCCTGAGCGAGCGCATCGTGGAGCTGCATCGCCAGTACATGAACGAGTTCTGCGGCATCCGCATGACCGCGGAGGAATCCCGGGGCGACCTGGAGCTGCACCCCCGCTGGACCTATGAGGAGGTTCTCCAGGTCATGGACCAGAGCGGGGGCCTGTCCCAGGCCGAGCGGTGGCAGAAGGAAATCGCCGAGTTCTTCGTCGGCATCGGCCGCTTTTCCAGGGAGGAGGTGGCCAGGCTGGACGACCGCGACGTGGTGACGGACAAGTTCCTCAAGCTCGTGGAGCTGCCCATTCCCGACTGGAAGTGACCACCGGGCGAAAGGGCGGCCGGGCGATGGCCCGGCCGTCTTCGCCCGGGGGCCTTGCGCCGCCCGGGGGCTTTGCACCGCCGGGGGGCGCGTGCTATGGCGGGATGGGGCCGGGCGGGCGGCGGCGCGATGGGCGCGCCGCCGCCGCCGGCCGGATGAGCCGGGAGCCGGGGGGAGAATGAGCCTGTCCGCCGTGTTGCGCGCCGGGGCGCTGGGGGTGCTGCTGCTGCTGCTGGCCTGCCTGGCCCCGCCCGCGTCCGCCCAGTTGACGACCAGTTCCTCCGACCCGGCCGCCCCGCCGCCGCCGGACCCCTACGCCCGGCTGCTCGAACTGCTGCTGGGCGACGCCCGGGTGCGCGAGCGCCCGCGCGCCGTGGACGCCCCGGAGTTCATCCCTGTTTCCGACGCCTCGCTGTACATGGACCGCGACGCGCAGGTGCTGGTGGAGGAGCCCGCCCGCGAGGGCGGCCCGGTGTTCATCTACCCGCGCGACATCCTGGCCCGCCACGAGGTGCTGAACCTCCAGGACGAGGCCGGGGCGCGGCGCAGCGTGACCTACAGCCCGCTCACGGGCAGCGTGGCCGGGTACCTCGGGGCCCTGGGCGCGCGCAGCTTCGCCCTGGGCACCACCGGGCAGTTCCTGAACATGAACCGCGTGCTCTACGACCGCGCCACCAACAGCCTGTGGCCGCAGATCATGGGCGAGTGCATCTCCGGGCCGCTGCGCGGGCAGCGCCTGGAGCGCTTCGCGCTGCTGTGGACGCGCTGGGGCCCGGCGTCCGGGCGCTGGCCCGGGGCCCGGGTGCTGTCGCGGCGCACGGGCTTTCGCGTGAACTACGACCGCGACCCCTACGGCTCGTACCGCCGCGACGACACCTGGTACACCACGGGCGACCCGCGCGGGCCCATCGCCCACACCGACGCCCGGCTGGGGCCCAAGGAGCGCGTGCTCGGGCTGGCCGTGGGCGAGGCGGCCCTGGCCTTTTCCGAGGCCGCCGTGCGCCAGCGCGGGGTGGCCTCGGCCACGGCGGGGCTCGAACCGCTGGTGGCCATCCTCGACCCGGGGCTGGACGCGGTGCGCGTGTTCCACGCCGAGGCCGACGGCCGGGCCCTGACCTTCGAGCGCGTGGGCGACGAGATCATCGACGAGCAGACCCGCTCGCGCTGGGCGGTCACGGGCCGGGCGGTGGAGGGCCGCCTGCGGGGCATGGCCCTGGAGCGCGTGGCGGCCATGGACTGCATGTGGTTCGCCTGGGCGGCCTTTTATCCCGAGACCCTCTTGTGGACCGGGCCGGGCAACCCCCTGGAGGCGCTGCCCGCGGGCCCGGCCGATCCCGGGACGGGCGTTTTGCCGACCATGATGCCCAGCACGGCCCCGGAGATGTGACCCCCGTGGCTGCGCCGGTCCGCCCCCGGGCCCCGTTGCGGGCCGTGGTCTTCGATTTCGACGGCACCCTGGCCGAGCCGGTGCTGGATTTCGGCCTCATGCGCCGCGAGCTGGCGGCCCTGGTGCGGCCCTTCGCGCCCGGGGCGAGCCCCGCGCCGCAGGTGCCCGTGCTGGAGTGGCTCCAGGGGCTGGCCGCCGGGCTCCAGGCCCGCGAGCCCGGCGCGGGCCCGGCCCTGCTGGCGGCGGCCCACGCGCGCATCCGGGAGCTGGAGGTGGAGGCCGCCGGGCGTACGCGGCTGTTTCCCTTCACCCGCGAGCTGCTGGCCGGGCTGGCCGCGCGCGGGGTGGGCACGGCGGTAGTCACGCGCAACTGCGCCCGGGCCCTGGCCACGGTGTTTCCCGACGCGGACCACGCCGTGGGCGCCGTGCTCACGCGCGACGACGTGGCCCGCGTCAAGCCCGATCCGCAGCACCTGGGCGCGGCCCTGGCCGCCCTGGACGCCGCCCCGGGCGCGGCGCTCATGGTCGGCGACCACCCCATGGACGTGGAGGCCGGCCGCCGCCTGGGCACCTGGACCGCCGGGGTGCTCACCGGGGCCGGGGGGCGCGCGGCGCTGCTGGCCGCCGGGGCGGACTTCGTGCTCGGCGACTGCGCGGGCCTGCCCGGGGTGCTGGCCCTGGCCGGGCTTTTGCCCCGGGGCGGCGGGCGCCCCTGCGCCCCTCGCCCGGCCGTGGACAGCGCGGCCCGCGGAGCTTAGACTGGCCCCGCAGGCCCCCCGCGCCCCGGGGCGCCGCAAACCCTCAACCCCACGGCAGACCATGAAGAAAAAAGCCCTGATCACGGGAGTCACCGGGCAGGACGGCGCCTACCTCGCCGAGTTCCTGCTGGGCAAGGGATACGAGGTCCACGGCATCAAGCGCCGCTCGTCGCTGTTCAACACCCACCGCGTGGACCATCTCTACCAGGACCCGCACGAGTCGGGCCGCCGGTTCATCCTGCACTACGGCGACATGACCGACTCCACGAACCTGATCCGCATCGTGCAGACGGTGCAGCCCGACGAGATATACAACCTCGCGGCCCAGAGCCATGTGGCCGTGTCCTTCGAGACGCCCGAGTACACGGCGGACACCTGCGCCCTGGGGCCGCTGCGGCTGCTCGAGGCCGTGCGCATCCTGGGTCTGGAGCGCAAGACGCGCCTGTACCAGGCATCGACTTCCGAGCTGTACGGCAAGGTGGTCGAAACGCCGCAGACCGAGCGGACGCCCTTCTACCCGCGCTCGCCCTACGCGGCGGCCAAGCTCTACGCCTACTGGATCTGCGTGAACTACCGCGAGGCTTACGGCATGTATGCCTGCAACGGCATCCTGTTCAACCACGAATCGCCCCTGCGCGGCGAGACCTTCGTCACGCGCAAGATCACCCGCGCCCTGGCGCGCATCAGCCTGGGCCTTCAGGACTGCCTCTACCTGGGCAACCTCGACGCCCGGCGCGACTGGGGGCACGCCCGCGACTATGTGGAGATGCAGTGGCTCATGCTCCAGCAGGACGAGCCCGACGACTACGTCATCGCCACGGGCGTGCAGCACTCCGTGGCCGAGTTCGTGGAATGCGCCGCGCGCGAGCTGGGCATGGACATCCGCTGGAGCGGTGAGGGCCGCGACAAGACCGGCACCGACGCGGCCACGGGGCGCGTGGTGGTCCGTGTGGATCCGCGCTATTTCCGGCCCACGGAGGTCGACGCCCTGCTGGGCGACCCGTCCAAGGCCCGCGAAAAGCTGGGCTGGACCCCGCGCATCGGCTTCGAGGACATGGTCCGCGAGATGGTCCGGGCGGACCTGGACGAGGCCCGGCGCGACGACCTGTGCCTGCGCGAGGGATTCCAGGTTTTCAACCACCACGAATGACGCCCCCCGGGCCAGCCCCGCCCGCGGCGCCCCCCTCCGACGCGCCGCCCGGCTCCCCGGGCGGCGCGGTGCTTTCGGGGCGGCCGGGCCCGCCCCGGCCCGGCGTTGCGCTCGGGGCGGAAGTCCCCTACAACGGCTGCATGTCGGAACTCGCCAAGCGCCTTGCCGCCAAGCTGCTGTGGATCGTGGTGGTCTTCCTGGGCATCACGGTGATCAGCTTCGCGGTGATCCACCTGGCCCCGGGCTCGCCCACGGACATGCAGACCACCCTGAACCCCGAGGCCACGGCGGAGGCCCGGACGCGGCTGGAGGCCCTCTACGGCCTGGACCGCCCGCTGCACGAGCAGTATGCGGACTGGCTGTCGCGACTGGCGCGCCTGGACTTCGGGCGCTCCATGAGCAGCGACCACCGCCCGGTGTGGGACAAGATCGTGGAGCGCCTGCCCCTGACCTTCGGGATGAACGTGGCCTCGCTGGTGCTGACGCTGATGATCGCGGTGCCCATCGGCATCGCCTCGGCCTGGTGGCAGGGCAGGGCCTTCGACCGCGCGGCCACGGTCCTCGTGTTCATCGGCTTTGCCATGCCCGGCTTCTGGCTGGCGCTCCTGCTCATGTACGCCCTGTGCATCCACTGGCCGCTGCTGCCCATCTCGGGGCTCACGTCCTACGGCTTCGAGCAGATGGGCTTCTGGGAGCGCCTGGCCGATCTGGCGCGCCACCTGACCCTGCCGCTGTTCGTGTACACCTTCGGCAGCCTGGCGGGCATGTCGCGCTTCATGCGCGCGAGCATGCTGGAGGTCCTGCGCCAGGACTACATCCTCACCGCGCGGGCCAAGGGCCTGCCGCTGCGCACGGTGATCTTCCGCCACGCCCTGCGCAACGCGCTCCTGCCGGTGATCACCATCCTCGGCCTGTCTGTGCCCGGGCTCATCGGCGGCAGCGTGATCATCGAGTCCATCTTCGCCCTGCCGGGGCTGGGGCAGCTGTTCTACCAGGGGGTCATGGCCCGGGACTACCCGCTGATCATGGGCAACCTGGTGCTTGGGGCGCTGCTGACCCTGGCGGGCAACCTGCTGGCCGACGTGGCCTACGGGCTGGCCGACCCGCGCATCCGCGCGGCGCGGGGGGGCGGGCGATGACGCCGCGCGGGGACGCGGGGCGCCCGGGGCCGGGGCGCCTGTCGCCGGGGCGGCTCCTGGGCCGCTGGCTGGGGCGCTACGGGATGCTGGCCGTGGGCGGAGGCATCGTGCTGGTCATGAGCCTCGCGGCGCTGTGTGCGCCGTGGCTGGCCCCGGCGGACCCCACGGCCCTCAACGTGGACGCCATCCTCCAGGCACCGGGCGCCCTGCACCCGCTGGGCACGGACGCCCTGGGGCGCGACGTGCTCTCGCGGCTGCTCTGGGGCGGGCGGGTGTCGCTGTGGGTGGGTTTCGTGGCCGTGGGCCTGTCGGTGGCCATCGGGCTGGCCCTGGGGCTGGCGGCGGGCTATTTCGGCGGGCTGGTGGACGAGGCCATCATGCGCGGGGTGGACGTGATGCTCTGCTTCCCGTCCTTTTTCCTGATCCTGGCGGTCATCGCCTTCCTGGAGCCGTCGTTGACCAACATCATGGTCGTCATCGGGCTCACGTCGTGGATGGGCGTGGCGCGGCTGGTGCGCGCCGAGACCCTGGCCCTGCGGGGACGCGATTTCGTGCTGGCGGCGCGGGTTGCCGGGGCCGGGCCGCTGCGGATCCTGTTCCTGCACATCCTGCCCAACGCCCTGGCGCCGGTGCTGGTTTCGGCCACCCTGGGGGTGGCCGGGGCCATCCTCGTGGAGTCGTCGCTGTCCTTTCTGGGGCTGGGGGTGCAGCCGCCCATGCCCAGCTGGGGCAACGTGCTCATGGAGGGCAAGGACGTGCTGACGGTGGCCCCGTGGCTGTCGTTCTTCCCGGGGCTGGCCATCCTGGTGACCGTGCTGGGCTACAACCTGTTGGGCGAGGCCCTGCGCGACCTGCTCGACCCCCGGCTGCGCGGCTAGTTGTTTTGGCCCCGGCCTTGCCCTCGGCCCGGCACGCGGCTATATTCCGGAAACACGCCCGGGCGCACGGCGCCCCGACCTTCCGCCGCCCGAGGGTTCGATGACCGACGAAACCGCTCCCGCAGACCGCTGCTTCTTGCCTACCTTCCTGGCCCGCCAGCCCGTGTTCGACGTGCGCGGCAGGCTCTGGGGCCACGAGCTGCTGTTCCGCTGCGGGCCCGAGGCCGACCGCGCCGTGATCACCGACGCCGACCAGGCCACGGTGAGCGTGACGGCGGAGTCCACCTTCGGGCCCGAGGATTTCTTTGGCGGCAACGCCAGGATCCTCATCAATTTCGACCAGCGCTCCATCCTCGACGACGTGCCCTACGCCCTGCCCCCGGGGCAGACGGTGGTGCAGGTGCCCGAGGAGGCGCTGCTGAGCGAGGGGGTCTTCCGGGCCCTGGAGGGGCTCGTTCAGGACGGGTATTCCGTGGCCGTGGATGGCTTCACCGGCCGGGAGGACTGCGCGGCCCGCCTGGGCATCGCCGGGCTGCTCATCATCGACGTGCTGGCCCACGGGCCCGGACGGGTGACCCAGCTGCTGGAGCGGGCCCGGGCCTGCGGGGCCACGACCCTGGCCAAGAAGGTCGAGACCATGGAGGCCTATGCCCAGGCCCGGCACCTGGGGTTCACCCTGTTCCAGGGGTTTTTCTTCAAGCGGCCGGAGCTGGTGACGGGGCGCAAGCTGACCTCGCACCAGCACTCGCGCTTCGCCCTGCTCAAGGCCGTGGAGGTCAGGGAGCCGGATTTCGAGGCCCTGGCCCGGGACATCCAGGCCGACGTGTCCATCAGCTACCGGCTGCTGTTCTACCTGAATTCGGCGGCCTTCGCCTTTTCGCAGCCCATCCGCTCCATCCGGCAGGCCATCGTGCTGCTGGGCTGGAAGCAGCTGCAAAGCTGGCTGCGGGTGGTCATCCTGTCCGACGTGATGCCCGCGCACAAGCCCTCGGATCTGTTCTTCACCGCCGTGCAGCGGGCCAAGTTCCTGGAGCTCATCGCCCTCAGTCACGAGTTTCCCGAAGCCCAGCCGGACAGCATGTTCCTGCTTGGGCTGTTCTCGCTGCTCGAACCCATGCTCGACATGCCCATGACCGGCATCGTCGACAACCTGCCCCTGGACGAAACCCTCAAGGATGCGCTGCTGGCCCGGCCGTGCTACCACGCCAAGTGGCTGGACTTGGTGCGCGCCCACGAGAAGGGCCACTGGGAGCAGCTCGACGCCCTGACCGACGAACTGGCCCTGAACCGGCTGGTGGTGGCGGTGTCCTACTACAAGTCCGTGCTGTGGGCCAACGCGTTCTTCAAGCACGGAGCCACCCAGGCCGAGGCCGAGACCGGGGCCTGAGGGCGGCGGCGGCCATCCGGGCCGAGGTCCCGGCGGGGCGGAGAGGTTCCGCACCAGCCCTTCGCCCTTTCCCCGCGGGCCGCGGCCCGGCGGAGCAAAAAAAAGCCCTTCCCGGAATCCCGCGAAGAACAAAAAAAAGACCCTGCCTCGGGTCCACTTGTTCCGGTGCGTACGGTTCGGCCTGGAGCGGGGCTCCGCTGGCCGGGCAGTGGTCGGGGCAGGTCCTGGGGCGCTCCGGCGCGCCGTTTATGAGGGGTGGGGTTTATTCCGGCGTCCCTCCTGCTGGTGTTCCCGTCCCATATTCCATCGGGGCCGCGTTGGCCCCGAGGTGGCCGACTTTCGCAATTCCAGGATAAGCACTTCGGGCTGGCTGTCAAGGGGTGTCTGGCGGGGCGGGGGGCCGGGGTCCGGGGCCGGGGGCGCTGCGGCGCAGGCGCCCGCGCAGGGCGAAGCCCGCGGCGGCCCCGGCGGCCAGGCCCAGGGCGTTGCCCAGGGCGTCGTAGAGCTGGCAGCGGCGGTTGGGGATGGCCAGCTGCATGAGCTCCAGGGCCAGGCCCAGAGCCAGCAGCGCGGCCAGGGCGGCCAGGGCCCGGGGCCGGCTGCGCGGCGCCAGGGGCGCCACCAGCCCCAGGGCGGCGAAGGCCGCGAAATGCAGAACGTTGTCCAGGGTCACCCGGCCGAAGAGCCGCCGGTAGGGCGGCATGAAGTCCGAGAACAGCGACAGGTGGACCAGCAGGGCCACCCCCGCCGCCAGGAGCAGGTGCCAGCGCCAGGGCTTGAGCCTGGCCCAGGGGCCGCGCGCGGGCATGGCTACTTCTTGCGCCTGCGCGCGATGGCGTAGCGCGTGGCTCCGGCCAGCACGCCGCAGGCCACGCCCAGGAAAAAGGCCCGGGCCGGATCCATGCCCAGGACGTAGGTGGCCATGATACCCAGCGCCCCGCCGATGAGGACGCCCCTGAAGACGGCTTCTTGCATGATCGCTCCCGGCGCGGTGCGCCGTGTGTGTGGTTCGCGGTTGGGGCGGACAGACCCTAACAGGTTGGCGCGCGGGAGAAAAGCCCGCGTGTGGGGGGGGCGGCGGCCCCGGTCAGGCGCCGCCGGGGGCGGCGGCCCGGGCGGGGCGGCCCGGGCGGGCGGCCTTGCGCGCGAAGAGGTCCTCGTCGGCGAGCTTGAGGAGCCGGGCCGGGGAGTCGGCCCCGGTGTCGGCGCTGCTGGCCACCCCGGCGCTGAAGCGCACCAGCCGGTCGATGCCCGGCACGGGGCTGTAGCGGAAGAACTGCTCCACGCGGTCCATGAAGGCCCGGGCCTGGGCGGCGTCGGTGCTGGGCAGGATGACCACGAATTCGTCGCCCGCATAGCGCGCGCAGGAGTCGATCTTGCGGGCCATCTTGTGCAGCCGGGCGGCGAAGAAGGCGAGCATGGCGTCGCCCGCGTCGTGGCCCAGGGTGTCGTTCACGCCCTTGAAGTCGTCCATGTCGATGAAGGCCACCGAGAGCACCGCGCCGTAGCGCCTTGCGCGCAGGAACTCGGCCTCCAGGCGCTCCTCCATCGCCCGGCGGTTGAGCAGGCCGGTGAGCGGGTCGCACAGGGCCAGCCGGGCAAGCTTCTCGTGGGCCGTGACGTTGGACAGGCACAGGGACACGCGCATGGCCAGCTGGGCGAGCAGGGTGGCGTCCATGTCGGGCCGGAAGCGCTTGGGGGAGGGGTCGGCCTGGTTCAGGGTGCCCACCAGCCGCCCGTCGAGGGTCAGCGGGGCCACGGCCAGGGAGCCCAGGCCCGGCGGGGCAGGGCTGGGCATGAGCGGCGCGAAGCGCTCCAGGGAATGGTTGTGGAGCACGGGGGCGTTCTGGCCGCCGAGCAGGGGCAGCACCGCGCCGCGCTCGGCCAGGACCGTGGGGCAGCCCTGCGCGCCCCGGATGTCCAGACCGTCCAGCAGGCGGGCCAGCTCGCCGTCGGCGAACAGGGTGACCCAGACGTGGGGCACCTCGAACTTGGCGCGGATCAGGCAGACCAGGCGGGCGAACAGCTCCTCGAACTTGAGGATCGTCAGGATCTCGCTTTCGACCTCGAAGAACTTGGCGCGGATGGCCTCGTTGCGCCGCAGTACTTCGAGAATCCTGGCTTTGTCGTGCATGGTCCTTCCAGGGCGCGGGCGCGGGCCGTGTGCGCCTGGTTCTAGAGATTTTCTGAATTATCTCTCAAGACCGGACAAAAGGCAAGGCGGCGGGAAAACCCCGCCGCCTTGTCGACACTGGGGCGGACAGGTCCGCCCTAGCAGCCTTTTTCCAGGTCGCGCTGGCGGATCTCGGCGCGCTTGATCTTGCCCGAGATGGTCTTGGGCAGCTCGGGCACGAATTCGATGATCCGCGGATACTTGTAGGGCGCGGTGGCCTTCTTGACGTGGTCCTGCAGCTCGCGGCGCAGCTCTTGCGTGGGCTCGAAGCCCGGGGCCAGGACCACGGTGGCCTTGACCGCCTGCCCGCGCACCTCGTCGGGCACGCCGGTGACGGCGGCCTCGACCACCGCCGGGTGGGAGACCAGGGCGCTCTCCACCTCGAAGGGCCCGATGCGGTAGCCCGAGCTCTTGATCAGATCGTCCACCCGGCCCAGGAACCAGTAGTAGCCGTCCTCGTCGCGCCAGGCCTTGTCGCCGGTGTGGTAGACGCCGCCCTGCATGGCCTGGGCGGTCTTGGCGGGCTCGTCCACATATTCGCGGAACAGGCCGGTCACCGGCGCGTCGCCCAGGCGGATGCAGATTTCGCCCTCCTCGCCGGGGCCGCAGGGCTGGCCGCCGGCGTCCAGCAGGACCACGTCCCAGCCGGGCACGGGCTTGCCGATGGACCCGGGCTTGGGGGTCATGAAGGGGAAGGTGGCGATCTGCAGGGTCGTTTCGGTCTGGCCGTAGCCCTCGTGGATGGGCAGGCCGGTCAGGCGCTTCCAGTCCTCGAAGACGCTGGAGTTGAGCAGCTCTCCGGCCGTGGTGCAGTGGCGCAGGCGCGAGAGGTCGAACTTCGAGAGATCCTCGCGCACCAGGAAGCGGTAGACCGTGGGCGGGGCGCAGAAGGTGGTCACGCCCTCGCGGGCCATGACGGCCAGAAGCTCCCCGGGGTGGAACTTGCCCCGGAAATCGTAGACGAACACCGTGGCCCCGGCCATCCACTGGCCGTACATCTTGCCCCACACGGCCTTGCCCCAGCCCGTGTCGGCCACGGTGAGGTGCAGGTCGCCGGGGCGCAGGTCGTGCCAGTGGGCGCCGGTGACGTAGTGGCCCAGGGGGTAGGCGTGGTTGTGCAGGACCATCTTGGGCTGGCCCGTGGTGCCCGAGGAGAAGAAGATCAGCAGCGGGTCGGCCCCGCCCGCGGCGTCGGCGGGCCGGGGGAAGGCCGGGGCGGCCCCGGCGCAGATGTGGTCGTAGTGGACCCAGCCCTGGGGCAGCATGGCGGGGCCGCACTGGACCAGGGTCCGCAGCCCGGGGCACTGGGCGCGGGCGGCG
>Ga0172382_10004161_pt1 | contig 22312 bp, 18 predicted proteins | sample Leawel138RmetaG_FD_122245 | JGI IMG/M metagenome (GOLD analysis project Ga0172382, IMG submission 122245) | Leachate microbial communities from a municipal landfill in Southern Ontario, Canada - Leachate well 138R metaG | ecosystem: Engineered > Solid waste > Landfill > Unclassified | place... | reverse complement strand
TACTGCAACTCCGTCATGGAGCCTTGGGATGGTCCGGCAGGTATTGTGATGACAAACGGTCGCCATGCCGCCTGCGCTGTTGACCGAAATGGTCTGCGTCCATCGCGTTATGTGATCACAAAAGATCGTATTTTGACCTTAGCCTCCGAAGTGGGTATTTGGGATTACGCCGCCGATGAAGTGATTGAAAAAGGCCGTGTTGGGCCTGGCGAATTGCTGGTATTAGATACCTTGAACGGCCGCCTGTACCAATCTTTTGAAATTGATAACGATCTTAAACGCCGCCACCCTTACAAAGAGTGGATGGCGAAAAACAGCCGTACTTTAACGCCAGCGGAAGATTTAGCCTCTGAGCAGCACGGTGCCAGCGAGTTAAGCCCTGAACTATTGTTGCAATACCAAAAACAATTTGGCTATACCCGTGAGGAATTAGAACAAGTTATTTGGGTATTGGCGAAGCAAGGTGAAGAAGCCACAGGTTCTATGGGCGACGACACACCTATGGCGGTATTGTCGAAAAAGTCACGTTCACTGTATGACTATTTTAGGCAGAAATTTGCTCAAGTAACGAATCCCCCCATAGATCCATTACGTGAAAAGCACGTCATGTCATTGACCACTTGTATTGGCCGTGAACAGAACCTCTTCAATGAAACGACTGGGCATGCTTACCGGGTAATGTTCAATTCACCTATTTTATTATTCAGTGATTTTAACCAGTTACTGGGATTAGATAGCACTTACTATCGCGCCAATATTGTCGATTTAAATTACGAACCACAGGAAGGCTTAGAAAATGCCATTCGCCGTATCACAGCCGAAGCCGAGCGTTTAGCCCGCAGCGGCACGACTTTGTTGATCCTTTCGGATAGAGCCATAGGTAAAACGGCGCAAGTGATCCCCGCGGCCATGGCGGTCGGTTCTGTGCAGCAAATGCTGGTAAATAAGAGCCTGCGCTGCGACACCAATATCATAGTTGAAACCGCATCGGCGCGAGATCCGCATCACTTTGCCGTATTGCTTGGCTTTGGTGCCACGGCGATTTATCCGTATTTAGTGTATGAGTCAATTTCCGAACTGGCGAAACGCCATGACTTAACCGATACCACGGCATTGATGTTGAACTTCCGCTACGGCATCGAAAAAGGCTTGCGTAAGATCATGTCCAAAATGGGCATCAGCACTGTCGGCTCTTATCGTTGCAGCCAACAATTTGAAGCAATAGGCATTGCCAGCGAAGTGATTGAACTGTGTTTTAAAGGCGTAATTAGCCGCATCGAGGGCGCAGGCTTTGCAGACATCGCCCAAGACCAAGCGATTCTGCACAAAGCTGCCTACCGTGCCCATGTGCCATTACCGCAAGGTGGCCTGCTGAAATACGTTGAGGGCGGCGAGTATCACTGTTTCAACCCTGATGTGGTCAACACCTTGCAAGCATCATTGATTGACAAAGACTTCGCGAGCTATAAAAAATTCACCGAACTCGTCGACAATCGTCCCGTGGCCACACTGCGTGACTTAATCGGTATTAAGGGCGCACAAACATCGATTAATGTCGCCGATGTAGAAGCGGCATCAAATCTATATTCACGTTTTGACAGTGCCGCCATGAGCATCGGCGCCTTGAGCCCTGAAGCTCATGAAGCGCTTGCTATTGCGATGAACCGCTTAGGTGGCCGCTCGAACTCAGGTGAAGGTGGTGAGGATGCACGCCGCTTTAATACTGAACGCAACTCTGCGATTAAACAGATTGCCTCGGCACGCTTTGGTGTCACGGCGCATTATTTAGTTAATGCCGATGTGTTGCAGATTAAAGTCGCCCAAGGGGCAAAACCCGGTGAAGGTGGTCAGTTACCCGGCCATAAAGTGAGTGTTGAAATCGCCGGACTGCGTCATGCACGTCCTGGTGTGACCTTGATTTCACCGCCGCCGCACCACGATATTTACTCTATCGAAGATTTAGCCCAGCTGATTTTCGACTTGAAGCAAATCAATACTAAAGCGCTGATTTCAGTGAAACTTGTGTCAGAACCCGGTGTGGGCACTATCGCCACCGGCGTGGCCAAAGCCTATGCGGACATGATCACGATTTCAGGGTATGACGGCGGCACAGGTGCTAGCCCAATTACCTCAGTGAAATATGCGGGCAGTCCATGGGAGCTAGGGTTAGCCGAAGTGCATCAATCGCTAGTGGAAAATGGTCTACGTCATAAAATTCGCCTGCAGGTCGATGGCGGCTTAAAAACCGGTACCGATGTGATTAAAGCCGCGTTATTAGGCGCCGAAAGCTTTGGTTTTGGTACTGTGCCTATGATCGCCCTAGGTTGTAAATACCTGCGTATTTGCCACTTGAACAACTGTGCGACTGGCGTAGCAACGCAAGATAAAAACCTGCGTGACAACCATTACCATGGTCTGCCAGAGCGAGTGATGACTTACTTTGAGTTTGTTGCACAGGAAGTTCGTGAATGGATGGCGACCTTAGGGGTGAGCAAGTTTGAAGACTTAGTCGGTCGCAGCGAATGGTTATATGCCCTCGAAGGCCAAACCGCGAAGCAACAAGGCTTAGATCTGTCACCGATTTTGTATCAACCCAAAGTGCCTGCAACCTCGTCACGCACTTGGCAAGAAACCAATCCACCGGCCGATTTAGGACTGCTTAACCAGCATTTATTAAACGAATGCCAAAGCGCCGTCGATAAGGGCGAGAGTTTCGATGCAGCTTACAGCATCAACAACACAGACCGTTCCGTTGGCGCGACGTTGTCAGGCTATATCGCGAGCACACTCGGCGTCAAAGGCACCAAAGCGCCGGTCAAACTGAGCTTTAACGGCAGTGCCGGCCAAAGCTTTGGCGTATGGAACAGCCCAGGCCTTGAGTTAAAACTCTGCGGCGATGCCAACGACTATGTGGGTAAAGGCATGTCTGGCGGCCAGATTGTCATCTACCCGCCTATTGGCAGCCCATTCCAAAGTGAGCGCAGCGCCATTGTCGGTAACACGTGTCTTTACGGCGCGACGGGCGGCAAGTTCTTCGCCGCAGGTCAAGCAGGCGAGCGTTTTGCAGTCCGTAACTCTGGGGCGATTGCTGTGGTTGAAGGGCTTGGCGATAACGGCTGCGAATACATGACCAGCGGCATTGTGGTTGTCCTTGGTAAAACAGGGGTGAACTTCGGCGCTGGGATGACAGGCGGTTTTGCCTATGTGTTCGATCAATTCGGCCGCTTCAATCGCCGTGTGAATACTGAGCTTGTCGATACTCAAAAACTCGAATCACCTATTCATCAACAACATTTAAAAGGTCTGATTGAAGCCCACGTGGCCGAAACGGGCAGCGAACATGCCAAGATGATCTTAAGTGATTTTGGTAACTGGTTAGATTGCTTCGTATTAGTAAAACCTAAAAATATTGCCGTGGCCGATCTGCTCAAATTAGAGAAATCGAGCCCAGAATTAGTTGTAAAAGCGGGGTAATGGCGCATGAGTAACGATTTTCAATTTATTGAAGTGGGTCGTAAAGACCCCGCTAAACACCCTGCAGCTAAACGTGCGACTCAGTTTATGGAGATTTATCAGCCTTTTGCCCAGCCTCAAGTGGCTGAGCAAGCGGACCGCTGTTTAGATTGCGGCAATCCTTATTGTGAGTGGAAGTGCCCGCTACACAATTATATTCCTAACTGGCTCAAGCTAGCGGAACAAGGCCGCATTATGGAAGCGGCAGATTTAGTGCATGAGACCAACACTCTGCCCGAAATCTGCGGCCGTGTTTGTCCACAGGCCAGACTCTGTGAAGGTGCTTGTACTCTGAACGACGACTTTGGCGCTGTCACTATCGGTAATGTCGAAAAATACATTACCGACACAGCGATCGCCCAAGGCTGGCGCCCCGATATGAGCAAGGTCACGCCTCGCCCTGAACGAGTGGCGATTGTCGGTGCGGGTCCTGCGGGTTTAGGCTGCGCGGATATTCTGTCTCGCAACGGTGTTAAAGCTGTGATCTTTGATAAATATCCACAAATTGGTGGTCTACTCACCTACGGTATTCCGTCTTTTAAACTCGACAAAGCCGTTATGGCGACCCGTCGCAGTGTATTAGAAGGCATGGGCATTGAGTTCAAACTCGGTGTCACTGTCGGTAAGGACATCCCATTTACTAAACTGCTCGAAGAATACGATGCCGTCTTCCTCGGTATGGGCACCTATACCGCGATGAAAGCAGGCCTTGAGGGTGAAGATGCCCAAGGCGTATACCAAGCCCTGCCCTATTTGATTGGTAACACCCATCATTTAATGGGCACCCAGAATACTGAAACGCCCTACCTGAACCTTGAAGGTAAACGTGTGGTGGTATTAGGCGGTGGTGATACTGCGATGGATTGCGTGCGCACAGCCGTCAGACAAGGTGCAAGCAGCGTAGTCTGTGCTTACCGCCGGGACGAGGCCAACATGCCAGGCTCACGTCGTGAAGTGCAAAATGCGCGGGAGGAAGGCGTTAACTTCCTGTTTAACCGTCAACCTGTGGCAATTAAAACCCAAGATGGCAAAGTGATCGGCATTGAATGCGTTGAAACCGCCATGGGCAAGGCCGATGCAAGCGGTCGTCAACGCGCCGAAGCGATTGCCGGTAGCGAACAGTTGCTCGAAGCCGATGCGATTATTATTGCCTTTGGTTTCCAACCTAGCCCAGCACCTTGGTTTGCCGAACACGGTATCGAGCTCGATCAATGGGGCCGAGTCAAAGCGAGTAAGTTAGATGAAAACCCATTCCAAACCACAAACCCGAAAGTGTTTGCCGGTGGTGATATGGTGCGTGGTTCTGACTTAGTCGTGACAGCCATTGCCGAAGGTCGCGATGCCGCCCAAGGTATTCTTAATTACTTAGACTAAGTGCTATAGATTCAGTACCAATGTGTTTGTTTTATCGGTAAAAAACATTTTACCCTTGTCATTTTAACAAGCACTCTAATGGCTGGACTCGTGCAAACGAGTTCAGTCATTGGCTTGTGGCTTATCGCAATCGGTTGATGGATAAAATAGATAGATAAAGCGCGCATCTTAGGGGCGCACTTTTCCGTTAACCCTCCCGCGTTTTACCCCGCGATTATCAAGCAATCCCAATCTCGCCATAACGACTGCATAAAACTGTGTGGTATATTAGCCAGCATTACCGTGTCCCACTCTTTAAGTGTTGAATCAAAAAGGTCTCCCATGAAAATTGGAATTATTGGCGCAATGGAGCCAGAAGTCGCTCACCTGATCGCCGCCATGACAAATGCGACATCGCAAACCATTGCTGGTATTGAATTTATTGCTGGTACTCTCGCGGGTAAAGACGTAGTAGTGACTCGCTCAGGCATAGGTAAAGTCGCCGCAAGTATTGCGACCACGCTACTCATCGAAAAATATGCGCCGGATGCGGTGATCAACACTGGTTCTGCCGGTGGTTTTGTGGATTCGCTGGCCATTGGCGATATCGTGATTTCTTCTGAAGTACGTCATCATGATGTGGATGTCACCGCCTTTGGTTATGAAATTGGCCAAATGGCACAGCAACCTGCTGCGTTTATTCCTGCCGCACATTTAGTTGAAGCCGCCAACAAAGCGATTGCTCAACTGGGTGAAGTCAAAGCGATTGAAGGTTTGATTTGTACTGGCGACAGCTTTATTTGCGATCCTGTTCGCACCCAAGCCATGCTCAAAAACTTCCCGACTATGGCCGCCTGTGAGATGGAAGGCGCGGCAATCGCTCAAGTTTGTCATCAGTTTGGAGTGCCATTTGTGGTGATCCGCTCTTTATCGGATAACGCCAACAATGACTCGCCAGTGGATTTCGACTCTTATATTGTCAAAGCGGGTTATCACTCGGCTCTGATGGTGATGTTGCTGCTTGAGCAACTGAATCCTAGCGCAATAAAATAATCACTTAAGTGGAAAGTACCGAATGCACACCTCTTTTTATCAACAACTTGTCGAGATAGATGGCGCTTTGTTTGAAGGCTTTTTGGTACTTTTTTTTGCTTTGTTATTGGCGCGGTTAGCGCCATTACCACGGGAAATGCAGCCGCTTATTTGGTTTGGCCATTTAGCTAAGCAACTCGCCGCCAAGGTAAATCGCCCAGAACGCTCTCCAAGCCAACAAGCCACAGCAGGCTTTTTAGCTATGATGCTGTTACTGTTTCCGTTTTGGGCCATTATCACCTTTTTGCTCGAACTGGCCGCCTTTCCATGGTTTTTCGAATTTTTGGTGCTTTATCTATGCTTAACCGATGCAGGGTTTAGCCAAGTCGCCGATGAAATCGCTAAAGCCTTAAAACGTGGAGACAATGCCAGCGCAAAAAAGCTTTTACAGCCTTGGGTAGTGCGCGATACCGATAGTTTGTCGGAAATCGGCCTAGCCAAAGCCACCATAGAAAAACTCGCCACAGCGCCTATTTACGGCACAGCATCGACCATTTTCTTTTTCGCGATTGCTGGAGCACCGCTAGTGCTAGCTGTGCGAATGCTCAAACAACTCGAATTGAGCTGGCCGCCCATTCAACCAAAGTATCAACATTTCTGCAGTACTGTGAATCGTGTATCCATTATCTTGCTGGCGATTCCGGCTTGGTTGTGGAGCCTGTCGCTCGCCATTCAAGGCGGGCCTAAGGCGTTTGCAAAACTTTTTAGAGCCCCTAAAAATCATCACGCTATTCGAGGTTATGTTCTCAGTGTGAATCTCGTGGCCAGTATTTTGAGAATCGAGCTCGGTGGACCACAGAAGTTTGCTGGCGTGCGTATCAATGTGGATAAATTGTGCTACGGTCCGCAGCCAACCAGTGATGACATCACGCCTGCAATTAAGCTGACCTCACGTGCCTGTGCTATCTGGTTTAGCTTTATCATTATACTGCCCTTGTTATGGGCAAGTTTACGTTGGTTACAAAGCCTGTGATATGATGCCGCATTATCTCAACGTGAAGTTAAAGGCTGACCATCTTGCTCGAAAACATGCATGTTTCATTAACAACACCTGCGTTGTTATTTCCTGCTATCTCATTGTTACTATTAGCTTATACCAATCGTTTTTTTGCCTTAGCCGCATTAATCCGAAATTTAAGCAATGGTGAAAAACCCGTACATAAAGATCAAATTAAGAACCTGAGCCAGCGTATTACCATCATTCGTCGAATGCAGGAAGCAGGTGTGTCAAGCTTTGCCCTATGCGTACTGTGTATGATTTTTATCTATATCGGCTTTAATAAAACCGGCTCAGTGATTTTTGGCGCTAGCCTACTGCTCTTGCTCTATTCACTGATTTTATCTGTGATTGAAATCCGCATCTCTGTTGACGCATTAAATATCCATATCAAAGAGATGAGTAAATGAGCCAGTGGATCTACTTTTTTGATTTATGGGGTACCGCTGTATTTGCATTATCCGGCGCACTTGCCGCTGGACGCCATAGAATGGACCCCTTTGGTGTAATCGTGCTCGCCTCGGTTACCGCTGTCGGTGGTGGCAGTATTCGTGATGCCTTAATTGGTGCAACGCCAGTGTTCTGGATCCGCGACCCTAATTACATCATAGTGATCCTCGCGACCGTGCTCGTCTGTTTGCTATTAGTCCGTCGCCCTCGTAAGGTACCCGAGTATATTTTACCCGTTGCAGATGCCTTTGGATTGGCCCTCTTTACCGTGATAGGTGCTGAAAAGGCACTCAATATGGGCTTGAGTGGGATGATTGCCGTCGTAATGGGCTTGATCACAGGCGTGGGAGGAGGCATTATTCGAGACTTACTGTGTAGACAAGTTCCTATGGTCTTACGCACAGAAGTCTATGCCACAGCTTCGATCATAGGTGGTATCGGCTATACCGTGAGCTTAGCCTACGGTATGGGCGAAAAAATGGCGCTGTTTCTGGCGATGGCCAGTGCCCTATTAATCCGCTTAAGTGCCATCAAGTGGCATCTTTCATTACCGGCCTTTGATCTCAAGACCAAGAGGGAATAGTTTGCGAATATTGTGTTTTATTTTGTGCCTCATTTTTGTTCCAGCCCTCAATCCTGCAGCGGCACAAGCCAACTCAGGTGAAATGCCACAAGAACAGCAGTTAGCCGTAAAATATATGAATGCGCTAACTGAACACGACTATAAGACACTCCGAAAATTCTATAACCGCGAAAGCGTCTTCTTCGACAAAACCGCCAACCGTAAATACACTGGCGGCCGCTTCATCATCGACTTCCTTGAGCGCGCCCACGAGGGCGTGCTCGAGTACAACTTCAACATAGAACATATGTATAACGCAGGCTCTTTAGTAGTGATGATAGGTAACTATCATTTCAAGGGTCCAGGTGAACAATTTGGCAAACCGGGGAAAATCATCGATGTTGCGATACCTGGTGTGACAAGCCTTAAGATCGACATGCTCAATCGCAGAGTAACGGAACATGTCGACCTAATCGATTACCAGACCATGTCTGACCAATTAGCGATGCAGTAGTCACAAAATTTATCCGTCTTTGAAACTTGAGCCCTAAAAACGAGTCGAAACTAACAATGAGTCAATACCACTGCGTATTTCACCTTTGAAAAATTGACTGAGCCGTTTCGTTTCAATGAGGTTTGTATGAAGTTTTTTGGATTGATTGCCCTACTCGCCCTTAATGGCTTAATACTGGCCACCAAAGCACAGGCCTTACAGCCCATTATCGTTTCCTACGCCGTTCAGCCAGTAAGCCATTTTAATCAACAACTACGTACCGCTCAGGCACAACATCAGCCTTGGTCGGAAGATCCCAATAAAATCAGCAGCCAATATGCAGGCAACAAATTTACCTTAGTGCGAACTCAAACCAATAAAGACGGCATTTTAACCTATCAAGTGAGCGAGCTTTCCAAGCAGCATCCACAGATGCTGTTGATTATCTCACTGAAACAAAACGCTAAACTTTGGCAGGTAAGTTCGGCCCAATTGGCATGGAAATGCAGTGGTGGGCAACACTTTGGCACCGACAGATGTAATATCGCCGAGCATGAGGCCAGCACAGCGCCTTAATCTTGTATTGTCAAAAGATTCAAAAACAAAGAGCGCCCTAAGGCGCTCTTTTTGTTCGTTTAAACTTACTGTAGCGTAAACCTAACTAAACCAACGTCACTATACCAAAGTCACTTTGGCAAACTTACGTTTACCGACTTGGAATACAGCAACAGTACCCGCGAACAAAGTCATACGGCTATCTTCTAGCTTTTCGCCGTCCATCTTCACCGCGCCTTGCTTGATCATCCGCATCGCTTCTGAAGTCGATGACACTAAGTCAGCGTCTTTCAACAGATTGCCAATCGCAATACCTTCACCCGCAGCTAACTCAATTTCTTCGATATCATCGGGGATCATGCCCTTAGAACGATCGACAAAGGCTTGATGCGCACTTTCGGCAGACGCTGCATCGTGGAAACGTGTGATAATTTCCTTAGCTAAGGCGATTTTAGTGTCACGTGGGTTAGACCCATTCGCCACATCTTGCTTAAACTGTTCAATTTCAGCCAGTGGGCGGAATGACAGTAGTTCAAAGTAGCGCCACATCAAGTCATCCGAAATTGACATCAGCTTGCCAAACATTTCATTGGCAGGTTCGCTCACGCCAATATAGTTATGCGCCGATTTAGACATTTTCTTCACGCCGTCTAAACCTTCGAGCAGCGGCATCATGATCACAGCTTGTGGCTTTTGGCCTTCAGCTTTTTGCAGTTCACGGCCCATTAACAGGTTGAACTTTTGATCTGTACCACCCAGCTCAACATCGGCCTGTAGCGCAACTGAGTCATAGCCCTGAAGTAAAGGATACATAAACTCATGAATCGCAATCGACTGACCCGAGGCATAACGCTTCTTAAAGTCATCGCGCTCCATCATACGAGCCACAGTTTGCTTAGACGCGAGACGGATCATACCAGCAGCGCCCAATGGCTCTAACCAGCTTGAGTTGAATTCGATACGAGTCTTAGCAGGATCGAGGATCTTGTAAACCTGTTCTTTATAGGTTTCTGCGTTCGCTAAAACTTGTTCACGGGTGAGCGGCGGACGTGTGCTATTTTTACCACTTGGGTCCCCCACCATACCAGTAAAGTCACCAATCAAAAAAATGACTTCATGACCTAACTCTTGGAATAATCTTAATTTATTTAAGATTACTGTATGTCCAAGATGGATATCCGGAGCGGTAGGGTCAGCGCCTAACTTAATACGGAGTGGACGTCCTTCTTTGAGTTTTTCCAGCAGATCCGCTTCGAGTAAAATCTCATCGGTACCACGTCTAATTTCTGCTAATACTTGGTCTAAATCAGCCATCTCGGCAGGGACTCCTAAGGCCATGATCATAAAATGAAGAGACTTATGTTACTTGTTAGCCACCACAATTGAAAGTGTGTACACTAACGGGATTATTTAAGTCTCTGGTTATTGGTATCGGCGTCAATGGGAAAGGTTATAACGTTATTTAAATTGTTGCCTAAAAAGCATCAAATTCTCCTTAGCATTCTTTCAGTTATCACAATGATAACCATGCTTCTACCTTCTGAAGAAGCGCAAGCTTCAAGACAAACCACTAGCATTGATGACCAAGCTCAAATCAACACCCGTTATGATGTGCCCTTAGCTTTTCGCTCGCCTGAACGCCCTGAGTTGCCAGAAGGTCAAACAGATAATGCTCCGACAACGGCTGAACCGTTATCCTCACCCGATGCGCTCGCTGCAGCTGGAGCTAATAATCAAGCCGCAGGATCCCACGAAAGCGCTCTCCACAGAGATGTCGAACATTTTAACGTCAAAAATGGTGATACTTTAGCCGCGGTATTTGACCGCGCTGGCTTAACCAGCAAAGACGTTTATGAAATCACCCAGTTGCCTTTAGCCAAGCAAAACTTACTTAAGATAATGCCGGGCGAAGAAATTGTGATTTCAAAGGATGCAAACGGTAATTTGACTGAAGTGCGTTATCGGGTCGATGCTATTTCCACGCTAGTCATCACTAAAAGCCAAGAGCAATACAACGAAAAAATCTCCGAAAAGGATGTGGAAATCCGCAACCATTTCACCAGTGCCAAAATTAAGAGCAATTTCTGGAATGCCGCCGTGGATGCAGGCATGTCTGCTAACCAGATATTACAATTATCGACCGTATTCGGCTGGGATATCGACTTTGCCTTAGACTTACGCGAAGGCGACAGCTTTGCCATTATTTACGAGCAAGAATATGCCGATGGTGAATTTTTGCGTAATGGCAATATCTTAGCTGCAGAATTTGTTAACCAAGATGAGCGCTATACTGCCATTCGCTATACCGACGGTAACTACTATTCCGAAAATGGCACTAGTATGCGTAAAGCCTTCCTGCGCTCACCGGTCGATTTTAAGTATGTCAGCTCCAACTTTAACCCAAGACGTTTGCACCCAGTGACAGGCCAAGTCAAAGCCCATCGCGGTGTAGACTATGTCGCAGCCATTGGCACGCCCATTAAAGCTGCGGGTAGTGGACGCGTTATTGAGTCTGGTTATAATCAATTCAACGGTAACTATGTGTTTATCAAACATAACGATACCTATACCACCAAATATCTACACCTCACAAAACGTAATGTCAGCAAAGGCGCCAACGTTAAGCAAGGACAAATTATTGGTACTTTAGGTAAAACAGGCCGTGTCACTGGGGCTCATTTACATTACGAATTTATCGTCAATGGCGTACACCGCAACCCGAGAACGATTACGCTACCGAAATCCGAATCAATTGCGAGAAAAGAAAAAAATCAATTCGATGCACTTAGCAAGCAATTGATGACTACACTTTCGCAAAACAAGCAAACGCAATTGGCAATGCAATAACGACGGATGGATTCCTCCCAATGAAAAACGCTTATTATATTGGACTTATGTCAGGCACCAGCATGGACGGTGTCGATGCAGTATTGGTCGACTTTTCAGGCGCGCAGCCGCAGCTTATCGCCAGTCATACCGAAGCTATTCCGAGCCATTTACTCAAAGGTCTACAGCGCCTGTGCTTACCCAGCTCAGATGAAATTAACCGCCTCGGCCGTTTAGATCGAAATGTGGGTCAGCTGTTTGCCTTAGCAGTCAATAATCTGATGGCTAAATGTACTATTGCGAAAGAAGATATCATCGCCATTGGTAGCCATGGTCAAACTGTGCGCCATATGCCAAACCTCGAAGTGGGTTTTACCTTACAAATTGGCGATCCTAATACTATTGCGACCGAAACAGGCATAGATGTCATTGCCGATTTTCGTCGCAAAGATATTGCCCTTGGTGGGCAAGGCGCGCCCTTAGTACCCGCATTCCACCAGCAAACCTTTGCCCAAGTCGGTAAAAAACGTGTCATTCTCAATATTGGTGGTATTGCCAATATCACCTATCTGCCGGGCAATAGCGAAGAAGTCTTAGGCTTTGATACAGGACCAGGTAACACCTTAATTGATGCCTGGATGCAACAGGTTAAAAGTGAGCCCTTCGATAAAAATGGCGAATGGGCTGCATCCGGAAAAACTGATCAAAGCTTATTAACTCAGTTGCTTTCGCATCCGTATTTTTCCCTTGCTTACCCTAAAAGCACTGGTCGCGAACTGTTTAACCAAGCTTGGTTAGAGCAGCAATTATCGCCCTTTAATCATTTAGATGAAGAAGATATTCAATCAACTTTATTGGATTTAACCTGCCACAGCATAGCCCAAGACATTATAAAACTATCCAATGAAGGAGAATTATTCGTCTGTGGCGGCGGTGCATTTAATGGTCAACTGATGCAGCGTCTTGCAGCCTTATTACCAGGTTATAAGCTGGATACTACCTCGGCCCTTGGCGTCGATCCTAAGTGGGCAGAAGGCATCGCCTTTGCCTGGCTCGCCATGCGCAATCACTTAGGTTTACCCGCTAATCTCCCTGCAGTAACAGGCGCCTCCCGCGAAGCCGTACTCGGCGGACGATTTAGCGCAAAGTAATTGGCCTTCGCAAAATACTCAAGCGATAACCTAAACAAGAGCTTCTACATGAAGCTCTTGTTGTCTTTAAAAGACAAACTAATCTTTTCCCCCTCTTCCTGCCTAAATTTATCAAGAAAATCAGCAGCTATTTTAAAGCCATCTATTCTTAATTACTGAAGCATTTAGTGACAGAAGCATGAGTAAAAAAAGTTTCGTCACTGAAGCTTAATCAAGTCTCACTATAGTGAAAACGGATACAGGATATTGCTCTAAACAGCTCAAACACTTAGGAATAGCCTCATAGGCGTCCAATAAGAAACTGGTTTTAAGGGAACTCATGTCTACAGCGCGATTTTGCTCACTCAGACAAGATCCGTTAATAGGCAGGTAAATTAGGAATAAAGACGCACTGATTAACAAGCAAGCGTCTTTAAAAGAATAGGAAATCAAACAATGAACATGTCACAAAAAATGGCGGCAGAATTTCTTGGCACCTTGTGGTTAGTCCTTGGAGGTTGTGGCAGTGCGGTACTTGCCGCTGCATTTCCCGAGGTGGGCATAGGCTTACTCGGCGTCGCTTTAGCTTTTGGATTAACCGTATTAACCATGGCCTTTGCGATTGGCCATATTTCAGGTTGTCATCTCAACCCTGCAGTGTCATTCGGCCTTTGGGCTGGGGGACGTTTTCCGGCAGCAGAATTATTGCCCTATATCGTAGCCCAAGTCGCGGGTGGAATTGTTGGCGCAGGCATCTTGTATCTCATCGCTTCAGGACAAGAGGGATTTTCACTCGCGGGCGGATTTGCCTCTAACGGTTTTGGTGAGCACTCACCGGGTGGCTATAGCATGCTGTCGGTGATGATTTGTGAAATCGTTATGACACTGTTCTTCTTGATTATTATTTTAGGCGCCACCGATGAGCGAGCGCCTAAGGGATTTGCCCCAATTGCCATAGGGTTAGGTTTAACCCTAATTCACCTTATTAGTATTCCTGTGTCCAATACTTCGGTGAACCCAGCGCGTAGCACAGGCCCTGCACTGTTTGTCGGTGACTGGGCGGTATCACAACTCTGGTTGTTCTGGGTAGCACCGATTGTCGGCGCCATTTTGGCGGGCTTTATCTATCGTTACTTCCGCTCGGTAGAATAAAAGCCGAAGATCTAACACAACAGCGCTCTCTTGGCGCTGTTGTTCTTTTTCTAATCCCGCTCTAATGTTACCATTTAGCCAACTGGCGAATTTTGCTGTGCCCTAGGTTTTTACATTAGAGACACAACAGGCTTCGCCCTATCCAAGCAAAAGAGATATTTTTCATGAGCAAGACTGTTAAAAACCTCGCTGAGACAGCAGCAATGACGCCAGAAGCCCGTTACGATTACCTCGTTGAACAAGTTAAAGAACACAAAATACTTTGGACATTACAAGACCAAGACGGTTGCGTGATGTTAACCACTGAAGAAGAAGATTGCATCCCAATGTGGCCAACCGAAGAAGCCGCTGATTCTTGGGCTGTGGATGAATGGAGTGATTGCCAAACGTTAGCGATTCCACTCGATGAATTTCACGAAAGATGGGTGCCAGGCATGGAAGATGACGACCTCTTTGTCGCCGTATTCCCTGTATTAGATGATTTAGGTGTGGTAATCCCGCCTTATGAGTTAGATCAAAGATTAGCGCCTAAGCAAAGCCACTAATCACTATCGCTAAACGAGAATGCCTATGAGCGAGCAAAAATCGGCGATACCGACACCAGAGGCAAGTACAGCCCTGAGTCAGCACTTTCCGAAACGACTCATTGCCCTATTGCTAGTGTATGTTGTTGCGTCAGTGAGTGGCTTAATCGCTAAACAAGGGGTGTTATTTTGTCTGCTAACCCTCCTGATGGTGATTGCCATTATCGGTCGGCAAAAAGCAGGGCTTATCATGCTGCGCGGCTACACAGTCGTGCAGCTTGGATTGATTAGCATGCTGCCAGTGATCATGTACGATCCGGGCAACTTAGTGGTAGGTCCAACGACAGTGTACTTAGGTGAATGGCAGGGAAAACTGCCTGACTATGTGATTTTTATCGCTTTGATCGTCTTGTCATTACTGCAAGTTTGGATAGCCTTTGATAAAAAGGTAAAGGCATGGTTTAAACCTAAGCTTAACCTGAACATCATGAGCTAAGCTCTTGTAGAAAATAAATTTAGCCCAACAAAAAGCCGTCATTGCGACGGCTTTTTTGATCTCACTCCACACCTAAAAAGATGCAAAGTTAGTCATCATTAAACAGAAAAACTTTTTACACAGAGAAACTGGCACCACAGCCACAGGTTGTGGTTGCGTTAGGGTTTTTCACGAAGAAGCGAGAACCTTCCAGTCCTGAAGTGTAATCCACTTCACCACCGACTAAATATTGTAGGCTCATAGGATCGACAACCAAGAGAACGCCTTGTTTTTCTATCGTAAAATCGCCGTCATTGACCTTTTCATCAAAGGTAAAGCCGTACTGAAATCCAGAACAACCACCACCAGTCACATAGACTCGTAGCTTAAGTGCAGGATTTTGCTCTTCTTCCAGCAAACCTTTCACCTTGGCGGCTGCCGCATCGGTAAATTGGATTGGCATTGCTGTATCAGCTTGATCAGTCATTACTACCTCTTACATCAGTTTTCTGGGGCAAATTATCCTTTACCTGACTGTTTTGTTCAAGTATTACCCGTGGTTCTTTTTCACCCTGTAATAACTCAGGGGCACTATAGACATGTTCGGTCTGCGAATTCTTAGTCCAGCGGCTCGAAGGCACCAGCACTTTGACTTTCACTTGTTGTAAATTAAAGCCAGCAGGAACAGTGACCTTGGTATCTATGACTTGAAAATAGCGAAAATCAAATTCCAACTTAGAACCCGTGAGTTTGTTCACACTCAAGCTAACAGATTTACCATCTTGCACACCAATGAGCGTCAATTCAGTTCGACCTTGAATAGCTTGCTTACGCTTTTGCAACTGAGTCAACACCAACTTGAGATGGTATTCATCGGCCAAAGCGCCCGGCGTCATTTCAAGTCCGTGAATAGCGACGCCTTCAGCATTATCATCCGGTGTCATAATGCTGCGGTAAAACGCCAGCTCATGTTCCAATTCTTTTTGCTTTTTCATTTGCTGGCCAAACATTTCTTGCATTTGGGTATTAGCCTCGCGCTCGACGGACAGCTCTAAATTTCGGGTTGCAAGTAGTTGGGTCTGTGCCTCTAACTCAGCGGTCAAGCGTTGAGTCTTGCTGCTGATATGCTTAACAACAGGCTCATCGCTGCTTAATAGCAGAAAACTTATCCAAGCCCCAAAAAGAATAGAAACTAACACTAAAAGCGATAAATATACTGAAGATGGACGATACTTGAGATCCATCACTTGCAGCCGATCTAGCCAACGATGATAATTTGGCATTAGGTAACAGCCCCTTATATAAAATACAATCAACTCAAGAACGAGTTCGATACAATACAACTCAGGCCAATGTAGTGCAATTAACGATAAATAAAGTCGCTATCCAACATGCCATAGTCACAGCCAAAAAGTATTTAACCAATGAGCTACGTGACCATTTATCTCAAGCCCGCATCAGTGCACAGCTGTGCATACTGGCACTGTTATTTGCTATTTTTGCATCCTGTGTGATCTTACTGTTTCGACTCTTGCTCGTTTGGGCTAATCATTACACCCAAATACAGGCGCTGGATTTTACGGGGAACGTCGCCGACTGGCGAGCCCTGTTACCCCTTTTAGGCGCAATATTAATTTGGATAGTGGCGAAGCTGGGCTCCAAACGCTACAAACGTATGGGAATAGCCTATGTGTTACATAGAGTTAAACTGCATTATGGTAAAATCCCCCTACAATCCGCCGCTGGGCAATTTTTTCAAGCACTCTTTGCCCTAGGCACAAATTTCTCAGTTGGCCGTGAAGGTCCTGCCATTCATCTGGGTGCTGTCAGCGCCAGTTTTCTCGCTGAAAAATTCAATCTTCCCGATAATAGCGTACGCATCATGTGTGCCAGTGGCATTGCAGCAGGGATTGCCGCCACTTTTAACGCACCCTTAGCGGCGGTGATTTTTGTACTCGAAGTGATAGTTCGTGAATATAAAATCCATTACTTTTTCCCGATTATGCTATCAGCAATTTGTGGCGCAGTTTCAAGCCAACTGGTGTTTGGTAATGTGCACGAATTTGACCGTATTCAAGTGTTCCATATTCCCTTAGACCACTATCCTATTCTCGCCATCGGCGGCGTGGTATTGGGCTGCGCCGCGGCGCTATTCAATTACTCGCTATTAAAAGTCACCGCAACGGGTCAAAACTGGCCACTCATTTACCGACTATTACTGGCGGGCAGCGTCACCACCTTAATAGGTCTAGTATTGCCACAAGCCCTTGGCACAGGCGATCTCGCTATTGGCGAAGCCATTAGCCAACATCCAAGCCTATTGCTGTTAATCGCCCTGTTATTTGCCAAAACCATCGCCACCATTGCGGCGATTGGCTTAGGTATTCCCGGTGGTTTGATTGGTCCACTTTATGGTATCGGCGCGCTGCTCGGGGCGATTTTGGCGCTCATCAGTGCCATCTTATTCCCCTCCATCGCCCCTTATGTAGGGCTTTACACTGTAATCGGCATGACAGCCATGATGGGCGTGTGTTTAAGCGCGCCGCTGGCCGCCTTAGTCGCCCTGTTAGAAATGACTAATGACGCCAGCATTATTTTACCGGCAATGTTTGTAACAATTCCGGCTTTTTTAATTGCTTATCAGGGTTTTAAGACCGACTCCATTTTCTTTAAGCAATTAGAAATTATGGGACTAGGTTATAAGGTCGCCCCCGTGAATTTAGCACTGCAGAAAAAAGGCGTACGAGCCTTAATGGATAAACGCTTTGTTATCGTCAATAACAACGATGAATTGTTACTCGAAGTGCTAAAACGCGCCGAAGGTCGCCCGGTGCTAGTCCGCAATGCCGATGGCATTATCGAAATGCTTAGTCTTGAAATGCAATCCTATGATGACAGTACCACGCTATCACGCCATCCCATGCAAGGGCTAAGCGACAGCACCACCCTCAATGAAGTCTATTCACTATTGTCGCCCAAACGCTGCGGTGAGGTGTTTATCTATCAAGATACACCAGACAATGTGGTTGGGGTGATCAGTTGGTCGAACCTACAACATGAGATTCGTTCAGGCCAAGCCTAATATCGCTTCAAAATCTAGCCGCTATTCAATACCTAATATCGCTTCAAAACCTGAGGCGGCAGATTAAAAGCTTTGGGCTTCATCGCAAAAATCTAACACAGTGGCAATGTGGCTATTTCGTTGCCCCAGTGCTTCTGCTACAATCACGCCTCAGCCACCCTACATAACATCAGGGCAGATAAGCGCGATAATGCTGCTTAAAATGCCCCCTAGCAAATTGGAAAACAGGCTGATGAATCAGTTCGAAGGATCCCATATCCTCTCCGTAAACCAGTTAGATCTTGACTCAATCCAAACTATTTTTAATGTCGCTAGCCGCATGATGCCCTATGCACTTCGAGAGAAGCGCAATAATGTGCTCGATGGCGCCATTTTAGGTAACCTGTTTTTCGAACCGAGTACCCGTACCCGCGTGAGTTTTGGTTGTGCCTTTAACTTGCTCGGCGGCCATGTACGTGAAACCACAGGCATGGCTTCATCGTCTTTATCTAAAGGTGAATCCCTGTACGATACCGCGCGGGTGTTATCCACCTATTCTGATGTCATTGCCATGCGCCATCCAGACTCTTACTCGGTAAAAGAGTTTGCAGAAGGCAGCCGCGTCCCAGTGATCAACGGCGGCGATGGTTCGAACGAACATCCGACTCAAGCCCTGCTCGATTTATTTACTATTCAAAAAGAACTTAAGTGTGCTGGCCGCGGTATCGATGGCATGCACATCGCTATGGTGGGCGACTTGAAATTTGGCCGTACAGTGCATTCTCTATCGCGCTTACTCTGCATGTATAAGAACATTAGCTTCACACTGATTTCGCCTGCTGAATTAGCTATGCCTGATTATGTGATCTCCGACATTGAAAATGCTGGCCATAGCATCAAAATAACCGACCAACTTGAAGGCCATTTAGATCAAGCAGATATTTTGTATCTCACTCGCATTCAAGAAGAACGCTTCCCTTCACAGGAAGAAGCAAATAAGTATCGCGGCAAGTTCCGCTTAAATCGCAGTATTTACACTCAGCATTGCAAATCTAACACTGTCATTATGCATCCGCTTCCAAGGGATTCACGCGCGCAAGCCAATGAGTTAGATAATGATTTGAACAGCCATCCCAATCTCGCCATCTTCAGACAGGCAGATAATGGGCTGTTAATTCGCATGGCTTTGTTTGCATTGACACTCGGCGTTGATAATCAACTCGAAAAATATGAGTGTCCGGTTAATTGGTATTCACGTAAAGCCGATCGCTAATTGGCTACAGACTTTAAGGACTAAACATGACCCGTTCCGAAGCGCTATTTGAACAGGCTAAAAAAACCATCCCCGGCGGCGTTAACTCTCCGGTTCGTGCATTTAATGGTGTAGGCGGTTCGCCCCTGTTTATTGAAAAAGCTAACGGCGCTTATATTTACGATGCCGATGGCAAAGCTTATATCGACTATGTCGGTTCTTGGGGCCCGATGATCCTCGGCCACAACCATCCTAAAATCCGTGCAGCTGTATTAGCAGCGGTAGAAAATGGCTTATCTTTTGGTGCGCCAACTGAGCTTGAAGTGCAAATGGCCGAAAAAGTCATCTCTATGGTGCCTTCTATCGAGCAAGTACGCATGGTGAGTTCAGGTACAGAAGCCACTATGAGTGCTATCCGTTTAGCACGCGGTTTTACCAATCGTGACAAGATCTTAAAATTTGAAGGCTGCTACCACGGCCACGCAGATTGCCTGTTAGTGAAAGCCGGTTCTGGCGCGTTAACGTTAGGCCAACCTAGCTCACCAGGTATTCCAGAAGATTTCGCCAAGCACACCTTAACCGCTGTGTATAACGATTTAGATTCAGTTAGAACCCTGTTCGAACAGTATCCAACTGAGATTTCTTGCATCATCATAGAGCCCGTTGCTGGCAACATGAACTGCATTCCACCTGTCCCAGGTTTCCTTCAAGGCCTGCGTGATATGTGTGATGAGTTTGGCGCGCTGTTGATTATCGATGAAGTGATGACAGGTTTTCGCGTATCACTAAGTGGTGCTCAAGGTTACTACGGTGTCACACCAGACTTAACCACACTTGGTAAAGTGATTGGTGGCGGCATGCCAGTGGGGGCTTTCGGTGGCCGTAAAGATGTGATGCAATTTATCGCCCCTACGGGTCCGGTTTACCAAGCGGGTACGTTATCGGGTAACCCCATTGCGATGTCAGCGGGTCTGGCACAAATGGAAGCCCTGTGTGAAGAAGGTCTATACGAAGCACTGAGCGCGAAAACAAAACGTATTGCAGAAGGCTTTAAAGCGGCTGCGGATAAGCACGGTATTCCAATGGCGATCAACTATGTTGGTGGCATGTTCGGTTTCTTCTTCACAGAACAACCGGAGATCACCCGTTTCGACCAAGTGACCCAATGCAACATCGAACAGTTCCGTATTTTCTACCACGGCATGCTAGATGAAGGTGTTTACTTAGCGCCAAGTGCCTATGAAGCTGGCTTCCTGTCAATGGCCCATGGCGAAGAAGAGATGCGCTTAACCTTAGAAGCGGCTGATCGCGTATTGGCGAGCATGAAAGCGGCAAGCTAAGCCTAAGCTTTAGTATTTAAGCCGTTTAAACATAACAAAGGGACGCCAATGCGTCCCTTTGCTTTTATTAGATTTAGTTAGCTTTGTGTCGCTTTAATAACGATCAGACTTTTTAGAACCTAAAGCCGATTTAAATATTTTCGCAGCCACCATGAATTGTAAGGTCAAGTGGATATGCTCAATAACGTGCTAAGGCCAACCCATCACGCCCAGCGCAATAAGTTGCTTACCACAATACGTTAACCAAACGAGTGAGCCTAAAAGCAAAAGATTCCGGATAATAAATGTCATTTTCCTCTACTTCAAAAACACAATATCCAGTATTGATACCCAAACAAGCTCAAGACGCAGAATTCTGCGGGACTGAGTGCTAAGAGCACTCAACTTCCGAGCGGGCACTAATTCAAAAGGTAAGCATTAAAAATGCCTGCCTACATAGGCATGACAATTCAGGAATATCGCCCTGAATAAAAATTAATTGAAGAATATGCAAACTAACTGCTTAGACTTTAATCGTAGATCTCACTTTTAACACGGTAATCAAATCAAACAATACAGTTAATAACGCTGCAATAATCACAAAAACCAATATATAAAACTAATTGGCAACCAAAAATCATGAGATAGACATCACAAAGAGGCATTAAATTGAGTTACAGCTAACAGTTGCGTTCTCTAGCCCATTATGTTCTGATCCGCACGCGCTAACACGGCTAGCTTAATTTAGCCTTGATATGCCCAATCTTTAGGTTGACTCAAGTCGCCCTACGACATCAAAACAGCAGTTGGAATTGCAGTTATGTTAAATACCTTTCTCATCTTACTGGCCGTGCTCGCATTGCTCAGTATTATTTTCGAAGAAGTGACCCACCTTAATAAAGCAAAAACCACCTTATTCTTTGGCTGTATCTCTTGGGTAGCGCTGTTTATGGCTGCAGGGGAACCGGCTAATGAGAAAATCGTTGCCCATCAGCTCAATGAAAATTTGCTCGAGATTGCCACACTTTGGCTCTTTCTGATGTCGACCATGACCTTCGTAGCATATTTGAATGCTAAGGGTATGATCCAAATCATGGTGCAAAAGCTGTTTCCACAGAAAGTATCAGTGCGTATGTTAATGATCCAAGTTGCCCTGTTTGCACTCGTGCTCTCAGCATTTTGTGATAACGTCACCGCGACTTTAGTGTCTTTAGGTTTATTAACCACCTTTAAACTCGACAAGCAAATGCGCCGTAGAATGGCAGTGTTGATTATCTTCGCGGTGAACTCAGGCGGTGTAGCCCTGATCACTGGTGATGTAACGACATTGATGATCTTCTTAGCTGGACATGTGCATATGTCTGAACTATTGATGTTGTTTATCCCTTCAGCCGTCAGCGTGATTTTACTGGCAACCCTATTCTCACTCAAAGCCGAAGGTGTTGTGAGCACGACGCCAATCAAACATACTTATCAAACCGTTGATGTATTGATTGCCCTCGTCTTCTTCTGCACCATTTTAATGACCATGCTACTCAACATATTGTTTGGTATCCCG
>Ga0172382_10004160_pt1 | contig 22315 bp, 24 predicted proteins | sample Leawel138RmetaG_FD_122245 | JGI IMG/M metagenome (GOLD analysis project Ga0172382, IMG submission 122245) | Leachate microbial communities from a municipal landfill in Southern Ontario, Canada - Leachate well 138R metaG | ecosystem: Engineered > Solid waste > Landfill > Unclassified | place... | reverse complement strand
TTCAGTTGAAGCATGTGCGCCTTCTGCTTTCTGATTTTATATTCCCTCGGCAATTTCTTGCCTTCTTAGCAAGAATTTTTGACAGCACTGTAGAGGATAAACTTAAGGATGGCTTCCTTTTTCGCCATGTCAAACCTCCTGGCGTTTACACTCTCGTCATATGCGCGCTTATCCCTGTTCATTCGGTCTAACTCTTTCCCCCACATGCTTAAAAAATCTAAGGGCGGGTAAAATTTTCCCCTCTACACTAACTGTTCATTGTATTTGGCCCAATCCATTTGCATGAATAATTAGGGTTTGTAAAGAGTTTAAGCTTTTCGCTTCATTTGAGAGGACTTATTCAACAAAGCAAACTATTAGAAAAGATTTATAAACGACTATTCATCCTTTATGCAGATTAGAAGGTGATTTTAATTGGCTGAAGAATGCAAAGACCAAGAGAAAAAAATAGACGCCATAATGGCTGTTATGAATGCATGGGTTTATGGCATAGAAAAAACAGCAAATAGTTTTTTTGGTAAACCTGAATCATTTTATAGACAATGGATAATTATTTCTATCCGACCTTTTATAGCTAAATGGAAAGATCTTGGTGCAGAGTTTAAATATGGTCTTGAAGGATTTGACGCTGCTAAGATGTACGTAGAAGAAGTTTCTAAAACTGGGTTTATGAATCGAAAAGATCATGAAATCGAAGGCAACAGTGAAAGTTTTGTGTATATAGTAAATAAATGCCCTTACAATCAGCATTGCAATATGCTAGTTTCTGAAGACAAAGTAGAAAAACTAGCATGTAATAGGGCAATGGCAATTATAGGTGCAATAGAAAACTCAAAACCAGGGGAATCAAAAAAGTGGGAATACAAACCACAATTCAAAAATGGTGGACCATGCTTTATTGAATTTAAGAAGAAGTGAATTCAATGCTTTCAAAGCAAGAGAAGATTATTCTAAAAGTATTGGGTGACTTAAAAAGAGAATCAAACCCCGAGGAAATAGCTAGAATTTCAGAATTGCCTGAAGTCGCAGTAATGAGAACTCTTCTTTATTTGACGAGTAAGGAGTTTGTAATAGTTGATGAAAAAGGTGTATCTAACTTATTACTAACTAATGAAGGTAAAACAAGTTTAGCAAACGGACTAATAGAAAAAATATTAATTAAAGGAATAAACGATAAACTTCCATTAGGCGAAATTCGGCTTTCTGAAGAAGAAAGAAATATTGCTATTGGAATGGCAAGAAGAAATGGGTGGATATCCATAGAGAAAATTAATAATTCGCTTTCTTTCTCTTTGACGGATAAAGGAAAAGTAGCATTAAATGAAAAAACTTCTGAAGAGATTGCGTTAGAAGATATCTCTAAGAAAAAATTAATTGATGATAATTTAGTATCTCTGCTTGTTAAGAGAAAACTTATTGAAAGGAAAGTAGATACTGTCAGAAAAGTGTACCTGACTGACTTAGGAAAAAAAGAATTATCAAAAGGGATAGAGATAACAGATGAGATTTCAGAATTAACTCCAGATATATTAAAAAATCTAAACTGGAGGGATATTACTTTAAAAAGATTTGACGTTTCATCTGATGTTAAAGTATTTTACCCTTCAAGAAAACACTTTGTAAATCAGGCAATTGAGTATATCCGAAAAATCTGGCTTGAGATGGGCTTTAAGGAAATGACAGGTCCAATGATCGACACTTCTTTTTGGGTTTTTGATGCATTATTTCAACCTCAAGATCACCCCGCCAGGGACATGCAAGATACATTTTTTATTGATTCCCCACGATTTGGGCAAATTGATCCAATTTTTTCTGATAAAATATGTGCTATGCATGAGCATGGAGGCGACATAAAATCAAAAGGTTGGGGATACAAATGGGATAAAAGAATCAGTGAAGAATATGTCTTAAGAACCCACGCTACATCTCTTTCTGTAAGAACTCTTAGTACTCTAAAGCCTGAAGATTTACCTGCAAAATTTTTCTCAGTTGGTAAAGTATTTAGAAATGAAAAACTTGACTGGAAACATCTTTTTGAGTTTTATCAGACTGATGGTATAGTAGTCGATGAAGATGCTAATTTTAAACACCTTCTAGGCTACCTCAAACGTTTCCTAAACAAAATGGGACATTCAAAAATAAGATTTAGACCCGCATATTTTCCCTACACAGAACCAAGTATTGAAGTAGACATTTATAACAAAACTAAAGATGAATGGGTGGAACTATTGGGCGCAGGTATTTTTAGACCCGAAGTAGTTGTACCTCTTCTGGGCAAGGACATACCAGTACTTGCATGGGGTCCAGGATTTGGTAGAATTATGATGGAATATTATGGATTGACAGATATCCGACAGAAGTATACGAATGACCTTGATATGATGAAAAAATTACCTATTTGGATAAAAGGGTGATAAGATGCCGACCGTTAATTTTGATAAAAATGAATTCATATCTTTACTGGGGAAGGCCGTTGATGATCAAATATTAAGCGATAGGATATCCATGATTGGTACTGACCTTGAAAAAATAGATTCTGAAATAGTAGTTGAAATTTTTCCAGATAGGCCAGATTTGTTATCAATCGAGGGATTTACAAGTGCACTTAAGGGTTTTATGGGAATTGAGAAAGGCCCTATAGATTTCAAAGTTCATAAGCCCATTTACGAAGGTAGAGTTGACTCAAAAGTCAAATCTGTCAGGCCTTTTGCAGTTGGTGCAATAGTCAAGGGGATTAAATTTGATGATGATACTATCAGGTCATTAATGCAGATACAGGAAAAACTACATATTACTCATGGTAGAAATAGAAAGAAAGTTGCAATAGGTGTGCATGACCTAGACAAGATTAAATTTCCTATTAAATATACAACAATGCCAAGAGACTTCTCTTTTATCCCTTTAGAATTTGATAAGAATCTAACCATTGATGAAATACTAAAGATGCACCCCAAGGGAATTGCATATGCGCATCTCTTGTCTGAGTTTAAAGAGTGCCCGATATGGATAGATGACAATGCTCAAGTTTTGTCAATGCCACCAATAATAAATTCAGACTATACAAAAGTCACAGAAAAAACAAAAAATTTATTCTTAGATATTACAGGTACTCACAGAAAAAGCATCGAATATGCTTTGAATATAATATTGATGGGGCTTTTCATTAGGGGTGCGGAGATATGCCCTCTAAAATTGACTGACGAAGGAAAAGATCTGATTTACCCAAATCTTAATAGGGAAAGACTTGAATTGGATCTTTCATATTCTAATAAGATACTGGGATTGAATTTATCTGAAACTGAAACTGCAGACTTATTAATGAAAATGAGATATGGAATAGCTTCAAAATCTAAAGATAAAATTATTGTAGAAATTCCACCATATAGGGCAGATATTTTACACCCCATTGATTTAGTTGAAGATATATCTATTGCCTACGGATTTGAAAACTTTATTCCTGAAATACCTAAAATTGCAACTATTGGCCAAGAGAATTCTATTGAGGTATTCATAAGAAAGATGGAAGAAGTAATGATAGGATTTAATTTCTTCGAAGTAAAAAATTACATCCTCTCAAATGAAGACGTTTTAATTACTAAAATGCTTGACAATAAAAGAAAACTTGTAAAGACAAGGAATGCTGTGAATACAGAATTTGACACTGTTAGGAGTAGTCTCTTGCCATTGCTAATAAAGACATTAGTTTCAAATTCACACCATGAATACCCCCAGAATATATTTGAAATAGGAATAGTTGTTCCCGATCAAAACTTAATAGAAAAGCAGCATCTTTCTTGTGCAATATGCCACCCTAAGTCAAATTTTTCTGAAATAAAGGGAGTATTTAATGGCCTTTGTTCTTCATTTGGGCTCCAATATTCTGTGAAAGAAGAAGAGTATCCTTACTTTATTGAAGGAAGATCTTGTGCCCTAGAAATCGATGGGTCGAATATAGGTAAAATGGGAGAATTAAATCCTGAAGTTTTATATAATTTCAAATTAGAAATGCCAGTTTCTGCATTTGAGATAGACCTCTCAGCTTTATTTGCTCTTTTCAAAGAAAAGATACAAGGGTGAGAATTATCCCGGATATTATCGGTATGGATAAATTATCATTTACTTTTATTAGATATCCTTCTGCGAATGTAGCAGCAAGTGCGCCGCTTATAGCCATAAGTGGATTTAAAATTAGAAGTCCAACAAGAAGGCACGATATAAAGCAGGCAAGACTCCCTTCCATTGATTTTTTTCCGCCCATATATTTTATTCTCCCATACTTCTTGCCGATTATAGCCGAAAAAAAATCACCTACAGAATTGAAGCTTATAGCTGCAATGGCAATATTTTTTTCGAATAGAAGAATTGTAAAAAATGAAGAAATGATAAAGTACGTTGCAGCTGACAAATCTACTTTCTCATACTCTCTTACTGTTTTTCCGACAACTTTTGGGATAAATTCATTTCCAAAATTGTATCTTAATCTTAAAAATTCTATAAATACAAAAGCAAGAACTAAAATGGACATTCCAAATATAGCCCCTTTTTTGTCAAAGAATAAGTAGCTTATTGGAATCAACAATCCTGTCTCGTGGAATATTTTTCTTCTTAACTCAGAATCCATAGTAATCCTCATTAAATTTATAAACATTATGAGTGAGGTTATTTTTAATGTTTGGGGTATCTAGATGAAATTAATAATAAGTTCAGAATTAGATATAGCCGGAGAAAATATACGAGAGAACTTACTTCAAAATTATCCTTTTGAAAAACTCGAAGGTACTACTTTTTATGATAAGAATAAAGACTCCTTACTTGTTAGAATAAAAAATGAAACTATTTATACAGATTTTCCAGAGGATATAGTACAAGAACAAGTTAAAGATTATAACTTAAGTGCTATTGATTCAATTTTTTTTGCAACAAGGCATAAATCTGTTACTAAAATACCAACTTTAACTTGTCACACACCAGGAAATTTTGGTAAAGCTGATTACGGCGGTAAAGATGGTCACGTTTCTCCCTCTAATCCGGTATTTCAAAAACTAGTATTAAACGAAATCATGAATTTATCAAAAGACCTTCAGATATCCTTTGAAGTTTCTCTTGAAACTACGCACCACGGGCCATTAACAGGGCTTCCTACAACCTTTATTGAGATTGGAAGCGATGAAACATATTGGGGGATAAAAGAAGCCGGTGAAGTTATTTCTTCAGCAATTTACAAATCACTTTCTTACAATGAAAATAAAAATTTTTTCAAAATTGCCGCAGGGATAGGTGGGGGGCATTATTGTCCTAAATTTACTGAAATTATGTTAAATACCGATATTGCAATAGGCCATGTTATTGCAAAGTATAATACTCCAGTCACAGATTCAATTCTCTACCAATTAGTAACAAAAAGTCAGCCCTTGGACGTTGTTCTTTTAGATTGGAAGGGAATAAGGGAACGGTCAGATTTAAAAGACAAACTTACTAGTAGAGGTATATCATTTGTAAAAACAAGTGATATTGTAAAAGAATAAGGATTACCACTACAGAGAAGCATTATACATAGCATTATTAAGCAAAAGCTTTATATACTATTAACCTATATAGATAACAAATAGGAGTTTTATGTTACCAATAATAAGTAGCTACATTAACGATAAAGGGGGAGTAAAATGAGATCTGTTATTGAAGAGGCCATTGAGAGGGCAGTAACAGAAAAAGAAATAGTTAAGGATCATCGCTATACTTCTGTGGATGAGGAACTTGAAAGAGTACTTAGGGAATCAAGAGCCAAGATTAAAGTAGTCGGAACAGGTGGAGCAGGCTCCAATGCAATTGACAGATTAATGGAAATTGGGGTAATTGGAGTTGAAGCAATAGCAGTTAATACTGACGCCCAAGATTTACTAGATACTAGAGCAGACAAAAAAATATTGATTGGGAAGGAAGTCACTAGAGGGCTAGGGGCAGGCAACGACCCAAAAGTGGGAGAAGAGTCTGCAAGGGAAGACGAGAGGACAATTAAAGAAGTACTAGAAGGAAGTGATATGATTTTTGTCACCTGTGGTCTAGGTGGAGGAACGGGAACTGGTTCTGCACCAGTAATAGCTGAAATTGCTAAAAAAATGGGGGCACTAACAGTTGCAGTTGTAACTTTACCTTTCACAGTTGAAGGTTTGAGGAGACAAAGAAATGCTGAAAAAGGACTTGAGAAATTAAGAAAAGTTAGCGATACTGTAATTGTTATACCAAACGATAAATTGCTAGATATAGCACCTGGTTTACCCATAAATGCAGCGTTTAAAGTTTCTGATGACATACTTATTAGAGCTGTTGGCGGGATAGCTGAATTAATTACAAGACCTGGATTAGTAAACGTTGACTTCGCTGATGTTAGATCTGTGATGAGAGAAGGAGACGTTGCAATGATTGGAATGGGAGAATCCGATACCGAGAATAGAGCCAAAGAAGCAATAAATGAAGCTTTGAGTAGCCCTATGATAGATGTAGATGTAACTGGTGCCAAAGGTGCTTTAATTAATATCACTGGAAGTTCAAACATGAAACTAGAAGAAGCAGAGAAGATCGTAGAGCATGTAACAAATGAACTTGAGCCGGATGCCCAGATTATTTGGGGTGCAATGATAAACGAAGAACTTAAAAATGGACTTAGGGTCATGGTAGTTCTTTCAGGAGTTAAATCACCTTACATATTCGGAAGAAAAGAAACTGAGATGCTTATCGAGAGCGAAGCACCTGTTAGAGGAATCGATCTTGGAATAGAATACATTTAAAAAGGATTCTTATTAATTAGCCTCATGGCAGAGGCTAATCTAAAGAAACAGGAAAGGGCAAGAAGTTGGATTTCCGAATACACAAGAGTACTGAAACTTGCTAAGAAGCCTGGCAAAAAGGAATATTTGCTTACATCAAAAGTAACTGGAATTGGGATAGTACTTTTTGGAATAATTGGTTACTCAATAAAATATCTCTCAGTTTTAATTCAAAGCATTGGAGCATAAATTCCTTCTAAAAAGGCTAAACTTTTTAAATCTTTGAGTACCTTTGATTTTGTTGTTATTATGGGTGAGAATGTAATGGATGATGACGAGAATCCAATCTTTGCACTAAAGGTTGCTGTTAATCAAGAACAGAACGTAGCAAAGATGATAGAGGGAAAAGTAAAAACTAACAACCTTAAAATTTATGCGGTCTTAGCACCAGAAACCTTAAAAGGGTATATTTTCATTGAGGCGAGTGATAAAGGGGCTGTAGAAGAAGCTATTCAAGGCCTTCGAAATGTAAGGGGGATTCTTGAAGGTAAAATCGCCTTTGATGAAATAAGTCATTTCTTAGAGGCTAAGCCATCGGTATCTGGTCTCGCAAAAGGTGATATTGTAGAACTAATTGCAGGGCCGTTTAAGGGCGAAAAAGCTAAGATTATAAGGGTAGATAAAGGTAAAGAAGAACTTACAGTCGAGCTTCTTGAAGCAATGGTGCCGATACCCGTTACTGTTAAAGGAGATTATGTCAGGATTATAGAGAAAAAGAGCTAGTGGTGATATAATGGGAAAAGAGAGATCTGTTACCTCACTTGTTGATGGAGGAAAGGCTACTGCTGGTCCACCTTTAGGGCCTGCTTTGGGGCCACTTGGTATTAATGTGGGAAAGGTCGTTGCCGAAATAAATGAAAAAACGAAAGATTTTCAAGGAATGAAGGTCCCGGTTAAAATTTTTGTTGATGACAAAAAGAACTTCAGAGTTGAAGTCGGCGTTCCTCCCGCATCCGCATTAATTCTTAAAGATCTTAAATTAGAAAAAGGATCTTCTACACCATCTTCAAGTAAAGTTGGGGATATTAGTGTAGATGCACTTGTTAAAATCGCTAAGATGAAGGAATCTTCCTCATTATCTCCTGATATTGCAGGAGTAATTAAAGAGATTCTAGGAACATGTGTTTCTATGGGCGTAACTTGTGAGGGCAAAGACCCAAGAGTAGTCCAAAACGAGATAAAAGAAGGAAAATACGATAATATAATTAAGTAAGGAGGAATTGTTTTGAAAGAGGCTGTATTACGAGCAGTGAAGAAGGCAAAAGAAACTTCAAAGCCGAGAAACTTCACACAGTCAATGGAGATGAGCATAAATCTTCAAGGGCTAGACATGAAAAAAACACAAAACCGAATCAAAGAAGACTTTGTTTTACCTAACGGAAGGGGCAAAGACGTGAAGATTGGGATTTTTGCTTCGGGCGATATGGCTTTAAGAGCCAAAAAGGAAAACTTGTCTGTATTTGATCAAGAAGACATAGAAAAATTCGCAAAGGATAAGATACTTGCAAAAAAAGTTGCAAATACTCACGATTTTTTCATAGCGCAAACAGATTTCATGACCTTAGTTGGAAAATCATTAGGTCCAATATTTGCGCCAAGAGGAAAAACACCTGCACCTTTGCCTCCAACTGCTTCGCTTGAACCTATATTAAATAAACTGAAAAAGACAGTTAAAATAAAAAGCTACAATCAATCCGTTATTCACATGTTCGTTGGCTCCGAAAAAATGGACGACGAGATGTTAGCGGAAAACATTACAGAAATTGTAAAGTTTTTTGAAAAGAAACTTGAGAAAGGATTCGACAACATAAAGTCAATTTACATAAAGACTTCTATGGGGCCTGCAGTAAAGCTGGAGGATTTTAAATGAAGGGAAGAGTAGCAGTTAAAGGGGAAGTAGCTGAATGGAAAGCAGAAGAAGTGAACTCCCTAAGGAGTATGATTAAATCTTCTCCTGTTGTAGGGGTAGTTGAACTTCAAGGAATACCTGCAAAACAGTTACAGAATATAAGGGAAGAACTAAGGGGCAAAGTTACTTTTAGGATGTCAAAAAATAAGTTAATGAAGATAGCTGTTGAAAAAACTGAAAAGGAGTCCCTTAAGGATCATATTAATGCAGGAGCAGCTTTCATTTTTTCTAATGAAAATCCTTTTAGAATTTACCGGCTATTACAAAAGTCAAAAGCGCCCGCACCAGCAAAACCAGGTGACGTTGCAAAAGCAGATATAATAATCCCTCAAGGAAGTACAGGATTGCCACCAGGCCCACTTGTAAGTGAACTTCAAACTCTTGGAGTTCCAGCTAAAATTGACAAGGGTACAATATCTATTGAAAGAGATGCAGTACTCGTAAAACATGGAGAGATAATATCTAAGAAGATTAGTGACATTCTTTCTCAGCTTAAGATTGAACCAATGGAAGTTGGCGCAAACTTGGCTGCTGCTTACGAAAATGGATTATTATTCAACAGAGATGTTCTAACGATTGATGATGCCCAAACTAGAAGTAACATAATAAAGGCATTTTCAAATGCTTTGGCATTATCATTTGATAGAAGAATATTTACAAAACAAAGTGTAAAACTATTAATACAACAAGCTGCACTTAAATCAAAATCCTTGGCAATTGGTGCAAATATAGTTTCTCCTGAGACTATTGGGCCAATAATGTCAAAGAGTGTTGCTCAGGCTCTCAGTATATCTAGATTGTTAAATGGTGCCGCGTTGGACGATGAACTTAAAAATAAGCTCAATGTACCTCAACCATCAGCTCCTGATGAGACAAAAGTAGTCGAACATAAGATTGACGATAATAAAGATAAAGGTGGGGAAGCCGGATTAGAAGGTCTAGGCGCCCTATTTGGTTAATTAATGGAGGTGTGATTATGGAATATGTATATGCTGCGATGATCCTTCATGAGGCTAAGAAGGAAATAAATGAAGCGAATTTAAACAGTGTTTTAAAAGCCGCTGGAGTAGCAGTCGATGAGGCCAGAATTAAAGCTCTTGTATCTTCATTGGAAGGTGTGGATATTGAGGACGCTATAAGCTCTGCTTCAATGCCAGTTGCTCAAGCACCTGCAGTTGCACCAGCAGCCGCTTCAGACCACAAGGCTTCTGAATCAAAGAAGGAAGAAAAGAAAGAAGAAGCAGAAGAATCAGCACTTGAAGGTTTAGGCGCTCTCTTCGGTTAATTCTGTATCTTCTATTTTTAATTTTCTCTTTTTAAATCCTTTACATACAATGTAAGTTTCACGGCTTGCCGATCTTGATGACTCAGGCTTTGATATTTTAACGTAATAGAATTCATTCTTTATATCGTCGACTAATTCTTTAGTGTATTCTCCTTGAAATAATTTTATGAGTAGATTTCCCTTATATTGCAATAAATTTGAGGATAATTCTAAGGCTCTATAACAAAGATCAATGGATTTTTCATGATCTAAAGATCTGATCCCAGAAGTGTTAGGAGCAAGGTCTGAAATAATGGTGTTAAATTCTTTTTTAATATCCTTAATCTTATTTATAGTTGAACTTTCAAATATATCCCCCTGAACAAAATAAGAGTTGGGGAATTTTTCTTTTACGTTTTTCAAATCAACCCCCAATACTAATCCTGTACCGCCCACCAATGTTGATGCTATTTGCATCCATCCACCGGGCGCAGCCCCTAGATCTAGGACACTATATCCTTTCTTTATTATATTGAACTTTTTGTTAAGTTGAATTAGCTTAAAAGATGCTCTGGATTTATAACCCTCTTTCTTGGCCATTCTGTGATACCCATCTTTTTGCTGATACATAATCAATATTATATAAAAACTCTTTTAAATGTATATTTTCCCCTATAACTGTGTCAAATCTGCTTGAATCTGCATCTTACTGGAATACAAAGGGCATAATTCTAGATCGCATGGGAAAGCATAAAGATGCATTAGTATGTTTTGAAAAGGCGAGGACAATTGACCCTCAAGATGTAGACGTCATAACTAACATTGGTATATCTTTTGATAAACTAGGAAAACCAGAGGAAGCCTTAAACTTCTATGATATGGCTCTTCAAAAACATGAAGATAATAAGACCCTTTATAATAAAGGTATATCTCTGTCAAAAATCAGAAATTACTCTGAAGCAGTAAATTGTTTTAAAAAAGTTCTAAATGAAGAAAAGAATAATAAAAATGCAATCATAAATCTTGCCATTGCACTACAAAAAATAGATAGGCTAGATGAGGCCATTTCAATTCTAAAAGAGTGGGGCGAATTTGACTACATTTATACAAGGGCCCAGCTAATGCTTGAAAGTGGAAAAAAACAGATTGAAGACTCGATAAATCTATTACAAATATGTTTAAATGAAAATTCTGAAAGTATACCCTCTCTTGAGAATATTTCCTATGCTTTAAAGATGCTAGGTATGGACAAAGAATCCCTAAGATACTTAGAGAATGTTAGGCATCTTTATTCAGAAAGAAGAAAAGTAGAAGAAAAAATAAAAACTCTAAAAGAACTATTAGTGAACTCTTTATCTAAATATGAAAAAATAGCAGAAATTTTAGTAACAAAAAAGGGATTGGGAAAAAATTATAATTTTTACAAAGATATTTTTGAAGGAATTTACCAAGATATTCTATTAATCGATGAAGATTATTCCGCATTTTTGGATAATTATGGAAAAAGGTCAATTTCTTCTTCTAATGTATATATCAAAGAGCTTCTAGATCGAATTAACAATCTAAGTGAGAGCCTCGATATATTGAAACTCAAAATAGAAGAGGATATAGGTAGACCAAGTCTCAGATATATTTTTTATATATTGGACCCATTAGAGCGGAAAAAAGAATCCGAAATTCAGGTGTATCTAATTAATAACGGAGATATTGATGCTTTTGACATATCTATTTTAATAGAAAAAAACAAAGATTTGAATATATCAAAAATTGAAGATAAAATGGACACACTTAAACCAATGGAATATAGGCCATATACCATTAAGATTAAACCCAAGAATGAAGGGGTATTTGATATTAAAACTTTTTGTAATTATAGGGGAAATGAAGTTTATGAAACCGAAACAGTTTATCCCTTGGAAATACCATATTTGCCCGATGACGACTTATTGTCTTTGATTTCTTATTTGAAAGTCTTAAGACTTGATATGGATACAACAGCAGAGGAAATCAAACGTAGGTGGAAGGAGCTTTATAAATATTATCACCCCGATACAACACAAGATGAAAGAGAAAAAATAATAAAAGAAAGGATTTTAAAAGAAATAAACGAAGCATATGAAGAATTGAAGAACTACTACTAGATTATTTATAATATTACTCTTATAATATTCATAAAAAATAGCAAGATATAAAAATTAAATAAAGAACTAAGGTATATGAAAGCTAAAATAAGTTCAATAGTATTATTATTGATATTGGTGCTTCAACTCTTTTTCATATTTCCGGCAACATCTACAGATGTTCCAAGATCTTTTTTTGTGGATACCACTAATGGTCAACCGCAATCAATAATAGTAGTTGGTAAAAACGCAGCTTCTATGGATTCAATATCCGGAAGCTTAATTATTACAAAAATTCAAGCTGAAGCATACTACGAAGATCCCTCAAAAGGTTTATTTAGAGTCAATATATGGGACCGTGAAAAATTGATAACATACGATGAATTATTAATGGAAGATGTTGCTAAAAATAATAATCTTATACTTGTGGGTGGACCAGTTGCCAATAAGCTCGTTGCAGGATTAGTCCAAAGAGGAATTTCAAAAATTGATTGGTATTCTTCACAGGGAGATATTGAGTATATCCCAAATGGTTTATATCCTGGGTGTGATGTGATTATTGTCGCAGGGGCAGACAGAGAAAAAACAAGAACTGCAGTATTACAATTGATTAATTCTTAGCTTGCTATATTCAAACACAATATCTATATATAATTGTAAAAATCTCCATAGGAAATCAAGGGGTTATAATGAAAGAAATATTAGTGCTGTATACCGGGCAAAAATATAAATGTAAACAATGTGGAGAATGCTGCAGGGTTCGGGGAGTTCCACTAACTTTATTTGATATAGAAAGAATTGAAAAAAATACCGATAAAGAGTTCGCTTTGTATGATATTTCCAGAAAAAAATTTGTAATAGAAAAAAGAATTTGGGATAACGGTTGCGTATTTTTAGATGATAAAAATTGCACAATACACGAATATAAACCCTTGATTTGTAGACTCTTTCCATTGGGAATTTTTTATAATCCCCTAGCTGAATCAGATACTCCTTACATATTGAAAAATGGAGAAAAAGCATACATATATGTCGATATATCCTGCCCAGGAATTGGAAATGAAGGAGAACCTTTTGACATTGAAAAAATATTAGAATTATGCCAGAAAATTAAGATTGAAATGGCTTATACATTAAACTTGTAGGTATTTATGAAAATCATAGAAGGAAAAAAACTTGATATTATAAAAAAAACTATAGAAAACTACGGCGGAATTTTCGAGCTGTCCACAAACAATCTATTATTGATAGTTGGCAATGAGGTATTTTTCGTTAACAAACTAATTTATGAAAAAGTTTTAGACGAAAAAATAAATGAAAACTTAGTTTCAATTGGGGCACAAATAGGTAAATTTCAAAAAGGCAATTTTTTATTAGGTTTAGAATGCCATTTAATAATGGGGCCTTCTTCAAAAAAATCAAAATTGAATGAAAAAGGCGCTTCTTTGTTCTTATATGGACGGGATGTTTTTGTTAAGAATATGGTGAATCCGCCAAAAAAAGGATATACGATAGTTTCAAATATAAGAAACGAAGTGATCGGCATTGGTAAATTTGATGGAAAGATGTTGAATAATGTTATTGATAGAGGTTCATATCTTCGAACTCTTGAATAATGTTTAGTTTAAAACAATGAATGTTAAATTTGTTACACCCAGGTCATCATTTTTAAAAAGCATTTTTAGTTTCTTCATTCGGTGATTCTACATGGTAGTTAATATGAAAGGCAAGCATCTTGCTTCTTTACATGACCTTACGAAAGAAGAGATATGGCAAATTTTGAAAACTGCTGAAACTCTAAAGATTAAACAGAAAACTGGAGAGAAGCACGAATTATTATATGGTAAAACTTTAGCAATGATATTCCAAAAGCCATCAACGAGAACAAGAGTTTCATTTGAAGTAGGAATGAAACAATTAGGAGGGCATGCCTTGTACTTATCCTCCACAGATCTTCAATTGGGAAGGGGAGAAACAGTAAGAGACACAGGCGCAGTTCTAGCTCGTTACTGCGATGGTATAATGGCGAGGGTATTTTCCCATGATAATATTATAGAATTATGTAAACATTCAACTGTTCCAATTATAAATGGTCTATCTGATCTTTTACATCCCTGTCAATGTTTGGCTGATTTAGAAACAATTCTAGAAAAGAAACAAGAATTTAAAGGGCTTAAATTGGCATTTGTCGGCGATGGAAACAACGTTTGTCATTCTCTAATGTTTGGATCCGCAAAAGTAGGAATTGATATGACTGTAGTCTGTCCAAAAGGTTACGAACCTGACAAACAAATTGAGAAAATGGCACTAGAAGACGGACTTAAACTTGAAATAACAAACGACCCTAAAGGTGTTAAAGGTGCAGATGTAATCTATACAGATGTATGGACAAGTATGGGAAATGACAAAGAGCATGATGACAGAGTAAAAGTCTTCAAACCTTATCAGGTAAATGAAAAATTAGTTACACATGCGCAAGATGACTGCATCGTTATGCACTGCTTACCTGCACACAGGGGAGAAGAAATAACTAATGAAGTTGTGGACGGGCCACATTCAGTCGTACTTGACCAAGCCGAAAACAGAAATCACGCACAAAAAGCCGTAATGGCACTTTTAATGTAAATAGATTATTAAGCTATTATTCTTTTTTTATATTAATTTTTTAGTTACACTTTCTATTATTTTAACTAAATGGCATTAAATATCTAGAAAAATATATAAACTCCTATAAGAAAAACTGTAAAAGGGATATTTATGAGAATTTCCAAATTATATGGGCTCGAATTGTATAATACCAAAGGCGAGTACATAGGCATAATTAATGATATTATTCTTGAAGTAAAAGAAGGAGTTGTCTTTGGACTGGCAGTTGGGCAAGAAAAGGGCATAGATAATATTGCAGTCGGATTCAAAGATGTTTCTGCTATTGGGGACATCGTTATTGTAAGGGCCAAGAAAGAAGATTCGGTAAAACTTGGAATGTAAAAGGTGCTCAAAATGACAGGCAAAATAGAAAAATACCTTTTAAATAAATTACAAAAGGAAAAACTTCATTTTTCTTTAGTTGACCCTGATAGTTTCTCTATAGAAGAAGCAAAAAGCGCAGCTGCAATCTCCGAGGAGGCCGGAAGTGATGCTATATTGGTAGGTGGTTCTACCCATACTTTGGGCAATTATCTTGATATTTTGATTGAATCGATTAAAGCCAGTACAAAACTCCCTGTGATTATTTTTCCCGGGGGTGTGGCCCAAGTTTCTCCCAAAGCAGACGCAATCCTTTTCATGTCTTATATGAATTCAAGAAATCCTTATTTTATCACAAAATCTCAAGCTCTTGGAAGTTTCCTAGTAAAAAAAACTGGAATCGAACCTATACCTACTGGGTATTTAGTAGTTGAACCGGGTGAAACGGTAGGATGGATGGGGGAAGCTGATCTTATTCCAAGAGAAAAACCCCAAATAGCTGCTGCATATTCACTAGCTGCACAATACTTAGGAATGAGACTTGTCTATATCGAAGCAGGATCAGGCGCACCTGAAACAGTAACTCCTGAAATGGTGGGATTTGTAAAAAAGGTCATTGATATACCTTTAATTGTAGGGGGAGGAATAAGGTCTCCAGAATCGGCAAAGAAACTTGCTATAGCGGGAGCAGATATATTCGTAACTGGGACAATAATTGAAAAAGAAAAAGAAAAACTTTTTGATATTATAAAAGTCATAAAAAGTTAAATGAGTGGGCGGATTATAGCCCATCTTTTGTAATATTGGCATTGAACTAAGCGACCTACCACAAACCTCAGACCAGGTTTCATCGGTTTTAGTTTGGTCTTGCACCATGTGGGAAGGTATTTCACCGTTTCCTTTATCCTCTCAGTAGTTTTGGAATTTGTTGCCATATTCCGTCTACATCATCTTCATCAGACAAAGGCCGTTTTTTTCTGTTCCTTTACCTTGGATTTCCCCAAGCATCTTTCGATGCCACATCCTGATCAGGTGGATGGAGCTTCCTCCCCTAAGGGAAGCCAATATTCCGCCCACACAATAACTTAATAACGTTGAAGATATAAATTTATTCATGAATATTCTGATGATTGGTGAGTATCCTCCAAAAATTGGAGGTATTTCGACCCACATATCTCAACTGAAAAAAGAATTGAATAAACTAGACCAAGATATTTTTATTTTAACTTATTCAAATTGCTTGGAAGATAAAGTATATTCTACAAGATTACCTAAGAAGTTTAGGGGGATTTTTTTTATTATATTTGGTTTCTTCAAAGGCATCAACATTATTAGAACGAATAAAATTGATTTAGTACATGCGCATTTTGCCACAACTCCAGGACTACTTGGTCTTTTTTTATCAGTTACTACAAGGAAAAAAAGAATTTTAACAGTTCATGGGAGTGATATCAATGTTTACTTAAATCGAAAGTTTATGGGTCAAGTAGTCAGATTAGTATTATCCAAGTATCCTGTTGTTATTGCTGTATCTCCTGTTTTAGCTGAGAAAATTACACATTATTTGAAGGGAGATGTAATTTCTATCCCCAATGGAGTTGACAGTTTGAAATTTTTCCCAAATATCTCTGAAAAAAAAGGCATAGGATTCATTGGGGCTTTAGTCAATGAAAAAAATCCTAGAGATTATGTTGAGCTAATTCGAGAACTTCGACAAAAAGGAATTGTTGAACCTGCATTTATTATTGGTGATGGATATCTAAGAAAAGAATTAGAAGAAACTTCAGATGGACTTAATATTAATTATTTAGGAGAAACAGTAAATACAGAAAAATACTTGAAGAAATTTAAGGTAGTTGTTTCAACTTCAAAAACTGAAGGATTTGGGCTTTCTATCCTTGAGGCTATGGCATGTGGTGTTCCTGTAGTTTCTCTTGTAAGCCCAGGCTCTAAATACCTATTAGGTGATTTGAATTTGCTAGCCCAAGATAAAAATCAATTAGCAGGGTTAGTGGAGAAAATAATAATAAATCCCGAACTTAGACTCAAACTTTCCAACAAGGTACTAAATAAATCTAAGCTATTCTCGTGGAAAAAATGTGCTGAAGAAACTTTGGGTGTTTATAAAAAATTTATTTAAATAGTGGGATGTAAGGATTTATTTTTATTAAAATAAGAAATGAAAAACCGATTCCTAAGGCATATGCCAATATATCGTGAGCAATAAGCCAACTATAACCTTTTTCAAAAAGATATATTGTTATGACTAGTCTTAATATATTCAAAAATAATAGGCTTATAAGAAATAAAGATAGATATAATATTTTTTTAGTTAATGCTAGAGAGGACAATACAAATAAAGCAGTGAATATAGCACCTGAAGCTAATCCAATACACCTTTTAGAGATCGCATAATCTCCAACAGCTACAAATTTTTCAGATACGATAAGTGACTTTTGTATGTCTAACAATGCTATCCCTTCCTTAACAGCTTCAGCTGTGAATATCCTAATTGGAGTATAATCACTTATAACATAAAGAAATATGGATACAATAGTTCCCTTAATAAAAAATAAGAACTTAACATAATTATCCTCCCCATATTTCTCAATTATCTTATCTTTTATCATTTATTTTTCAATAATAGAGGTAGTTTTAAGTTTTTCCTTATTAATTTTGTAGATTTCGTAACATTCAGGGATAATTTTATATATTAATTTACTTTTAATTATATAAACAACGGAGGAGTTTTATTGGGAGAGTCACTAGTAGTATCATCTGGAAAGGGGGGAGTGGGCAAAACTACTATCGCTGCTAATTTAGGCATAGCTCTTTCTGAAGTTGGACTCAATGTTCTAATTTTTGACGCAGACATAACTATGGCTAATCTTGAACTCATATTTGGGATGGAGGGATTGCCAAAGACTATACAGGATGTATTGGAAGATAAGGCAAGGCCTGAAGATATAGTATATGAAGGCCCAGGTGGAGTAAAAGTTGTCCCGGCAGGCCTTTCTTTAAGAAGATTAAAAAAATCTGATCCCGATAAAATTAATGAAATATTTAAATTCTTTGTTGAAAAAGTTGATTTGTTAATAATTGATGGGCCGCCTGGTCTTGAAGTAGATGCTGTAACTTCTATCGCCGCTTCAAATAATATGCTCCTAATAGTAAATCCTGAAATAACTTCCTTATCTGATGCATTGAAGATAAAACTTATAGCAGAAAAATTAGGAACAAGAATAACTGGGGTTATAGTAAATAGAGTTAGAGGAGATCCAACAGAAATTTCTGGGCCTGAAATTGAAGCAATATTGGAACTTAGGATAATTGGTAATGTTCCAGAAGATCAAATAGTAAAGAAATCAACAACACTAGGTAAACCTTTTGTATTATTGGATCCAAAATCTCCGGCTTCACTAGCTATTAAGGATATTGCAAAAAAGATTGCAGGAAAGAAGACGGAATTTCAACCTTCCGACAAATCAATGAATAGATTAATGGGAGGCCTATTTGGGAGATGATTGCATGTCATTATTAGATATACTGGTTAATAGCTGGATTATAATTTTTATTATCGCCATAGTTAGTATAATTATTAACGTGATTTTGGGCGTTAGGGTTTATATGCAAGGAGAAGAACTTCAAAGATTACGTGGCGGCAGGTTATCTAGGGAGGAGCTTGAAATATTAAGGGCTCGACTTGCTAGAATAAAAAAACTTTCCAAATAATTTTAAGATTATCCTTAAAATTATACTTTTCTATTTTATAGTTACAAGAATTAATCACTAATTCTAAATATTAAAAATACTTATTGTTAAGCAATAATACCAAAAGCTTTATATATTTATCAAATCATAATTGGTAGTGGATATTCATAACTAGGTGGAACAATGCAAAAATCCAATTATTTATATTTACTAAATATATTTTTATTATCGATATCTATAATAGGCATTGTTGCAACTCCAGTTTTAGCACAAGGTGTAATATCTGGGAAGGTAACTGATGATAACGCAACGCCACAAGGGATTAGTGGCGCCATAGTAGATGCTTATAGCGCAAACGATACCAGCGCCTGCCCGGCAATAAAAGGAATGTCAACAACTGATGTCAATGGTACATATTACATATATCCTTTAGAACATGGTAAATATATAATAAGGGCGTATGCACCTGGTTACACATCAAATTCTACATTGGCTGATACTTGTATTACTTCTTGTTCCCCGGATTATAATTTAACACTTCACGATACAAATGGTAGCATTATCGGGCACGTTTTTCAACCAGATGGAATCACCCCTATTGAAGGTGCAACTGTAAATGCTTATTATCCCGGGACAGAGAATATATTAGCAAGTTCTTTAACCTCTGCTGATGGCAATTATACTCTTTCTAATGTTGGAGGGGTATACGACGTTGAAGCTTCAGGAGCAGGATGGCTGCCTAAAAAAATAAGTATAACTGTGCCTCACCCTTTAGGAGTAGTAATCCAAGATTTTGTTCTTTTACCTGGGCCTTATTATGATCCGGATGCAGTATTTATGGGCTGGATAGAAATTGGTGATTTGACAGTTGTGGGAGATTACACCATACTGCTAAAAGATCTCCAGAGAAGGCATCCAGTAATGCCCCCGGAAAGAGGTATTTTAGAGGTATATAGAAAAGGCACAATGGTAATCCAACAGGTTGTAGTTCCTGGGGATACCTTGTACATAGATGAAATTCTCAAAATAAAGGTAAATGAGATTAATGATCATGAAAATGCCAATTATTTTGGTAGATACAAACTTAACATAACTGTATCTAAAAGAAAAGAGCCTGAACTATCTATTAATTTGGCAACACTATATATCGGAGAAATAGATGATAAAGATAGAACTTTCTTGAGAGGAAGTAAAGAAGGAATTAAAACAGTTCTTCTAGGCGATATCGATACCAACGCAAGTTCGGGATCTGTTGAATTTGACGATAATACTTATAATTTCAAGGTCTCTGCAATAAATGGAAATATTCAATATGTCTATAATTTTAAAGAAGTTAACGGTTCATTTGTCCAACTTGGTGATTTGCGCCAAGGAGATATCATTACTATAGGAAAAGATAGCACTTGTAAAAATATTAGGCAATTAACAATTTATGAGATGGGTAGGGGCACAGTAATTTGGGCGCCAATAATACATTCAATAATGAGGCCAGAGGATTTTGAATTTGAAACTGAAAATGAAATTGAGAAGCCTCAGTCAGATACTACATTTTGGTATGTAACTGAAATTCAGAATACCGGAGATATACCTGCAAAAAATATTAAAATACATATAACAGCTAAAGATTTCACTTTTTTGACCGGTAATAACTGCTATTGTGGCTCGGATAATGAAGCATGTCTTGAAATAAAATCTATGGAACCTGATGAAAAAAGGCTAATCATATTCAAATTTAAAGCACCTCAAACTGATTACCTAAAAGTATCACCTATTCAAATTGATTTGTCATACCAAATGGGCTATTTCAATGAAAAGGAACAGGAAGTGATTCAGGATTACTCAAAAAGTGATAAAACTTTAATTACAATAGTACCCAAACAACCAGAATTTCAAATTATAAGAAATATAGTTAAAGAAAAACTTTTTGTTGGAGAAACAACCGATATTGAAATCAGAATAAAGAATACAGGAGATATAACCGCTACAAAAATAAAATTAATTGATTATATCCCTGATGGGTTTGAACTAATCGATGGCAGCGCAACAATGAACATCGATAAAATGGCAAAAAATGAAACATTCACTCTAATCTATAAAGTAAAGGCTCTCGAGATGGGAGAATTTGAATTTAAAACTCAATTACTTTTTCAAGACGAAGCCGGAAAAAATTACAAAACAACTTCAAAACTTGAACCAGTTACCGTAAGCAAGGAATTTCCAAGGCTTGAGATCCTTAAAAAATTGGACAGAGTAACTATATCTAGGGGAGATTCCGTTATCGTAGTTTTAGTTGTGAGAAATACTGGAAATAAAATTGCAAGAGATGTACAAGTTCTTGATTTTGTTCCAGAAGGATTCAGACTAATTGACGATCCTAAAACAAAGAGAATAGAATATACAATCTCTGAACTAAAACCAGAACAGGAAAAAATGTTTAAGTATATTATAACTGCATCATACCCGGGAGAATACAAAATTGGCGATACAAAATTATTGTATTATGATCTAGAGGGTCACAGTTTTGAACATATTGCATCAGGCACATCTGTAAGAGTAAATGGTGAGCCCAAAATAACAATCTCCAATATTCAATACTTCAATGAAGAATATTCTTTTGCTGATTATAAATATGTAGACGTTATACTAACTTTAACGAATACAGGAGATGGTCTTGCAAAGAAAATAAGTTTCATCAATGCTATTTCAGGAGATATAAAAATAGTTGACGGAGAATTGGGGGGATTTGTCGATACTCTAAAACAGGGCGATTCAAAAACTACTAAATTCACTGTTAGAGTTCTTCAAGAAAATAAGGATAAAATATTTACAATTAATACCTCTTCAGAATTTGAAGATATAGCTGGAAAGAAATCTAAATCGGAAGTATCAACAGATATAACAATAGGTGGAAGGACTCCAAATATAACTTTGCTAAGACAAGAATCTGAGTATAAGTCTGACATAATTAGAATTGGTCATATCATTCCTGTGGTCACAATAATTACAAACACAGGTGATGGTGATGCTAAAAACGTAAGGGTTGAAGACAGAATACCTTCAAACCTTCAAGTAACAACGGGTATTAATTATTGGGGAGGTCAATTAAAACCAGAGGAGAGAGTGACTTTAAGATATACTTTAATACCCTCTCAAGGCGGAGAATATCAAATTGGCCAAACTTTATCAACATATGAAGATGAATGGGGTGTCAAAGGAACTAAATCTTTATCTCCAACTCTAGTCACAGTATGGGGGCCTTCAATTTCTAGAACTATATCTACAAATGAGATTGAAGAAGGAGAAGCAGTAACGATAACTTATAACATCAAAAACTGGGGAAAAGACGATATTTACGAAGTTAAATTAGTTGAAATCCTTCCCCAAGGATTTGATATGCTTTCAGGTGATAAGGAAATACTCATTGGAGAAATAAAAGGGGGAAGTGAAGTATCAAAAGAGATACAGGTAAAAGCTACAAAATCGGGGGCATTCATTCTAGAGGATTCTAAATTTTCCTGGA
>Ga0172382_10004159_pt1 | contig 22317 bp, 19 predicted proteins | sample Leawel138RmetaG_FD_122245 | JGI IMG/M metagenome (GOLD analysis project Ga0172382, IMG submission 122245) | Leachate microbial communities from a municipal landfill in Southern Ontario, Canada - Leachate well 138R metaG | ecosystem: Engineered > Solid waste > Landfill > Unclassified | place... | reverse complement strand
GGCGTTGTCGCCCTTGCAGGGCGCCCCGCAGCCAGAGGCTGCTTCTGTTCGTGCTGTCCAAAGGTGCGCAGGCACCTTTGGAGCCGCAGCACTCACCCTTGCCTGACACGCCCATCGCTGCACCCTCAGGCGCACCCAACTACGGATTCTAGGATGCAGCACTCTGGCGTTGGGCGCTTGCGCGCATGAAGCGGCTCATTCTACGGCTCTACCACGCGCGGAGCGCGCGCCGGTACTACCGGGATTCAAAATCAAGTGCGGCCGAGTTCATGCAGTAACGCAGCCCGGACGGCGCCGGACCATCTTCAAATACGTGGCCCAGGTGGGCGCCACAGTTGGAGCACAGCGTCTCCACCCGGACCATGCCGTGGCTGGTGTCGCGCTGCTCGGTGATGGCGCCGGGCACGGCGGCCCGTGAAAAGCTGGGCCAGCCGCAGCCGGCGTCAAACTTGGTCTCCGATTCAAACAGCTTGGCGCCGCAGCACATGCAGTGGTAGCTGCCGTCTGCCCAGTGCTGCTCATATTTTCCGGTGAATGGACGCTCGGTGGCGGCCTGCCGGGTGACTTCGTACGCGCCGGGCTCCGCGTCCTTGTCCGCCAGCAGGGCCCGCCATTCGGATCCGGTTTTCTGTATTTCGTAAGTCATGGTCTGCCTATTGTCGACGATGGGCTGGTTGATCATGGGTTGGCCGCCCGCGACGCCAAGGGCCCGTTGCGTGCTGCAGCATGGCAGCGACGTACGTCTTGGTCAGAGCCGTGGACGGGAAAATGGTTTCATCCCGCGCCGCCCCGCTGCCCGCCTGCGCAGGGCGGTAAACTGGCGCCATGGCACAACACATCACGCATGGCTACAAGGCGCTGCTGGCGGAAGCCAACAGCGAGGTTGAAACGCTGACCGTCGAGCAGACTCGGGCCGCGATGGAATCGGGAGGCGCGGTGATCGTGGACCTGCGCGACCCGCGCGAGCTCGAGCGCGAGGGCCGCATCCCCGGCTCGTTTTCATGCCCGCGCGGCATGCTCGAGTTCTGGATCGATCCGGAGAGCCCGTATGCGCGGCCGATTTTCCAGGAAGACAAGAAGTTCATCTTCCATTGCGCCAGCGGCTGGCGCTCGGCGCTGGCTGCCAAGGCGGCGCAGGACATGGGATTGAAGCCCGTGGCGCATCTGGGCGGCGGTTTCACGGCCTGGCGCGACGCCGGCGAAGCGGTGGAAAAGCCCAAGCTGTGGAACAAGCACGGCTGACCGGAACGCCGGGCCTGCGCCCAAGCCGAGAGCTGATTAGAAACGATACTCAGCAACACCACACGCATGACGGATGACCTCGCTGGCGCCTCGATGATCTTGCCGCTACGCGGCTGCAATGACTGCGGCTGTGCCGCCATGACGGGGAGGTTGAGCGTTGAGCGTTGAGCGTTGGGCGTTGGGCGTTGGGCGTTGGGCGTTCACGCTGGACGCTGAACGCTTGACGCAAAACCTTCATCAGCCGCCGCAGGCGGCTGTCATCAATGGCCCGCAAGGGCCGAGGTCATCTGTCATCCGCTGAGCTGACGATGCTAGGAGCCGAGATGGCGTGGGCTCATGACGAGCAACTGACCTGGATGGCAGCGGCCCAGTCGGGAGGAAACCGCATCCACTCCGGATGGCCGGCGGGCGCGCGATCGGGCTGCTGCAACGCCAGCAGCAGCTCCTCGACAAGGCTGAAGTCGCCGGCCTCGGCGCGCTCTATGGCCTCTTGCGCCATGTGGTTGCGCAGCACGATGGCCGGGTTGGCCCGCTGCATGCGCGCGATGCTGTGCGCCTGGCCCGCCTGCTGTGCCAGCGTCTCAAAACGGATCAGCCAGGCGTCCAGTGCCGCGCGGTCGACAAACAGGTCATGCAGCGGCGCTGCACTGCTGCCGGCCATGTGCTGCGTCAGCGCGTGCCAGAAGATGGTGTAGTCGGTGCGCTCGCGCGCCATCAGCGCCAGCAGGTCGGTCACCAGCTGGATGCCGGATTCACTGGCGTGAGCCAGGCCCAGCTTGGCTGCCATGCGCTGGCCCACGGCGTGCGCAAACGCGGCTTCGTAGGTCTGGACCGTGCGTTTCATGCTTTCTGCATCCGGGACCAGCGGCAGCAGCGCATGGCCGAGCGCACGCAGGTTCCAGTACGCGATCCCCGGCTGGTTCTGGTAAGCGTAGCGGCCCAGCCCGTCCGAGTGATTGCAGATATGCGCCGGGTCGAAGGCGTCCATGAACTGGAACGGGCCGTAGTCCAGCGTCAGGCCCAGGATGCTCATGTTGTCGGTGTTCATGACGCCGTGCATGAAGCCCGCCGCCTGCCAGCTGGCGATGAGATCGGCCGTTTTGCGCACCACGCGCTGGAGCAGGGCCAGGTACGGCTGCTCGCTGGCGCGGCAGTCGGGGTAGAAGCGGTCCAGGACAAAGTCCGCCAGCGTCTTCAGCTCCCGGTGCTCTCCGGCGTAGCTGAAGTGCTCGAAATGGCCAAAGCGGATGAAGCTGGGCGCGGTGCGGGTGGTAACGGCCGCGGTTTCCGTTCTTTCCCGGTAGACGGGCGCGGGGGATCCCGCGATGCACAGCGCGCGCGTTGTGGGAATGCCCAGCCCGTGCATGGCCGCGCTGCACAGGTATTCGCGGATGCTCGAGCGCAGCACGGCGCGGCCGTCGGCGCCGCGCGAATAGGGCGTGCGCCCGCTGCCCTTGAGCTGGATCTGCTGGCCGTCCGGCGTCTGCCCGATCAGCAGGGCGCGGCCGTCGCCCAGCTGGCCGGCCCAGACGCCGAACTGGTGGCCGCTGTACACCGTTGCCAGCGGCTGGATGTCACCGCCATCGGCGTTGCCGCTGAAGAGTTCCAGCGCCTCGTCCGAGGCCAGCCACTCCTTGTCCAGGTCCAGCTCGCGCGCCAGCAGGTCGTTGATCGCCACCCAGTGGGGTTCGGGTAGCGGCTCGGGGCCAACAGCGCGAAAGAAGGAGGGGCCCAACTGGCGAATCGCGGGTTCGGCCAGCCGGGGCGGTGCCGTTGTGACGCATGCGGTTGCCATGACCCCATTGTGGGACAAGCGGCCCCATCGTGCAGCCGCTCGCTGCAGGGCAGAAAGCCGGTGCCTTGCATGGCGGCTGGACGGGATGGGCATGCGCGGTAAGATCAGCGCAGATTTGTCATTGGCAACCAAACACACGAGGGGACATGATGCAGGGATTGATGCAGGAACAGCAGCTCTTGATTTCCATGCTGCTCAAGCACGCCGAACGGCACCACAGCGACACGGAAATCGTCTCGCGCCGGGTCGAAGGCGATATTCATCGCTACGGCTATGCCGACATGGCACGGCGCGCACGCAAGCTGGCGAACGCGCTCGATCGCGCCGGGCTCGCCGAGGGTGACCGGGTGGCGTCCATCGCCTGGAACGGCTACCGGCACATGGAGCTGTACTTTGGCGTGTCCGGCTCGGGTCGCGTCATGCACACCATCAACCCGCGCATGCACCCCAGGCAGATCACCTGGGTCATCAACCATGCCGAAGACAGGGTGGTCTGCTTTGACGCCACTTTCCTGCCCATCGTGCAGGCCGTGCATGCCAACTGCCCGACGGTCCGGCACTGGGTGCTGCTGTGCGATGCCGATGCGTTGCCGCCCGACTCGGGCGTCCCCGGCCTGATCAGCTACGAGGCCTGGATAGGTGGCGAAACCGACACCTACAACTGGCCGCAGCTGGACGAACACGCAGCCGCCGGGCTGTGCTACACCAGTGGCACCACGGGTGATCCCAAGGGCGCCCTGTACAGCCACCGCTCGACCATCCTGCATGCATACGCCGGCGCCCTGCCCGATGCCATCGGCCTGGGTGCGGCCGATGCCATGCTGCCGGTGGTGCCCATGTTCCACGTCAACGCCTGGGGCCTGCCGTACGTGGCGGCGCTGGTTGGTTGCAAGGTGGTGTTTCCCGGCCCGGCCATGGACGGCAAGTCGCTGTACGAGCTCATGGAGGCCGAGAAAGTCACCTTTGCCGCCGGCGTGCCCACCATCTGGCAAATGCTGCTGACGCATCTGCAGGATAACAACCTCAAGTTCTCCACGCTGCAGCGCACCATCGTCGGTGGCTCGGCGCTGCCAGCGGCCATGCAGAGGACATTCGAGGACGAATTTGGCGTGGCCGCCATCCACGCCTGGGGCATGACCGAAACCAGCCCGCTGGGTTCGGTGGCGCGGCTGAAGAACAGGCAGCTGGACCTGCCCGAGGAAGAAAAACGCAGGATCCTGAACACGCAGGGCCGCGCCATCTTTGGCATCGACATGAAAATCGTCGACGACGACGGCAACGAGCAGCCCTGGGACGGCAAGGCGTTTGGCGACCTGTGGGTGCGTGGCCCCTGGATTGCGTCTGCCTATTTCAAGAGCGACCAGAATCCGCTCAAGACCGACCAGGACGGCCTGAGCTGGTTCCCCACCGGCGACGTGGCCACCATAGACCCGGACGGTTTCATGCACATCACCGACCGCAGCAAGGATGTCATCAAGTCTGGCGGCGAATGGATCAGCTCCATTGACATAGAAAACGTCGCCATGTCGCATCGTGGCGTGGCGATGGCCGCGTGCATAGGCATGCCGCATCCGAAGTGGGGCGAGCGGCCCGTCGTTGCCGTGGTCAGGAAACCCGATGCCGACGTGACCCGGGAGCAGATCCTGGCCCTGTATTCGGACAAGCTTGCCAAGTGGCAGATCCCGGACGACGTGGTCTTTGTCGAGGAAATTCCGCTGGGAGCCACCGGCAAGATGCAAAAGCGCAAGCTGCGGGAACAACTCAAGGACTACAGTCTGCCTGATCTGCAGGACCTGTAGCATCCATCGGCCATGTCGCGGCGTTGCCCGTGAATGCGGGTCCTGCAGTCCGGCCTGCCAGCCGGAGCTGACGTCTGGGCGACAGTTGTTCGGGTTTGCCCCTATTGTGCATACCCTGCCAGGTGAATATGCTTTGACATTGATTTTTTCAAGAGGAAACCGTGCCATGAAGTTCAAGACACTGGTCGCAGCAGCGATGGCCGCGATGATGGGCAGCGGCGTTGCGCTGGCGCAGCAGGGCGAGACCGTCAAGCTCGCCATGATCGAGGGCCTGAGCGGCCCCATGGGCAACGTGGGGACCAACCAGCTCAAGACGCTGCAATACCTTGCTGGCCAGCTCAACGCCGAGGAAAATCCCGCGGGCGTGAAGTTCGAGGTGATCGCCATGGACAGCAAGAGCTCGCCCCAGGAAGCCATCAACCTGCTGCGCTCGGCCATAGACCAGGGCGTGCAGTACGTCATCCAGGGCAACGGCTCCAACGTGGGCATCCCGTTGTCAGAAGCCGTGGCCAAGCACAACAGCCGCAACCCGGGCAGTGAAGTCGTCTACTTCAACTACGCTGCCGTGGACCCCGACCTGACCAACGACAAGTGCAGCTACTGGCACTTCCGCTTTGACGCCGACACCTCGATCAAGATGAAGGCGCTGAGCAACTTCATGAAGGACCAGCCGGTCAGCAAGTACTACCTCAACAACCAGAATTACTCGCACGGGCACCAAGTGGCCGAGTACTTCAAGAAGTACTTCTCCCAGGCCAAGCCCGACGCCGAAGCCGTGGGTGAGGATTACGTGGCGCTGGGGCAGGTCAAGGATTTTGCGCCCTACGTGGCCAAGATCAAGGATTCGGGAGCCGATACCGTGGTCACCGGCAGCTGGGGGCAGGACTACACGCTGCTGGTCAAGGCCATGAACGACGCCGGCCTGGACCTGCCCATCTATTCGTACTATGCGGTTGTTTCCGGCACGCCCACCGCGCTGGCGCAGGGCGACCACGCCAACGTGTACCAGGTGGCGGCGTTTGGCCACTCCAACATGAAGGGGCGCATAGGCGAGCTGATACAGGGGTTCAAGGAGAAGTACGACGACGACCTGTACACCACGCCCATCTACAGCATTCTTGTCGGCGTGTCGCATGCCATGGCCAAGGCCGGGTCCACGGACCCGGTGAAAGTCGCGGCCGCGCTGGAGGGGCTGGAGTTTGAGGGCATAGACGGCCCGGTCGTGATGCGCGCCGATGACCACCAGCTGCAGCAGCCGGTGTGGATTTCCAGATGGCAGAAGGTGGACGATGAATACACCTACAGCGTCGAGGACACCGGCTACACCTTTGCGCCGGTCAAGCGCATAGACGCCGAGACCGCCAGCACACCCACCACCTGCAAGATGCAGCGGTCGGGCTGAACGGCCAGCGCAACGCCTGTTCCCTGAAATATCGCGCCGGCTCTTGGCCACCGCCAACAGCCGGCGTTTTTTCTGGCAGCGGGAAGACTGCACGCATCGACCGGGAGGGTGACGGGTGGAGTTTTTCACCATCTCCATGCTCAATGGGCTGAGCTACGGCCTGCTGCTGTTCATGCTCAGCTCCGGGCTGACGCTGATCTTCAGCATGATGGGCGTACTCAACTTTGCGCATGCGGCGCTTTACATGCTGGGTGCGTACCTGGCGTTCCTGTTTTCCGGCCTGGTCGGCTACTGGCCGGCGCTGGTCATCGCACCCATCCTGGTCGGCGTGCTGGGCGTGGTCTTCGAGCAGACCTGCCTGCGCCAAGTGCACAAGTACGGCCATGTGGCCGAGCTGCTGGTGACGTTCGGGCTGGCGTACATCATTGCCGAGGTGGTGCAGCTCATCTGGGGCCGCAACGTGGTGCCCTACGGCCTGCCGGAGCAGTTGCGCGGCCCGTTGTTCACGATCTACGGCACGCAGTTCCCGCGCTCGCGCGCGTTCATCATGCTGGTGGCGCTGCTCATGCTAGTGTCGCTGTGGCTGCTGCTCAAGCGCACGCGCATCGGCTACGTCATCCAGGCGGCGCTGACGCACCCGGACATGGTCAGTGCGCTGGGCCACAACGTGCCACGCGTGTTCATGCTGGTGTTTGGCAGCGGCGCGGCGCTGGCCGGGCTGGCCGGCGTGGTGGCAGGCAACACCTATGTCACCGAGCCGGCCATGGCCGATGCGGTGGGTCCCATCATCTTCGTCGTCGTGGTGGTGGGCGGCATGGGGTCGCTGGGTGGCGCTTTTGTCGCGTCGCTGCTGATCGGCGTCATGCAGACCTTTGCCGTGGCCATTGACCGCTCGCTGGCGGACCTGCTGGCGCTGTTCGGCCTGCACTTCTCCGGTGGCGTTGGCGTGCAGCAGGTGCTGCGGCTGACAGTGGCGCAGGTGTCGCCCATCCTGCCGTACCTGCTCATGGTGCTCATCCTCATTTTCAGGCCGCGCGGCCTGATGGGCGCGCGGGAGACCTGACTTGGCCAGCCACCCGACCCCGGCCGCGATCCGGCCGGTCCCGGAGCATCCGGCATGACCACGACGCAGGTGGCAAGATCGGGCATGACGCGATGGCTGCCGTGGCTGGGCTATGCGCTGGTGCTTGGCCTGGCGCCGGTCGTCCTGAACAGCAACCACTGGGTCAACATGCTGTCGCAGATGGGTTGCTTCATCATCATCTGCCTGTCCTACAACATCAAGATGGGGCAGGGCGGCATGCTCAGCTTTGGCCACGCGGCGTACACCGGGCTGGGCACTTTTGCCGTGGCGGTGGCCATCAATCACGTCAGCGACCACGGCATCGCCATGCCGCTGGTGCTCATGCCGCTGGTCGGCGGCGTGTTTGCGGCGCTGGTGTCGATCCCGCTGGGCTATGTTTCCACCAAGAAGGCCGGCGTGACCTTTGCCATGATTTCGCTGGGCATAGGCGAGCTGGTCGGGGCCACGGCGTTCATGCTCCCCGGCGTGTTTGGTGGCGACAGCGGCATTTCCATCGATCGCGTCTACGGTGACCCGTTTCTTGGCTTCACGTTCGGGCCGCAGATCCAGGTCTATTACCTGATTGCCATTTATTGCCTGGTCTGCACCGTGCTGATGTACGCATTCACCGCCACGCCGCTGGGGCGCATGCTCAACGCCGTGCGCGACAACCCGGAGCGCGTGGCGTTCATCGGCTACAACACGCAATGGGTGCGCTGGTTTTCTTTTGTCGTCTCCGGATTTTTTGGCGGCGTGGGCGGGGGCCTGCTCATCATCAACTTCGAGATCTTCAACTCGGCCGATGCCATGGGCCTGATGACCACCGGCGCCTACCTGCTGTTTACCTTCCTGGGCGGCGCGACACTGTTTTTCGGCCCCATCATCGGCGCCGTGCTCATGGTGCTGGCCATGGTGCTCATGTCCGAGCTGACATCGGCCTGGCTGCTGTACCTGGGACTGATCTTCCTGCTCATGGTCATGTACGCGCCAGGCGGCGTGGCCAGCATCGTCATGGCCAATGTCAACATGGTCCGCGCCGGCAGGCTGCGCCGGCTGGCCGGTCCCTACGCGGGCCTGCTGATTGCGGCGGGGGTCATGATGCTGGGTGTCTCGGCGCTGATAGAAATGATCTACCACCACCAGCTTGATGCCGCCATGGGGCCCGAGGTCACGTACCTGGGATGGCAGCTCAACACCGCATCTGCGGCGACCTGGCTGGGCATGCTGGCGCTGGCCGTGGTCGGCGGCGTTCTGCTCGAGCTCGTGCGCCGCCGCTTCGTCGCGACCTGGGGCGAGGCGCAAGCCCAGGCCCGGGCTCACGCGCAGGATGCCGCGTTGCCACGCGAGGAGCCGGCATGAGTCCCGCGCTGGAACTCCGGGACGTGCACAAGGATTTTGGCAAGGTGCAGATCATCCGCGGCGCCAACCTGGTGGTTGGCCGGGGCGAGCGCATGGCCATCATCGGCCCCAACGGTGCCGGCAAGTCCACGCTGTTCAACCTGATCAGTGGCCGGCTGGCGCCAACGGCCGGGGAGATCCGGCTGCACGGGCAGCGCATTGACGGCAAGACGCCGAACATCATCAACCGCATGGGGCTGTCGCGCAGCTTCCAGATCACCAACCTGTTTGCCAACCTCAGCGTATTCGAGAACCTGCGCTGCAGCGTGCTGTGGAGCCTGGGCTACCGGTACAGCATGTGGCGCTTCCTGTCGCGCCTGCACGACGCCAACGAGCGCGCCGACGCGGTGATGGAGCAGATCGGGCTGGCGCACAAGCGTGACGTGCCGGCGATGAACCTGACGTATGCCGAGCAGCGGGCGCTGGAGATCGGGCTGACCATTGCCGGCGGCGCCGAGGTCATCCTGCTGGACGAGCCGACCGCCGGCATGAGCGCCACCGAGACGCAGCGATTCATCGCCCTGATCCGGGAAGTGACCGAGGGCAAGACCTTGCTGACGGTCGAGCATGACATGGGCGTGGTGTTTGACCTGGCCAGCAAGATTGCCGTGGTTGTCTACGGCGAGGTCATTGCCTGCGATACGCCAGAGGCGGTGCGGGCCAATCCGCGCGTGCAGGAAGCCTACCTGGGCTCGCCCGTGGCTGAAGCGCAGGGGGCGCCGCACTGATGCTCGAGGTTGCCGACCTGCATGCCTACTACGGCAAGAGCCACGTGCTGCACGGCGTGACCTTTGACGTGGGCGCGGGTGAAATCGTGGCGCTGCTCGGCCGCAACGGCTCGGGCCGCTCGACCACGGCCAAGGCCATCATGGGGCTCGTGGCGTGGGAGGGGCAAATCCACTGGAATGGGCAGAGCCTGGCCGGCAAGCGGGCCTTTGAGGTGGCCCGGCTGGGACTGGGCTACGTGCCGGAGAGCCGGGACATCTTCCCGGACCTGACGGTGCAGCAAAACCTCATGCTGGGGCAAAAAGGCGGCGGCAAGGAATCGCGCTGGACCTTTGACGACATGTACGCCATGTTCCCCATCCTGAAGGAGCGGCGCCATACGGCAGCCGGCTTCATGTCCGGCGGCGAGCAGCAGATGCTGACGCTGTGCCGCACGCTCATGGGCGACCCGGAGCTGGTCATCATCGACGAACCCACCGAGGGCCTGGCGCCCAAGATCGTCGCGCTGGTGGGTCAGTACCTGCGTACGCTCAAGGCGCGGGGCATCTCGGTGCTGCTCATCGAGCAGAAGCTGACCATTGCCATGGACGTGTCCGACCGCGCGCTGGTGATGGGGCACGGCGCCATCGTCTTTGATGGCACGCCCGGGCAATTGCGCGGCGCGGCGTCCGTTCGCAAGCAGTGGCTGGAGGTGTGAACCGGGGGCTGCATTTGCACGGCGCGCGAAAGCGTCGCCGGAGCGACAGCCTCGCGCCCGCGCGGCCGCGGTTTTGTCCTACACTGGGCAGACTGAAGGAATCCACGGCGCTGCAGCTTGCGGCGCCTGCAGGCATGCCGCCGGCGCAGCACGATGCCCGGCCGGGGCAGCAAGCGGAATTTTTGTTTTTTTCACGCCATCCACAGGGAGTATTCATGACAGCCGAATACAAGGTTCAGGGCGAAGTTGCCGTTATTTCCATGAACAATCCGCCCGTCAACGGGCTGGGTTACGACACCCGCCTCGGCATAGTCCAGGGCCTGGACAAGGCGCTTGCCGACAGCAGCGTCAGGGCCGTCGTGATCACGGGCGCGGGCAAGGCGTTCTCGGGCGGCGCGGACATCCGGGAATTCGGTACGCCCAAGGCGCTGGCCGAACCCAACCTGCGCTCGGTCATCGCTGCCGTGGAAGCATCGGAAAAACCCGTGGTGGCTGCCATCCACAGCGTGGCCATGGGCGGTGGGCTGGAGCTGGCGCTGGGCTGCCATTACCGCATTGCCGCGCCGGGAGCGCAGATTGCGCTGCCGGAAGTGAAGCTGGGCCTGCTGCCCGGTGCTGGCGGCACACAGCGGCTGCCGCGCGCGCTGGGCGTGGAGCCCGCGCTGAACATGATCGTCAGCGGCGAGACCATCAAGAGCGAGATGCTCGCCTGGGTTCCTGAGCAGAAGCTGTTTGACAAGATGGCCAAGAGCGCCGACAGCCTGCTGGAAGAGGCGGTGGCCCTTGCCGGCAAGATGGCGGCCAAACACGCAGACGGCGCGCCGCTGCCGCGGCTGCGCGACCTGCCGTGCAGCCATCCGCAGGCCGACGCGTACTTTGGCTTTGCGCGCAACATGATCGAGAACATGGCCAAGAATTATCCGGCGCCGCTCAAATGCCTGGACGCCGTGATCGCCGCGACGCAGCAGAAGTTCGACGACGGCATGGCCACCGAGCGCAGGCTGTTTTCAGAGCTCATGGTCACGCCCGAGAGCGCGGCGCTGCGCCACGTGTTCTTTGCCCAGCGTGCCGCGTCCAAGATTCCTGACGTGGGCAAGGACGTGCCGCTGCGCGAGATCAGGAAGGTGGCCGTCATCGGCGCCGGGACCATGGGCGGCGGCATTGCCATGAACTTCCTCAACGCCGGCATCCCGGTAACCATGCTGGAGGTCAAGCAGGAGGCGCTGGACCGCGGCGTGGGCGTCATGCGCAAGAACTACGAGGCGCGCGTCAAGAAGGGCAGGCTCAAGCAGGACAAGCTGGATGAGCGCATGGGCCTGCTGAGCACCACGCTGGACTACGCCGACCTCAAGGATGCCGACCTGGTGATAGAGGCCGTGTTTGAAGAGATGGGTGTGAAGGAAAAGGTCTTCAAGGCGCTGGACGAGGTCATGAAGGACGGCAGCATCCTGGCCAGCAACACGTCGACGCTGGACGTCAACAAGATCGCCGCTTTTACCCGGCGGCCGCAGGACGTTGTGGGCCTGCACTTCTTCAGTCCGGCCAACGTCATGCCGCTGCTGGAAGTGGTGCGTGGCGACAAGACCGCCAAGGACGTGCTGGCCACCGTCATGAAGCTGGCCAAGAAGATCAGGAAGACGGCCGTGGTTGCGGGCGTTTGCGACGGCTTCATCGGCAACCGCATGGTCGAGCAGTACGTGCGCCAGGCCGGGTTCATGGTCGACGAGGGCGCCTCGCCCGAGCAGGTCGACAAGGCCATTGAGAAGTTCGGCTTTGCCATGGGCCCGTTCCGCATGGGCGACCTGGCCGGCAACGACATAGGCTGGGCCATCCGCAAGCGGCGCGCCAAGGAAAACCCCGACATGAAGTACAGCGGCACCGCCGACCTGCTGTGCGAGATGGGCCGCTTTGGCCAGAAGACCAATGCCGGCTGGTACGACTACGCACCGGGCAAGCGCAAGCCCATTCCGAGTCCCGTGGTTGCGGAAATGATTGAAAAATACCGCAAGGACCAGGGCATCACGCCGCGCAAGATCAGCGAGCGCGAGATCGTCGAGCGCCTGGTCTATTCGCTGGTCAACGAGGGTGCGCACATCCTGGAAGAGGGCATCGCCAACAAGGCCAGCGACATCGACGTGGTCTACATCTTTGGCTACGGCTTCCCGGCCTGGCGCGGCGGACCCATGCACTACGCCGACCATGTGGGGTTGTTCAACGTTGTTGCGGCCATGAAGCGCTTTGCCAAGAACCCCATGGACGACGCCCGGTTCTGGCAGCCGGCGCCGCTGCTGGCCAGGCTGGTGGCCGAGGGCAAGACGTTCAATTGAGCGGCGTGCCCGCAGGCTTGAATTCAAACAGGAGTAAAGACCATGACATCCGCTGTAATCGTTTCCACCGCGCGCACGCCGCTTTGCAAGAGCTGGACGGGCTCGTTCAACATGACCTACGGCGCCACGCTGGGCGGCCACGTGGTGCGCGAGGCCATCAAGCGCGCCGGCGTGGACGCTGCCGAGGTTGACGACGTGATGATGGGCTGCGCCAACCCGGAGGGCACCACCGGAATGAACGTGGCGCGCCAGATCGCACTCATGGCCGACTGTCCGGTGACCACTTCGGGAACCACTATCAACCGCTTTTGCTCGTCGGGCCTGCAGACCATTGCCTTGGCAGCACAGCGCATCATGGCCGGCGAGGCCGACGTCTTCGTTGCCGGCGGCGTCGAGAGCATCTCCTGCGTGCAAAAGGAGATGAACCAGCACATGCTCAAGGACCCGGCACTGGAAGCCAAGAAGCCCGAAATCTACTGGTCCATGCTGCAAACGGCCGAGCAGGTGGCCAAGCGCTACAACATCGGGCGTGACGCCATGGATGAATACGGCGCTGCCAGCCAGCAAAAGGCCACCGAGGCGCTGGCGGCCGGCAGGTTCAAGGACGAGATCGCACCGATTACCGTCACCATGGGCGTGGCCGACAAGGTCAGGGGCATGCAGACCAAGGAAGTCACGGTCAGTGAAGACGAAGGCATACGCCCGGGCACCACCAAGGAGATCATCAGCGGCATCCGGCCGGCGCTGCCCGGCGGACTGATTGCGGCCGGCAACGCCAGCCAGTTCTCCGATGGTGCAGGCGCCTGCGTGGTGGTCAGCGAAGCATACGCCAGCAAGAACGACCTGAAGCCGCTGGGCCGCTTCCTGGGTTTTGCCGTGGCCGGCTGCGAGCCCGATGAAATGGGCATAGGCCCCGTGTTTGCCGTGCCCAAGGTGCTGGGGCGGCTGGGCCTGACCGTGGACGACATCGACCTGTGGGAGCTCAACGAGGCGTTTGCCGTGCAGGTCATCTACTGCCGCGACAAGCTGGGCATCCCGGCCGACAAGCTCAATGTCAACGGCGGCGCCATCGCGGTGGGGCACCCTTACGGCGTGACCGGCCAGCGCCTCACGGGCCATGCGCTCATCGAAGGCAAGCGCCGCGGTGCCAAGAAGGTCTGCGTCACCATGTGCATAGGTGGCGGCATGGGCGCAGCCGGTGTGTTCGAGGTCTTGTAGGGCATGCGGCGGCCCCTCGCGGTTACTTGGAGGCCAGCCTCTGGCCGATGGGGGCGTTGAACGTCGAGCGTTTGGCGTGGCGGATGACGGATGACAGATGACGGATGACCTTGCTGACGCATCGATGATTGCGGCTGCGCCGCGATGATGGGAGGTTGGACGCTGGACGGCTTATTCGCTGGACGCTCAACGACCCCTTGGACTTCGGACAGCACGGTGTCGAGCCCGCTGCACCCCACACAAAACACAACCATCATGACGTACCGAGACACGCTGGCCTTCCTGCTTTATGACTGGCTGGACGTGGTTGCGCTGACCCGGCGCGACCGCTACGCCGACCATTCGCGCGAGACGTTTGACGCGGTGCTGGAGACCTGCGAGCGCATTGCGCGGGAAAAATACGCCCCGTTCAACCGGCTGGTCGATACCGAGGCGCCACGCGCCGAGCAGGCCGCCGACGGCAGCCTGCGCGTGGTCCTGCCGCAGGCCACGCAAGAGGCGCGTGACGCATACGCTGCTTCGGGCATGCTGGCGGCAGCGCAGGACCATGAGCACGGCGGCATGCAGCTGCCGTTCGTGGTGGAAGCCGCCGGCAACTCGTTCTTTGCCAAGGCGTCGATCAGCATCAATGCCAGCCTGCTCACCGTGGGCAACGCCAACCTGCTGATGGCGCATGGCAGCACGCTGCAAAAGCAGGTGTTTGCCGCCAACGAGCTCAATGGCCGCTGGGACGGCACCATGTGCCTGTCTGAGCCGCAGGCCGGGTCCAGCCTGAGCGACGTGGCCACGCGCGCCGAGCTGGAGGATCCCGGCGACCCGCTCGGACCCCGCTACCGGCTCAAGGGCAGCAAGATGTGGATTTCGGCGGGTGACCACGAACTCAGCGAGAACATCGTGCACCTGGTGCTGGCCAAGATCCCCGATGAAAACGGCCGGCTTGTTCCCGGGGTCCTGGGCCTCTCGCTCTTCATCGTTCCCAAGAAGCTGGTCGACAGCGCAGGCCGGCTCAGCGGCGAGCGCAACGATGTCGCGCTGGCCGGGCTCAACCACAAGCTGGGCTGGCGCGGCACCACCAACACCTTGCTCAACTTTGGCGAAGGCAGGTTCCCGGTGGATGGCAAGGCAGGCGCCGTGGGCTACCTGGTCGGGCGCCCGGGCGACGGCCTCAGGTGCATGTTCCACATGATGAACGAAGCCCGCATAGGCATAGGCATGGCAGCGACCATGCTGGGCCTGGCCGGCTACGAAGCGTCGCTGGAGTACGCAAAAACGCGACTGCAGGGCCGGCCCGTGGGCGCGGGCGGCAAGGATGCCACGCAGCCGCAGGTGCGGCTGATTGAACACGCCGACATCCGGCGCATGCTGCTGGCGCAAAAGGCGTGGTGCGAAGGCGCGCTGGCGCTGCAGCTGTATTGCGCGCGCCTGGTCGACGAGCAGCGCACCGGCACGCCGGAGCAGGCCGGGCAGGCGCACATGCTGCTGGAACTGCTCACGCCCATTGCCAAGAGCTGGCCCAGCGAGAACTGCCTGGAAGCCAACAGCCTGGCCATTCAGATTCTTGGCGGCTACGGCTACACCTTGGACTTTCCGGTCGAGCAGTACTGGCGCGACAACCGGCTCAACATGATCCACGAGGGCACGCATGGCATCCAGGCCCTGGACCTGCTGGGCCGCAAGGTGCGCATGGACGGTGGCCGTGGGCTGAAGCTGCTCTTGGCACGCATACGGCAAACCGTTGCCGACGCCACGGAAAATCAGCAACTGCAAGCGGACGGCAGCGCACTGGATGCCGCCGCGCAACGCCTGCAGGCGGCAACCGAAGCGGCCTGGTCCAGCGGCGACCCGGCCGAAGCGCTGGCCAATGCGGTGCCGTACATGCAGGCCTTTGGCCACGTCGTGCTGGCATGGATCTGGCTGCGGCTGGCGCTGGCCGCCGGCCGGCTGCCTGCCGGCCCCCGGCGCGAGGGCCTGCTGGCGGCCAAGACCTACTTCTACCACTACGATCTGCCCCGGATCGCTGCCTGGCTGCAGGTGGTCGAGAACCGGGACCTGACCTGCGCCAGCCTGGCTGAGGCGGCGTTTTGAGCAGCGCACGCGCACATATCAACTCTGGAGAACGGTGTTTTCATGACACGCAACGTACGGGAACTCTTTGACCTGACCGGAAAAACCGCGCTGGTCACCGGTGGCTCGCGCGGCCTGGGGCTGCAAATCGCGCAGGCGCTTGGTGAGGCCGGCGCCCGGATCATGATCAGCTCGCGCAAGGCCGAGACGCTGGAGCAAGCCACGGCCCAGCTGCAAGACGCGGGGATAGACGCGCGCTGGATCGCAGCCAACTGCGCCGTCGAGGAAGAGACGCGCCGCCTGGCCGACGAGACGCTGGAACGCATGGGCGCCATAGACATCCTGGTCAACAACGCCGGCGCCACCTGGGGCGCACCGGCCGAAGAACACCCCATGGCCGCCTGGGACAAGGTGATGAACCTGAACGTACGCGGCTACTTTGTCCTGAGCCAGCAGGTGGCCAACGGCTACATGATTCCCAACAACACCGGACGCATCATCAACGTCGCGTCTATCGCCGGCCTCAACGGCAACCCGCCGGACATGAAGACATTGGCGTACAACACATCCAAGACCGCCGTCATCGGCTTCACGAGGACATTGGCGGCCGAATGGGGGCGCTACGGCATTACCGTCAACGCCATCTGCCCCGGCTTTTTCCACACCAAGATGGCCGACGGGCTGATCGCCCAGCTGGGCGAAGAGAAGATGACTGCAGCTGCGCCGCTGGGCCGCCTGGGCGACGACGAAGACCTGAAGGGGCTGGCCGTTCTGTACGCCAGCGACGCTGGCAAGCACATCACCGGCCAGTGGCTGGCCGTCGATGGCGGCGTCAGCGTGGTGCTGGGTGCAGCCTGAACACCGTGGCGCTTGACGTTTCCGCCATCCCGTTTGCGCGCGAACTGGGCGTGAATATCGTGCACTACGGCGACGGCAGCTCGGAGCTGCATTACACGCCGGCGCTCACGCACGGCAATTCGCTGGGCGCCTCATGACGCTGCTGGACATCAGCATGGCTGCCGCCGCCATGTCGGCAGATGACGCCGGGCAGGGCGCCGTGACCATAGAAATGAAGACCAGCTTCATGCGCGCCATCAAGCTGGTGCCCGGCCAAACCCTGATCGGCCGCGGCAAGCTGCTGCGGCGCACGCGCAAGATGGCCTTTGTGGAGGCGCGTATCCTTGACGCCGATGGCGAATTCAGCGCGCACGCGACGGGCACGTTCAAGTAAGTGGCCCGAAGCCGTGCATCCCATGAGCAAGCTCCCGCAGGGAGCTGACCAAACAGGAGATCACCATATGCCAACCAACAGACAGGTCTTGCTGGCGAGCCGCCCCGAGGGCCAGGCCAAGCCGGACAACTTCAAGCTCGTAAGCAGCGAAACACCTGCGCTGCAAGACGGCCAGGTGCTGGTGCGCCACCATTACCTGAGCGTGGATCCCTACATGCGGGGCCGGATGAACGATTCGCGCAGCTATGCCGCGCCGCAGCCTGTGGGCGAGGTGTTCCAGGGTGGCACGGTGGGCGAGGTGATCGAAAGCCGCAACGACGCCTATCGTGCAGGCGACAAGGTGGTGGGCATGGGTGGCTGGCAGGAATACAGCGTGGTCGATCCCAAGCAACCCGGCGTGCTGCGCAAGGTCGACGACAGCCAGGTGCCGCTGTCCTATTACCTGGGCGCCGTCGGCATGCCCGGGGTCACCGCCTGGTATGGCCTCACGCAAATCATCCAGCCCAAGGCAGGCGAGACCGTGACGGCAACCGCCGCCACAGGCGCCGTCGGAAGCACCTTTGCCGCGCTGGCCAAGGCACGCGACTGCCGCGTCGTGGGCGTGGCCGGCGGTCCGGAAAAATGCAGCTATGCGACCGAGGAGCTGGGCTACGATGCCTGCGTGGACTACAAGGCGCACGGCGACGTGGCCAGCATGAACGCCGCGCTCAAGCAAGCCTGCCCCGACCGCATCGATGGCCACTTTGAAAACGTGGGCGGCTACATCTTGGACGCCATCATGCTGCGCCTCAACGCGCACTCCCGAATCGTGCTGTGCGGCATGATTGCCGGTTACGACGGCCAGCCACTGCCCATGGCCTATCCGGCACTGCTGCTCACCAACCGCGTCAAGCTGCAGGGCTTCATCGTGAGCGAACACATGGACCTGTGGCCCAAGGCGCTGGCTGAGCTGACAGGGCTGGTGGTCTCTGGCAAACTGCGGCCAAGGGAGAGTATCTCCGAGGGCATCGCGTCGGCGCCCGAGGCGCTGCTGGGGCTGCTCAAGAGCAGGAATTTTGGCAAGCAGCTGGTCAAGCTGATCTGAGCGAGCTGGCCAGTAAACCGGAGGCAATCATGGCAACGGCAACGCACGAAGTCTTCAACCAGCCCGGGCCGCTGCAAGATTACAACGTCCTGCAGAGCCATGCGGCGCTGCTTGATGCCCTGAAGTTCAATGCGCCCGAGCTTGACACGACCGCACTGCACGAGTTGGGCGCACTGGCCGGCTCCGCGCGCATGCAGGAGCACGCACGTCTGGCCAACCTGCACGCGCCGGTGCTGCAGACGCACGACCCGTACGGCCACCGCATGGACGAAGTCGAGTTTCATCCCAGCTACCACGTCCTCATGTCGGCCGCGGTCCAGGCCGGCCTGCACGGGACACCCTGGGGTGGCGATGGACCATCCCCGCATGTTCGACGGGCGGCGGGTTTCATGATTTTCACCGAGCTGGAGCCTTCGGTGCTGTGCCCCATATCGATGACGTACGCGGCCACGCCAGCACTGCGCGAAAACGCCGTGATCTATGGCCAGTGGGGTCCCAAGCTCATCAGCCGCAAGTACGATCCGGCGCTTGCTTATTATCGCGACAAGCCCGGCGTGACCATGGGCATGGGAATGACCGAGAAGCAGGGCGGCTCGGACGTGCGCGCCAATACCACGCAGGCCGTCCCGGACGGCCGCGACGACTGGGGCGAGCGCTACCGCATCACCGGACACAAGTGGTTTTTCTCGGCGCCGATGAGCGACTCGTTCCTGGTGCTGGCGCAGCTGCACGGCGCGGGCCTGACCTGCTTTTTCCTGCCACGCGTGCTGCCGGACGGCACGCGCAACGACTTGGCGATCATGCGCCTGAAGGACAAGCTGGGCGACCGGGCCAACGCCAGCTCCGAGGTGGAATTCCGGGACGCGCTGGCGTGGCGCGTCGGCGAGCCGGGTCGCGGCGTGGCACAAATCCTGGAAATGGGAACGCGTACACGGCTGGACTGTGCGCTGGGCACCAGCGGCCTCATGCATCAGGCGCTGAGCCGGGCACTGGACCACGTCCGCCAGCGCAAGGCCTTTGGCAAGTTCCTCATCGAGCAGCCCTTGATGAAAAACGTGCTCGCCGACCTGGCGTTGGAGAGCGAAGCAGCCACCGCGCTGGCGCTGCGCCTGGCCCGCGCGTACGAGCACCAGGGGCGGGAGGGTGAGCGCCTGCTCGCGCGCGTGCTCACGCCCATTTCCAAGTTCTGGATCTGCAAGCGCGGCAGCGCGTTCGGCCAGGAGGCCATGGAGTGCCAGGGCGGCAACGGCTATATAGAGGAGCAGGGGCACGGTGTCATGGCCCGCGTCTATCGCCAGATGCCGGTCAACTCCATCTGGGAAGGCGCCGGCAACATCATGGCCATCGACCTGCTGCGCGCGCTGCGCTCCGGCGATGTGGTCTCGGCCTTGCAGAATGAGCTGGCGCCGGCACGCGGCGTCAACGCTGCACTGGACCGCGCAGCCCATGCGCTGCCCGACCGCATCGCCACGCTGGCAACGGAAACACAGGCAAGGCGGTTGGCGCAGGACGTGGCGCTGGTGGTGCAGGGCGCGTTGCTGGCGCAAACGGCGCCTTCGTTCGTGACGGAAGCTTTCTGTAACTCGCGCTTGGGCGGTGACTGGGGACAGACATTTGGCACGCTGGGCGAGGGCGCCGACCTGGACGCCATTGTGGCGCGCGCCATGCCGGGGTGAGTACGTCCGTGGACGGGATCCTGCGCCGTGACTGAGAGCCTCGAGTTGCCCGCTGCGGGTGACTTGCTCGCGTTCGGACGACGCGTGCTGGCACAGCAGCCGTTCAGCGTATTGCTGGGCACGCGGCTGCAGCAACTGGAGCCTGGCCGTGCGGTGCTGACGCTTGCGCTTGACGACAGGCTCAGGCAGCAGCATGGCTTTGCGCATGGGGGTGTGATCAGCTACCTGGCTGACAATGGTTTGGCCTACGTGGGTGGCTCCGTTCTCGGCAACGTGGTTACCTCCGAGTACAAGATCAACTACCTGCGTCCCGCCACCGGCCAGCAACTGGTTGCGCGCGCCACGATCCTGTCTGCCAGCAAGCGCCAGGCCGTCTGCGAATGCCGCGTCTATGCCGTCGACAACGAGGATGAAAAGCTCGTTGCGGTCGCGCAGGGCACCATCGCGAGGGTCGGTTGAATGCGCCGTTGACCCTGCTTGCCGCCCGGACCGCGCCATTTCATCTGAATGGAAAATTGAACCATGATTGAAGATTTCAGGGACAAGACCGCAGTCATCACCGGCGCCGCTTCGGGCTTTGGGCTGGCCTGCGCGCGCATTGCCGCCGCGCGTGGCATGAGCCTGGTGCTGGTCGACGTACAGGAAGATGCGCTGGAACGGGCGCGGGCCGAGCTGGCGGGCGCGGGCGTCGCGGTCATGGCCAGGGTGGTTGACGTTGCCAGCGGCGGGCAGATGGAGGTGCTGGCCACCGCTGTCCAGCAGCGCTTTGGCGCGCCGCACCTGGTCTTCAACAACGCCGGCGTCGGCAGCGGTGGCCTGGTGTGGGAAAACTCGGTGGCCGAATGGGACTGGGTGCTGGGCGTGAACCTGTGGGGCGTCATCCATGGCGTGCGCCTGTTCGTTCCCGTGATGCTGCAGGCTGCCCAGGCCGATCCGGCCTGGCGCGGCCACGTCGTCAACACGGCCAGCATGGCCGGGCTGGTGGCGGCGCCCAACATGGGCATCTACAACACGGCCAAGGCGGCCGTCGTCAACCTGACCGAGACGCTGTACCACGACCTGAAGCTGGTGACCGACCAGGTTGGCGCCAGCCTGCTGTGCCCGTATTTCGTGCCCACCAACATCATGGACAGCGCGCGCAACCGGCCGCAGGCCGTAGCGGTACAAAAACCGACCAGGGCGCAACAAATCAGCCAGGCCATGCTGGAACAGGCCGTGAGCCACGGCAAGGTCAGCGCGCAAGAGGTGGCGCAGAAGGTGTTTGCGGCAGTTGAGCAAGACCGCTTCTACGTCTTCAGCCACGAGAGCCCGCGCGCGCTGGGCAACATCAGCAGCCGCATGCAGGCCATGGTCGAACTCAAAAACCCCATCGACCCCTTTGCCCAAGCGCCGGAAGTGGGCGCCCGGCTGCGCAAGCAACTGCGCGAAGGCTGACCCGCCCCACGCCGCGCCACCTCAGGCGCTGGCCAGCACAGCAATCGCGCCCACTGCCAGCAACAGACCCAGGCTGTTGAGGCGCGACAGACGCTCGCGGAACAGACCCATGCCCACCAGCGTCGCCAGCACGATCACGCCAATGTTCATCGCGGAAAACACCAGCGCCGGGTCTTCCGCCAGCGCACGGTGCGCCATGATGTAGAAGACGATGTTGCCAAAGTTGAAGCCGCCGATCAGCAGTGCGCCGCCGGCATGCCGCCAGCGCCACTGCGCGCGATCGCGCCGGTAACACCAAGCCAAATACAGCACCGAAAGAACGAAAGCAATCGAGAAACTGGCAAACAGGATATCGGCAAAGGGCACGCCGGATTCCTGCGCCACGAGCTTGAACATGATGTCGATGATGCCCATGCCGACAAAGACGACAAGCGGCCATTTCCACGCAGACGTGCTGCGCGCCACGGCATCACCGTGACGCGCCACGATACAGGCGATAGCGGCCAGGCCCACCATGATCCCAATGCCTTTCTGCGCGGTCAGCGCCTCACCAAACAGCGTGAACGCTGCCAGCAGCGGCAGGATCAGCGATAGCCGCATCGCTGCGTCGGTACGCACGATGCCGACCAGCTCGACCGACGTGGCCAGCACCAGGAACATCGCCGGCAGCACCACGCCCAGCGTCAGCAGCAAAAACCAGGCCGGACTGAACGGCTCGCGTACGACCAGGTCGGGGGAGGGGTGCAGCAGAACCAGGCACAGCGCACCGGCCACCAGATAGCCGCCGCCTATGGCTTGGCGCAAATCGACTTGCCAAGCAGGCGCAAGCTTGAGCAGTACGGAGACGATGACGCTGCACAGCACGCTCAGGGCGATGTAAATCATTGTTTGTTTTGCTTTAAACTAAAGTCGCAAGCGCTTGATATTCAACACAATAAAATAACATTTTCTATCTTGATTGCCGTTGCATATTTGGCGACAAATGCAACATTGAAAGTGCGCAAGATCATGCAGCGAGTTGGCATTCGACCGCCAAAATCAGCATCCAGCGCGCGCATCGGGAAGCTCGTGATTGTAGGGCTGCAGTTGCCACAAGCTGCAACTGTCTCTTTGCAAAGACTTGATCTGATGGTGGCGCCGCCGGGTTTGTCCAGGGTGGCC
>Ga0172382_10004158_pt1 | contig 22323 bp, 23 predicted proteins | sample Leawel138RmetaG_FD_122245 | JGI IMG/M metagenome (GOLD analysis project Ga0172382, IMG submission 122245) | Leachate microbial communities from a municipal landfill in Southern Ontario, Canada - Leachate well 138R metaG | ecosystem: Engineered > Solid waste > Landfill > Unclassified | place... | reverse complement strand
CGCGGCGATCTCGGCGGCGAGGCGGGCGCGCCCTTTTCGATCCAGGTCGCGGAAATGGAAACGATGCCGCCGGCGCCTTCGGGCCATCGCGTCGGCCGCGCCTATATCCGCTTCCTGGTCGCCGACCGCCCCGGCGTGCTGGCCGAGATCACCGCCGCGATGCGCGACGCGGGCGTCTCGATCGAGAGCCTGATCCAGAAGGGACGCGCCGAGGAAGGCGGCACCGTCATGGTGGCGATGGTCACGCACGAGGGCCCCGAGGCCCGGGTGCGCGAGGCGCTGATCCTGCTGGAAGGCTCGCACAGCCTGGCCGCGCCGCCGCTGGTGATGCAGATCCTGGGCGAATAGGGACCGCCCAGTCCGATTCGGCGCGGCCGGACGGACGCGGCGTCCGCTCCTCTCCCCATCTCGACAAGCGCCGCGCCGCTGGCTAAGCGGCGCGCGGCCCATTGTCAGGCCGCGTCACACGAGAGGATCGATCCGTCCCATGAAAGCCACTCCAGCCAGCCATGTCCTCGACCGCGTCCTCGTGCTCGAGATGGTCCGCGTGACAGAGGCAGCCGCGATCGCCGCGTCGAAGCTGATCGGGCGTGGCGACGAGAAGGCCGCCGACCATGCCGCCGTGGAAGCCATGCGCAAGGCGTTCGACGAACTGGCGATCGACGGCACCGTGGTGATCGGCGAAGGCGAGCGCGACGAGGCGCCGATGCTGTTCATCGGCGAGAAGGTGGGCGGCGCCCGCGGCACCGGGCCCAGGATCGACATCGCGCTCGACCCGCTCGAAGGCACGACGATCACCGCCAAGGCCGGCCCCAACGCGCTGGCCGTGCTCGCCTGCGCCGAGGAAGGCAACCTGCTCAACGCGCCCGACGTCTACATGGACAAGCTCGCCGTCGGCCCCGGCTATCCCGAGGGCGTCATCGACCTGGCCAAGTCGCCGACAGAGAACGTCAAGGCGGTCGCGGCGGCCAAGGGCGTGCAGCCCAACGAGATCATCGTCTGCGTGCTCGACCGGCCGCGCCACGCCGATCTCATCGCCGAACTGCGCGCCATCGGCTGCGGCATCCAGCTCATTCCCGACGGCGACGTGGCCGGCGTGATCGCGGTGACCGATCCCGACACGACGATCGACCTCTACATGGGCTCGGGCGGCGCGCCCGAGGGCGTGCTCGCCGCGGCGGCGCTGCGCTGCGTCGGCGGCCAGTTCAACGGCCGCCTGCTGTTCCGCAACGACGAGGAACGCGCCCGCGCCCGCAAGTGGGGCATCGAGGACCTCAACCGCATCTACAAGCTGGAAGACCTTGCCAAGGGCGACTGCATCTTCGCCGCCACCGGCGTCACCGAAGGCTCGCTGCTCGAAGGCGTGAAGCGCCTCAAGGGCGGCACGATGACCACCGAGAGCGTGGTCATGCGCGCCTCGTCGGGCACCGTGCGCTGGGTCCGGGGTGAACACCGCCGGGTGCGTTGAACCCAACCTTCCCCATGTTCGCGCCCATTTCGCGCGTGCGGAATATTGCAATCCCGCGACGCTCGGCGCTAGAGGCGGCGCGGCTAGGCGCCGGAGTCGTCCGGGCGGGAAAAAGGCAGCGCGAATGAAGATCATGGCCGGCAACAGCAACCTGCCGCTCGCACGGGCGATCGCGGGCTATCTCGAGCAGCCGCTCACCGACGCGAGCGTGCGCCGCTTCGCCGACGAGGAGGTCTTCGTCGAGATCCACGAGAACGTGCGCGGCGAGGACGTCTTCGTCGTCCAGTCGACCAGCTTCCCGGCGAACGACAACCTCATGGAACTGCTGATCTGCATCGACGCGCTGCGCCGCGCCTCGGCCCGGCGGATCACCGCGGTGGTGCCCTACTTCGGCTATGCCCGGCAGGACCGCAAGCCCGGCCCGCGCACGCCGATCTCGGCCAAGCTCGTCGCCAACCTCATCACCGAGGCGGGCGCCGACCGCGTGCTCTCGGTCGATCTCCATGCCGGGCAGATCCAGGGCTTCTTCGACATCCCGACCGACAATCTCTATGCCGCGCCGGTGATGGCAGCCGACATCCAGGCGCGCAACGGCGGGCAGGAACTGATGGTGGTCTCGCCCGACGTCGGCGGCGTCGTGCGCGCCCGCGCGCTGGCCAAGCGGCTCGACAACGCCCCGCTGGCCATCGTCGACAAGCGGCGCGACCGGCCCGGCCAGTCCGAGGTCATGAACATCATCGGCGACGTCAAGGGCCGCACCTGCATCCTGATCGACGACATCATCGATTCGGGCGGCACCCTGTGCAACGCCGCGCAGGCGCTGCTGGACGCGGGCGCGGTGAGCGTCACCGCCTATATCACCCACGGCGTGCTTTCGGGCGGCGCGGTGGCGCGGGTGAACGGCTCGGCGCTGAAGGAACTGGTCATCACCGATTCGATCCTGCCGACCGATGCCGCCCGCGATTCGGACCGCATCCGCGTGCTCACCATCGCGCCCCTGATCGGCGAAGCGATCCGCCGCATCGCCGACGAAAGCTCGGTCTCCAGCCTGTTCGACTGATGAGCCTCGACGACGACATCGCCCTCGCCCTGCGCCTCGCCGATGCGGCGGGGGAGGCGATCCGGCCCTGGTTCCGCCATGGCCTGACCTCCGAGCGCAAGGACGATGCGACGCCGGTGACGCTGGCCGATCGCGCCGCGGAGGAAGCGATGCGGCACATCCTGGCGGCCGAGGCGCCGCGCGACACCGTGATCGGCGAGGAGTTCGGCGCGACCGCCGGCACTTCGGGCCGAAGCTGGGTGCTCGATCCGATCGACGGGACCACATCGTTCCTCGTCGGCCGGCCGATCTTCGGCACGCTGATCGCGCTCGTGGTCGAAGGCTGGCCGGTGCTGGGCGTGATCGACCAGCCGATCCTCAGGGAGCGCTGGGTCGGGGCGACCGGACGGCCGACGACGCTGAACGGCCAGCCGGCACGCACCCGCGCCTGCCGTCAGCTTGCCGACGCGACGCTCGCCACCACCGGCCCGCACTATTTCGACGACCACGACGGCGCGCACTTCATGGGCCTCGCCGCCAGGACCGATCATAAGCGCATGGTCATGGGCGGCGACTGCTACAACTACGCGCTGCTCGCCTCGGGCCATATCGACCTGGTCTGCGAGGCCGGGCTGAAGCTGCACGACTGGGCCGCGCTGGTGCCGGTGGTCGACGGCGCGGGGGGCACGATGTGCGACTGGAACGGCGATCCGCTGCACGCCGGCTCCACCGGCCACGTCATCGCGCTGGGCGATCCGGCACGCGTCGAGGACGTGGTCGCGGCGCTGGCCTGCGGGCATTGAGGCCCCGCCCCGGCGCCGAATCGGGTGCGACGCCGGCGCCCTACCCCGCCAGCCGGTCGTAGTCCGCCATCTGCAGCGGCCCGCCGAGCGCGGCCATGATCCGCGCCATGACATCCTTGGGAAGCTGCGGCCCGGCCGCCTTGCGCGATTCGTCGCTGTCCCAGAATTCGAGGAACAGGAACTTGCGCGGCTCCTTGCGGTCCTGCAGCAGCATCGTCCCCTGCGAGCCGGCAATCTCCTTCGCCGCGGCGGCCAGCGCCTCGAGGGCGGATGCGAGCGCCGCTTCGCTGCCTTCGCGTGCGATCATCTGGTAACTGTGCGCCAGTGCCATGAGCCTGCTCCCGGTTGACACGAAGTTGATGAAGTTTCCGGTGTCCTGGGGAAGAATTCGCCCGCTTGCAACGACCGGTTCGGCCGCCGGCGATCATGCCCCGATTCGCGAGGGTAGGAAAGGCGGCCTCGCGGTTCCGCCGTGCCTCCAGGCTTGCCATTCGGGCCGTCTGGTCCTATGGGCCCGCGCTTCACGACACGATTCAAGCCGCCGGCCTGGCTACAAGGGCTGCCAGGGCTGGTTGGACGTGTCCCTGACCAAGGAGACGAAAATGCCCAAGCTCAAGACCAAGAGCGGTGTGAAGAAGCGGTTCAAGATCACCGCGACGGGCAAGGTGAAGCACGGCGTCGCCGGCAAGCGCCACCGCCTGATCAGCCACAACGGCAAGTACATCCGCCAGAACCGCGGGACCGACGTGATCTCCGATGCCGATGCGCGGGTGATCAAGAAGTGGGCGCCCTACGGGCTGAACTGAGGAGTATAGCCGATGTCCCGTATCAAGCGTGGTGTCACCACTCGCGCCAAGCACAAGCGCATTCTCGACCAGGCCAAGGGCTACCGCGGCCGCCGCAAGAACACGATCCGCGTCGCGCGCCAGGCCGTCGAGAAGGCGGGCCAGTACGCCTATCGCGACCGCAAGGTGAAGAAGCGGAATTTCCGCGCACTGTGGATCCAGCGGATCAACGCCGCGGTCCGCGCCGAAGGGCTGACCTATTCGCAGTTCATCCACGGCACCCGGCTGGCCGGCATCGAGCTGGACCGCAAGGCGATGGCTGATCTGGCGATGAACGAAGGCGGCGTGTTCACCGCCATCATTGCGAAGGCGAAGCAGGCGCTCGCCTGAAAACTTTGCCATCGGAATAAAAAATGCAACGGGCGCGGGCTCTTGGAGTCCGCGCCTTTTTGTTGCACTGCAGCACAAACATGGTTAACGGGCCCGCCCGGAACGAAGCGCAGGAGCTTCGGTTTACGGAGGCATGCCCGTGCACGCGCCTTGCCAGGTCTCGGTGAGTTTCCTTCCGCCGCCGGAAAATCTGCGGCGTTATTTCACGTCGTTCTATTACGCCGAAATCACGCCCGCGCCGGGCGAATCGGTGGAGGACCTGCTCCATCCGGAATGGGCCAACCTGCGTTTCTTCTCGGGCGCGAGGCCAGTCGCCGAAACGCGCGGCGGCAGCCGCGTCGCCGATACCGCGTTCACCGCCACCGGCCCGAGCAGCGAGGCGGTGCGCTTCACCGTCGGCGCGACGCGGCTCTGGGGCATCGGCCTGCTGCCGCTCGGCTGGGCGAAGTTCGTCCAGGCCGAGGCCGCGCAGTTCGCCAACGCCGTGGCGGACGGCAACGCGCACCCGGCCTTCGCCGCCTTCCGGCCGCTGGCGCAGTCGCTGTTCGGCGCGCAGCCCGACCGCGAGGCCGAGTTCGGCCGGATCGCCGCGTATTTTCTGGGCCGAATCGACGAGCCCCTGGCCGACGAGGAGCGCATCGTCGCGATCCACGAAGCGCTGGTCGATCCGGAGATCTGCAGCGTCACCGCGCTGGTCGAGCGGACCGGCGGCACCCCGCGCACGGTCGAGCGCGTCTGCCGCCGCGCTTTCGGCTTTGCCCCCAAGGTACTGCTGCGCCGCCAGCGCTTCATGCGCAGCCTCGCCCACTTCATGCTCGACCCCACCGTCAGGTGGTCGGACGCGATGGACGGGCACTACCACGACCAGGCACAGTTCGTCCGTGATTTCCGGCAGTTCATGGGCATGACGCCCAGCCGGTTCGCCGCGCTGGACAAGCCGATCCTGGGCGCGGTGATGCGCGAGCGCGCCCGCATCGCCGGGGCCGCAGTGCAGACGCTCGACAGCCCGGCGGGCGGTGCCGTCGCCGGCTGATTGCGCTTCGCCGCGCGGCCCCGTAAGGAGCGCCCCTGCTTTTCAACTCAGGGGTGATCTTTCACGTGGACTACGCGGCAACCGGGCAGGAGGCGCTTTCGCGGATCGCGGCGGCGCAGGATCTCGATGCGCTGGAGGGGCTGCGGGTCGAGTTTCTCGGCAAGCAGGGCTCGATCTCGGCTCTGCTCAAGACGCTGGGCGCCATGAGCCCCGAACAGCGCCAGAGCGAGGGCCCCAGGATCCACGGCCTGCGCGAGGAAGTGACCGCCGCCCTCGCCGCGCGCAAGGCGGAGCTGGAAGGCGCCGCGCTGGAAGCGCGCCTCGCCGCCGAGCGCATCGACCTGTCGCTGCCTGCGCCGGAAACGCCCAGGGGCTCGGTCCACCCGATCGCGCAAGTGATGGACGAGCTGGCCGAGATCTTCGCCGACATGGGCTTCGCCGTCGCCACCGGGCCCGAGATCGAGGACGACTGGCACAACTTCACCGCGCTCAACATGCCCGAAAGCCACCCCGCGCGGGCGATGCACGACACCTTCTATTTTCCCGACCGCAGCGCGGACGGGCGCGAGATGCTGCTGCGCACGCATACCTCGCCGGTGCAGATCCGCGCCATGCTCGACGTCGTGAAGGAGCATCCCGAAGGCGCGCCGCTGCGCATCATCGCCCCGGGCCGCGTCTACCGCTCTGACAGCGACGCGACGCACACGCCGATGTTCCACCAGGTCGAGGGCCTCGTCATCGACAAGGGCATCCACCTGGGCCATCTCAAGTGGACGCTGGAGACCTTCCTCAAGGCCTTCTTCGAGCGCGAGGACATCGTCCTGCGCCTGCGCCCGAGCTATTTCCCCTTCACCGAGCCTTCGGTCGAGGTCGACGTCGGCTATTCGCTGGTGAACGGCAAGCGCGTGGTCGGCGGCAGCGAAGGCTGGATGGAGGTGCTGGGCAGCGGCATGGTCAACCGGCGCGTCATCGCGGCCGGCGGGCTCGACCCCGACCGGTGGCAGGGCTTCGCCTTCGGCACCGGCGTCGACCGCCTCGCCATGCTCAAGTACGGCATGGACGACCTGCGCGCCTTCTTCGACGGCGACGTACGCTGGCTGTCGCACTATGGCTTTTCCGCGCTCGACGTGCCGACCCTGTCGGGCGGCGTGGGCACGGCGGCATAAGGGGAGCGGTCACATGAAATTCTCGCTTTCCTGGCTCAAGGACCACCTCGACACGACCGCTTCGGCGGAGGAGATCGCGGCCAAGCTCAACGCCATCGGCCTGGAGGTCGAAGGCGTCGAGGACCCGGCCGAAAAGCTCGCCGGCTTCCGCGTCGCGCGCGTGCTCACCGCCGAACGGCATCCCAACGCCGACAAGCTGCAGGTGCTGACGGTCGACACGGGGGACGGCCAGCCGCTCCAGGTGGTCTGCGGCGCGCCCAATGCGCGCGCGGGGCTCGTCGGCGTGCTCGGGCTGCCGGGCGCGGTGGTGCCGGCGAACGGCATGGTGCTGAAGGTCGCCGCCGTGCGCGGCGTCGAATCGAACGGCATGATGTGCTCGACCCGCGAACTGGAACTGGGCGAGGACCACGAGGGCATCATCGAACTGCCAGCCGACGCCCCCGTCGGCACGGCCTTCGCCGCCTACCACGGCGCGGACCCGGTGTTCGACGTGGCGATCACACCCAACCGGCCCGACTGCATGGGCGTCTATGGCATCGCGCGCGATCTTGCCGCGGCGGGGCTCGGCACGCTGAAGCCTGTCGCGGCGGAGCCGGTCGCGGGCAGCTTCCCCTGCCCCAGCGAAATCCGCACCGAGGACCCGGAAGGCTGCCCCGCCTTCTACGGCCGTGTCATCCGCGGCGTGACCAACGGCGCTTCGCCCGAATGGTTGCAGGCGCGGCTCAAGAGCGCCGGGCAGCGGCCGATTTCGGCGCTGGTCGACGTGACCAACTACCTGATGCTGACTTACGGTCGGCCGGCGCACGCCTATGACCTGGCCCGGCTGACCGGCGCGGTCGTCGCCCGTCGCGCCCGCGATGGCGAGGGCGTGACCGCGCTCAACGGCAAGCACTACCTGCTCGACCATACGATGACGGTGATCGCCGACGCGGCGGGCGTGCACGACATCGCCGGGGTCATGGGCGGCGAGCATTCGGGCTGTTCCGAGACGACGACCGACGTGCTGCTGGAGATCGCCTATTTCGATCCGACACGCATCGCTGCAACGGGCAGGACGCTGAACCTCACATCCGACGCGCGCAGCCGCTTCGAGCGCGGGGTCGATCCGCAGTTCCTCGACGCGGGGCTGGACCTGCTCACCGGCCTGATCCTGGAGATCTGCGGCGGCGAGGCTTCCGAGACAGTCCGCGCCGGCACGCCGCCTTCGGGCGAGACGATCGTGCATTACGCGCCGGCTCTGGCCGGCAGCCTCGGCGGCGTGGCGATCCCCGCCAGCGAGCAGCGGCGCATCCTCGCAAGCCTGGGCTTCGGCGTGGTCGCCACGGCGAGCGACGATGGCGAGCAGTGGAGCGTCACCGCCCCCGGCTGGCGCCCCGACATCGACGGCGCGCCCGATCTGGTCGAGGAAGTCATCCGCATCCACGGGCTCGACAAGGTCGAGAGCGTCCCGCTGCCGCGCGCCGAAGGCGTCGCCCGGCCGACCGCGACCCCCGCGCAGAAGCTGGAGCGCCGCCTGCGCCGCGCCGCCGCCGCGCGCGGGCTGCACGAGGCGGTGACGTGGTCGTTCCTGCCCGAGCCCGACGCGGCTGCCTTTGCGGAAGGCAACGGCGGCGTGTGGACGCTGGCCAACCCGATCAGCGAGGACATGAAGGCCATGCGCCCCTCGCTGGTGCCGGGCCTGCTCGCCGCGGTGCGCCGCAACCTCGACCGCGGCGCGGCCGGGCTGCGGCTGTTCGAGATCGGCCGCCGCTATCTGCGCGGCCAGGGCGGCCTCAGCGACGAGCGCCTGTCGCTCGCCGTCGTGCTCGCCGGCGACAAAACGCCGCGCGGCTGGGCGGCGGGCAAGGCGACCACCTTCGACGCTTTCGACGCCAAGGCCGAGGCGCTGGCGCTGCTCGGTGAGGCCGGCGCGCCGGTGGACAGCCTGCAGGTGATGGGCGAGGCGGGGCAGCAGTTCCACCCCGGCCAGTCGGCGACGCTGCGGCTGGGCCCCAAGACCGTGCTGGCGCGCTTCGGCATGCTGCACCCCTCGCTGCTCAGGCAGTTCGACATCGACGCGCCCGTCGCGGTCGTCGAGCTGTTCCTCGACGCCATTCCCGGCAAGCGCGGCGCGGCCACGTTCGCGCGGCCGCACTACGCGCCGCCCGCACTGCAGGCGGTGACGCGCGACTTCGCCTTCCTCGTGCCGACCGAACTGCCAGCGGGCGATCTCGTCCGCGTCATCCGGGGCGCGGACAAGGCGAACATCGTCGCCGCGCGGCTGTTCGACGACTTCCGCGGGGCCGGCGTGCCCGAGGGGCAGAAGTCGCTGGCGATCGAGGTGACGCTCCAGCCGGGTGACAAGAGCTATGCCGAAGCGGACCTCAAGGCGATCGCCGACAAGGTGACGGCGGCGGCGGCAAAGCTGGGCGCGGTGCTGCGCGGCTGAGCGGCGTCGCGGGTCAGGCCCGGGACGGCGAATCGCCCAGCGGCTGCGCGATCATCGGCACGCGCCGGATCTGCCCGTCGGCAAGCTTGGCGTCCATCATCTCGCGGCCGAGCATGGCGATTCCCCCTTCCTCAACCAGACCAGATTCGCACGATGAGATTCATGTCTCATGTAAAGGCTGGTGGACGCGGCCGGGCGCGGGCGCTAACCGCGCGCGCCATGAGCAATCGCCGCACCTTCGCCATCATTTCGCACCCCGACGCCGGCAAGACGACGCTGACCGAGAAGCTGCTGCTGCAAGGCGGCGCGATCCATCTGGCCGGAGAGGTCAAGGCGCGCGGCCAGGCGCGGCGCGCGCGGTCGGACTGGATGAAGATCGAGCAGCAGCGCGGCATCTCGGTGACGTCGAGCGTGATGACGTTCGAGAAGACCGGTCCCGACGGCAGCGTCATCACCTTCAACCTGCTCGACACTCCGGGCCACGAGGACTTCTCGGAAGACACCTACCGCACGCTCACCGCGGTCGATTCGGCGATCATGGTGATCGACGCGGCCAAGGGCATCGAACCGCAGACGCGCAAGCTGTTCGAGGTCTGCCGGATGCGCTCGGTGCCGATCATCACGTTCGTCAACAAGGTGGACCGCGAAGGGCGCAGCCCCTTCGAGACGCTCGACGAGGTGGCCGACGCGCTGGCGCTCGACGTCGTGCCGATGAGCTGGCCGGTGGGCATGGGCGGCACGTTCCAGGGCGTGCTCGATCTGGCGACCGGCCGCGTCAGCCGCCCCGAGGGCGACAGCCGCGAGTTCCTGGGCAAAGTCGACGACGCGCCCGAATTGCCCGCCGACATCGCCGAGGAGGCCGAGCTGGCGAAGATCGGCTATCCCGAATTCGACATCGAGGCCTACCGCCACGGCGACCTGACGCCGGTCTATTTCGGCTCGGCGCTCAAGAACTTCGGCGTCGCCGAGCTGATCGACGCGATCGCGCGCTTCGCCCCGCCGCCGCGGCCGCAGCCGAGCGAAGCGGGCGAGATCAGCCCGGACCGCGCCGAAGTGACCGGCTTCGTCTTCAAGGTCCAGGCCAACATGGACCCCCAGCACCGGGACCGCATCGCCTTCATGCGGCTGGTCTCGGGCACCTTCAGGCGCGGCATGAAGCTGACGCCCTCGGGCCTTGGCAAGCCGATCGCCGTGCATTCGCCGATCCTGTTCTTCGCGCAGGACCGCGAGATCGCCGATAGCGCCGAGCCCGGCGACATCATCGGCATCCCCAACCACGGCACGCTGCGCGTGGGCGACACGCTGAGCGAGAAGAACGAGGTGCGCTTCACCGGCCTGCCGAACTTCGCGCCCGAGATCCTGCGCCGCGTCGCGCTAAAGGACCCGACCAAGACCAAGCAGCTCCGCAAAGCGCTCGACGACCTGTCCGAAGAAGGTGTGATTCAGGTGTTCTATCCGGAGATCGGCGCGCAGTGGATCGTCGGAGTGGTCGGCCAGCTCCAGCTCGATGTGCTGATCAGCCGGCTCGAGGCCGAATACAAGGTCGCGGCCATGCTCGAGCCCGCGCCTTTCGACACCGCGCGCTGGCTGAAGGGTTCGGACGCGGCGCTGCGCTCTTTCGCCGACTTCAACAAGGCGAATCTCGCCCGGGACCGCGATGGCGACGCGGTGTTCCTCGCCCGCTCGGCCTGGGACGTGGGCTACCAGCAGGAACGCAATCCCGACCTGACCTTCAGCGCCACGAAGGAGCGCTGACGCGCTGGCGCCGGCGCCCGGCCATTGTCACCGGGCGACCGGCTTCCTAGCTAAGTCCTCGTGGAACTTACCTTCGCCAGCTACAATATCCGCAAAGCCGTCGGTCTGGACCGCCGCCGCGACCCCGACCGGATCCTCACCGTCCTCAACGAGATCGGCGCCGACGTGGTGGCGCTGCAGGAGGCAGACCGCCGCTTCGGCCGGCGCGAGAGCGTGCTGCCACTCGCCGCGATCGAAGCCCATACGCCCTATCACGCGGTGCCGCTCGCGATGAAACCCGGCAGCCTCGGCTGGCACGGCAACGCGCTGCTCGTGCGGCGCGATATCGAGGTGGCCGAAGTCGCCGCGGTGCCGCTGCCGACGCTGGAGCCGCGCGGCGCGCTTCGCGCGGACCTGCTCGTCGACGGCCATCGTCTGCGCGTCATCGGCATGCATCTCGACCTCTCGGGCCTGCGGCGGCGGCACCAGGTGCGTTCGATCCTGGCGCACGTCGCCGATTGCGACCATGCCAGCCCGACGGTGATGATGGGCGACTTCAACGAATGGGCGCGGCACGGCGGCTGCTTCCACGAGTTTCACCAGGACTGGCAGCTCCTCGCGCCCGGACGCAGCTTCCCCTCGCGCCGGCCGGTAGCCCAGCTCGACCGCATCGTCGCCTCGGGCGACTGGCGCGTGCTGGAGACCGGCGTGCACCACAGCGCGCTGGCGGCGCGCGGGTCCGACCATCTCCCGGTCTGGGCGCAGCTTCATCTGCCCAAAAAATAGGCAACTGCCCAGGATTCGGGCGCGCGCGCCTGGACGAGACAATGCCGGCGCCCGCCCACGGCCCCGATTCCCGATGAATCCCTGACTTGGCACACCCCTTGCGATGCCCTGCCCTGCCGGCGACCGGCCGGTGGCTTAGCAGGGGATAGGCATGAAATTCATCATCGCCATCATCAAGCCGTTCAAGCTCGACGAGGTGCGCGAAGCCCTTGGCGCCATCGGCGTCGCCGGCATGACCGTGTCCGAGGTCAAGGGCTTCGGGCGGCAGAAAGGGCAGACCGAAATCTACCGGGGAGCGGAGTATTCCACCAACATGCTCCCCAAGGTGAAGATCGAGGTGGCCGCGCCGGACAGCCTGGCCGACCAGATCGTCGAGACGATCCAGCAGACCGCCAGCACCGAAGCGATCGGCGACGGCAAGATCTTCGTTCTCGACCTCGCATCCGCCGTCCGCATCCGCACCGGCGAATCCGGGGACACCGCGCTGTGACAGCCGCGTCCGACAAGGGGGAAACCACCATGATCCGCAAGATGATTTGGGGCGCCGGGATGCTGGGGGGCTCGTTCCTCTCCGCCACCGCCGCCTTCGCGCAGGAAGCCACGCAGGCCGCCGCCGCCGCGGCAGAGCCCGTGGCCACTGCCACCACCGCCGCCGCCGCCGAAGCGGCGCCCGCGCTCGATACCGGCGACACCGCTTGGATGCTGGTCTCCACGGTGCTCGTGCTGACCATGATCGTGCCGGGGCTGGCGCTGTTCTACGGCGGCCTGCTGCGCACCAAGAACATGCTGTCGATGCTGACCCACGTTCTGGCGATCGCCTGCGTGGCGATGCTGGCGTGGGTGACGTGGGGCTACAGCATCGCCTTCAGCGGCGAGGGCGCCTTCTTCGGCGACGGCGGCAAGCTGTTCCTCGCCGGCATCACGCCCGACACGCTTTCGGGGACGATCCCCGAATACGTCTTCGTCAGCTTCCAGATGACTTTCGCGGCGATCACCGCGGCGCTCGTCGTCGGCTCGCTGGCCGAACGCGTCAAGTTCGCCGGCCTGATGGTCTTCGCGCTGATCTGGCTGACGATCGTCTACTTCCCGCTGGCGCACATGGTCTGGGCCTCGGGCGGCTTCTTCTTCGAGAAGGGCGCGCTGGACTTCGCGGGCGGCACGGTGGTGCACATCAACGCGGGCATCTCCGGCCTGATCGGCTGCCTCATCCTCGGGCCGCGCACGGGCTATCTCAAGGAAGCGATGCCTCCGCACTCGCTGACCGCGACGCTGATCGGCACGGGCCTGCTGTGGGTGGGCTGGTTCGGTTTCAACGCCGGCTCCGCGCTGGGCGCCAACGGCACCGCCGGCCTCGCCATGATCAACACCTTCACGGCCACCGCCGCGGGCGCCGTCGCCTGGATGGTCGCGGAAAAGGCGGCCGGCCACAAGGCGACCCTGCTCGGCGGCTGCTCGGGCGTCATCGCCGGCCTCGTCGCCATCACCCCGGCGGCCGGCAACAGCGGTCCGTTCGGCGCCATCGTCCTCGGCGCGATCGCCGCGGTGGTCTGCTACATCTTCGTCAGCAAGCTCAAGCCGAAGCTGGGCTTCGACGACACCGCCGACGTGTTCGGCATCCACGGCATCGCCGGCATCATCGGCTCGATCGGCGTCGCCTTCACTTATGCGCCGGGTTTCGGCGGACCGGGCGACGCGGACTACGTGATCGGCGCCCAGCTTGGCACCCAGGTCTTCGCCACCGCGTTCGCGGTCGCCTGGGCGGCGATCGGCGCGGCCATCGCCTTCCTGATCGCCAAGTACACGGTCGGCCTGCGCGTCACCCGGGAAGTCGAGCACGAAGGGCTGGACCTCGGCGAACACGGCGAGCGCGCCTACAACTACTGAGCGTTCACGGGCCTGGCGGGGGACGGACGGACTTTCCTCCTCTCCTCCACCCCGGACCCCGCCATCCGCCGTTCCCGCCTGCGGACGGCAAACTCGAAAGGCCGGAGCCAGCCGCTCCGGCCTTCTTTTTTGCGCCGAACCAGAAAGAGAAAAGCAGCCGGGGCTCAGCGCCCGCCGCCGGCGAGCACATCGCACAGCGCGCGCACCGGCGAGATGTCGTAGCCGGCCTGCGCCGCCTGGCGCGCCAGCGTCTCCGGGTCGGCGCCGCGGCTCGCCTCGGCGAGCGCCCACAGCAGCGTCGAGCGCGTGCCCGAGCGGCAATAGGCAAGCACCGGCCCCGGCGCGCTGCCGAGCGCCTCTGCCATCGCCCCGACCTGCGCCTCGCTGAAGCCCGCATGCGTCACGGGGATCGCGACATAGCCGAGGCCGGCCGCCTTTGCCGCCGATTCGATCTCGGCGCCCGAAACCTGGTCGTCGCTCTCGCCCTCGGGGCGGTTGTTGACGATCAGCGTGATTCCCTGGGCCGCCGCCGCGGCGACGTCGGCCGCCGCGATCTGCGGGCTGGCAAGGACGTGATCGGAAAGCTTGCGGAACATCGGAAACGTCTCCATCGCGTGCGGCCGGCCCCTCTGCCAAGCTCCGCGAGCGCTGGCAAGCATCGCGAAGCGCTCCGGATCGGCACAAAATCGCGCCCATTCACGCATAAGACATGATTCTGTTCGCCAATCCACAGAATCTCGTATATGTCCGATGCTGCAGAGGAAAGCGCCGTGCACCGCTCGGAAAGGCTTCCCCTGTCGTTTGGCACGGCTCGCCCCCGTCGCCAAGCTCGTGGGATAGGGCGATGTGAAGGTACACTCAGGTTTATGGGTTTCGACAGAGGTCGTCGCGGTAGGGGACGCGACAAGCGGGACGGTTTCGGGGAAGAGAATTTCGACCCGTTCATGGGCGGCGGCGGCGATCGCTTCGGCGGTGGCGATAGGTTCGGCGGCGGCGGCGATCGCTTCGGCGGTGGCGGACGCGGCGGCTTCGGCGGCCCGCGCGGCGGTGGCGGCGGCGGCATGCCCGCCCAGGTCGTCGGCCAGGGCAAGGGCGTCGTGAAGTTCTTCAACGCCGGCAAGGGTTTCGGCTTTATCCAGCGCGATGAAGGCGGCGAGGATGTGTTCGTTCACATCAGCGCGGTCGAGCGTGCGGGCCTCGAAGGCCTTGCTGAAGGCCAGCAGCTCGAGTTCACGCTGGTCGATCGCGGCGGCAAGATCTCGGCGAGCGACCTCCAGGTCGTCGGCGACGTGATCCCGGTCCAGAAGCGCGACGCCGCGCCGCAGCGCCAGCTCACCGGCGAGAAGGCCTCGGGTACGGTCAAGTTCTTCAACTCGATGAAGGGCTTCGGCTTCATCACGCGCGACGACGGGCAGCCCGATGCCTTCGTCCACATCAGCGCGGTGGAGCGCTCCGGCCTGTCCAACCTGAACGAGGGCGACAGGCTCGAGTTCGATATCGAGGTCGATCGACGAGGGAAGTATTCGGCGGTCAACCTGGTGCCGCGTCAGGATTGATCCCGTCCGCACCCGCTTCCGGAATTTGACCGGAAGCCCGCGACAGCATAAACGCGCGCAAATGGCGGTCCTTTACGGGGGCCGCCATTTGTCGTTTGCGTTTCGCCCGGACCCGGTGTCCGGACGCCCGATTCGAAATGCCCGGACTCAGAAAAATTGGGGAATGTGAAATGTCGATCACCCCGCTCATGCCCGTCTACGCCCGGTGCGAATTCCGCCCGGTTCGCGGCGAGCACTGCCACCTGATCGGCGAGGACGGCCGCCGCTACCTCGATTTCGCCGCGGGCATCGCGGTCAATATCCTCGGGCATTCGCACCAGGGCCTGATCGGCGCGATCCAGCGCCAGGCCGCCACGCTGATGCACGTCTCCAACCTCTACGGCAGCCCGCAGGGGGAACGCCTGGCGCAGCGGCTGGTCGCCATGACCTTCGCCGACACGGTGTTCTTCACCAATTCGGGCGCCGAGGCGGTCGAATGCGCGATCAAGACCGCGCGGTCCTATCACCAGCACGCCGGCAATCACGACAGGTTCGAGCTGATCACCTTCAACCAGGCCTTCCACGGCCGGACGCTGGCGACGATCAGCGCCTCCAGCCAGAAGAAGATGCACAAGGGCTTCGAGCCGCTGCTGCCGGGCTTCAAGTACGTCGAGTTCAACGATCTCGACGCGGCCAGGGCGGCGATCGGCCCGCAGACCGCGGGCTTTCTCGTGGAGCCGATCCAGGGCGAGGGCGGCATCCGCACCGCGTCCGACGCGTTCCTGCAGGGCCTGCGCGCGCTCGCCGACGAGCACGATCTGCTCCTGGCGCTCGACGAGGTGCAGTGCGGCTATGCGCGCAGCGGCACCTTCTATGCCTACGAGCAGTACGGCATCGAGCCCGATATCCTCGCCACCGCCAAGGGCATCGGCGGCGGCTTCCCGCTCGGCGCCTGCCTCGCCACCGAGAAGGCGGCGCGCGGCATGGTCGTCGGCAGCCACGGATCGACCTATGGCGGCAACCCGCTTGCCATGGCCGCGGGCGAGGCCGTGCTCGACGCGATCGTGAACGAGGACATCCTCGCCAACGTCCACGACAAGAGCGCGAAGATCGTCGGCCGGCTGGAGCAGTTCATCGGCAACTATCCCGAGCTTTTCGAGGAAGTGCGCGGCCGCGGCCTGCTGCTCGGCCTCAAGCTCAAGGTAGAGCCGCGCGGCTTCGTGGCGCACCTGCGCGACAACCACGGCCTGCTGACCGTTTCGGGCGGCGACGACACGATGCGGGTCGTCCCTCCGCTTGTCATCGACGACAGCCATATCGACGAATTCATGGACAAGCTCTCGGCCGGCGCCGCCAGCTATCCCGTGGAGCCCTTGGGAAAATGACCAGGCATTTCATCGACCTGACCGACGCGGGCGGCGATGCCGTCGCCGCGATGCTCAACGACGCGCTCGATCGCAAGGCGGCGCGGCACGGCCCCTCTGGTGTTTCTTGGCCCAAGGGCCGGCCCGACGCCGACGCGCCGCTGGCCGGCCACGTGCTGGCGATGATCTTCGAGAAGAATTCGACGCGCACGCGCGTCTCGTTCGACATCGCCATGCGCCAGCTCGGCGGCAGCGCGATCATCCTCGAGGCGGGGTCGACCCAGCTCGGCCGGGGCGAGACCGTGGCCGACACCGCGCGCGTGCTCAGCCGCATGGTCGATGCCATCATGATCCGCACCGACGATCATGCCAAGATCGAGGAACTGGCGCACCACGCCAGCGTTCCGGTGATCAATGGCCTTACCGACCTCTCGCACCCCTGCCAGATCATGGCCGACCTGCTGACCGTGATCGAGCGCGGCCACGCGCTGCCCGGGCTCCAGCTTGCCTGGCTGGGCGACGGCAACAACGTGCTCCATTCGCTGATCGAGGCGGCGGGGCTGATGAAGTTCACCGTCCGCGTCGGCAGCCCGGACGGCTATGCGCCCGACGCCGGCTTCGTCGAACGCGCGCGGGCGGCGGGGGGCGAAGTGATCTTCACCCCCGACGCGCGCGAGGCGGTGGCCGGCGCGCAGGTCGTCGTCACCGACTGCTGGGTGTCGATGGGGCAGCCGGGGGGCGAGGCGAAAGTCGCCGCGATGCAGCCCTATCAGGTCGACGCGGCGCTGATGGGTGCGGCGGCGAAGGACGCGATCTTCATGCATTGCCTGCCGGCGCATCGCGGCGAGGAAGTGACCGACGACGTGATCGACAGCGCGCAGTCGGTCGTCTGGGACGAGGCGGAGAACCGCATCCACGCGCAGAAGTCCGTGCTGCGCTGGGTGTTCGGGCAGTTGTGACGCGGACGCGATGAAACACGCGGACATCCTGCCCGAAGGCGAGACCGGCTTCGACCGCGTGCTCGCTTTCGCGCTGCCGGAGCGCAACGCGCGCGGGCGTACGGTGCGGCTGGGGCCGGTGCTCGACACGGTGCTTTCGGCGCACGACTATCCCACCGCCATCCGCCACCTGCTCGCCGAGGCGCTGGTGCTGACCGCGCTGATCGGCGCGCTGCTCAAGGACGAGGACGGCCAGCTCACCATCCAGGCCCAGGCGCAGGGCGAGACGGCCGAGGGCATCGTCGACCTGCTCGCCTGCGACTATCGCGGCGGCGAGATCCGCGGTTATGTCCGTCACGATGCGGAACGGCTGGCGGCGCTGGGCACCTTCCCCACGCTGCCGGCACTGTTCGGCGCGGGCGGCTACCTGGCGCTGACCTTCGACCTCGCCGCGACCGGCCAGCGTTATCAGGGCATCGTCCCGCTCGAGGGCGAATCGCTTTCCGAAGCGTGCCAGGCCTATTTCGCCCAGTCGGAGCAGATCCCGACAGTGCTGCGCGCCGGCGTGCGCTGGGACGGGCAGCACTGCATCGCCGGCGGGCTGCTGGTGCAACACCTGCCCGAGGGCGAGGAAGGCCGCGCCCGGCTGCATGTGCAAATGGACCACCCGGAATGGGAGCACGTCGCGGCGCTCGCCGGCAGCATCCGGCAGGAGGAACTCGTCGATCCCGCATTGTCGCTGGAGGCGCTGGTCTGGCGGCTGTTCCATGACGAGAGCGAGATCCGCGTCGAGCCGCTTGCGCCGCTCTCGCGCGGCTGCCGCTGCACCGGCGAATACTATGCCGGCGTGCTGGCGCGCTTCAGCGAAGAGGATCGCGCCGAGATGCGCGGGGACGACGGGCTGATCTCGGTCGACTGCGCCTTCTGCTCGCGGATCTTCAAGATCGCTTGATAATCCTCGGTTCACCGTCCATATGCCACGCTCTGTCGGCAATATCGGCTGATGGCACGATCTCGCCGCGGGATGTGCGGACAAGCCGCGCGCGAAACCGATGGTCAGGATGACGGGATGAAGAGCTGGATGCGAATGGCCGTGGCGGCGGCAGGCCTCCTTGCCGCACTGGCCGCGCCGGCGGCGGCGGAGCGGCCGACGCTGGCCATGCTCGGCCAGCTCGAGCCCGGCCGCTGGGAGCTGCGCGCGCGCGACGGCGGCCCGGTCGAGCGCATCTGCCTGCCCGACGCGCGGCGGCTGATCCAGCTGCGCCACCCCGGCGACGCCTGCGAGCGGATGATCGTCGACGACGGCGCCAGCGAAGTGACCGTGCAATACACCTGCCGCGGGCGCGGCTATGGCCGCACGCATATCCGCCGGGAGACCAGCCGGCTGGTCCAGATCGACACGCAGGGCATCGCCGACGGCCTCCCCTTCGCCTTCGCCGCCGAAGCGCGCCGCGTGGGCGCGTGTTAGCGTTTGATCCACTTGCGTGGAAGCGGCACCGGCCCACTCGATTCAGCAGAGCTGAATCGGACTCCAGCACGCCAGCGCGCCGAACGGTTGCATGGCCGCGTCGGGCAAGCTAGCCCCCCGTCATGTCGTCGCTTCCCCCCGGACAAGGCCGCGAGGCCGTGGTGCTGCTTTCGGGCGGGCTCGATTCGATGGTCGTCGCCGGTCTCGCGCGCGAGGCGGGCTATCGCGTCAACGCGCTGACGATCGACTACAACCAGCGCCACCGCCGCGAACTCGACGCCGCCCGCACGGTCGCGGCCGCGATCGGCGCGGCGCGGCACGTGGTCCTGCCGCTCGACCTCCGGCAGTTCGGCGGCTCGGCGCTGACCGACGACATCGCCGTGCCCAAGGACGGGGTCGGCCATGAGCAGGACATTCCGGTCACTTACGTGCCGGCGCGCAACCTGGTGTTCCTGTCGCTGACGCTGGCCTGGGCCGAGGCGCTGGGCGCGCGCGACATCTTCATCGGCGTCAACGCGCTGGACTATTCGGGCTATCCCGATTGCCGCCCCGAATTCATCGCCGGCTTCGCCGATCTCGCCGAGCTGGCCACCAAGGCCGGCGCCGAAGGCGGGCGCTTCGCCATCCACGCACCGCTGCAGTTCCTGGGCAAGGCCGAGATCGCGCGCGAGGCGGAACGGCTCGGGCTCGATCCGGGGATGAGCTGGTCGTGCTACGATCCGCAGCCCGACGGGCGCGCCTGCGGCCTGTGCGATAGCTGCCGGCTGCGCCGCGCGGGCTTCGCCGCCGCCGGACTGGAGGACCGGATCGCCTATGCCGCAGGCTGAGGACGGCGGCGCGGGGGCGCCGGGGGAGGATCGCGGCTACAGCTATTACGTGCTGGGCGTGCTGATGCTGGTCTATGCGCTGAACTTCATCGACCGCCAGCTCATCACCATCCTGGCGCCCGATCTCAAGCGCGACCTCGGCATCAGCGACAGCGACTTCGGCTTCCTTTACGGCACCGCCTTCGGCGTGTTCTACGCCGTGTTCGGCATTCCGCTGGGCAAGCTCGCCGACCACTGGTCGCGCGTGCGGCTGCTGGCGATCGGGCTTGCGCTGTGGTCCGCCATGACCGCGCTCTCGGGCTTCGCGCGCAACTTCGCGCAACTCGGCGCGGCGCGCATCGGCGTAGGCGTGGGCGAGGCGACGGCGAGCCCCTGCGCCTATTCGCTGATCAGCGACTGGTTTCCGCCGCGCCGGCGGGCGCTGGCGCTGGCCGTCTATTCGGCCGGCCTCTACGTCGGCGGCGGCATATCGCTGGCGTTCGGCAGCCGCATCGCCGCCGACTGGAATGCCTATTTTGCCGGCGGCACGCCGCCGCTGGGGCTGGCCGGCTGGCAGGTGGCGTTCCTGGCCGTCGGCGCTCCCGGGCTGCTGCTGGCGCTGCTCGTGATGACGCTGCGCGAGCCGCCGCGCGGCCGTTTCGATCCGCCCCACGATGGGCCCGAAGCGGCGCCCGCCGCGCCGCTGGCGGATTTCGTACGCTCGCTCGAAAGCGTGCTGCCGCCGTTCACCCTGTTCGCCGCCGCCCGCCACGGCGCCACCGCGCTGCTGGTCAACGCCGTGGGTGCCGCCGCTGCCTGCCTGCTGGCCTGGGTCATGACCCGGCTGACCGGCGACCTCGTGCAGTGGAGCGCCTTCGCGCTGGGGGGATACGCCGTGTTCTCGTGGGGCCAGAACCTGCGCCTGACCGACCCGGCGACGTTCGACACGGTCTGCCGCTCGCGCGCGCTCGTCGGCGTCACGCTCGGCTACGGGCTGCTCACCATCGTCGGCTATGCGATGACCGGCTTCGCCCCGCTCTATGCCATCGAGGTGCTGGGGGCCGACCCGCGCGAGGCGGGCTTCATGCTGGGCGGCGCCGGCACGCTGGGCGGCATCGTCGGCGTCGTCGCCGCCGGGGCGCTGGCCGACGCGCTGGCCGGCGCGGACCGCAACTATCGCCGCGTCTGGGTGATCGCCGGCACGTCGCTGGGATCGGCGGTGCTCTACGCGGCCATGTTCACCGCAACTTCGGCGCCGCTGTTCTATGCGCTCAACCTGATCGGCTGGATCTTCTTCGCCGGAACGCTCGGCGGCTCGTCGGGCACGGTGGTGAACGCGGTGCCGGCGCGCGTGCGCGGCGTCGCGACGGCGGGCTTCGTGCTCGGCTCGACGCTGCTCGGCCTCGCGCTTGGCCCCTATACGGCGGGCAAGCTGTCCACCCTGCTGGGCGATCTCGGCCAGGGGCTGCTGGTGCTGCTGGTCGTCGTGCCGTTCGGCCTGATCGCCCTGGCAGTGGCCGAACGCGCCCTGCGCGGAACCTGCGCCGCGCCGGGCGCCAGCCCGGCCACGGCGTGAGGCCCCGGAAATGTCCAGCCCTTATTGAGCCGGCGTAAGCACGCCGCAGGCGATCCGGCTGCCGCTGTCGCCGGCGGGATCGGTGCGGTAGTCGTCCGGCCCGGCATGGATCACCACGGCGGTGCCATCGACATCGAACAGCTCGGTGCGGAGCTGGGCGGGGTTGTCCGCCAGCGGCACGATCAGGCTACCCTTGCCGTCGGCGCCGGCCGTAAGGTTGGGCAAGTCGCCGAGATGCATGCCTTGCGGGTTCTCGCTGCCGTGCATGCGGCCGTGCGGATTGAGGTGCCCTCCGGCGGTGGTGAAGCCAGGCGCCACGCACTCGCCGACGGTGTGCAGGTGCGTTCCGTGCGGCCCCGGCGTCAGGCCCTCGGCATCGACCCTGATCTCCCAGCGGCCATCGCGGTCGACGACCCACGCCTGGCCCCGGGCCGAGCCGTCCGCCGCGACGAGCAGGGCGCTGGCGACAGGAGCCGCGGCGGCCTCTCCCCGCGAGGCCGCGGCTGTCGTCTCCGGCGACCCTGCATAAGTGCATCCGGCGAGGCCACCGGTGGCGATCGCCATGGCGGCGAGAGCAAGCATGGGAAAGCCTGACGCAACGGCATTGATCGGTTTCATGGGTTCTCCTCGGTGGTTTCGTGCCCGCGTTCGGCGGGTCGATCCTTGAACAACGAAAAAGGGGCCGGATTGCTCCGGCCCCCCATTTCTTTGCGCTGTCGCCAGCTTACATGCCCGAACCCGGACCGTAAGTGATCTCGACACGACGGTTCTGCAGCTCGCGCACGCCGTCCGCAGTCGGGACGCGCGGGTTGCTTTCGCCGAACGCCTGGCTGGTGATCGAGGCATCGGGGATGCCGCGAGCCGTCAGGTAGTTGCGGACCGAGTCGTTGCGGCGTGCCGACAGACCCAGGTTGTACTTCACCGTACCCGACCGGTCGGCATAGCCGGCCAGCATGATCGGCACGCGATCGCAGTTGCCATAGGCGCTGACCGCGCTGTCGAGGATCGTCGCGGCCTCGGGCGTGATGTCCGACCGATCCCAGTCGAAGAACACAATGTACGGGCCCTTGTTGCACACGGCCTGCGGCGGCGGAGGCGGCGGGGGCGGCGGAGGCGGCGG
>Ga0172382_10004155_pt1 | contig 22329 bp, 16 predicted proteins | sample Leawel138RmetaG_FD_122245 | JGI IMG/M metagenome (GOLD analysis project Ga0172382, IMG submission 122245) | Leachate microbial communities from a municipal landfill in Southern Ontario, Canada - Leachate well 138R metaG | ecosystem: Engineered > Solid waste > Landfill > Unclassified | place... | reverse complement strand
TCCCTCAAAGACTCATCGGACATATCTATCATATGAATTAATACTCTGGTTCTTTCGATATGCTTTAAAAATTGTATCCCTAAACCTTGTCCTAAGGATGCTCCCTCGATTAAACCAGGCATATCGGCTAAGACAAATGGTTTAACATTAAAACGATCTACGACTCCTAGATTTGGAATAAGTGTCGTAAAGGGATAATCCGCTATCTTTGGTCTCGAGTTTGAAAGGATTGAGATAAGAGTTGATTTACCAACTGATGGAAATCCGATTATTCCAACATCTGCTAATAATTTTAACTCTACGTAAAGATTCTTTTCTTCACCAGGTTGACCATTTTCTTGAACTCTCGGCGCTTTATTCTTTGAAGTAGCGAAGGAACTGTTACCTCTTCCACCTCTTCCACCTTCAGCTATAATCTCTTTCTGTCCGTGAACTGTGAAGTCCGCAATTACTTCATGGGTTGTTTCATTATAACAAATAGTTCCTAAAGGCACTTTAATAACAATATCTTCAGCGTCTTTTCCACGCATGTTTTTAGTTTTACCATTTTCTCCGTTTTTCGCAAAAACATGTTTTTGAAATTTCAAATCCATTAATGTTGACATGCCTTCGTCAGCTTCAAAAATTATCGAACCACCTTTTCCGCCATCACCACCATTAGGCCCACCTAATGGAACATGTTTTTCACGTCTAAAAGAAACGATTCCATCGCCACCCTTACCAGATCTAACAACTATTTTTACTTCGTCTATAAACATAATATACCTCGTTTCCTATTATAACATGATTTCATAGGCTAAACGATTAATTGACTTAATATAACCCTTATATTTAAAATTAAACTTACAGATTAAGTTCTGCATTTTCTGATTATCTGGATGTGTATCTATTTTTAAAGAAACATATTCTTTTTCTCTTCCATAATTAATCGCAAATCTAAATAGTTTAGAAGCTATCCCTATTCTTTGAAAACTAGGGTCTACCATAATTCTATGGATAACAACAGCTTCTGAACTATCCCAGTTTATTTCTCTATAAGGCGGATCATTTTCTGGTAGTATCGAAATTGAACCTACAATTATTTCATTTAACTCATATACGAACAAACCTTGTAATTGAAAATCTTTATAAAAATCTTCATAGTTAGGATAATTACCTAACCACTGTTTTAGATTCACACTTTTCATTTGTTCTCTAATCTTACTAGCGATTTCTACTAATGAATTTAAATCACTTAATAACGCTGCTCTAATCAATTAATTTAACTCCCGTACCGGCACTTACTATATTATATATAAATTTTTTGCCGAACTCTTTAACAAAACTTTTTTGATAATTTTCAATAAAGTCATCAATTTCATCATCACTAACTAAAACTAAAATCGATCCACCAAAGCCACCGCCAATCATTTTAGCTCCTAAAGCTTTATTTTCTAAAGCTAAATCCACCATCTTGTCAAGTGTTGGAGCGGATATTTCATAATCATCTTTTGCAGAATAATGCGCTTCTGTGAGTAATTTACCTAAGCTTTCGTAATCATGGTTATTAAGTGCATGTTTTGCCTTTACAACCCGGTCACTTTCTGTTATTACGTGTTTGACTCGTTTTCTCAGTATGTTATCCCCTAACAATGTCAAAGCTTTATCCAGATCCGTTAATTCTAAATCACATAAATAATCTAACTTAAAAGTTTTCTGTAAAATCTTTAAAGCCTCGTTAGTTTCTTTTTGACGATCGTTGTATTTAGAACCTTTGAGTGTTCTATTTAGTTGAGAATTGATTAAAATGAAACTATAATCATCTAACAGTAAATCAATATATTCAAATGATAAAGTCTTTGCATTCAAAAATACTGCTTTATCCTTTTTTCCATAACCAATTACAAACTGATCCATGATTCCGCAATTAACACCAATAAAATCATTTTCAACTTTTTTAGCAAGTTTAACTCGTTCGAGTCTTTCTAAGCCAAAATCAAACTCATCATTGATAATCTCAAGCAATAACATACAAAGAGCAGCACTTGAACTCAATCCCCCACCTACCGGCAAATTGCTAGATAAAGAGATATTTAATCCATGGTCTAAATGTAAGTTTAAGACTTGAAGTTCTTTAATGATTCCGAGTAAGTAATCGGAATAACGTTCTTTTTTTTCATATTTAGTAGCGGTTAAATCAACTGCTATTATTCCTTCTAAATTAAAGTTTTCTGAAAAGATTCTTATTTTCAAATCATCAGTGTTACTTACTGCCGCAAACAAACCCTTATCTATGCAAAAAGGTAATACATTTCCTCCATTATAATCAGTGTGTCCACCGATTATATTTACTCTACCTGGAGCGAAATATACTTTATTAGGTTTAACCATAAACTTGTCTTTGAATACAGTTCTAATATGATTAATCATTTTACTATCACCTCGCATAATATTATACAACATATCTAAATATTTTTATTAAAAAAATAAAAAAAGCTCAGTAATAAATTACTAAGCTTTGCTTGTTATAATTGCTCTTGATAAACACTTGCTTGTTTTCTATCTTTACCGATTCTTTCGTATTTTACGATTCCATCAATCTTCGCAAACAAGGTATCATCTTTTCCAATCCCAACGTTTTCACCAGGATGAATTTTAGTTCCTCTTTGACGGTAGATGATTGATCCAGCTGTACAAAATTGACCATCAGATAGTTTAGCTCCTAATCTACGTCCGGCAGAGTCACGACCATTCTTAGTCGAACCTGTACCTTTCTTAGAAGCTTCAAGAACAAGTATATTTAGATTTAATAACATCTAAAACACCTCCATATTATCTTATTTTATTCGACATTGATTGCTGTAATGGCAAGTTTCGTATATGGTTGTCGATGACCATTTTTACGATGATAATGTTTTTTAGGTTCATACTTATAGATAACTATCTTTGGACCTTTGCCATTTTTAATCACCTGAGCACTAACAGTTGCGTTCTTCACATAAGGTTTTCCCACTTTAGTCTTTTCGCCACCGATCATTAATACTTTATCAAAAGTATAATTATCCTCAGCTTCAACGTTTAGTTTTTCAATAAAAATCTCTTGTCCAACTTCAACTCTTACTTGCTTTCCGCCAGTTTCGATTACTGCGTACATCTTTGCACCCCCTCTAAAAGATTAAGACACGCCAATTGTTGGTAATTCTATTACTAGAATATTTAAGGAACCAATTATGAGCGGTATGCATTTTACATACGGATGTATTATACACAAAAGCTGAGTTTTTGTCAATAAAAATCGCTTTTAAGAAAATAATTGATTTTGATTGAGTTTTAAGTATTAAACAATTGGCAAAATTATGATAAAATACTACTTGATAAGGAGTGGATGTCTATGTTTTGGTATCACTATTTAATCATCGCAATTATTGGTTTAATATTAATCTATCTTGCCAGTGGATATTATATATATCGCTATGTTTTTATTAATTATAAAAAAGCAAAAAGAACCATTGTAAATCATGATAATGATTTTTATAAAGAATCATATGAATGGTTCCAGAAAATCCCTAAAGAAGACGTTTTTGTTACTTCATATGATAACCTTAAACTTCATGGATATTATCTGCCGTCTCTCGATAAGAACACCGATAAACTCGCTATTGTAATTCATGGTTATAAATCCCAAGCTACTGATATGATAATTATTGCTAAACTCTATTCTGATTTAGGCTTTAAAGTTCTAATGATTGATATGCGAGGACATGGAAAATCTCAAGGGAATTTCACCTCAATCGGTCACTATGAAAAATATGATTTAAAAAAATGGATTAATTTCGCTTTAAGAAATTATGGAGCTGATTCAAAAATACTCTTACACGGTGTATCTATGGGGGCAGCTACCGCAACTTTAGTTATGGAACAAAAACAAAAGAAATATATTAGTCTACTAGTATTAGATTCTGGCTTCACAAAGTTTTCAAAAAGTCTAGCCTATAGTTTTAAATATCGTTTCTTTTCATTTTTAATTCCTGGAATATCATTATACACGTACTTAAAACACAAATACACCTTAGGACAAATTTCCCCTTTAAGAGTAATGCAAAAGATTACGACACCCACACTAATAATTCATGGTGATAAAGATAAACCAGTTCCCTTATTTATGGCTCAAGAATTATATGATGCCTGCAAAGCAAAAGAAAAAGAACTTGTAATCGTTAAGGATTCACCTCACGCTAAAGGTTTTGAAGTAGATAAGAGCCTAGTCATGAACAAGATTATTAATTCGGTTTGTGAAGTATATAAGATTAAAAAATCATATTTAAAGAATTGTGAATAAAAATAGACCGTTTGGTCTATTTTTTTATAAATACCCTTGCTTCATAAGGTTTTAAATGATCAAGAGAATTCTCATCATAATTACTTAGAATCAACTCGTATTTCAAAAAATCATATTCTTTAATAGCTTTTGGTTTATCGCTGTAATTAGCAATTACATAAAGACTTGTTTCGTCCAGCTTTCTTTCATAAATATACAGATGACGATTCTTAAAATCGATATCCCGGTAATCTCCATAAATGATAACTGGATTTTTTTTACGTAGTTCTACAATTTTACGGTAATAGTTAAAAATTGAATTTTTACTTGATAAATCTTTTTCAACATTGATTCTTTTATAATTAGGATTAACCTTTAACCATGGCACACTATCACTAAACCCAGCATATTTATTATCGTTCCACTGCATTGGTGTTCTGGCATTATCTCTTGACATCTTTTTGATTTTATTCATCATTCTTTGATGAGATAATCCAATTTTTCTTCCGAATTTATAGATGTTGTGAGTTTCAATATCTTGATAATCTTCAAGATTAGGAAAACTTGCATTCAGCATTCCGATTTCTTGTCCTTGATATATAAAAGGAGTTCCCTGTTGAAAATAAAGAATGGTTGCTAATAGGGTCGCTGATTCATAATGATATTCTTCATTTCCAAAACGACTAACGCTTCTTGATTGGTCATGGTTTTCAAGATAAAGCGTGTTCCAACCATCAAGTTCATTTTGCCATTTTGACAAAGCTTTCTTTAATCTAAATGGTTTAAACTTCCTCATAAACCACTTTACAAAATAATTGTCTGCGGCCATATGATCAAATTGAAAAAGCATTGTAAGTTCTTTTCTTTCTGGATGGATTAAATCACGTGCCTTCTTTGGATTCACAAAAACAGTTTCTCCAACCGTGAAACAATCATAATGTTTAAATACATCTTCGTATAACTCATGGAGGTAATCATGGATTTTTGGATTGTTGAGATAATGTTTACTACCTCTAAGTATTGGTTTTAAAAAACACCCATTAGGATGATTATGTGGTTTGGCCAAAAGATTGATTACATCACATCTAAAACCATCAACACCCTTATCTAACCAAAATCTGATCATTTTCTTTATTTCATTCCTAACCTTAGGGTTTTCCCAATTCAAATCAGGCTGAGTTTTTGCAAATAGATGTAGGTAATACTCTTTTCTTATCTCTGAATATGTCCAAGCTTCACCACCAAAAAACGCTGTCCAATTTCGTTTTTTCTTTTCCCAGTGATAAAAGTCTTTATATTCACCTTCTTTTCGTTCACTTTTTTTAAACCACATATGTTCGCTTGAAGTGTGATTGATAACTAAATCCATTACGAGTTTCATCTTAGAATCATGAAGAACCCTAATTAGTTCTTCGATATCTTCAATATTTCCAAACTCTTCGTTTATCGCCCGATAGTCGGAGATATCATAACCATTATCATCCATTGGAGATTTATACACAGGAGATAACCAAATAATATCTACACCAAGTTTTTTTAGATAAGGGATTTTTTTTATAATCCCTTGTATGTCTCCGATACCATCATTATTTGAGTCATTAAAACTACGAGGGTAAATTTGGTAAACAACTCCCTCTTTATACCAAGCTCTATCCATTTAAAACTCCCTTCTTATTACTAAGTTTCTTAGACAAATATAAATTTACTTTAAATCTAGTTGCTTTAATCCATCTGAACTTAATTCATATATATCATCAAATACGGATTCAATAAACTCTCGATCATGACTGATAGCAATAATTGCTCCAGAAAAACTCAAGAATAAATCATAGAGTTCATTTTGATTTAATGGAGACAAGTTTCTCGTTGGTTCATCTAATAGTAATACTTGAGTATCAAGCCCAACTAAAAGCGTCAAGATAATTTTTAGTTTCGTTCCATCACTTAAACTTTTAATCGGATAGACCATCTCTTCCTTTTTAAAACCCATATTACCGAATATTTGTCTAATTCTTGTCTCATCAAATTTAACTTTCTTACTAATTAAAAAATCAATCGGATTCATATTACCATCCAAAACTTCTAAATAGTTTTGACTAACATAACCATATTTGATTCCTCTTGCTTTTAATACCTGAGCTATATGTTGGATTAATGTTGTTTTACCGATACCATTATTACCAACAATTACGATTTTATCAGCACCTAAAATTGATAAATTAATGTTTTTGATTATCTGTCCGTCTTTCAACTTAAAATCTTTAATGTCTAAATCCAGAATTTGTTTATGTGGATTAATCTTACTATTATTATCAAAAAATAAATTCATCGATTCTTCGTTTTCAGGAATTTCCATAAACGAATCCTTTTCTTTAACAAATCGTTCTTCCTGACTTTTTAAACTTTTCATTTTCTTTTTTAAAAGCCTACCCTTTGTCGGTTCTCTAACAGCTTGATTTTGCTGATATTCAACTTTTTGATAAATTTGCGTAAATCGCTCAATTTTCTTCTTATAATCACTTCTTTGTTTTCTTGCAATCATCAACTGAGATAAATATTTAGATTTTTGTTGTTCCATAAACTCAATATAGTCAACCTTCAAAAATGATGTTTTAGCTTTAGTTTTTTTATGTACGTGTTGTAAGTGAATGATTCCATTACTGACATTTTGTAATAAGCGTTGATCGTGAGACACAAACAAAACCGGTGTTTCCAAATTGTTTAAAAAATCTTCTAGAAACAACAGAGTAGAAAAGTCTAGGTCGTTTGTTGGTTCATCTAATAAAAGTAAATCCGGCTCATTCATCAATGCCTTAACCAAACCAATTTTTACCTTCTCTCCACCGGAAAATGTTTTAATTTTCCGGTCACGAATTTCATCATAAATTAGACCTAAGTTCCCAATAATTTTTATACTATTTACATAATATTCATATCTTCCGGATTTTATGATTTGATCTTCTAGGTACTGATGGACACTAAAATCTCCCCAATGCTCATCAATGTTCTGTTCTAGATATGAAATCACCTGAGGTTTAATAATCTCCCCCTCATATGCTATATAAGGGACTTCAATTCCCGCAATAACTTTTAACAGTGTCGATTTTCCACTGCCTTCACTACCAATAATTGCAATCTTTTCATGCTTATTTATGGTGAAAGATAAATTATCAACTAAGATTAAATCTTGTTGAATGTTTTTAATAATTAAATTTTTTATACTTAGCATATTTTTCTCCTTTTAGTTTATTCTTTTTAACTTATGCTCACTAAAAGTAGAAACTTTTTTTAGTGAGAAATTTAATTAATTAACATCTTTTCACCTTCCTATTAATTTTTTTATATTTTTATAGATTAATTTTATCATAATTATGACTGGTTATCAAAACTAAATAAAAAATAAAAATGTTGCTCGTAAAAGCAACATTTCTGATTTATGGCGACCCGAAAGGGACTCGAACCCCCGACCTTTAGCTCCGGAAGCTACTGCTCTATCCAACTGAGCTATCGGGCCTGTGTTAATGGCGACCCGGAAGGGATTCGAACCCCCGACCGACGGCTTAGGAAGCCGTTGCTCTATCCTGCTGAGCTACCGGGTCTTTTTTAGGATTTAGTTAAAAAGAAAGAGTCAGATTACTGACTCACTATTATTAATCTATGGCGACTCGGAAGGGATTCGAACCCCCGACCGACGGCTTAGAAGGCCGTTGCTCTATCCTGCTGAGCTACCGAGTCACACGCAATAAATATTATAAATGAATTAAGTCAGTTTGTAAAGCAAAAAGTTATATATTCTAACATATATTTTAACCATTTGGTTTATCCAAATTTATCATACACCTTTAGTGAATAAAAATCTATATGATTAAAAACTTAAAAACCAGATTAACTGGTTTAATTTGACTGAAACCACCAATTCTTATAAAGAATTATTTTTTAATTTATTTTCGATAGCTATTTTTACATTTTCTGGAACAAAAGGACTTACATCCCCACCGAACATCGCTAGTTCTCTAACTGATGAAGAAGATAAGAATGAGTATTTTCCTTGTGTCATCAAAAATACAGTATCAACTTCGGGACTAATATTATGATTAAAGTTAGTCATTTGAAACTCATAGTCATAATCAGTTACAGCTCTTAGACCTCTAAGAATATGTGAAGCTCCAAGTTTCTTGCAATGCTCAACAGTTAAAATGTTCGATTCAATAACTTCAACATTTAAGATATCTTTAACTACTTCTTTGACCAAATTCATTCTTTCTACAGCCGTAAACAAGGTTTTTTTATTTGGGTTAAATGAAATAGCAATATAGAGCTTATCAAATAACTTAGCTCCTCTAGTTATAATGTCAAGATGACCAAAAGTTATCGGATCAAAACTTCCTGGGTAAAAACCAATTTTCATAGTTGTCTCCTTCTCTTGTAAAAACTAAATTTTGAATATCCCATTAATTTTTCTTTATATTTATAAATATCACATTTCTCTTCAGGCATGATTTTATCAATGACTGACTCCATAACAATTATACCATTTACTTCTAATAATTGTCTACTTGATATTATCTCAAGGATTTCCACATATATATCTAATTTATAGGGTGGATCTACTAAGATAAGTAAATATTTACAATCAACCTTTTTTAAAAACTCTATTGCATCTATTCTATGCACTTTACAATCGTTAATCTCTAGGTTTAAAAGATTTGTTTTTATTACTTTATAAGCTTGAATATTTTTTTCAACAAAATCTACTTCATCAATTCCCCTGCTATAAGCTTCAATCCCCAAAGAACCGCTTCCAGCAAATAAATCCAAAGCTCTACCACCTTCAAAATACTGACCAATTGTATTAAAAAGAATCTCTTTGTTTTTATCTGTAGTAGGTCTAGTTGAAGAAGATTTAACTTCAATAATTTTACGCGACTTATATTTTCCCGAAATAACTCTGAGCATTATCTTACCTCTTTTTAAAAAAAATGTACTTAATCAGTTGGAAATCACTCTGGCAGACTACATCCACCCCTACGTGGGCATCTCTTGTCATCCCGTTAGGATTCCTAATTAAATAGGCTTTCAACACCAAAATGACCTTGACTCCCGTTCAATAATTGTGCAGCGCGTATGAGTGATTTCCAACTAACTAAGTACATCTTAATTATAGTATATCTAATAAGTGATGTCAACCGATTGAAAAGAAAAAAGAGCCTAAAAATTTAGGCTCTAAGAATCTTATTTTCTTGGGTTTTTAATGTTGGCATGTGCCGCAGCTAAACGTGCGATTGGAACTCTAAACGGAGAACATGAGACATAGTTAAGTCCAACATTATGACAGAAGTCAATAGATGCAGGATCTCCACCGTGTTCACCACAGATTCCTAATTTAATATTAGGTCTTGTAGCTTGTCCGCCTTTAACAGCGATGTCCATTAATTTTCCAACGCCTTTAACATCAACGTGAGCGAATGGATCAGATTCAAAAACTTTCTTATCGTAATAATCAGCTAAGAATTTACCAGCATCATCACGAGAGAAACCAAAAGTCATTTGGGTTAAATCGTTAGTTCCGAATGAGAAGAATTCAGCTTCTTTAGCAATTTCATCTGCTAATAGTGCTGCACGAGGAATTTCAATCATTGTACCAACTGAATACTGTAGTTTAACTCCAGCTTCTTTGATAATTTCGTCAGCTGTTTTAACTACGATGTCCTTGATATATTTTAATTCCTTGATTTCTCCTACAAGAGGAATCATGATTTCAGGAACTACTTCTAAACCTTTTTTGCTGACAGCAATAGCTGCTTCAATAACAGCGCGAGTTTGCATTACAGCAATTTCTGGATATGTAATTGACAATCTTACCCCACGATGTCCTAACATTGGGTTAGTTTCATGTAAACTGTCAACAGTAGCTTTCAAGTCTTCAAAGCTAAGACCCATTTCTTTAGCCAAATCTTTGATATCTTCTTCTTCATTAGGTAAGAATTCATGTAGAGGTGGATCCAAATAACGAATTGTTACTGGATGACCTTGCATTGCTTCATATAAACCAATAAAGTCTTCTCTTTGCATAGGTAATAATTTATTTAAAGCTTTTTGTCTTTCTTCTACCGTATTCGATACAATCATTTCACGCATCGCTTTAATTCTGTCACCTTCAAAGAACATATGCTCTGTACGGCATAAACCAATACCTTCAGCTCCGAATTCATAAGCTACTTTTGCATCTCTAGGATTATCTGCATTTGTTCTAACCTTAAGAACACGATATTTATCTGCCCATTTCATTAGTTTAGCAAAATCTCCACTAACAGTAGCGTCCATAGTTTTTACTTCTTCACCGTAGATGTTACCAGTAGAACCATCTAAGGAAATATAATCGCCTTCATGATATTTTACACCAGCAACTTCAAAGTATTTTTTATCTTCATATACTTTAACACTTCCAGCACCTGCAACACAGCATGTACCCATGCCTCTAGCTACAACAGCTGCATGTGAAGTCATACCACCACGGCTTGTTAAAACACCGCTAGCAACTACCATACCTTCAATATCTTCAGGTGATGTTTCTTGCCTTACCAAAATAACTGGTTTACCATCTTTAGCCATTTCCGCTGCTCTTTCAGCAGTGAAAACAACTCTACCAGTAGCTGCACCAGGTGAAGCATTTAACCCTTTGGCAATCACTTCGGCATTTTTTAAACTTTCAGGATTGAACTGTGGATGCAATAAAGAATCTAATTGAGCAGGATCAACTTTTAGTACCGCTTCTTTTTCGGTAATTAAACCTTCTTCAACCATATCGATAGCAATCTTTAAGGCTGCTTGTGCAGTTCTTTTACCATTTCTAGTTTGTAGCATATACAATTTACCTTTTTCAATGGTAAATTCCATATCTTGCATATCTTTATAATGTTCTTCTAATTTATGAGATATCTTTCTAAATTCTGCATAAATCTTTGGATTGTCTTCTTCTAACTCAGAAATCGGTTTTGGAGTTCTAATACCAGCAACAACATCTTCGCCTTGAGCATTGAATAAATACTCACCATAGAATTCGTTTTCACCAGTAGATGGATTACGAGTAAAGGCAACACCAGTACCACTATCTTCTCCCATATTACCAAAAACCATTGATTGAACATTAACTGCTGTACCCCATTCATAAGGAATGTTGTTCAAACGACGATATGTGTTAGCTCTTGGATTGTCCCAAGATCTAAATACTGCTTCTACAGCAGAAATAAGTTGAACTTTTGGATCTTGAGGGAAATCTTCTCCCTTAATTTCCTTGTATTTAGCTTTAAAAGCACCAACGATTTCTTTTAAATCATCAGCTGTTAAAGCTGTGTCTTCTTCGGTTCCTAATTCTTCTTTTTTCGCATCAAAAATCGCTTCGAAATTACTCTTAGAGATTTCCATAACGACATCAGAAAACATTGTTATGAAACGACGATATGAATCATAAGCAAAACGAGGATTATTTGTTTGTTTTGCTAACCCTTCAACGGCCACATCATTTAAACCTAAGTTTAAGATTGTGTCCATCATCCCTGGCATTGATGCTCTAGCACCAGATCTTACAGATACAAGAAATGGATTTTCATTGTCTCCGAATTTCTTTCCAACAACTTTTTCAGTTTCTTTCATTGCATCATACACTTGTTGAACGATTGTGTCATTGATGCGTTTTCCATCTTTGTAATATTGTGTACAAGCTTCAGTAGAAACAGTAAAACCTTGAGGTACTGGCATACCTAGTTTTGTCATTTCTGCTAAGTTAGCACCTTTACCACCAAGAAGGTTACGCATTGAAGCATCTGCTTCTTTAAATAAATAAACGAATTTAGTCATAATTGCTTCCTTTCTAAAATTAAAATTATTATTTAAATAACCGTTAAAATTATAACAAAATTATCAAGAAAATACAAACTAAAACACTCATTCTCTTGAATGATAGCGCTATAGTTTCATAAATATGCTCTCACTCTGTTTTTTAATATACATATAGAGACCTAAAAAGATTAAAATGTTTATAGCTACTGCGATTAATAGCACTAAAGCCAAGCTCATACTTGCACTTAGGAAATAATAAATCACACCGTGAATCGTTAAAATAAAAAACCCTGAAAACAATCCAAGTAGTGCGCCTATACTTTGTTTTACAACTTCAGTTTCATTGATATATTCAAACTTCGGAAAGTGTAGATTAATGACTGAACCTAATATTGAAAAGGTCGAAGCAAAAGTTATAATAAATAAAATCATCAATACTACATTTAAAGCTGAAAATCCAAAAGCAATACTTGACATAAATAATGCAAACAATGCAAAAGGAATTGTAAGAACAAGATTGAATAACATCTTTGAAAGCATAACTGTTTCAGCTTTAATTGGTAGAGATTTCAATATCCAAAAGTTTTTACCTTCTAAGGATAGACTGATTGCGGGAGTATAGACTGTAGAGATCAAAAATCCTAAAATTACAAGTAGTAACACTTCTATATCAAGATTAGCTGATTCAAATATCTCTAATGAAGTTATCAGGCTCTCTTTAAAAATCAAAATAGCAACTCCACCTATAAACATCATTATCGTTCCAAAGCCACAATTGAAGATATAAATTGTAGTATTGAAAAACTTCTTCACTTCTTTATTAAAGATATTTCTTACTACAGATTTTTGTCTTGATACAGCTTGAGTTTGGTTTTTTCTAACTCGGATATTTTGGTGTGATTGATTAGTCTTAACAACAATTCTTTCAACTACAATAATAAAGCCAAATAAAACAGCTAATGATATACCAATGAAGCCCGCAAAGGCTAAAATATTCAGGTTATGAATACTCAGTATAAACCATTTACCAGTCGGAATAATCCCGCCAAAGGAATCCATGAAATCCAACTGATTAAACAAAGGGTTTGTCTCATTCATGTTCATCGAGAATGAAAAGACCATAATACCTAAGAAAAGACAAAACATGAAGATTAAGTTCAATGCTTTACCAATTCTAAAACGATTTGAAAAATTAGCAATGAGTAATGATAATCCAGAAAAAATTGCTAGAGGTACAAATGGTACAAATAGCATTAAGATGATGTAGATTAATAAGCTGATAAAATTAAATCCACTATGATAAAAATAACTAAAAACTATAGGTGCAGTAATTATAAAAATTGTCAGATATATAGTTATAAGCATCACATTAATTTTAGCTGCGATAACAGTGCGGTTTTTTATTGGTAATGGTTGCAAAATGTTGAAATCACGATAATGAAAAATATATCCATTAGCTTGTAATAAAACAAAAAACATTGACATAAACGTTGCATAGACAAAAACAAAATTTAATAACAAATCTTCCATCTGGTTCAACGCAAGAACTCTACCTAATTCAAAGAACATATAGCCAAAGCCTAAAAGCATTCCCCCAAAACCATAAATTATTGCAAAAGAAATTAGAATAGTCTTTAATTTAGAGGATTTCAAACGAAAACCAAATATTCTCTTAAAAGAAAAATTTTCTTTAAAGAAAACTCTCATCAATTTTAAATACATCATTTATCACTCAACAACTCAATAAATATATTTTCTAAAGATTTGTCTTTGATTACTTCAGAAGTTTTACCATTAGCAACGATTTTTCCATTTTTGATAATCGCAACTTTATTGCATAATTTTTCAGCGACTTCCAAAACATGGGTAGAAAAGAAGATTAATGCACCTTGTTCTACTAACTCATGAAAGACCTCTTTAAGTAAATAACTAGCCTTAGGATCAAGTCCTACGAAAGGTTCATCTAACAACATCGCTTTAGGGCTATGGATAAGAGCACTCATAATTACAACCTTTTGTTTCATCCCATGAGAATAACTTGAAATAGGATTGTTTAATACATCTTCAATCTCGAACATTTGTCCATACTTTTGAATTAAGCTTTTTCTTTTTTCAAGTTCGACACCAAAAACATCAGCAATAAAATCTAAATACTCAATACCGCTAAGCGCTTCATACACATCAGGATTATCTGGGATATAAGCAATTAGTTTTTTTGCCTCTAAACTCTCTTTCTTAATCGATTTGTCAAAGATAGTAATTTCACCTTCGTCAAAGTTTAAAATCCCAGCTATCGACTTTAAAAGCGTGGTTTTTCCCGCTCCATTATGACCGATAAACCCATATATATCTCCGGGTAAAATTTCTAGATTTATCTTGTCAATAGCCATTTTTTTCTGATCATAACTTTTTGAAACATCTTTAATCTTGATCATACAAATTCTCCTTCTGTTTAACATCAAACAATATTGCTAAAAATCAATAAATATAAATATTATTATATAAATTATTTTTCTTGATTTTTATGGTTTTTTTATTTATAATATCTTACATGAGCTCCTATAGTTTAATGGTAGAACGCAGCAATGGTAATGCTGAAATTCTAGTTCGATTCTAGGTAGGAGCACCACTATAACTTATAAAAGTCAGCAAAGCTGACTTTTTTTATTTAATTGTCGATCCAGACTTAATATTTTTATCTTTAATTAAATCTAAATCAGCACTGGCAAAAATCCGACAATGTCTTCCAATAACCATATTATCCGGAACCTCTAGATGTTTACCTAAAACAGTAATTCCATTTTCTAATAAATCTGGTTTTTCTTGATTTAATGTCATATCATCACCAAAACCAACTTTAGCATAAGCACCTATTTTTGTGTGCTTATCAATAATACAGTTTTCAACAACAGCACCAGGCATTATTTCGACATCATTTAAAATAACTGAATTTTTAACCTCAGCAAACGGATGAACTATAACTCCAGGACTTAACACGCTTCTTTCAACTTTTCCAGCAACAATAGCACCGTTTGATAGCAGCGCTTGTTTAATCTCGGCTTTCGATCCAACTTTAACTGCAGGAAGTTCTTCAGATCTTGTATAAATCTTCCATGAAGAATCATACATGTCAAGTTGAATTTTATCAACAGTTTCTATTAATCCGAGGTTAGTTTCTAAATAAGCGGAGTAAGTTCCGACATCTTTCCAATATCCATAGAACTTAAATGCAAACACATCCTTTTCATGAATCATTTGGGGAATGATATGTTTACCAAAATCTAAGTCTGGTTGCTCCATCGTTTTTAAATAATGTAACAAAACATCAGTATTAAAAACATAAATACCCATTGACGCTAGAGTTAAATCTGTTTCTTTAGGTTTTTCAACAAACTCCTCAATTTTCAAGTTATCATCAGCCCTAAGCATCCCAAAGTGATGCGCATCCTTAGGTTCTACAACATTACAACCAACCGTCAGATGAGCTTGATTTTCAATATGCTTATCAATCATCTTTCGATAATTCATTTTATATATATGATCACCCGAAAGAATCAAAACATAATCAGGCTTTGCTTGCTCAATATAATGTATATTCTTTCTTACTGCATCTGCAGTTCCCATATACCATTCATTGTGAGGCTGCAATAACGTAACTTTAGAATCCCTTCTATCCAAATCCCAAGGTTTTCCTGAACCGATATGGTCGTTCAAAGAAAAGGGCAAATATTGAGTTAAAATTGCAATGTCATAAATTCCTGAGTTAGCGCAATTACTAAGGGTAAAGTCAATAATGCGATACTTTCCTGCAAAAGGAACTGAAGGTTTTACACGGTTTTCTGAGAGAATATCTAATCTTGTTCCTCTACCACCAGCTAATATTAAAGCTAAGACTTTTTTCATTATTATTCGCTCCTTATTCTTTTATTTATTTTGGATATCATTGTAAATATTTCGGTAAGCTATAGCAGACTTTTTCCAAGAAAAATCTTGTTTCATCGCGTTTTTAACTAACTTCTCCCAATCGGTTGGATGGTTTTGATATGTATGAAGAGCATATCGAATAACATGCATCATGTCATGGGCATTAAAATTAGAAAAACTGAACCCATTACCATCTTTATCATATTCGTTATAAGGTTGAATAGTATCAACTAAACCACCGGTTTCTCTAACGATTGGAATTGTACCATATTTTAAAGCAATGATTTGTCCCAATCCGCATGGTTCAAACTTAGAGGGCATTAAAAACATATCACTTCCAGCGTAAATTTGATGAGCTAACTTGTTAGAATAGCCCAAGTAAACTCTAACCTTATCAGGGAAACGATCCTGTAGCTTATAAAAATAGTCTTCATAGTTTTTTTCTCCACTACCTAAAACTACAAAAAAGAAATCATCATGCATCAACATTTCTTCGCCAATTCTTTGAATCAAGTCAATTCCTTTTTGGTTAACCAAACGCGAAACAATAGAAATAAGTGGCTTTTCAGTTGGAAAATCACATTTTAAACTCCTGTATAATTCAATCTTATTAGCTTTTTTTCCAACTTTATAATCTTCAATACTATATTTGCGAGCAATAAAAGAATCCTTTTCCGGTGAGAATTCTTTGTAATCAACACCGTTCAAAATCCCAATCAAATCGCTTCCTCTTTGCTTAAGTAATTGCTGCATACCATAACCATAATAATCGGTTAAGATTTCACTGGCATAGTTAGGTGAAACCGTAGTAACAGCATCGGCGGTTATAATTCCCGCCTTTAAAAAGTTAAGATTTCCTTCAAACTCGAAACGATTATCATATTCCATATTGAAGTGAACATAATCTTGAAGTGGAAAAACTCCTTGGTAAGCCAAATTATGGATACTTAATACAGTTTTACTTTGAATATTCCGGTACTTATTTTTTATCAATAAAGGTATCATAGCTGTATGCCAATCATGAACATGAATAATATCGGGATAAAATTCTAATCGCTTAAGACTTTCTAAAACAGCTAATTGAAAATAAGCAAAACGATTAATTTCATCACCGTAATTATAAATATTATCACGACTTCCAAAGTAAAATTCATTATCAATAAAGTAGTAGAGAATATTCCCAAGTTTTAATGATTTAATTCCAACATATTGTTCTTCATAATCAAAATCAAACTTAAAATCTAATACATCAGAAGTCTTTTGTTTAAATTCTTGGGGAATGCTTTTGTAATAGGGAATTATTACTCTAACATCAGCATTACCTAACCTTTTAATTTCATTAGGTAAAGCGCCGACTACATCGGCTAAACCGCCTATCTTTGCAAAAGGCGTACACTCAGCACTAACATGTAAAATTCTTTTCATAAAGATTCCTCCTCTTTATTTTTTTACCAATTATGGACTGAAATTTTTACCTTGAGGCCAAAATCGAATAAGTTCTTTCCGATAGATTGAAAAAATTATGTAAGATGATTCCATTAATAATAAAAGTAATAAGAAACTTGGAACGGTAAACTCAGATAACTTAAAGAAATCCCTTAGTCCCGGTAAAGTAAATGCTACTATACTAACAGCTGCAGATGCTAAGACTAAAATCGTTTTCCATAAGTTTAACGGGTGACTTACTATAACTAAAACCATCCAATACGCAAATGTAGCCGCGATGATTCCGACAGTTGATATTTCTTTTTCATTTAAAAGATTAAAGGCTGAAGAAACCCAGAACACAGCTAATAGATTGGCAATAATTATCAAAGCACCTGGTAACACATTCTTCATAACATTTTTGATAAAGACACCACTAAAACGTCTGTTATTTGGTTCAAGAGCAATGAAGAATGAAGGGAAACCAATGATAAATGTCTCAATTACCACCATTTGTACTGGTTCAAAAGGATAGATTCTCGTTGTGAACAAAAGAATAAAAGTTAACAATATCGTATACAAAGTTTTAACTAAATATAAAACTGAAGCTTTCTCCATATTAGAAACGATTTGTCTACCTTCTTTAACCACTCTAGGTAAAGCTTGAAAATCATCGGTAAGTAAAACAAAGTGAGAGATATTTCTAGATGCATCGGTACCACTAGCTAGGGAAACTGAAACATCTGCTTGTTTTAATGCCAAGATATCATTTACACCATCACCAATCATACAAACTTTTCGATCATGATTTTGTAAATGTTTAATTAACAACTTCTTTTGGTTCGGTTTAACCCGACCAAATACATTGTAATTTAAAGCAGCTTCTTCTAAATCCTCATCAGCTACATCCTCTAGAGAAATGTACTTATCAGCATCTAGTACTGAAGCTCTTTTAGCGATTTCACTGACAGTTATAGCGTTGTCACCGGAAATAACTTTAACATTAACCGCTGCACTGTTGAATTTTTGAATGGTACTAACTGCGCTTTCACGGATATTATCATCAATGATAACCAATGCTAAAGGCTTAACTGTACCTGATATCTTATCATCCTTGATATTTGAACTTTCCGCTAACAACAATACTCTATGTCCCTGGAAGGCATATATTTCAACTTGTTTTTTTATCGTTCGATATTTCGAACGCATAATCATTTCGGGTGCGCCTAAAACAAAAATACCTTCTTTAAACTCAACTATTGAATATTTGTTTTGCGAATCAAACTTCACCACATTTTTAACTTTATGTTTTTGGTCGCTACCAAAATAATCTTGTAAAGCTAAAGCAGTCTGGTTTTCATCATCTAATGCATGATTCATCGAAGCGATTAAACCTTTAATTTTTGGATAATCGTAATCTTCAATTTCTATAGGTGGATTATCAATCTTTTCTACTTTAACAACTTTCATTGTGCCATCAGTTATCGTACCGGTTTTATCTAAACACAGAGTATCAACTCTTGCTAGAGTTTCTATTGAGTAAAGTTCTTGAACTAGAGTTTTATGTTTTGCAAGCTTTATTACTGAAGTCGCAAAAGTAAGAGTAGTTAAGAGGAAAAGTCCAGAAGGTACCATCGCTACCATCGATCCAGCCATTTTTACTAAAGCATTTCGATAAAGTTCTTCATTAGCGATGAAATCCGGTAAATAATCATACTCCGAACGACTATATGCATTTAAAAATGTCATAATTCCTAGAGGGATAATAATTATCCCAATAAGTTTCAATAATTTTCTAAGTGAAGTTAATATTACTGATTTTGGCTTAGATAAAGTTTTTACCTTTGCTTGTAAAGAATCAATATAATTGTCTTTTCCTACTCTGTTAGCTCGGCAATAAGCTTTACCATTAACAACGAATGATCCACTTAATAATTCATCACCTTCAGCTTTAACAATTGAATTTGATTCACCAGTAAGATTAGCCTCATTAACTGACAAAACCCCATTTTCAACAATGGAGTCAGTTATAATCTGCCTACCAGAGTTTAAAAGAAATAAATCGTCGACAACAACTTCTTCAACACTTATTTCAACTTCTAATCCTTCTCTGATAACAACAACTTTTGATTCCGTGATTAAAGACAGTTTTTTTATGATTGAACGAGCTTTAAACTCTTGGAAAATTCCAATTAAAGTATTGGCCAAAGCAATGACCACAAACCACATGTTTTCATAGCTTCCTATCGAAAGTAAAAGCAAAGCAATTAATGCTAGAATTAAATTGAAATAGGAAAAAAGATTACTACTAATAATCTTCCAAGGACTTTTTAAATTCGATTTTACTGATACATTAGTTTTTCCTTCAGCAATTCTTTCATTAACCTCAAGAACAGTTAGTCCATAAGGAATGTACTCTTGCTTTTGCTTTTTTCTCGCCATTAACATCACCTTATTTAATTATACCAAAATTGTTATTTTCTTACAATGAAAGATAAAAAAGAACACTAAAAATTAGTGTTCAAAAATACTTCCGCCGATAAATTCACGTAAAAGTGAATTTTCAGGAACATATTTACTATCGATACTATTAAAGTATTTCAAGAATTTTAGTAATCTGTTAGCTTGAATAAAATGATGACTGCCTTTTTCAATATGTTTGAGTGCCTCTTCAGCAAAAACCTTCATAACCGCAAACTCATATGTTAACTCTGAATTAAAAATGTAATCAGCATTTTCGATATGTGGATAAATCCAACGGTACTCGCCTCTTCTTACTGATGGCCACATATCCAATGTTTCTTCAGGAGTGGTGCTTCTAAATTGTAAATCTCTTACTATTCTTCTTAACAACCTTAGATCAGTTAGATTAATTGGATTATTATAATCGATATTAATTTGTGTAAATGGTGAAATATAAATTTTAAATTTCTTATCACTATCAATCTTTTCCGACAATATATCATTAAGTGCATGAATTCCCTCAATAATTATTGGTGTATTTTTATCAATTTTAAATGGCTCTGTCATAACTCGTTTTTTTATGGTGAAATCATAATAAGGCAAAGTAACTTCCTTACCATCAATCAAATCTTGCATATTTTGATTGAATAAATCAATATCTAATGATTCAATATGCTCTAAATCAGGCTTGCCAAATTCATCAAGCGGAGCTTTATCAACCGGAAGATAATAATTATCAATACTAATCATTAATGGTTTTAATCCTTTATCTGCTAAAGCAAATTCCAAGCGTTTAGAGAATGTTGTTTTTCCAGAAGATGATGGCCCAGCAATCGCAATTAAACGAATATTTTCTTGGGACTTAATCATATCACTGATTTCATCAAGTTGCTCATCATGTCTTTTCTCGCATTTATTAACAAACTCTTGAATATCACAAGTTTCAATGCATTTATTCATTTTATAAATCATATCAACTCCAAGATCAACTGCCCAGCTCTCAGACTTTGATAACACATTGAAGAACTTTGGTGAATCGCTAAATTCAGGTATTTCACCTTTTTCTTCTCTTCTAGGGTATTGCAATAAAAATCCTGGATCTAAATAATGCATTTCAAAATCCTTTAGATAACCAGTTGATGGAACCATGTAACCATACATATAGTTTTTATATTCACCACAACTATAAATATTAACCTTCTCACGACGGTATTCTAAAGTATTAACTTTATCATCATAGCCTAAGCTACCGTAGTATTCTTTAGCTTCAGGAATTGAAATTTGCTTTCTGGTAATTTCAAGGTCTTTATCAATAATCAGGTTCATTTCAGAAATAATATTATCCATCATTTCTTTATTGATATTGTTATTGATAGCTCGGCCATAAATACCCATAGAAATACTATTGGAGAATTTGATTTGAATCTCAGGATATAATCTATATGCAGCCATACAAATTAAATACCGCATTGAAGTGGCATAAATTCTTGTTGAATCATAAAAAGAATAATCTAAAAATTCAACTTTAGCATCATAACTAACACGATAAGATAGTTCTCTTAAGCGGTTGTTTACCAAAGCTGCATAATAAGTTCCTGGATAGTTTTTAACCAAGTGTTTTAGATATACTGGCTTATCAAATTCTAATACTTCATCTTTAACTTTTATTTTCATTGAACATGTCCCCCAAATAAAGAGTGTATTATTATTTTACTATATTTTTTCTTAAATTCAAGAAATAATCTTAGATTTGCATTTTGATATGTAAAAAGTAAAAATTTTGCTATAATAAATATAATATCTATTTTGTATTGGAGCTTGCATATGAAGGACTTTTTTTCAACAATAGGAATGGATCAACAACCTGTTGAGTATTTTTTTGGAATTTATCACCTAATCTACTTTTTAATTTTTTTGCTTGGTTTTGTCATAACATTCCACTTTCTAAAAAAATTTGACAGAAAGAAACAAGATCGAATTATTTCAATTTTTCTAATTGTAATCTTATTCTTGAAATACAGTGTTGAAGGTATTTTCATCTATGAATATTACAATGTATTTCCTGCCCTATCTAAATACGCCCATCCTTTCTTAGATGTCAACACCTTTATATCTTTTCAATTATGTGGTGTAATGAACATTCTTTTACCGATAGTAATTTGGTTTGATATTAAACCGCTAAAAACATTTACTTTTTTAACTTCTATTTTAGGTGGATTAGCAGTAGTTTTCTATCCCGTCACTGTACTATTTGGTGACCCCTTCATCATTACAATGCCGATGATTAGAAGTGCTGTTGTCCACTTCTTCTTGATATTTATTCCGCTATTTCTAATTTATCGTGGTGACGTAAAGATTAAAGGTAAAAATTGGTATCAAGT
>Ga0172382_10004154_pt1 | contig 22329 bp, 23 predicted proteins | sample Leawel138RmetaG_FD_122245 | JGI IMG/M metagenome (GOLD analysis project Ga0172382, IMG submission 122245) | Leachate microbial communities from a municipal landfill in Southern Ontario, Canada - Leachate well 138R metaG | ecosystem: Engineered > Solid waste > Landfill > Unclassified | place... | reverse complement strand
TTTACTGATTTTGATATTGCACCTGAAACGCTTGCGCTGGCTCGACGCATGGTTGAAGACGGTGAAGTAGACGCCCTGGTTCCAGAACGGGTGTGGCGTGAAATCAGCAAGGGGCTCACAAGCGACAGCCCCCTGCGTTTGTTCGAGGTGCTGGCGGCTACCGGTGCATTGGCCCGTGTGATGCCCGGGTTCGTCATGGACCCGCAACTGGGTGATCGTCTGGCCTGTGCCGTTGCGCACAGGTTGACGTTGCCGGCACATTTTGCGCTGGCCTGTCTGGCATCGCCTCAGCCCGAACTGCTGGCGCGGCATCTTAAAGCGCCGACTGACGTAATTGATTTTGCCCGTTTGTTGCCCCTGGCCGTGCAAGGGCTTGACCAGCCTCTGGCTGCTTCAGCCGTGCTTTCTCTGGTCGAACAGCTTGACGGTTTGCGCAAGCCCGAACGGTTCACTGATCTGGTTCAGGCGGCGGCTTGCGTACTGCCGGATGATTTTGCAAATACCCTGCTGCCACGCTGGCTGCAGGGGTTGCAAACGGCAAGGGCTGTTGATGCCGGCGCTGTGGCCCGGGCCTGCGCCGGGCGGGCGGGTGATATCAAGGCGGCGGTCAGGGCGGCCCGGCTTGAGGCCTTGCTGCAGTTACTGCCGCTCAAAGACGGTCGCGGCGATCACCCTGCATGAAACCGGTCAGCGGCCCGTCAATGCCCTGGCCAATCGCCAGCACCTTGAATAATTCCCCCATTTCGGCTTCCGAAAGCAGTTTTTGTACGGGCCCCATGGCGCGGGCGTGTTCGACCGGGTCTGACAGGTCGACGGTGCTGACCAGGTCGGCCAGCCCGCAGTTGATCAGGAACCGGGCCTGTGTGGTGTAACCCAGCACCTCCATACCTCCGGCCAGGGCGGCATCCGCCATGGCGGTAAAGTCAATGTGTGCGGTAATGTCTTGCAAGCCCGGGTATAGCAGCGCATCAGCGTGGGCATGGTGCCGGTAATGGCACATCAGTGTGCCTTCAGCGCGTTGGGGGTGGTAGTACTCGTGCCGGGGGAAGCCATAGTCGATCAACAGCGCGGCCCCTTTGTGCAGCCAATCGCCCAGGCCTGTCACCCAGGCCTCGGCTTGCAGGTTCAGTTCCGAGTGGTATCCCGGCAAGGGTGGCATCCGCTCACTGACCGTTTTTTGCAGGCGCGGTGAGGCCGGGCGTCTGGCCAGTTCAAAACCATTTGTGTTGACGACCCCGATTTCCATGACCTGGCCGTCCTGGTTCCATTCGAACAGGGTGACAGGCATGGCGTCGAGCACTTCGTTGGCAACAACACAGCCCTCAAAGGCATGAGGCAGCTGTTCAACCCATTCGATATTGGCGCCCAGACCGGCAAGGCGCGTTTGTTGACGTTCCCTGAGGTCGGCAGAGACATCAAGGATCTGGTAGACCGGTTCAATGCCCAGTGTTCGCAGGGCCGGGATCAGTGCTGCGGCCAGCGCGCCTGAGCCGGCACCAAACTCAAGGACGTGATTCGACCCGGCCTCGCGTAATACCTGCGCAACTTGCCTGGCCAGCGCCTGACCGAACAAGGGCGTCAGTTCAGGGGCTGTGGTGAAGTCGCCCGTGGTTCGGGAGGAACCGAATTTTTCGCTGCCCGCGGTGTAGTACCCGAGACCGGGAGCGTACAGGGCGTGTTGCATCCATTGATCAAACGGTAAAAACCCACCTGGCGCCGCCTGAATGCAGTGGTGCAGATGGCGTGTGACAGTGTCCAGATGGGCCTGTGCAACGGGGTCGGGTTGGGGCAGGTTGGATGAGGGCATGTGGGCAGAAGGTGTTGGTGCGGCCTGTGGCAGGGTTGTGGTTATTGATGACGCCGTTTGTGTCGCATCGGGTTCAGGTACGGCTGCTGCGGTTTTCAGGGTTTCGATGCCGGTTTGGGTTGCCGCCCCGGGTGTGTTGATCGGCGCCTGCTCTGGCTTACGTTTCAATACGTGCAGCGAATGCAGCATCGACACCATGAAGCCTGCCAGCAGCCCTGCGGCGGCAGCGACGACAAAATTGTCGAAGACAAACCACAGCACGACGGCCAGAAGTAAAGAAAGAAAAAACGGTTTTTGGGCCAGTTGTTTCATCGGCAGCCAATTCAAGAAAAATCGGAATTCGTGATGAACGAATTCCGATTGATGAAAGAGCCCTGATTTTACGCGGAATCAGGGCGTTGGGCGAACCCTCAGGCTGCAGCCATGGCCGTCCGTCCCAGTTTCTGGGCAACGGCAATTTCTGCAATATGTCGTCCCTGGAAGCGTGCGCCGTCCAGTTCATTTGTGCTGGGTTGGCGGCTGCCGTCACCGTTGGCAATGGTCGATGCGCCGTAGGGTGTGCCACCGGTGATTTCGTCGTTCGTGGTCTGACCCTGGAACGAGTAGGGCAGGCCAGCAATCAGCATGCCATGGTGCAGCATTACGGTGTGAAAAGACAGTAATGTGCCTTCCTGCCCGCCGTGCTGGGTGGCGGTGGACGTGAACACGCCGCCGACTTTGCCGATCAGTTTGCCTTGGGCCCACAGGCCACCAGTCTGGTCCAGAAAATTTTTCATCTGTGAGGCCATCATGCCAAAACGTGTGGGGGTGCCGAAAATAATGGCGTCATAGTCCGCCAGCTCGGCGGGCGTTGCAACAGGCGCACTTTGGTCGAGCTTGAAATGGCTGGCTTTGGCCACGTCTTCAGGAACGAGTTCAGGCACGCGTTTAACATGAACCTCGGTACCGCTAACGCTGCGCGCGCCTTCGGCGACCGCCTGGGCCATGGTTTCAATGTGCCCGTAGGATGAATAGTAAAGGACAAGTACTTTAGTCATTTTGGTGATTCCTTGGTGTTTAAGGGTCAAGAGGGTGTGCCGGAAGAGAGCGTCTAATGGCTGGCCCGGTGGTAATAAAAAACTGTGTTTCGGATGAGCCCGCAGCCATGTTCAGGGCAGGTCGAAGTAAAGAAACTCTGCATTCTGGCCATTGCTGAACGTCAGTTGCTGTTCGCTGGAAATGCGGGCTCCGTCACCGGCGCCCAAGGCCGTCCCGTTGATCTGTAAAGTGCCGCGTGCGACATGGACATAGCCGTGGCGGCCTTCGGGTACGGCTTGCACCACCGTTTCACTGCCGTCCAGCAGCCCTGCGTAAAGGCGGGCATCTTGCAAAATCTGCAACGAACCGTTTGCACCGTCCGGTGATACCACCAGTCGCAGCTGCCCGCGCTTTTCGTGATCTGCAAAGAACTTTTCCTGGTAGCGAGGCGCGGTGCCAGTGCGGTCGGGAGTGATCCAGATTTGCAGGAAGTGCACAGGGTGTTCGGCTGAGGCGTTGAATTCGCTGTGACGGATTCCGGCCCCGGCGCTCATGACCTGAACGTCGCCCGGCCGTATGGTGGCACTGGAGCCCATCGAGTCCTGGTGGGCCAGTTCACCGTCAAGCACATATGAAATGATTTCCATATCGCGGTGGCCATGTGTGGCAAAACCCCCTTTGGGTGCAACCGTGTCGTCGTTGATCACACGCAGGGCGCGCCAACCCATATGGGCCGGGTCAAAATATTCGGCGAAAGAAAACGTGTGGTAGCTGTTGAGCCAGCCGTGATTGGCGTGGCCACGGTCTTGAGCGTTACGGATTTCAATCATGTTGGACTCCAGCGAAAATGATTTTCAGTAGCAGTGTCGTCATTTTATTTTCTATAAAACAAATAAAAAAGCGCTATTATTTGATTGATTTAATCGAATTTTTAGATATTTATGATCATGCCAAGAACAACGCTAGAGCAGTGGCGTGCCTTTCAGGCGGTCGTCGAACACGGTGGGTACGCGCAGGCAGCGCACGCATTGCATCGAAGCCAGTCGTCCATCAGCTATCTGGTGGCCCGGTTGCAGGAACAGGTTGGCGTACCGTTGTTGGTCGTTGAGGGGCGCAAGGCTCAACTGACCGACGCAGGGCGAACCTTGCTGGTTCATGCTGGCCAATTGTTGGCTGATGCCCAAAATCTTGAAAAGATGGCGGCTTCGCTGGCAAAGGGGTGGGAAGCTGAATTGCGCCTTGTCGTTGATCAGGCGCTACCCAAAGAACTGCTGGCCAGGGCAATGCAGCAGTTTCAGCAACAGGCCCCCCAGACCCAGGTTGAACTGGTCGAGGTTGTATTGTCAGGTGCCGAAGAGGCCATTGTTGCCCAGCGTGCCGACGTCATGGTTGGGGCCTATGTCCCGACCGGCTATTTAGGCAGCTTGCTGATGGATCTTGAGTTCGTGGCTGTAGCCCACAAAGATCATCCGTTGCACGCGCTGGGGCGTAACATCGATGAAGACGACCTGAAACGGTACCGTCATATTGTGGTGCGTGACTCGGGTACGCTGAATCCGCGTGATGAGGGTTGGCTGGGGTCGTCCCGGCGCTGGACGGTCAGCAGCCTGCAGGCGTCCATAGAACTGATTGCGGGTGGGCTTGGGTTTGCATGGTTGCCCCGGCACATGGTTCAACCCTGGCTTGACAGCGGGGTGCTTCGGCCGCTACCCCTGGTTAAAGGGCAGCAGCGCAGGGCATCGTTGTATCTGGTGCTGGGTGGTGGTCACTCAACGCAAGCCGGGCCAGCAGCTCAGCTGCTGGCCCGGATGCTTGATGATGCGGTAAAGACGTTTAGCTTATGAGTAAAACGCCTGGCGACCGGTAGTTGGGCGCTTTACTGCACCACCCGCTGGCTTACCCGAAAATGCAGGGCGGGCACGGGCCGGACGCGCTGCCGTATCAGTGCCGCCGGCACGCTGTTCGCGCCCTTTGTAACCTTCCTTGCGACCTTCGAAAGCGGGCTTGTCGCCGAAGCGGGCTTCGCCTTTGCTGAATGCGGGCTTGTCGCTGAAACGACCTTCGCCTTTGCTGAAGGCGGGTTTGTCGCCGAAGCGGCCTTCGCCTTTGCTGAAGGCAGGCTTGTCACCGAAACGACCTTCAGGTTTGCCAAATGAAGGCTTGTCGCCAAAGCGGCCTTCCGGTTTGCCATACGACGGACGATCACCGAAGCGGTCGTCGGATTTGCCGGCATACGCGGGCTTGCCACCGGCATAACCGCCACGTGCGCCGTACGGTTTTTTACCGCCGGGCTTGCGGTCGGTGTAGGTCGGGCGCACGGTTTTCTTGGGCTCAAGGCCTTCAATCACTTCTGACGGAATGGGCTGACCAATGAAGTGCTCGATGCGACGGATCTTGTGGCGTTCAGAGTGTGTTGCCAGCGTAAAGGCCAACCCGTTATTGCCGGCACGACCGGTACGGCCGATACGGTGGGTGTAGTCTTCGGGCTGCATGGGCAGGTCGTAATTGATGGCGTGGCTGATGCCTTGCACGTCAATACCGCGCGCCGCAACGTCAGTGGCTACCAGAATGCGAAGCTTGCCTTTTTGCAGCAGGCCCAATGTACGGGTACGCTGGCGCTGGTTCATGTCACCGTGCAGGGCAGCGGCTGTGAAACCTTGCTCTGACAGGCGATCGGCCAGGTCATCAGCGCCGCGTTTGGTCGACGTAAAGACAATAGCCTGATCCAGTGTGGCATCGCGCAACAGGTGGTCGAGCAAACGCATTTTGTGGTTGTGGTCGTCTGCATACAGCAGGCTTTGCGTAATGTTGCTGTGTTTTTCTTTGTGGCCCGAGACCTCAATACGCTGCGGCTCGCGCATCATCTGGCTGGCCAGACGGGCGATGGAACCATCAAGGGTTGCCGAGAACAGCAGTGTCTGACGTGTCTTGGGTGTGCTGGCGACAATGGTTTCAATGTCTTCAATGAACCCCATGTCCAGCATGCGGTCAGCTTCGTCAAGCACCAGGGTGTGTACGGTCGACAGGTCAACACGGCGTGCCTGCAGGTGGTCGATCAGACGGCCAGGGGTCGCAACCAGCACATCGACACGACGTGACAGGGCTTTGAGCTGGGCACCGTAGGGCATGCCGCCAACAACCACGGCAGTGCGCAGGTCTTTGATGTGCGCACCATAAAGTTTGGTGGCTTCGGCAACCTGCATCGCCAGTTCACGGGTGGGGGTCAGTACCAATACCTGTACGCCCGAGCCTTTGTTGGCAGGCATCTGGGCAATACGGTTCAGGGCGGGCAGCATGAATGCTGCGGTTTTGCCGCTGCCGGTTTGCGCAGAAACCATCAGGTCATGGCCAGCCAGGGCTTGCGGAACGGCCGAAGCCTGAACAGCGGTGGGCGTGGTGAAACCTGCTTTGCTGACGGCAGACAATAGGGTAGGGACGAGACCCAGGTTCTCAAAAGACATGCGTATTCCTTTGCCGTTACAAACGGCATGCACTGGCCAGGACGATTAGTGGTGTCCGTTGGCCGGTTGATTGAAAGCATCGTGCCGACCAATCAACCTGGAATGCAGCAGGTTCAGCGAAGAACCGCAACGGAAAGGCTTGGGGGTCAGGGAGCGATGGCGTGCGACATGGGTGCTGAAGAATCAGTCAACTGCTGGCACACAGCAACAAGGGCTGTATAAAAATGTCGACGCTTATTAATGCAGTGCCAGAAGTATATCCACGGACATGGGTTAGGGAAAGTACTAATTTGTAACTGTGCAATATGTGCGTCATAAAAGCACGTTAAGAAAATGTTCCGGGCCTTGCCAGATCACCGGGGAACTTTGCGGGCCGGCATGTTTTACCGGTGTGGGCTGTTGCGTAGCCTTGCTACGACCAGTCAATAGCGGCGGCGCCATGATTGCGCAACCAGCAGTTGGCGTCAGCAAAATGATTGCACCCAAGAAACGGTACGGGCGGTCGCCGCGCCGACAAAGGCGAGGGGTGATTGGACCGCAAAACCAGAGTGTTGTTATTGGCAGGTATCAGGGGCTGCTTTTGCTGGGCATGGTTGCCCCATAACATGAACACCTTGGGCTGGGGCGCGCAGGCAACGTGCTCAATCAGCGCATCGGTGACGGTTTCCCAGCCCCGGCGGGAATGCGATGCCGGTTGTCCGCTTTCCACCGTCAAAACAGTGTTCAACAGCAGTACGCCCTGTTTTACCCAGCGCTCCAGGTTGTTGGACTGCACGGTCAATTGGTCAGGAAACTCACGGGCAATCTCGCTGAAGATATTGCGCAGGCTGGGCGGGCAGGGGCAATGGTCTGGAACACTGAACGCCAAGCCTTGTGCCTGGCCAGGGCCGTGGTAGGGGTCTTGCCCCAGAATAATGACGCGAACGGCCTCAGGGGGCAGGCCGTGCAACGCCTTGAAGGGATGGGTCGGGAAAATGACGGCCCCCTCAGTCAACCGCTGTGACAGAAACGCATCCAGTTGCTCAAGGGCCGCTTGTACGTCGCAGCGTTGCAGGGCGGCTTGCCAGTGCTGCGGCAGGTTCGCCGCATCGCTCAGCAGGTTTCCCCGGAATGCGTTGTCAGGCAAGGTCGTTGTCATGTCAATGCCGGTTGCCGGTGTTCAAGGTGCTTCCGGCAGCGCTGCCAAGGCCTCGCGCAGGGCTGCGTGGTAGCCCGGCAGCGCCAGTTCAGTCTGGCCGCGTTGCTGTGCCCAGTCGTCGGCCTGTCTGGGCATCGGGTCGTGTCTGGGCGCCCAGATTGCGTCAGGGAAGCGGGGGTCACAGGTCCAGCGCGGAATCACATGCCAGTGCAGGTGCGGCACCATGTTGCCAAACTGCGCCAGGTTGACCTTGGTCGGGGCAAGGTGTTGGCGCATGACCGACTCAACCGCCCACACTGCCGACATAACGTAGTGGCGCTGTGATTCAGCAAGGTCAGTCATCTCACGGACATGGTCATGCCAGATCACCCGCGTCAGCCCCGGAAACTCTGGTTCTTCAGCGTCAATCACGCGCACGTGCGCATTGCTCCAGAGTTCGGTTCGGGCCGTGCGCAAGCACAACGGGCAATCTGCAATACGCATCAGAAAAACAGCTCTTTCAAGGCAAGACCGGGGTCTTCGGCACGCATGAACCGTTCGCCTACCAGGAAAGCGTTGACGTTGTGCGAGCGCATCAGGTCGACGTCTTCTTTGGCAAGAATGGCGCTTTCGGTAACCACCAGTTTGTCGTGTGGAATCAGGGGCAGCATATCAATGGTGTTTTGCAAGGACACTTCGAAGGTGCGCAGGTTGCGGTTGTTGATCCCCAGCAGGCGTGTTTTCATTTGCAGGGCAACGTCCAGTTCGTCGCGGTCATGTACCTCGACCAGAACGTCCATCCCCAGCTCCATGGCCAGTGCTTCCATTTCGTGCAGCTGGTTCGGGCTGAGCGCCGCAACAATCAACAGAATGCAGTCGGCCCCGATGGCCCGGGCATGGGCGATCTGGTAGGGGTCGATCATGAAATCCTTGCGCAGAACCGGCAGGGCGCAGGCGGCACGGGCCTGGCGCAGGTAGTCGTATGAGCCCTGGAAAAACTGCACATCGGTCAGAACCGACAGGCAGGCCGCGCCATGTGCGGCATACGATGTGGCGATTTCGGCCGGGTTGAAGTTCTCGCGGATCACCCCTTTAGAGGGCGATGCTTTCTTGATTTCAGCAATAACGGCGGGCTTGCCGTGCTGAATCTTGTCTTCGATTGCCTTCATGAAACCACGCAGGTCAGTGCGGCTTTGTGCTTCGCGCAAGACCTCGGCCTCGCTGCGCATCTGGCGGGCAGTGGCAACTTCGGCTTTTTTGGTATCGAGAATTTTTTGAAGAATGTCACTCATGACTGGAATTTCCGTGTGTATGCGCTGAAGGTGTTGAGTTTTTCAAGGGCCGCGCCATTGGCAATCAGTTCAAAGGCCGTGCGCACGGCGTCTTGCAGGGTGCTGGCACGGTTGCCGGCATAAATGGCCAGCCCGGCATTGAAGCCAACGATATCACGTGCGGCACCCTCTGCATTGCCCAACGCTTCCTTGATCATGGCGGCAGACTCATCACGGTTATTGACCTTGATCGAGCGATTGGACGTCATGGTGATGCCAAAGTCTTCGGGGTGGATCTCGTATTCGTTGACCTCGCCATCCTTGAGTTCGCCAATCAGGGTGGGGGCGCCCAGGGATGCCTCGTCCATGCCATCTTTCCCGTGGATGACCAGCACATGTTTTGAACCCAGGCGTTGCAGAACACGTACCTGAATCCCGACCAGGTCAGAGTGGAACACGCCCATCAACTGGTTGCCGGCACTGGCCGGGTTGGTCAGCGGCCCAAGAATATTGAAAATGGTTTTTACGCCCAGCTCTTTGCGAATGGGGGCGACATACTTCATGGCGCCGTGGTGGGCGGGTGCAAACATAAAGCCGATATTGGTTTCGGCAATACATTCAGCAATTTGTTCGGGTGTCAGGGCAATGTTGATGCCCAGTGCCTCAGCGACATCAGCGCTGCCCGATGACGATGAAGCGCTGCGGTTGCCGTGCTTGGCTACCTTGACACCTGCAGCCGCCGCCACAAACATGGCGGCTGTTGAAATGTTGAAGGTATGGCTGCCGTCGCCGCCTGTACCGGCCATGTCAAGCAGGTCATCGGGGTAAGGCGTTTCAACTTTCAGGGCAAACTCGCGCATCACCTGGGCTGCTGCCGTTATTTCGCCGATGGTTTCTTTCTTTACCCGCAAGCCCATGATCAGTGCTGCAGCAATTTGGGGCGACATTTCGCCGCGCATCAGCATGCGCATCAGGTGCAGCATTTCGTCGTGGAAAATTTCGCGGTGTTCGATACAGCGGGTCAGTGCGTCCTGAATAGAAATATTTTTCATTGGGTATCCTGTTTTTTCACATTGTAAGGAATTGACGGAGCAGGTCGTGACCGTGCTCGCTGAGAATGGATTCGGGGTGGAACTGTACGCCCTCAAGGGGCAGGGTTTTATGACGAACGGCCATGATTTCGCCGTCGGCCGTCCGTGCGCTTACTTCGAGGCAGTCGGGCAGGCTGTCGTTATCGATGGCCAGCGAGTGGTAACGGGTAACTGTAAATTCTGCTGGCAGACCCTCGAAGACCCCCCGGCCGTCATGTGTGATGGTTGATGTTTTTCCATGCATGAGGGTTTTGGCCCTGACAATATGGCCGCCAAAGGCGGCGCCAATGGCCTGATGCCCCAGGCATACACCCAGAATTGGCTTGCGTCCGGCGAAATGCTGTATCAGCGGCACTGATATGCCCGCCTCGGCGGGTGAGCAGGGGCCAGGGGAAATGCAGATCCGGTCCGGATTGAGGGTTTCAATGGCTTCAATCGTGGTCTGGTCGTTGCGCAGCACAATGACCTCTTCCCCCAACTCACCAAAATAATGCACCAGGTTATAAGTAAATGAATCGTAGTTATCAAGCATAAGCAGCATGGTTGTCTCCGGGGCGCTATGGGGGTCAGACGGGTTCGTCAAGGCCGAACTGGACTTTTTCAGCCGCGCGAATCACCGCGCGGGCTTTGGCCTCGGTCTCCTGCCATTCTTTTTCAGGGTCCGAGTCGGCCACAATGCCGGCTGCAGCCTGAACGTAAAGCATTCCGTCTTTGATAACACCGGTACGAATGGCAATGGCTACATCCATTTCACCGCTGTAGCTGATGTAGCCGGCGGCCCCGCCGTAAACCCCCCGGCGCACCGGCTCCAGCTCATCAATGATTTCCATGGCCCTGACTTTTGGTGCGCCGGTCAGCGTTCCGGCCGGGAAGGCTGCACGCAAGACATCCATATTGCTCAATCCGGGTTTCAACGTGCCGCTGACATTCGATACCAGGTGCTGAACGTGCGAATAGCGTTCAATCGTCATCGTTTCAGTGACCTTTACGCTGCCGGTTTCAGCAATGCGCCCGACATCGTTGCGTGCCAGGTCAATCAGCATGACGTGTTCGGCGCGCTCTTTCGGGTCTGCTTGCAGTTCTTCTGCCAATTGGCGGTCCTCTTGCGGGGTTGCGCCCCGGCGTCGGGTTCCAGCCAAGGGGCGAATCGTTACAACAGGTGTGGTCTTGCCCTGATCCTCAACGCTTTCCTGGCGCACCAGAATCTCGGGTGACGAACCGACAACATGGAAGTTGTCAAAATCCCAGTAGTACATGTAGGGAGAGGGGTTCAGCGAACGCAAGGCACGGTACAACGAAAGGGGCGAGTCACGAAACGGTTTGGAAATGACCTGGCCAATCTGGACTTGCATGACATCACCGGCGGCAATGTATTCTTTGGCCTGCTCCACCGCGCTCAAGTAGTCTTCTTTTGCAAAACTTCGATGGCATTCGGTTTGCAGGCTGGCGTAGGCGTAAGGGATGGTGACCGGTGTCCGCAGTTTTTCGCGCAGTGTTTTCAGGCGACGCTGGGCCTGGACATAGCTTTCGGGCTGGGTCGTGTCTGCATAAACCAGCAGGTAGGTTTTGCCTGCCAGGTTGTCAACAATCACCAGCTCGTCAATATGCAACAGCATCAGGTCGGGTGTGCCTTTGCCCTGACCAGCAGGGAAGGGTTTCACGGCAGGCCCCAGTTTGGGCTCGATGTGACGTACAGTGTCATAGCCAAAGTAACCGGCCAGACCGCCGGCAAAGCGCGGCATGCCTGGCCGCAGGGCGACCTTGAAGCGGGCCTGGTAGCGCTCGATGAAATCCAGCGGGTCACCCTCGAATGTCTCCACGACCTTGCCGTGCTGCAGTACTTCTGTCGTGTTTCCTGTCGCGCGGATAACTGTTTTGGCGGGCAGTCCAATAAATGAATAGCGTCCGAATCGCTCACCGCCCACAACCGACTCAAGCAGGCAGCTGTTACGACCGCCGTCCGGGCCGTTATAGGCAAGCTTCAGGTAAATACTAAGCGGTGTGTCGAGGTCGGCGTAGGTTTCCGCGATCAGCGGAATCCGGTTGTAGCCTTGCGCGGCCAGTGCATTGAATTCGATTTCGGTCATGAGAGTCTCGGTGGTGGGTTAAACACGCGCCGGACCCAACAAAAAGCCCGGCTACGCAGAGCGTTCCGGGCTGGATACTTTTGGCTGGTGGTGCAAAGACAGACAACATTTTTGCACCAGGAGACGATAGACCGCTACCCGGAACACGAACGCCACCAGCGCCAATAGGCGCCGTGGGATATGTTGCGAATAACGGTTGGGTTCATTGTTTGAATTTTGGCTTTGAACTTTATTTTTTACTTGCGGATGTTGCCAGCGCACACGTTAAAGTGAACCGATCTGTATTTTTGGCCGGGTCACCCACTGGGCTGCCGCATAAACCGTGTCAACTATACCATCGACTTTCAGGTTTTGCACATCTTGCCCTTCGTTATACCCGTAAGGTACGGCCAGCATGGTAATGCCGGCTGCCTGTGCGGCCAGCGCATCATTTGCAGAGTCGCCTACCATCACAACCTTTTCAGGGTCTGCCTGCAGCAGGTTGCACGCGTGCAGCAAGGGCATGGGGTGGGGTTTTTTTTCAGTGCAGGTGTCGCCACAGACGAGATGCTCAAAAAAATTGAACAGACCACAGGCAATCAGCAGCGGGCGGGTGAATTCGGTGGGTTTGTTGGTAACGACGGCCATCGGGATGCCGGCGTCACGCAAATGTGCCAGGCCCTCAAGGACACCGTCATATACAGCCGACTTTGCACCGTTCACCATGCTGTAGTGCCGCTTGAACAATGCGAGCCCATGAGCCAGCAATGCATCGTCAGGAGTTTGATCGACATGAACCGAAAGGGCGCGCCTGACCAGGCTTTCTGCACCTTTGCCAACGTAGGTGACTATGACATCCAGCGGAAGCTGGGGTAGGCCCAATTCAACGCGCATGGCATTGGTGGCATCGGCCAGGTCGGGAATCGAGTTGATCAGGGTCCCGTCCAGGTCCATCAAGACGGCGGCGTATGTCATGCCCGGGCCTCTTCGCCTTTGGCAATTTCGGCGCGCATGGCATCAATGACCTGTCGATAGTCGGGCTGGCCAAAAATGGCGGAACCGGCCACAAATGTATCGGCCCCGGCAGCACGAATGTCTGCAATATTATTGACTTTGACCCCGCCGTCCACTTCAAGAAGAATGGGCTGGCCGCCGTTGTTTTGCCAGGCATCGATTTTTTTGCGTGCCTCGGCCAGTTTAGGCAGTGTGTTGGCAATGAAACTTTGCCCCCCGAAGCCCGGGTTGACCGACATCAGCAAGATGATGTCGAGCTTGTCCATGACATGGTCCATCCAGTGCAGTGACGTAGCCGGGTTGAAAACCAGGCCCGCCTTGCAGCCGTGGTCACGGATCAGGGACAGTGTGCGGTCGGGGTGACGCGATGCTTCGGGGTGGAACGTGATGATGTCGGCCCCGGCCTTGGCGAATTGCGGGATAATGTCGTCAACCGGTTCGACCATAAGGTGCACATCAATCGGGGCAGTAGTATGGGGGCGGATGGCCTCGCAAACCATTGGCCCGATTGTCAGGTTGGGCACGTAATGGTTGTCCATGACGTCAAAATGGATCCAGTCAGCGCCGGCAGCAACGACATTGTGCACTTCTTCGCCCAGCCGGGCGAAATCAGCCGAAAGCAGGCTGGGTGCGATACGGGTGGTGGTTGTAGGCATGATTTTTTAACCTTGTGGTGGATCCGGATTATTCTCCGGCAAACATATGACATTATTGCAGGCGCGCACCTTGTCTCATGGAACCTTACATGAAGCCCTATGACCTGAGCATTTCGGTTACACCGCAATACCTTGCTGAACAATCTGACCCCGACAAAAACCAGTTCGTTTTTGCCTACACGGTGCGTATTACCAATAATGGTCAGCACGCGGCGCAGGTTATCAGCCGTCACTGGGTCATTACCGATGCGGGCCAGAACGTTCAAGAGGTCAGGGGCCTGGGCGTTGTTGGCCAGCAGCCTTTGCTGGCACCCGGCGCAAGCTTTGAATACACCAGTGGTTGCCCGTTACCCACACCCTTTGGCACCATGAAAGGCTCGTACCATTGCGTTGGCGACAACGGCATTCCCTTCGAGGCCGAAATTCCTGAATTTGTACTGGCCATGCCGCGTACACTGCATTGAAATTGTACTGGCCGTTGCTTACTGTTGGCTGACCATGAAAAAACGTTTCCTCCCATTATTGTTAGTGCTGCTGGCGGCCTGCAGCACGGTACCCCCCGAGCCGCCCGCGCCTGCAACGGCCGGGCCGGCCCCTGATATCGCGTCCCGGCCGTTGCAGGTGCCCGACCTGTCTGCCCTTCGCGAAACCCAGGTACGCCCGTTGTCGGGCCGTTTTCAGGCCGTAACCTGGGCAGCGTTGCCGGGTTGGTCTGACGACGATCTCGGTTCTGTCTGGAAAGGGCTGGTCAATAACTGCAAGGGTCTGATGCGGCCGGTGTCGGGCTCGCTGGCGTTGCCTGCTCGGGCAGCGCCGCGCGCATGGCACGGTGTTTGCCAGCAGGTTCAGCAATCCGGTATTCCCGAGCAAGGTCAGCCCGACACCCAATGGGTGCGCGAATTCATCCAGGCTCATTTGCAGCCCTGGCGTTTGCTTGACGGCAGCGGGCAGTTGGCCCGCAATACTGTCACTGGGTACTACGAACCGATGATCCGAGCCTCTCGAACCCGGGGCGGGGCCTATCAGTGGCCGTTGTTTGCCGCGCCCGACGACCTCCTGACCATCGACCTGGGGTCGGTTTATCCTGAACTGGCCGGCAAGCGTATCCGTGGCAAGCTTGAAGGCAAGCGTGTTGTGCCTTACGACACCCGGGCACAGATTGTTTCGGCATCAAAACAACCGCCGGTTATCGTCTGGGCACAAGACCCCGTCGAGGCGTTTTTCCTGCAAATCCAGGGTTCCGGGCGAGCCGTCCTGGCCAACGGTGAAACAATCCGTCTGGCCTATGCCGATCACAACGGGCGGCCTTACGCCTCAATCGGTCGCTGGCTGGCCGACAAGGGCGAAATGCCTTTGGCGCAAACTTCCATGCAAAACATCAAGGCCTGGGCGCAGCGCAATCCGGCCCGTATCCAGGAAATGCTCAATGCCAATCCTGCCATGGTGTTTTTCCGGGAAGAGGCCATTCCCGATGCCGAGCTTGGGCCCAAGGGGGCGTATGGTATCCCGCTCATTGGCGGGCGGGCTATTGCCATTGATCCGACGTTCGTGCCGTTGGGCAGCGTGGTGTATTTGTCCACAACCTTGCCGGCATCTCAGCAGCCACTGCGCCGTCTGGTCTTTGCGCAAGATACCGGTGCTGCCATCAAGGGTGCGGCGCGAACCGACTTTTACTGGGGTACCGGCGACGCGGCGGGCAGTCAGGCAGGGCGTATGAAACAAACCGGTGAAATGTGGGTGCTTTGGCCTAAGCAGGCCGGCGCCCCTTCGGCGCGATGAGTCGCGAAACCGTGGTCGTGTGCGGGGCTGGCCTGGTCGGGCTGGCCAGTGCCCTGGGTCTGGCGCGTGCGGGCTTTGACGTTACCCTGGTAGGCCCTGTTCGCGAGTCGCCGCCACCCGCGCCGGGGGTGTTCGGTGCACGGGTGTATGCCATTTCTCCGGCCAGCCAGCGGTTTTTGGCAGATCTTGGTGTCTGGGACATGCTCGATCCGGCCCGCATCACCCCGGTTGAAGCCATGCAGGTATACGGTGACGCCAGCGGTCATCTTCACCTGAACGCCTGGCAGGCTGCACAAACCACGCTGGCCTGGATTCTTGAGTCTGACGAACTTGAGCGCGTGTTGCGTCAGGCTGTCCGGCTGTTTCGTGTGAACTGGTGTGCCGATCATTTTCATCAATTTGATGCGCGCCGCGTGGTGACATCATCCGGCCAGACCTTGCCAGCCAGTCTGGTTGTCGGCGCAGATGGTGCCCGTTCCCCGGTACGTGAAGCCTGCGGCATCCACCACCAGTCCCGTGCCTACGGTTATTCCGGGGTTGTTACTCATCTGACGGTTCAGCGTCCACATCAAGGTACGGCTTTCCAGTGGTTTACCCCAGATGGCGTCATCGCTTTTTTACCGATGCCCGATACGCACGAAGGGCATCAGGTTTCGCTGGTGTGGTCCATGCCCCAGGATCAGGCCGATGCTGTTATGGCCAAAGATGACGGTGGTCGCGCGCGCTGGCTTGAGTCTCACCTGGCACCGGTGTGCAGCGGTTTTTTTGGTCATGCTCACGTTCGCAGTCCCGTTTTTTCGTTTCCGCTTTTCGCCGAGCACAGTGATATGGTTGCGCCGGGTGTGGCGTTGGTGGGTGATGCAGCGCATCGCGTTCACCCGCTTGCCGGTCAAGGTCTGAACCTGGGCCTGGGTGATGTCCAGGAACTCTTGCGGGTTCTGGCGTCTAAAGAAACATATCGCGAGGCCGGCGATATGCGTGTTCTCTCACGTTACCGCCGGGCCCGGGCCGAGCCGGTGCTGGCCATGCGTGCCGTTACCGATGGGTTGCACCGCCTTTTCGCCATTCAGGCGCCGCCTGTCATGCTGGTGCGCAATCTGGGCATGACACTGGTTGATCGTCTGCCGTTTCTGAAGCGGCATCTTATTGGCGGGGCATCACGCTAGTGCGTCATGCGGGCAGCGTTCAAAGGCGCGTGTCTTTCCTTTAAATGCCCTCGTGAGTTCAGTTTATTTTCGGAGTAATCATGTCATTTGTTTTTCGTCGTCGGGTCGCTGTGCTGGCCCTGGCCGTATCAGGGGTTGTGGCCGGTTTGGCGCATGCCCAGGCCGTGCCGGGGGCGGCCCCTGCCGTCGCTGATAGCGCATCACCGTCCAGCGAGTCGTCGCAGGCTCAGGTCGCCCTGGCTGAACCTAAAGCCTCTGTTGCTAAAGTGAAGGGGCGCTTTGAAGCCCGTTTTCCGGGTATTGAAATCGCCGCCGTTCGCGAAACCCCGTTTCCCGGGCTTTTCGAGGTTCAGGTCGGCATGGATTTGCTCTACAGCGACGCTGATGTCAGTTATGTGATGCAGGGGTCCCTTATTGATGCCCAGTCGCGTGTTGATCTGACTTCAGCGCGTCTGGTCGAACTGTCTCAGGTGCCTTTCGATCAGTTGCCTCTGGACAAGGCCATCAAGCAGGTCAAGGGAAATGGCGAGCGTGTGCTGGTGGCGTTTGAAGACCCGAATTGCGGCTATTGCAAGCGTTTGCACGAAACCCTGAACGAGGTCGACAACGTAACGGTGTACACCTTGCTGTACCCGATCCTGTCGCCCGATTCGAACGACAAGGCCCGCAATATATGGTGTGCTCCCGACCGCGTTGCGGCCTGGCGCAACTGGATGCTCGACGGGGTTGTGCCGCCCGAGGCCCAGTGTGAAACGCCTCTTGACGACATCGCCGCGTTGGGTCGTCAAATGACCATTCGGGGTACGCCGGCCCTGTTCTTTGCCGACGGCTCGAGGGTCAATGGCGCAATGCCTTTGACGGCGCTGGTTGAAAAGCTGGATTCGGTCCATCAGGCCTTGGCCAAGAAATAAAAACAGGGTGGTCCGAGATCACGACTGTCTTTGGTATCCGGTTTCTGTGTGTGAAACGTCTTCGGGTGCTGCCCTGATCCCTTCAGAGAACAGGTTGAAAATCAGTTTTCGCAGCCACTGATTTCCGGGTTCTTTATGGAATTTGGCATGCCAGAACAGATTGATGCCGAATTTCGGCAAGGGCAGGGGGTGGTTAACGTAGGTCAGGTTGAACGGCTCGGCATATTGGCGAGCGTACAGTTCGGGTACGCTCGCAATCAGGTCGGTTGTGGCAATAATGTGGCCTACGGCCACAAAGTGCGGCACCATCAGGCGCACCTTGCGTTTGGCGGCATGGCTGTTATCGATAATTTCATCGATTTTTGTGTGTCCGGTGCCTGCTGATACGACTTGTACATGCTCGTGTTCAAAAAACAGGTCTTTCGAAACCACCTCTCCGTCCAGCGGGTGTCCGCGTCGCATCAGGCACACGTGCTTTTGCATGAACAGGCGTTGCTGGAAAAAACCTGTTTTCAACTGTGGCAACAGGCCGATGGCCAGATCAACATGGCCGGCCTCAAGTTCATCGCCCAGACTATCGTGTGAGTTGCGAACCGTGCTGATGGTAATGCCGGGGGCAACAGACTTCAGGGCATGCATCAGTTCTGGCAGCATGGTGATTTCTCCCAGGTCGGTCATGGCCACCACAAACTTGCGCTGGCTGGTGGCCGGCGCGAACGAGGCGCGCTGGTTCAGGGTTTCGTGCAGAGTACTCAGGGCGTACGAAATCGGTTCAGCCAGCTGTGTGGCGTAGGGCGTTGGTTCCATGCCTTTCGATGTACGGATGAACAGTTCATCGCCCGTGATAGTGCGCAGGCGCTTCAGCGCATTGCTGACGGCCGGCTGGGTAAGACTCAGCTTTGCAGCAGCACCGGAAACACTGCGCTCGGTCAGCAGGTAGTTAAAGACCACCAGCAGGTTCAGGTCGATATCTTTCAGATCCATTATTCATAAGATTTATAGATTCAATTCATAATATTCTATAGGTTAATTAAGGTCGGCTCGATATACTTCACCAACATTACAGAATTCGAAAACAGCGAGACGAATCATGGAGTTGTCCATCCAGCCCCTGGGCCGGACCTTAACTGCCCAGCCTGGCGCCAACCTGCTTGAAGTGCTTCAGGCCAACCAGATTCCGGTGTCATACAGTTGCATGGCGGGTCGGTGTGGTACCTGCCGTTGCAAGGTGCTCAAGGGGCAGGTGCTTGAGTCGGGCCTTGAAACAACACTGACAAATCCGCATGCCGACAACTATGTCCTGGCCTGCATGAGCACGCTGACCGAGCCCTGCACAATCGAAATCCCCGAGCCCGACGAGGTCGTCACCCATCCGGCGCGGATCATCAAGGCTACCGTGGTGTCTGTTGAGGACGCCACACACGACATCAAACGCATTGTCATGAAGCCGGCCAAACCGCTGGAGTTCTCGCCCGGCCAATACGCAACCTTGCAGTTCACGCGTGATCACATCCGGCCGTACTCCATGGCCAGCCTGCATACCGATGAGCACCTTGAGTTCCATGTGCGTCTGGTGCCCGAGGGGCGGGTCAGCGGGTACATTGCACAGACACTCAAGCCGGGTGACAGCGTCAGGGTTACGGGGCCGTTGGGTACGGCGTATTTGCGCCGCACGCACGAAGGGCCAATGCTGTGTATTGCAGGGGGTACGGGCCTGGCGCCTGTGCTGTCGATCATCCGTGGTGCGCTTGAGGGCGGTATGACGAACCCGGTTCATGTGTATTTCGGGGTTCGTTCCAACGATGATGTGTATGGTCTTGATGTGCTGCAGGCGCTGCAGGCCCGCTACCCCAACCTCAAGGTTCATGTGGTGGTAACCATGGGCGAGGCTGCTCCGGGTCAGCGCAGTGGCCTGGTCACTGATGCCGTCGAGGCCGACTGGCCTTCTTTAGACGGTTTCCGCGTTTATTTATGTGGTTCTCCACCCATGGTGGATGCCGCAACCATTCTGGTGACACGTAAAGGTGTGCCGGCAGACCATGTGTATGCCGACGCGTTTTATGCCAGTGCCAGCTGACAGATACAGATTTGCAAGGAGAGGATGATGAGCACTACCGCTGACAGTTTCCCCCGCAACCCGCAGTGGGAAGGCGATGGCACCAGTCGGATCCCGTTCTGGGCCTATACCGATAACGATATTTACAAGAAAGAACTTGAGCGTCTGTTTTATAAAAACCATTGGTGTTATGTCGGCCTTGAGGCCGAGGTGCCCAATGTGGGTGACTTCAAGCGCACGTTTATTGGCGAGCGCTCGGTCATCATGACGCGCGATGCCGAGGGTGGCATCAATGTGGTGGAAAACGTGTGTGCCCACCGCGGCATGCAGTTCGTGCGAGAGCGTACCGGCAACACCAAAGAGCTTGTCTGTGCGTATCACCAATGGAACTACAGCCTGAAAGGAGACCTGCAGGGCGTTCCCTTTTTGCGGGGTGTCAAGAAAGACGGTCAGGTTCATGGCGGCATGCCAAAAGACTTCAAGACCAAAGAGCATGGTCTTACCAAGCTGAAAGTTGCCACGCGTGGGGGCGTCGTCTTTGCCTCGTTCGACCATGATGTCGTGCCGTTCGAAGAGTTTCTGGGCCCGGAAATGCTGCAGTACTTTGATCGTCTGTTCAATGGCCGCAAGCTGCATATCCTGGGTTACAACCGTCAGCGTATTCCAGGTAACTGGAAGCTTATGCAGGAAAACATCAAAGATCCTTACCATCCGGGCTTGTTGCATACCTGGTTCGTAACGTATGGCTTGTGGCGCGCCGACAATAAATCTGCCCTGCGCATGGACGAGCATCATCGCCACGCGGCCATGATTTCCACACGCGGTAATGCGGGCGCCAAAAGCGAAGTTACGCAAGGCGTTACGTCTTTCAAAGAAGGCATGCAGATCCAGGACAAGCGTTTGCTTGATATTGTTCACGAAGACTGGTGGGGCGAGCCTACTGCCGTCATGATGACGGTGTTCCCCAGTGTTATCTTCCAGCAGCAGGTCAACAGCGTCTCAACCCGTCATATCCAGCCCAACGATGAAGGCTCATTCGATTTCGTCTGGACGCATTTCGGTTTCGACGACGACACGGAAGAAATGACAAGGCGCCGCCTGATCCAGGCCAATCTGTTCGGTCCGGCCGGCTTTGTATCTGCTGACGATGGCGAAGTCATCGAGTTCTCACAGTACGGCTTCGAGCAGAAGCCCTGGCACCGCGCCGTCGCAGAACTGGGTGGCTACGACGTTGAAAATACCGAACACATGGTGACCGAAACTCTCATTCGCGGCATGTACGAGTACTGGCGCAAACAGTTGGAGATCTGAACATGATTGACGTTCAAGCTTATATGAACCTGAACACGCTGTATGCTGACTACGTCGCTGCAGTAGATTCCAACGACTGGGCGGCCTGGACCGAGCTGTTTGCAGAAGACTGCGAATATAAAGTTCAGCCGCGCGAAAATTTCGAGCGTGGTTTCCCGCTGTCCACTCTGTGGCTGCTCAGCAAGAACATGCTCAAAGACCGTGCCTACGGTATTCAGGAAACATTGTTCCATGATCCGTACTATCAACGGCACGTGGTTGGTGCGCCGCGTATCCTCAGCTTCGAGAATGGTGTCATACAGTCCGAAGCCAACTATGCGGTCTTCCGTACCAAGTACGATGGCGAGTCAACCGTGTTCAACGTGGGTCGCTACCTTGATAAGGTTATTGCCACTGACGGCGGTCTTAAATTCAAAGAGCGTTTCTGCATCTATGATTCAGAAATGATTCCCAACTCAATTATTTACCCTATCTAGAGGTCCTTATGACGCAATGGATTGATGTGCTTGCTGCCGACGACGTGCCTGACGATGATGTGGTTGGCGTACAGGCTGGGGGCCGTGATCTTGCCATCTATGGTGCAGAAGGCGCTGTGTTTGCTACCGACAATATCTGCAGCCATGGCAATGCACGTTTGTGCGATGGTTTTCTTGAGGACTTTGAAATTGAATGCCCGTTGCACCAGGGGCGTTTTGACATCCGCAATGGCAAAGCCATGTGCGAGCCCCTGACGCAAGACATTCGTGCTTACCCGGTCAAGATAGAAAACGGGCGGGTCTGGGTCGAAATCGACTGATCCAGCCGCGCAGGCCCAAGGTTGTTGTTGCGCGCAGGGGTGTGCTGATTGCACATTAAAAACCCCTGGTATGGGGGCACTACCTTCGGTGCGCGCCCCTGCGCACCAGACACTGGTGGCAAGCGCAACGGTTTTAGAATGAAGGCACAAAGGGCGAAACGGCTGAAACCGTTTCGCCCTTTGTGTATTTGCAGATGGCACTGCATCTTCAAGGTGGTTAGCCTTTTTTGGCAACCTTGCCATAAACAAACAGCACAATCACAGCACCGATGATAGAGCCGATCCAGCCAGCGCCCTGGCCCGCCGCATAAAAGCCCAGTGCGGCACCCAGGTAGCCAGCCACAATCGAACCGGCAATACCCAGAATGATTGTCATGATGATGCCAAGCTTCTGGTCGCCGGGCATAATGGCGCGGGCAAGAAGGCCCACGATAAAACCAACCACAATCATGCTGATGATGCCCATGTCTTTACTCCAAAAAATGTCGATCCTTATAGCGTAAGGGCAGCAGCACTGGTTAGTCCAGCATCACTGTAAATGTGTCGACGCCAGTATTGTCGAACAGGTTGATATGTTTAAGCATGGGCAGGCAGCCTGGGACAATCTGGCATGCATAAAAATTAAAGTTATTAAGGTTAAGTTATGTCGGGCTGTTTTATGGCGTGCGCACAAAAAATAACATTTAAATCATATAGATAGCCATTTTTATATGCGTTTAAAACAGTCGTCCGCGGCACCCAGCCCCAAATTATTTTCACTATTTATTAAAAATTTCCCGTTTTCGACTTGCATGGCGTTAAAAACTCGTG
>Ga0172382_10004151_pt1 | contig 22333 bp, 21 predicted proteins | sample Leawel138RmetaG_FD_122245 | JGI IMG/M metagenome (GOLD analysis project Ga0172382, IMG submission 122245) | Leachate microbial communities from a municipal landfill in Southern Ontario, Canada - Leachate well 138R metaG | ecosystem: Engineered > Solid waste > Landfill > Unclassified | place... | reverse complement strand
GCGGTGAAATGCGTAGATATCAGGAGGAACACCAGTGGCGAAGGCGGTTCTCTGGACTGTAACTGACGCTGAGGCACGAAAGCTGGGGTAGCGAACAGGATTAGATACCCTGGTAGTCCCAGCCGTAAACGATGGATACTAGGTGTAGGCATCGAGGAAGATGTCTGTGCCGCAGTTAACGCATTAAGTATCCCGCCTGGGGAGTACGGTCGCTACGCCAGAAATCCCACCCAGTACGTAACCTCAGACTATGGAACAAAACATCAGGTAAGCATTCACGGACTGCAGCCCGAGCGCACATATACATATTATATCAGTCCTATCATCACCACCCTTTTCCCGGAACCTGATAAGAAAGTAGAGCTGACCAGGGTGTTTAAAGAATTTGCCGATCTCGATGTTTTATACATCTCCCGGACACCTCGGTATGAGCGTTTTACGGTAATTTACGATGAACATGGTCCGGCTAGCTATTCCGGAGGACTGTGGCCAAGTGTGGGTACAGAGGTGTTGTTTACTGCTGTTGTAAGTAACAAAGGGAACCTTACTAGCAGTCCCCTTATCTATCAATGGTGGATTGACGATCAGCTTGTAGAAAGCGGATCCCATCCTGCAATGCCACCGGGCCACAGGCAGGAATTCAGTATTCCTTGGCAGTGGCAGGAGGAAGCAGGGCAGGTTCAGTTTGTTGTACTGGCCGAGGATGTGAGTAATGAGCTTTCGGAGCGGAATAACTCCCGCAGGATTTGGACCGATGCTTTGAGTTTCAAATTCTTTGTGGAACCAGGGGTCTATGAGGTCTTTAATAGTTTGAAGAACATGACGGGTACCTATTCCTTTGAGGATTGGGCCTGGGCTCACATTGACCGCATGGATGGGATGTTTGAGCAGTGCGGTGTTGTGGAGTCGGTGTTCATCGATGAAGTGGAAGTTGTAGATAACCTTCCCAACGTGGGAGAACATGCGCCCTTGGCACTGGAGTGGGACGGAAGATGGGGCTGGGATGATCGGGAATGGACACCAAACAAGATTGAACGGGAAATGGGGGCTGTGCAATACACATTGATCCATGAACTGATGCATCAGCTTGGGATTATTGATGAGTATAACTTCAACTTCGATCCAAACTACCGGGACCGCAACGAGGTTAATCAAGAGATCTTTTGGTATCCCTACAAAGGAATTATGAATGATCTCAACAGTCGTACTCTATCTTCGCATACCCAGAATGCCCTGAATGCCAACAAGGGATTCCGCAGGGGGTTTTTTGGTGAGTACCTGTACGATCTTCCCCGGCATAATACGATTATTCTCAAGGACCAAGAGGGAAACGTACTGTCCCATGCCAAGATTAAAATCTACCAGACTGATTCCAATCGGATACTAAATGAGCCTGTTATCGAGGGAATGACCGATGTTCATGGACGTTTTATCCTGCCCAATCGGGAAATCTCCAAGGAGATCATCACACCGACAGGGCATCAACTCCGGGCGAATCCCTTTGGTCACATCAATGTAGTCGGTCTGAATGGGTTGTTCCTATGTGAAGCCCAAATAGACGGAAATAAGGTCTATGGTTGGTTAGGTATTTGGGAGTTTAACCTAGCATACTGGAACGGAAACGAAGAGGAAGCAGAGTATACCGTTGTAGTACGCTAGGATTAGCAGCACAGGAGGTGATACTTGTTTTACTGTTGTTTTAGGAAAACACCCCGCTAGAAAACCAACAAGGAGGATGATCTTACATGGGTAAACTAATTCTGATTTATTGACGCTTCGCACAGTCTGTCTACAAGGTAAAACACCAAAGGAGTGGTGAGAATGCGAAGGGTTTTTCAGATGGTGTCGATACTTGTTGTTCTGTTTCTGATCCCGGGCATTACTGCAGCTGCGATGATAGAGCTGGAGTTGGTATCTTGGGATGATCCATCGGGTCAGGAGATCGTTAGGCAAGCACTGGATGAGTTTGAGAGCCTTTATCCTAACATAAAGGTTAGTAACAGACAGATGCCCGACTATAAGGATTCATTAATTGTACAGCTCCTCACCAATACTGCCCCCGATGTTTATGTAGTGGGGGATTGGGATTACCCTGAGTTTTGGTGGCAGGGGTTTACTGCAAATCTGAATCCTTATATCGAGGAGTTCGGTATTGACAAGACACAGTGGATACCCACAATTCTAGCTTCACATACGATCAATGGGAACATTCATGTACTGCCCAAGGACTTCTCAACTATTGCCACGTTATATAACGCAGATCATCTAAACGGGGCCGGGTTAGCATATCCTGATCCTGACTGGAATTGGCAAGAGGCCTTACACATGGCCAAAAAGCTTACTATTGTGGATCCTGCAACACAGCAAATTGAAAGGTACGGTATTAGTGCTCCACCTACCTGGGCGAACCTGGCGTGGTCCTTCGCCAATGCCGCAGGAGTACCCATTATGGATGAGAACATGTCTACGTTTATCGGGCATCTTGATCATCCTAAAGCCATCGAGGCCATGCAGTTTGCCGTTGATCTGATTGTCAAAGAGCAGGTTGCTCCTGGCCCCGCCCAAGGTTGGGACGTTGATCTGTTTGTAAACCAAAAACTAAGTATGATTTTGTATGGTCCTTGGGGTATGTCAGAGTGGAAGGAGATACACAAAGACCTTGACTTTCGATCAGTTCAAGCCCCTTACTATGGGCCTGGTCGCACCACTGCTCTTATGCAAGCCGGTTGGGCAATGAACCCAAGTATTAAGGACCCGACTAGGGCTGAGGCCGCTGCCAAGCTGGTTCTTTTCCTAAGCGGACCCCGAGGACAGTATTACATGGCCCGATGGGCTTTGCCCTCAACACCTGAGACGGCTTTCGAGCTTGGTATCCATGAGGATCCCTACTTCCTGCCCTTTTTTGATGCAGCCTACGATGCCTACTTGCCATACTGGATCTACGTACCGGAGTTTGGCAATATCCTAGGTGGCCGATGGGCATCGATCGTTGATAGTGCTATTCGGGGTGAGAAGCCGTTAGCGGTAGGTATTGAAGAGATCATTGGACCGGCTGAGGCTGCACTACAAGAGGTAAGAGACTACTATAACATGGACTAAGAGGAACCCCTTTAATCGGAACAAGGTCCTCGGAGCGTTTTTTGCTCCTAGGACCTTTCCTGCTATAATATGACTATGGTTCTGCTAATGAAAGAGTACAAGAGTTAGGGGTATACAACTGTGACGACTCAAAGCGGGAAGAGGGTTCTTATCGTACGCCACGGCGAAACAGCATATAACCTGCAAAGAAGGTATCAGGGTCAGAAGGACATTCCCTTGACTTCCCGGGGGTTAGCACAAGCTAGCGCCTTAGCTAAGTACCTAGAGGATGAACCCATACACTATGTGTTTAGCAGCGACTTGTCTAGGGCAGAGGACACGGCTTGGTTAATTGCCAAAGGAAAGAACCTTACGGTAGTTATTCTCGAGGAACTGCGGGAACGCACCTATGGTGCTTGGGAAGGGATGACCTTTGAGGAAATGAGTGATCAGTATCCTGACGAGGTTGCAAAATGGCAGAAGCGTCCCTTTTCCTATGCACCGGGTAGGGGGGAGTACTTCTTTCAAGTACGTAGCCGTGCTAGAAAGGCATGGGAGATAGTGCTTGGATCCATGTCCCAAGGACAGACGGCGGTCATGGTTACTCATGGGGGATTAATGATTGCTCTGTTCTCCTACCTACTTGGGATCAAGAATGAGTATGTGTTTCGTCTTAAGCCCGCTAATGCCTCTTTAAGCATTGTGGTGGTCAACCACGATCGACCCGAGTTGCGTTTATTTAATGAGACGTGTTTTTTGGAGGACCTAGATACAACGGTATAGAAATAGGATATATTCGATTAGTTTAGTTCGGAGGAGACACCATGGGTCAATACATGATATATCTTTCCCTGATTGTCATAGTGGCTCTTTTCTACCAGGGTAAGTTTATCTATCTTCTGCTCTACACCTTACTCTTGATGTATGCAGCCTTGCCCCGGCTTATAGATTACGCCCTATCCCATTTGGTGATCCGGCGTGAGCTATCGGATAACAAAATATTCTATGGGGATACCACACAAATCAAGCTTGAAGTGCATAATCCGACTCTGGTTCCCTTACCCTTTGTAATGTTACATGAACGAGTCTCCCCGGATCTTGCGCGACCGGCTTTGTTTAAACATGTATCCTTCATAGCTCCGCGGGGAACGACCTATTATGAGTACACAGTAAAGGGACAAAGGAGAGGACTGCATGCCATTGGTCCTCTCCTGGTAGAAGTCGGCGATCCCTTTGATATTCACAAAAGAGCCGGGAAAATGGCCAAACTAGACCATCTTTTGGTGTATCCAAAGGTCCATTCTGTTGCAAATCTGGGTCTGCCCTCTAGGCTACCCTTTGGCGCGGTTAAGACCAAACAGCGTATCTTTGAGGACCCTAGCCAGATGATTGGTGTACGTAGCTATGCCGCCGGGGATCCCTTGAAGAGAATTCACTGGAAAGTATCTGCACGGGTGGGGACACTTCAGGTCAAGCAATACCAACCAACCATTGCTTTGGAGACTATGCTTCTAGTCAATATGAACACTGATGAGTACGCCGCTTATGCCCGGTGGCAAACAGAACAAGCCATTGAAGTGGCGGCTTCTTTGGCTAATGAGCTCTACAGGAAAGGACAAACCATTGGCCTGCTGAGCAATGGGAGTATCATAGCAATGGGAGAAGCCGATGGCGATGTAGTTATCAAACTAGAGGATCGCCCTGCGTTGGACGAGCAGTCTCAGGCCGACTCCCCTTTGCAGGGCGTTTGCATCCGCCCGGGTAAAGGCACGCTACATTTCATCCGGGTCTTGGAGCTTCTGGCTCGTCTACAACCCCAGAGCGATGTGCCCTTCGCAGATTTCATTGCCCGACAGAATACGGGATTATCCTGGGGTGCGACTCTGATTATTGTCACCTATCGGGACACAAAGGAACTGATTAGTGTAGCATACAGGTTACGCAAAAACGGTTTTAACGTTGTGATCGTTGTGATTGGCAAGAACATTGAGCACCGTCAATTAGCCCTAGGTAAAGGAATCGCGATATATCAAGCGGCATTAGGAGGTCAGGATCATGTTATCTCTTGGAGCAGCTAAGTTGAAAAAGGATACTAACTGGTTGGAGTGGATTGTACTCCCGGGGGCACTAATCGGGATGCTTATCTTTTTGGCAGCAGCTATCCGACTAACCCTAAATCTGTGTACGGCCAAATTACCCCAAGATAGTACACTTATGGTCTTTGCCGTGATTGTGATTATAGAGGGGGTCTATGGGACACTATTTCTCTCCAAGGCAATGCCTCCGGCAATTTTACGTGGGCTCGAGCTTGTTTTCATCATACAAGTGAGCAAGTATCTGACCCTTCGCGCTTTGCCGGGGGTCGATGTGACTGCCCAGGCCCTTCTTTCCGTCAGGAATCTATTGGATTTGACCTTTGCTGTACCAGTGGGCTTTATGTTGCTTCTTTGGCTTCTGGCGGTGGGTTTTACTTCGAACCTCGTCTGGATGAGGCCTACCTATGAAGATATGCGTGTACCCAGCCTGTCCGGTACCTATTCCACCTTGGTGGATCAACCCTTTGAAGTAAAACAACGACAGGTCAGCGCCTATAGGCAGATCGGTCGTCGTTTCCTCCGGTTGACATTTTTGCTTTTGGGTTGCTGGATTGTGCTCACAAAGATGGTCCATGAACCCCAAGACCTACATAAAACGGCCTATCACTATGCGCTCCTCGGAGGAGGATTTTTTGTTTTTGGCCTTCTTTTAGTTTCTCTAAGCTACCTTTATGAAACGCGTAAGCTTTGGGAACAAGAAGGGGCAACTGTTAGCGCAGGACTTGAGATAGCTTGGGTACGGAATACAGCCCTAGTTGTGTTACTTTTGATCATAGTCGGATTTATCTTACCGGCAAACATTTCCCCCCTAGACAGCAGCATGCTTGTGGGGCTTTTTGATTGGCTGTTCGGATGGGTGAAGGACATAGACATATCTCCTGCTGTAATGAGTCCTGATACACCCTCTACCTCCAATACAACGAAGACCAGTAGATCACCATCCTTTGCTTATCAGGATATGGACTTCCTGAACTTACTCGGATGGGGACTATTCTTCCTCGGCGCAATCCTATGGAGTATCCTGCCCCAAATTATTGCTCGGGTGGGCGTGATTCTTCTTATCTTAGGCATTGTGCTTTGGGCGATCTACAAGGATACCCAGCGTGCACCGAAGATCCTACGACTTCCCATGCTCTTTGTGCAGTGGATAGGGAAGTATTTCTTATTACTGCTTAAGTTTCTTAGGAGCTTGGTCTTTGCTTCATACAACAGAGTGCGTAGGCTTGGCAAAACCGTTGGACGTAAACTAGAACAGGAAGTCTTGGTATCCTATAGTCAGGAGACCCCAGGAAAAGATCAGAATCTCCTCGGTATGCATGGCTGGATTCGACATTTTTTCTCTTGGCTTCTGGCCAAAGGAAGAGCCTTGGGACGGGAACGTTGGCCCAGCGAGACCGCCAATGAGTATGTCATGAAGCTATCCGATGAGTTTACAGAACTCGAACAGGATCTAACCACCATTGGGAAGCTGTATACCGAGGTGCGGTACAGCAACTACCAACCAGACCAGAAGCTAGAGGAGCAGGGCCGGACATCTTGTCAGCGTGTGCGAAGGAAGCTGGAGCCAGTGGATTAGTCATAGCCCTCCCAGTCAGTTCGAAGATAATATTCAAGGACCACACGCGGCATATATAATGCCGTGATTTATTGTCGTATTAATTCAAAAAGTGCATTCAAAACCTCAGAAAAGCAATCAGATGGCCGACTCGTTTTTGCCATCTTGGCTTGCAGGAAAACCAGAGTAAGTGTCGAATTGTAAAAGTAACAGTATTTCGTAACATGTTTCAAGGAGTTGTCCGATGAAAAGTCTAAGGCAGATTGCCAAAGAAGCAGGGGTATCCGTTGCCACAGTCAGTAGGGTGATCAACAATTCCGCCAAGGTGTCGGCAGCAACAAAGGCCAAGGTGTTAGCAGTGTTGAAAGACTCAGACTTTGGGTCTTCAGATAGACAGGACAACACGGCAGATTTTGCAGTGGCTGCTTCCGGCCTTAGAAATCCCTTTGTGGCTTCAATTGTCGATGGCATAGAGAAGCAGGCGGCGGAACATGATATGAATCTGCTTTTCATACGAAATGGGGGTGGGCCACCGGCGGAGAAAGAAGTGGTGGAAAGTCTTTATGAAAAAGGAATTCGCTATTGTATCTGCTTTACGGGGTGTACTGACATAAGTCGGGATGCCTCCTTTTACGAAGAATATACACTGCGGGGGATGCGATTTTTCCTGATTGATCAGTGTATTCAAGGATTAGATGCCGATACGATTCTTGGAGACAATTACCAAGGGGCAAGGCGGCTTACTAATCACGTGATCGGGAAAGGTCATCGTCATATCGGCTATTTGGCTGGGGGCTCGGGGCATACATCAAACACCCAAAGGGTACGGGGTTTCCTTGATGCAGCCGCGGATCATGGCGTAGATGATGTCTTTGTTATGAGTGGTAGCTACAATCAGCAAAGCGGATATGAGAGAATGAATACCCTATTATCTTCTAGTCAGTATCCTTCGGTGGTGATCGCTGGCAACAACGATATTGCCCTTGGTGCCTTCTACGCAGTCCATGAACGGGGACTAAATGTGCCAAAGGATATATCCTTGGTCTGTTTTGACGAAGTAGATGCTGCCTTTATTGCAAAGAACTTCTTCACCACTATGGCACAACCTTCCTACCTGATGGGATCTTTGGCTTTTGAAGTGATGAATTTACGGATGAGGATACCAGACATGCCCACCCAGCGGCTGACTTTGGCGCCGAGACTAAATGAAGGCAGTTCATTACTAGATCTTGATGCAACAGCAACCACTTGATTTTACCCAAGGAGGCCTTACATATGGGAAGACTACGATTCAGACAGGTGCATCTAGATTTCCATACCTCGGAGAAAATTGTCAAAATTGGTACAGACTTTGACGCCGATCTGTTTGCCCAAACCTTAGAAGATGCCAACGTTGATTCCATCACCTGCTTTGCCAGGTGTCACCATGGCATGATCTACTACGATACGAAGTTTGCCGAAGCCAGACACCCAGGACTTGAAATAGACTTGCTAGAAGAGCAAATCAAGGCTTGTCATAAAAGGAACATTAAGGTACCCATTTACATTTCCGTTGGACTAGATGAGCATATCGCGGTAAAGCACCCCGAGTGGCGGGAACTAAGCGTTGATGGGAGACTAGCCGGTGCAAAACCCTTGGAAGCTGGTTGGCATAAACTATGCCTAAATACACCCTATATCGACTATGTATTGGATCAAACCAAGGAAGTTCTTGATTTATTTAATGTTGACGGCCTGTTCTTTGATATTATCCACCAAGGGCAATGCCTATGCAAGTATTGTCTATCCGGGATGATTGAGGCAGGACTAGATCCAGATAACGCCGGAGATCGTAGTACATATGCACGGAGTGTATTAGCAGCCTTTCAACGAAGAATGACCAACATGATTAGGCAGTTCAACAAAGATTGCACGATATTCTACAACGCAGGTCACGTCTCACCGCGAACAGCCGATCTGTTAGATACCTATACCCATCTGGAACTTGAATCATTACCTAGCGGTGGTTGGGGCTATGAACACTTCCCCATTACTGTTCGATATGCCAAGAACCTCGGAGTTGAGTACCTAGGGATGACCGGCAAGTTTCACAAGTCCTGGGCAGATTTCGGGGCCTTCAAGAACGAAGCAGCTCTACAATATGAGTGCTTCAACGCCCTAGCTAACGGTGCTAAGTGCTCTATTGGAGACCAGCTTCACCCCTCTGGACGGCTTGATCCAGTGACCTATGATTTGATTAGTGGTGTCTACAAGGAAGTTGCTGCAAAAGAACCTTGGTGTGACGATGCTTCCGCCGCAACCGAAATTGGGCTTTTTACTCCTGAAGCCATTGGTAGGTCCCAAGGACGCATTGATCCAGCCCTAGCGGGAGCTTACCGGATGCTTATCGAGTCCCACTACCAGTTTGACGTAATCGACCAAAGAACGAACTTTGATCAATACAAGGTGATCATTTTTCCAGACAAGATCGTCTTTGATGGTGCACTACAGGACAAGACCACCAAGTACCTGGCCAATGGTGGTAAGTTGATTCTCTCATATCAATCGGGTATGGACCAAGACCTAACACAGTTCATGCTCGATATGGGTGCTAACTACCAAGGGGAGCTTCCCTACAGCCCTGATTATGTAAAGGCCAGACCCAAGTTTTCCTCGGATATCCCAGAAACCGCCTATGTAATGTATGATCAGGGTCTTGCCATAAAGTTAACTTCAGGGCAAGTACTAGCAGAACTATGGCAACCGTATTTTAACCGTACTTGGCGACATTTTTGCTCCCATAGACATACCCCTGTAGAGAAAAAAATGGCAAATCCAGCCGTGGTAAAGAACGACAACATCATCTACTTTGTCCATCCCATATTCTCCATGTACAAAAACCATGGAGTAAGAGTATATAAGCAGATGGTGAGGAATGCTCTTGGACTCCTCTACCCTCATCCATTAATAAAGACTAATGCACCTACCACGGCAAACATCACCCTAAACTGGCAAGAGGCTAAGCAACGCCATGTGGTGCATATACTTCATTATATTCCAGAACGACGCAGTTCCATAGATACGATTGAGGATGTCATTCCTTTGTATAACATACGGCTTGAAGTAAAGACGTCAACGAAGCCAAAACGAGTGTACCTAGCACCTTCTTGCGCGGAAATTGGATTTGAGTATATCGATGGGTATACATCAATGACCGTTCCGAGAATAGTGGGTCATGAGATGGCTGTGCTCGAATACTAAATTCCAATCATGAATCGGATTTGCGAAACATAGAATGATCATAGACATCATAGACGGTAATAAAAGGACTTAGGTGCAGCGATGTAGAATGAATACCACTAACAGGATAAACGATGGTCGTCTCCTAGCTACAGTAATTACCAAGTATACGGGATAACCCATAGAATCTACAAGTCCTGAGAAGTTCCTCCTTGATGCGCAAAAAAAGCGCATTATGAGAAGGAATATCTAAAAACGCGTAGAACTATAGCTTATATGGCGCGAGATCCAGGAAACAAAGGCAAACTGGACGGTAGCGTCAAGCACCAACTGTTGAATGGGAAATGTATTGCTCGGTCCTGTCTCCACACGGGTACTGATTAGCGCTCGATCATTTCCAAGGAGACGCATTCAACAGCAGTTTGTGAGTATTGAAGTTTAATCTAAGGGGGTGGCGGATCACTTACATTAGGTTTGGCAGTACCAAAATTGACACAAGAAAAAACATTATGTTGGAGGTTACAGCACATGAAAAAACTTGCATTAGTAGCTAGTTTGGTCCTCTGCTTGATGCTGGCTTCTTTGCCTGCTTTTGCGGCTAAGGATGCTGACATTGACTGGGGAACAGATGAATGGGGTGGCTATTGGGGCTTTACCTACACGAAAGCACCCGGTACTGAAGAGGGCCAGCTTCAACCCTATTTCCACTTCCGGGCGGATCAGAGTCGTTTTAACAAGAAAGTTGACGGTGCATATGTAGAAGGTGGACAGAACTTAACGACATTGTTTGGGTGGAAGCTAGGCTTTGCGTACTCTCCCTATGTTGCCCAGGTAGACGGAGACAGTCGAGTATATGGTCTTCGCATCTACACTTATAAATGGAACGATTGGGCTTTTGATGGTACGTATGTGATTGGCTACGAAGCTCCAGATAATTACTGGAAGGGAGACCTCATCGAAGGGCCGAGCCGACAGGATGTCTTGCTTGGCGCTAAAGGCAAACTAGGTGATGTTGATCTTAGCGGTGCCTTGGTTCGCTTCGAAGTTGGTGATAAGTTCTACTATAACTATTCTCTGATTGCTGATGCAAAGCCGATGACCGACATGACCGTGAAGTTCACCTATGCTGGTTATCAGGTCAACAAAGATTGGCTCTACAACGTTGATGGAAATTGGAAGTATATGCCTGGAAAACTTGAATTCCGTGCCGGTTTCCGAAACAGTGAAATCATGAATGTAGAGTCAGCAGCTGTGCGTGGTCCTGGTTTTGTTGGTGGCGACGATGATAAAAAGGCGTATGTAAATAAAGACGGACGAAATGCTATCAACGCTATTTATAATCGTGATCAGAGCGTCAACTTGGGTGCTACCACTTGGTTTGGTCTTGGCCCTGTGGATAACAAGCTGACTGTTGACTATGATACAACCAACCCTGCCAAGAGAAACGACGTCGATGACGTTATTAAGGTTGGATTAGAGAGTAAATATGAGGGTTTTGTGTTCAATCAGTGGGGAACAGTAATCGTGCCTGATGAAAAGACTACGGATCGTCATTCAGTGATAAATGATCCAACTGTAAACCGATACGATTACGGCTTAACCGTAACTACTCCCAAATACGAGCTTGGTTATGGCTTTACCGCTACGGGACGTCTAGACTTCGATTGGGATATGAACTATGATACAGAGAATCGGTATCATACCATTGCTGGTCTTATCGTAAGTGGCAAACAGGATATCTGGAAGCTGAAGAATGTTGCCCTAGATGCCAAAGTTGCTGTTGATATGCCCAAAGAAAAGACCATCATTGAAGATCCTGTTAAGTTTGCTGGACGTGCGATGTATCAGGCACCCAATGGGATTAAGTTCCGGGCTGAGTACTATAGTTCCGTGGACTATGCCGAAGGCGGTCCTGGTGGTGCAGCAGAGTGGGTACATGGACAGAAGCTGCACCAGCGTTATGGTGCGTACCGGTTCTATGAGGACTCGAACTCACCCGTAGGACTTCGTGTAGTAGTAGGCGTACCTTTCTAACTTAAGCTAATATGAATCCGGGCTTGGATTACCATCCAAACCCGGATTTTTTTGCATAGAGCTACTATCAACAAGGTGTGTGGGTAAAGGCGTTGACGATAGGTAAAGACATCGTGATGAGAAGGACAGTGGTAAACAACACTAGGTAGGCATTTTGTTACACACTATGTGGAATCGAGAATCCCTCGCTATTAAGCTCGTTCATCTTGGGATTAGATGAAAAGGTGGAACGGGTGTTTCTGTCCTGAAGGAGAACCTGGATTGATATCGAAAATGTGCTTAGTTAGCGGATAAAAATGACGTTAGGTTAAGGAGTAAAGACTATGATCTTAGGTAGGGTCCTCGGAAATGTGATTAGCACCCAGAAAGACGGGAACTTACAGGGATTTAAGCTTCAGGTAGTGCAGCCTATTGATGCCTATGACCTAGCTCCTAGGGGTAACGCCATTGTTGCGGTGGATACCGCGGGAGCTGGCTGCGACGATGTTGTGATGGTTGTCTCCGGTAGTTCGGCACGACAGACGAGTCAGACCAAGACGTGTCCTGTGGACATGGCGATTGTCGCGATTGTTGATACGGTAGAGATCCAGGGCAAGAAGGTCTACGGGAAATAGGTAATACTTGTGCTGAGCGGGGGTGAAGCCTGGGGCAGCTTCAATAGTTGACCCAGCGATCATAATGAAGTTTGCACAGGTTATTGGCAATATCGTATCTACCCAAAAGGATAAGAACTTACGTGGGATTTCGCTTCTTGTGTTGCAGCCCCTTAGCTCAAGCCTGGAACCTGAGGGAAGGCCATACATAGCGGCTGACGCGTTAGGGAACGCTGGTCAGGGTGATATCGTCTTTGTTGTCTTTAGCGGGGATGCACCGGAGGCTTTTGCGCAGGAACTGTGTCCTGTTGATGCGAGTATTGTAGGTTTGGTTGATGAAGACTGTAGGAAAGAGCTCATGGCTTAGCTAGGGGGTTACCTTGTGATCTTAGCTCGGGTTATCCAGCCGATAGTATGTACATATAAGCACGAAGCCTATGCCGGGAAGAAGTTCTACCTGTTGAAACAGGTAGATGCTGAAGGAAATGAGACTGGTGAGTATGAACTAGCAGTTGATTATGTCGGAGCGGGCCCGGGCGACCTTGTGTTGGCGGGGGGAGTCCCGGGAGTGGCTTCAGAGGTGTTTAGTCTAGAAAAGGCTCCCATTCAGACGTTGATCATGGCAATAGTGGATGCTGTAGAATGAGGACGAGGTGATGATTGTGCAAGAATACAATCGACTGGGCGATTGCTTAGCCGATCGTGGAATCAATGTGGATGATGTAAAGGAGAGGCTGAAGGAGCAGAAACTTGAGACCCCCTCTTGGGCCTATGGTGATGGGGGAACAAGGTTCTATGTCTTCAAACAGGCTGCAGCGGCCAGGACTGTGTGGGAGAAGACAGCCGATGCCGCCGAGGTACACAAGTATACCGGGATTACTCCCACTGTGGCACTACACATTCCCTGGGACATGGTAGACAACTGGGAGGAGTTGAGGAATTACGCCGAAGAACAAGGAGTAAGAATCGGCAGTATTAATCCCAATGTGTTCCAGGAGCCTGAATATAAGTTGGGTAGTGTGACCAACGTCAATGGGCAGATCCGGGAAAAGGCCACGGATCATATGTTAGAATGTGTCGAGATCATGAAGCGGACCGGTTCTAAGGTGCTGAGCATGTGGCTGGCCGATGGTACCAACTATCCGGGGCAAGGGGATTTTCGTCGGCGCAAGAGGTGGATGGAAGAGGCCTTTGCCAAGGTGTATGGGGCCCTAGACGACGACATGGTGATGTTGATTGAATATAAGATGTTTGAACCAGGCTTCTATCATACGGACCTGGCTGATTGGGGTATGGCGACGAATTTAGCGAAGAGATTAGGCCCCAAAGCAAAGACCTTAGTGGATCTTGGCCACCATGCTTTGGGTACGAATATTGAGCATATCGTGGCGTACTTGATTGATGAGGGTAAACTAGGTGGTTTTCATTTTAACAATAAGAAATATGCCGATGATGATCTTACCTCGGGCTCCATTAATCCCTATGAACTGTTCCTAATCTATAATGAACTTGCCAAAGCCGAGACTGATCCAGATGGTGGGCTCGAGATCGCATATATGATTGACCAAAGTCATAATATCAAGCCGAAGATGCAAGCGATGATTCAGTCGGTCCAGAACCTACAGACCGCCTATGCCAAAGCTTTATTGGTAAACCAGCGGCAGTTGGAGGAGTATCAAGCTGCGGGTGATGTAGTGGGTGCGGAGGAGGTCCTCATGACCGCTTTCAATACTGATGTAACGCCATTGCTTGAGGCTGTTCGTCGGGAACTCGGAGTCCCAGAGCAACCCTTGGATGCTTTTCGAAAGAGTGGTTACGAAGAGCGGGTGGCCAAGGAACGGAGTAAATAAGATGAGGCAGGGTTTTCGCCCTGCCTTTGTTATACCATTCTGATGGCAAATTCGGGGCAGGCAGCACTGCAGTATCCACAGAGGATACACTTGGTCCGATCTAGTACGGCCTTGTCATGTTGCATGAATAGGGCGCCATTGGGACATGTATTCGTGCAAGTACCGCAGCCTTTACAAAGACTTGGGACTACATTTAGCTTCTTATCAGCAATGCCGTATTCCAGTAAGCTATCCGGAATGGGCTGTTGGCTTATCATTCGCAGGTTAATGTCCACTTCGGTTTTGTTGACCATACCGATGGCAACAACCTCAAGACCTGGGGTCGAAAGAACCCATTCGAGGGCGGATTCTCGCTCGTTGAGCAGATTCCCTCCGGCAAAGGCCTTCATGGCGTAAACACCTTTCTTTTGTGCGCATGCGTAGGCCATTGCTTGTTGCATATCTTCCTTACTTCCACCCAGGATACCTAATCCCGCCTTATTGATGAGGGCAAAAACAACATCTATATCTGGATTTTCGGCCGCCTTGGTTACCACCTGGCAATGATGAGTAGCAATGCCAACTGCACCAATGATTCCCTTTTCTTTATACTCCAAAAGGCATTTTAGTGCTCCGGCTCTTTGAGTAAATACATCTATCCCGGCCCGGGCGGCGTGCAGATGGAAAATGGGGATCACATCTAGATCCAATTTCCGTCGCGCATCTTCTACGCTGTTTTTCATATCTTCATAGGAACATGCCGCAGATTTGCTGGCGATTACCGGTGGGGAGGAAACTTGCTGAATTGCCAAGCGAATATGCTCATAGGTACCATATAGTTCTGCGGTGTCGATGAAGTTTACCCCCTGTTTCAGTGCATAGGCGATTACCTCCGCACCAGCTTGGGGCGAGAGACCCTTCTGTAAAGGACCCATGGGTAAAGCCCCGAAACAGAGCTTGCTTACTTTCAAATTGGTGGTACCGAATGTCACCTGTTGGATCTGTAACACCTCCGATATTTTCCCAAGGCACACCTTGTCAAAAATTGTTGGATGCTTATTAAAGGGGTAGGTATGGGCTTCCTGGTGCAGGAAACGTACTACCGACCCCTATCCTATGGTTGTCCTAAGAGATAAAACAAGGAGCCTTGGGGACCTAAAGATACTACCAGCCGCGGTTTTGGATCCGGTCTTCTTCCTTCATGGTTGATGTGGCAATTCCGGACATAGGTTCACCAAGTTTTCTTGAAACCTTAGCGATAAGCTCTGCATCCTTGTAGTTCTTGGTAGCTTGCACAACAGCCTTAGCCCGGGCGACTGGATCGGCGGACTTAAATATTCCTGAGCCAACGAAGACTCCATCGGCGCCAAGCTGCATCATCAAAGCAGCATCGGCAGGGGTCGCAATTCCACCTGCTGCGAAGTTAACCACAGGAAGCTTGCCTGTCTTTGCTACCTGCAGCAACAGGTCATAGGGGGCACCCATTTCCTTTGCCTTGGTCATTAACTCTTCTTTGGGTAGGGTGGTAATCGTCCGCATCTCGTCGGTGACAGTTCTCATGTGTTTTACTGCCTCGACCACGTCTCCGGTACCTGCTTCGCCTTTGGTACGGATCATGGCAGCACCTTCTGCAATTCTTCGCAGGGCCTCACCCAAATTCCGCGCACCACAAACAAAGGGGGTCTTAAACTGCGTCTTGTCAATATGGTACTTATTATCCGCTGGGGTTAGTACTTCACTCTCATCGATGAAGTCAACCTTAATGGCCTCAAGCACCTGGGCTTCCACAAAATGACCGATTCGGACCTTGGCCATTACTGGAATACTCACTGTCTCCTTGATCTTCCATATAATCTCTGGGTCAGCCATTCTGGCGACTCCGCCAGCTGCGCGTATGTCCGCAGGTACTCGCTCTAAGGCCATGACAGCCACTGCGCCCGCATCTTCGGCTATTCTAGCTTGCTCGGGTGTAGTTACATCCATAATCACGCCACCGTGAAAGCGCTGTGCAAACGCATTCTTATCCTTAACCATGGTATCTTCCTCCTGCTTTCATCGAAATCCTATTCACCAATATTATACTCTTTGTTGAGCGCATCGTAAACACCGCCATCTTTAGGCCGCTTCTTTACATTGCTTTTTGGCAGGAATGTATCCAATGGCAGCGAATATGTAGAGAGCAGATTAAATAATGCAGCTGCATTGTGAAAAAAGGAGGAAATAATGTGAAAGTACGAGTTGATGAGGATCTTTGCACCGGTTGCGGGCTTTGCGAAGATACATGCCCAGAAGTATTTGAAGTTGATCTTGACGAGGATGTCGCCAAGGTGATCGTCGATGAGGTACCTGAGGAATATGAGGATGATTGCCAGGAAGCAGTTGACGGTTGTCCAGTCGAGTGTATTGAGGTTGTTGGTTAATAACATAGGGGGCACATATGTGCCCCCCTTCGAAAAGGCTCAGCTAGAAACATAGATCCTGCCTGTGAGATTATGAGTAATGTCTTGTCTCGAATGGGCTCACGCCCCTTTTGTGCCTAAGCTTTACTTTTCTGTGTAGTGGAAATGTCCGGTACAAAATACTGATGTGGTCCTTTGCAGAATTACTGGTCATGAAAGGTTTTCATGTGCTCCTGTAGACTTTGGATGATCACAAAGACACTCCTCCCAGAACGTCTTGTTCGTAGCTCCTTCACAACCAAGCTTGTGATAACTTAGGTTAACTACAGCCGTCGTATCCATGCCCCGGATAGTCGTGTGCGCTTGCTTCTACCCAGTATTATCATGGGAAAGGCACAGGGTGGCCATCAAGTCGATCGTTCCCATCCTTAGCTTAACAAATGGGTTCTTCCCACCATCCGAAGGCGATTCTACCACTAGCCGCTAACTCCGGTGTTTCAGGATTAGATAGGAAAACAAGGAAAGACCCTCCCGGGGGAAAGATGAACTTACCCTGTTCATCATCCACAAGGGTAGTCTCTGGTTGGCCGCGGCGGACAAAGGCCTTTATACCGCCTACTGGATCTCCGGTGACATTGGTGGCATACTGCAGCCTGATCTTCGGCTTTGATGGCGGATAGAATGCCAGGTTTGCCGGAGTAACTAACGGCGAATCCAACGGTGTGCCTGGAGGCACAGCCATAAACCAGATCTGGACGCGAAAGGGTGATTCAGAAACATCGCTCACAGTCCAGACCGTTACATGAAGATTGACCCCGGAGTCAACAGGGTTATATAGCCGGGCCCAAGCACTCGTTCCTTCCCCCAAGGTCAAGTTATCTGCATAACCAACGAAGTACTTTCCTTCCAAGGATTTGGCCAGATTAATCGGTATTGCAACGGTATAGTTTAATGACGATGGATAGATTGATGGCCTAGGATAACCGCAACCGGGGAAGCATCCGTATCCTTGAAGGGGATAGTTTATCGCTGAAACCGGGGTGTGTTGGAATAGCTCCATTGGAGTATTTCCTCTAGGGTTGCTATCCATATGTCTTTCACTCCTTTCAATTGGCTCTCGTTCAATCATATGAGGAAACTAAGGTGAGGGTGTTTGATTATTAGCTGTATGGTTACCGATATGCCCCCAGCGTTCTATTAGTGTTTAGCGCTCGAATATTGGTACTAATGCCTTCTGCAATAGGTGGTGATAGAAAATTCTGGTAATCCAGATAGAGACTATTAGAAGTACTAAGCACTAGTTGATTATCAAAATTGCTAAGTTTAATCCATGGCAGGGATCAATGTAATGGCGTCGAAGATCATAACTCCATGCTATGTATAAAGACTGTCTATAAGTTGTCCACAATCTGTGTAAAACTTGTGGATAACTTTTGGGGATAATCGTGCAAGACTGTGATAGAGGCATCTTGAGGAGTGGGGTTTTCCACAAGGACGATTTGAGAGGAAAGAGCACATGCAGATTGAGATCCGTGGTGTTGAAAAGCTAAGCTTTCGAGAGCGGCAAGTAGTTGCGCTAAAAGAGATGGGTTACTCGAATGATGAGGTTGCCCAAAGACTGGGCATAGGTAAAGGTTCTGTAGCAACCTTGTATAATCGGGCTAAAGTAAAAGGCTACCAAGTCGTGATCATTCTTACCGGAGATCCCTTGGGGATCTTAGGTCAAGAACCGGAGGATGATGGACCGGGCCAGTGATGTCCATGTGTGGAAAAGTAGAAAACTGCCCATACTATCCTAGTAATCCTGATACAGCTGTGTAAAGGAGTTGGTCGGTATGGGTGGAATGGGTACTGCGTTGACCTTTAAGGATACAATTGAGGAGCAGATAACCGAAGTTGAGGCATGTTTGCTGGAGGTGGTCGCCTCAGAAAGTGAGGCCATGACAGAGTTGGCCACTCATCTGCTCAGTTCTGGCAAAAGGGTTCGTCCAAGGTTAGTTCTTCTTTGCGCGGATTTATTTAAACCGGTAGGCCGGGCAGCTGTTGAAGTCGCAGCTAGTGTAGAGCTGATTCACATGGCTTCGTTAATTCATGATGACATCATCGATCATGCGCATATGCGCAGGGAACGACCTAGTGTTAACGCACGCTGGGGAAATCATCTAGCTGTGCTTGCAGGGGACTTCCTGTTCAGTAGGGCTTATCAGGTGCTAACAAGACATGTAGGTTACGGTGTTGTCCCGGTGATTACCAATGCCATCGGGGATATGTGTATCGGTGAAGTTGAGCAAGCCCGTAGCCTTTTTGACGTTGCCCAAACGGAGGAAATGTATTATCGGCGGATTCTTGGCAAGACAGCATCATTGATTAGAGCATCCTGTAAGGCTGGCGCGCTAATAGGACAAGGGCCCGAGGCGCTGATTGAAACTGTAGCCTATTACGGTGAGCAAATCGGGTATGCGTTCCAGATTATTGATGACGTTCTTGATTTCATACCCCGGGCGAGTACTGGTAAATCGGTGGGTTTGGATCTATTGCAAGGGATTATTACCTTGCCGATTATCCTATTACTCCGGGACGGCTCCAAGGGCTGCAAGCTAAAAGAGGCCATTCGGCGAAGGAAATCAGATGATGCCCTATGGCAGGAAGCTTGCACGCAACTTGAGCATACTGGTTGTCTATCCCGAGCAAGAGACAGAGCAAAGCAGCATATCTTCATGGCAAAGCAGGCCTTGGCACCCATTCCGGACTCAAGTGCTAAAACGAGTCTGTTGACTTTAGCTGACGAACTTTTGGCACGGAGTTGGTAACCGGTGAGACGAATAGCACTTGTCATCGGCATGATTACTGTGTTTCTGATCTACCTTGGAATCAAGCGTCCTGCGCCGGTTAGTCAAATGCCCCATATTATTGTCGTCAAAGCTCATAATCGCCTGTATTTCTTTGATCACCAGCGGCTGGTACACGATTTTCCCGTTGCCACGGGAGAACTTCCCACGCTGACCCCCGAAGGAAGCTTTGTAATTGGAGACAAAGCAGTAAATCCCTTAGGTCTGCCTCTGGATGATAGTGTCTATGGTTCCCATTGGTTAGGCCTTTCCCATCTGGACGGCACGGACACTAAGTATGGCATTCATGGTACCAATGAGCCGTCGTCCATTGGGTTTTATGTTTCTAAGGGTTGTATCAGAATGCGTAATGAGGACATCGAAGCGTTGTATCCAATGGTGGAACAAGGAACCCGGGTGTACATCCAAAGGGGTTTTTTCTACGGAGTGCGTCGCTGGGTTAATCGACTGAAGAGAGGTGCGCAGAATGCAGCAAACTCAACCAATTCTACCTACGCCCTATTATCTAAATAGATACATTCACGTGATCATGCCGCGGGTGAGGGATGAATTAAGGAGTTGGCTTCAGGAACTTTGCTGCTGCCCCGATGCGGAACTAGCCCAGCAGGCAAAGGAGAGCATTGCGTTGAAGGAGTTTCATTGCCTAGGGGGTGGGGCCTACATCCTGGGATTACAGGCGCAGGAGGAACCATTACTCAGGGCTATCGTTTCCCTTCAGACCATTAGTGACTATCTGGATAATCTATGTGACCGGGTTGGATTTGAGGATGAGCAGGCCTTTCGGAATCTGCATCAAGCGATGCTAAATGCAGTGGGGGAGTCCAGCATAGATTCAGACTATTACCGTGGGTATCCTCATCAGGATGACGGCGGCTATCTAGAACGCTTGGCCCAGACGTGCTTGTCTGCATCAAGGCAACTGCCGGGCTTCTTCTCGGTTCAGCCTGAGATTAAGGTACTCATCCAAAGATACATTGATCTGCAGGTATACAAGCATTTACCCTGTGGACGGGAAGGGGCATTGACCAGTTGGTTTGCCGACTATCGGTCCAGATTTCCCAACTTGTTTTGGTGGGAATTTGCTGCCGCGTGTGGCTCTACCTTGGCCGTTTTTGCCCTGCTTCGGGCTGCAACGTTGGGGCCGGTAGATGAGCAGTCAAAAGGAGCCATCTTAAGATGCTATTTTCCTTGGGTGTGCGGATTACATATTTTGCTAGATTACTTCATTGATCTTGAAGAGGATAGACAACACCGGGATCTGAATCTGGTATCCTACTACGGGTCACTAGATCTTCTCACAGGACGGTTAATCTGGTTCTTGCGCAATAGCATTGATGCTTCATCGAGACTACCCGAGGCCCAGTTCCACCTGTTAATTGTGCGGGGCCTTTTGGCGATGTATCTTTCTGACCCTAAGGTAGACGATCAGGGATTTGCATCTGTCAGGGAGGCACTGCTGACTTCCGGAGGCATGAATAGCCGGTTAATGTATCGAGTCTGTCGTCTGCTTAGGGTGGGCCACGTGCTCTAACTATTGATTGGGATGAACACTAGAACCCGGATTAGGGTCCAACTTTCATTCGCAATATGGAATGTCTGGAGGAGATGCACTAGATTCTAGCACCGAATAAATCATTGCTTTCCGTTATTTGGCGGGATACTGATGATAGATACCACAGTAAACGAGACGGTTAGGTGTCGAATTAAAGAGACACACGGGCACATTAAGGGTGTTCGGAGTTCTTACTAACCGGTGATAAGCATGTTACAGCTAGGTTACGAAGACAAAGGTAAAGTGTTAGAGGCGCTGAAGGCGGCGCTGGAGAGGTTAGTTTCCCTAATCTTATAGATGCCATCATCATGGAAATGAAGCACGAAGGTGTACGGCAGTTGCCGGAAAGCGCGTATCCCGACAAACGTGCAGCGAACATGAGTATACCACTACATTTGCTTATGGCTCTGTCTATAGCAGCAAAAATGAAGATAATGACGAGTTTGACCGACATACCTTTTGCGATCACAGATGCCGAAACGTTGCTGAAAATCGGATGGAACCTATGGGATAGCGAGCGGGACTTGGAGTACGGTCTCATGAGCGAGGGAACTATCAGGAACTGGGTGGGGAAGTATAATAGCTACGTTCTTAACAAGTCAACATCCTCCGAAACTTTCACAAGTTCTGGCAGGGATTGCAGCATAATATGTGGAATTGCTTCCTTAGCCATCGTGTTCACTCCTGTAATGTTTTGTTTTCAACCAACACCATTGGACAAACACGGTGGCTTTCCCTTCCTAAACTCCCACTCCTTAGGCTGGTGCGGGAGCTCTATCTAGGTCCTCCTAATTTATACCACTACTTGATATTCTAACGGCCAGGCAAATCGTAATGACCTATGAGTTAAGGCCTGAGATAGAAAGGACTATCGGCAAACAAAGGACTTTTGGAACATCGAAGATTTCAAGAGCACTAAGCACAATTCTGTGGCGTTCCATGTCGTTATGGTGTTACTCGGTTATCTCTTTTTCCAGTTGTACAAAGGAACCGAGAATGGTCGGCCATGGGCGTATTTAGTTATTGGGGGGAGAAGAGTTGGTCATCAAATCTTCCGTTTACCCAATCCAAACGTAGGTGAAGTAGATGGTTGAACCCTTCCTCACTCCAGCGCATACCCACTCCTTTG
>Ga0172382_10004149_pt1 | contig 22339 bp, 20 predicted proteins | sample Leawel138RmetaG_FD_122245 | JGI IMG/M metagenome (GOLD analysis project Ga0172382, IMG submission 122245) | Leachate microbial communities from a municipal landfill in Southern Ontario, Canada - Leachate well 138R metaG | ecosystem: Engineered > Solid waste > Landfill > Unclassified | place... | reverse complement strand
CCCGAAGGGCCGGGCCTGTTTTTGCGCGATGCTGCGTTACTCGTCGTTCATTTGGAATAACCAAATCTCTCTCCTCGCGCCTTGCCTCGCGCAAAAACAGGCGCCGGCGCGGTGGCAAATGAAGCGGGAGCCGACACTGAGCAGTCTACCCACTGGGGTGTCAGCCAGCGCCGGTGCTTGGTAAAGGTAGTGTAAAGGCTTGTCAACCGTATAGATCAACCATACAGATAGCCCCGCCCACGCACCGACTGGATGCGATTGCGGCCATCCGGGTGCATGCCCAGCTTGCGTCGCAGGTTGCTCATGTGCATGTCCAGGCTGCGATCATAGGGACCCAGCGGTTTGCCCAGCGCCTGGCGTGACAGCGTCTGGCGGTCGATCAGTTGGCCGGGGTGTTCCAGCAGTTCGCGCAGGATCAGTGCCTCGGTCTGGGTCAGCGGCAGCAGTTCGTCCTGCTGCCAGACCATCAGGCTGCCGGTATCCATGCGCAGGTCACCGACCTGCAGGGTCTGGTCATCGGCTGTGGGCGTGCTGCGGCGCAGCAGAGCGCGCAGCCGGGCGACCAGTTCGCGCGGGTCGCAGGGCTTGGCCAGATAGTCGTCGGCGCCCAGTTCCAGGCCGAGAATGCGGTCCACCGGCTCGCCCCGGGCGCTGAGCATCAGCAGTGGGGTATTGCAGGTCTGGCGCAGCGCACGCAACACCTCCAGGCCATTCATGCCGGGCAGCATCATGTCCAGCACTATGGCCTCGTAGTTGCCGTCGCGGGCCGCCTCCAGGCCGGCGGTGCCGTCATGCACGCTGGTCAGGCTGAAACCTTCGGCCTGCAACCAGGAACCCAGCAGTTCGCAGAGTTCCTGGTCATCATCGATCATCAGGATGTTCTGTTTCAATTGAGCCACATGTCGCGTTTACGGCGGCCACCGAGCTGTGCCAGCAACCAGCCGGCCAGCAGGCTGACCGCTACCGTACTGGCACCGACGATGAACCACTTGCGTTGCTGTTCCTCGCGACGGCTGTCGGCCAACTGTTCCATGGCTGCCAGGCGGTCGCGCAGGGCGAGGTTCTGTTCGGTCAGTTGTTCGACCTGGGTGTTGTCGACGCCCTGGGCCAGCTCGTCAGCCAGGCGTTGGCGCTCGGCCTCGACCTTGGCCAGCTCGGCCTGCAGGGTACCGATATCCTGCTCGCCCTCGACGGCTGCTTCCTGTTCTACCGGGGTATCGGCTGGTTGGGCCAGCAACGGCAATGGCAACAGCAGGATGCCGAGCAACGGCAGCATCGAGGGGCGGATGGACATTCTGGCTCTCCTCATGGCTCAAGCCGGCAGGACGCGTTTGAAAGGCTTTACCAGTACCTGGTCATATACGCCGGCAGCGATATAGGGATCGGCATCGGCCCAGTTGCGCGCTTCCTCCAGGGAGGCGAACTCGGCCACTACCAGGCTGCCGGTGAAGCCGGCGCTGCCGGGATCATTCGAGTCGATGGCCGGGTGCGGGCCAGCCAGCAGCAGGCGGCCCTGGTCCTGCAGTTGCTGCAGACGGGCAAGGTGTGCGGGGCGGGCTGCCAACCGAGCGTCGAGGGTGCCTGGGGCGTCGCTGGCCATGATGGCATAGAACATATCGTTTCCTTAATTGGCGGTTACAAATGGGCAATAGCGGTAACTTATGCCATTCGGTTAGGTGTTGTCAGTGTCCAGACGGCATAATAGCCAAATTCTTTCACCGAATGAGCAGGGGCTGTTGAGTGTTGGTAGATCTGCACATGCACAGTACCGCTTCGGATGGTGTTCTGACACCGGCCGAGTTGATGGCGCGTGCGGCGACAGCCGGAATCGATCTGCTGGCGCTGACCGATCATGATTGCATTGATGGCCTGATCGAGGCGCGGGACGCCGCCGCCCGGCACGGCATGCGCTGGATCAGCGGCGTCGAGCTGTCGGCACAGTGGCAGGGGCATACCGTGCACGTGCTGGGTTACGGCTTCGATATGCAGGCGGCGGGGCTGTTGGAGGCGCTGGCGGCGGTGCGTGACGGCCGTTGGCAACGCGCCGAGCAGATTGGCGATCGGCTGGCAGCCAAGCGCATGCCCGGTGCGTTCGAGGGTGCCCTGGCGATACAGCAGGCTACCGGTAGCGACCCACACAGTCCGCCGGCGCGTCCGCATTTTGCCGACTGGATGGTGCAGGCCGGCCATGTGCGCGATCGCGCCGAGGCCTTTCGCAAATGGCTGGGTGCCGGCAAGCTGGGTGATATCAAGCAACATTGGCCGACCTTGCTGGACGCCGTGCAGCAGCTGCGTGATGCCGGCGGCGTCGCCGTGCTGGCCCATCCCTGGCATTACGGCTTCACCCGCGCGCGCCTGCGCCGCCTGTTGCGCGATTTCGCCGAGGCCGGCGGCCGCGGCATCGAGGTGTCCAATGGCAAGCAGGCGCCCGAACAGGTAGCGGTGCTGGCGCACATGGGCACCGAGTTCGGCTTCCTGGCCAGCTGCGGCAGTGATTTCCATCACCCGGACGCACCCTGGATGGCGCTGGGCGCGATGACGCCGCTGCCGGCTACCTGCGTTCCGCTGTGGAGCGATGCCCGCTTCGCCGAGGGGGTATCGGCGTGAGCGCGACTCGACGCGCCGTCTGCAGTTCCCTAAACTTCAGCAAAACAGAATGAGAATGCAGCCGTGAGCCAATATTTCCAGATTCACCCGGACAACCCGCAAGCGCGTTTGATCAGTCAGGCGGTGGAGATCATCCGCAGCGGCGGAGTGATCGCCTATCCGACTGACTCGGCCTACGCGCTGGGCTGCCACCTGGGTGACAAGAACGCACTGGAGCGCATTCGCCGCCTGCGCCAGTTGGATGACAAGCACAACTTCACCCTGGTGTGCCGGGACCTGTCCGAGCTGGGCGTGTATGCCAAGGTCGACAACGCCACCTTCCGGCTGCTGAAGAACAATACCCCGGGCCCCTATACCTTCATCCTGCATGCCACCACCGAAGTGCCCCGGCGCCTGCTGCACCCCAAACGGCGTACCATCGGTCTGCGCATACCGGGCCACCGGATCACCCAGGCGTTGCTGGAAGCACTGGGCGAACCGCTGATGAGCGTGACCCTGATGCTGCCGGGGGAGGATCTGCCGCTGACGGATGCGGAGGATATCCGTGACCGGCTGGACAAGCAGGTCGACCTGATCATCGATGGGGGGGCCTGCAACATCGATCCGACCACCGTGGTGGCGCTGCTCGATGGCGAAACCGAGGTGCGCCGCATCGGCCTCGGTGATCCCGAACCCTTTGGTGTCAGCCGTGACTGACGCTGGTCGTGCCGGCAGCCACCTGCTGCCGGCTGACGATATAATAACGACTGCCAACATGACGTATCACAGACAATCAGGAGTTTCCCTTGAGTTCCGTTGAATCCCAGCGCCGGGTAGTGTCCGGCATGCGCCCCACCGGTCGCCTGCACCTTGGTCATTATCACGGCGTGCTGAAGAACTGGGTAAAACTGCAGCATGAGTACGAGTGCTTCTTCTTTGCCGCCGACTGGCACGCGCTGACCACGCTGTACGAAACCCCGCAGGATATCGAGCAGAACGTCTGGGACATGATGATCGATTGGCTGGCGGCGGGTGTCAGTGGCACCTCGGCGACCATGTTCATCCAGTCCCAGGTGCCTGAGCATGCGGAACTGAACCTGTTGCTGGGCATGTCCACGCCGCTGAGCTGGCTGGAGCGGGTACCGACCTACAAGGATCAGCAGGAGAAACTGCGGGAGCTGGACCTGGCTACCTACGGCTTCCTCGGCTATCCGCTGCTGATGAGCGCCGACATTCTGGTCTACCGTGCCGGCCTGGTGCCGGTGGGTGCCGACCAGCTATCCCACGTCGAGATCACCCGCGAGCTGGCGCGCCGCTTCAACCACCTGTATGGCAAGGAGCCGGGCTTCGAGGACAAGGCGCGGGCGGCGATCCAGAAGATGGGCAAGAAGGCTGCCAAGCTGTACAGCAACCTGCGTACCGCCTACCAGCAGCAGGGCGATGCCGAGGCGCTGGATACCGCTCGGGCGCTGCTGCAGGAGCAGCAGAACATCACTCTGGGTGACAAGGAGCGTCTGTTCGGCTACCTCGAAGGCGGCGGCAAGGTCATCCTGCCCGAGCCCCAGGCGCTGCTGACCCCGGCGTCGAAGATGCCCGGCCTGGACGGGCAGAAGATGTCCAAGTCCTACGGCAACACCATCACCCTGCGTGATACCACCGACGAGGTCAGCGAGAAGATCCGTCGCATGCCGACCGACCCGGCCCGCGTGCGGCGCACCGACCCGGGTGACCCGGACAAGTGCCCGGTCTACCAACTGCACCTGGTATACACCGACCAGGCCACCCATGACTGGGTCAACCAGGGGTGCCGCAGCGCCGGTATCGGCTGCCTGGACTGCAAGAAACCGGTGATCGACGCCATCTGCACCGAACTGGCGCCCATGCAGCAGCGCGCGGCGGACTACGAGAGCAATCCCGATGCGGTGCGCCTGATCCTCAGCGAGGGCGCCGAGCGTGCCCGCGAGGCGGCCCGCGATACCCTGGTCGAAGTGCGCCAGGCCATCGGCCTGAGCTACCGCCGCAGCTGATGACCGCCCGAGAGCCGGAGCAGCCTGCCGTCGCCGCCAGCGCAGCGGCGCAGCCGGTTGCCCCGGCTCCGGTGCAGCAGGAGTTGCCGCTGGCCATCATCAACGGCCAGCCGCTCACCGAACTGCCACAGGACCTGTACATTCCCCCGGAGGCGCTGGAGGTATTTCTCGACGCCTTCGAGGGGCCGCTGGACCTGCTGCTGTACCTGATCCGCCGGCAGAACCTGGATATCCTCGATATCCCGGTAGCCGAGATCACTTATCAGTACATGGGCTATGTCGAGCTGATGAAGGCAGTGCGCCTGGAGCTGGCCGCCGAGTATCTGGTCATGGCCGCGATGCTGGCCGAGATCAAGTCGCGCATGCTGCTGCCGCGCCAGGAGCAGCAGGCCGAGGAAGAGGATGACCCGCGCGCCGAGCTGATTCGGCGGTTGCAGGAGTACGAACGTTTCCGTCACGCCGCCGAACAGCTCGACGCGCTACCCCGGGTCGGGCGCGACATCGCTCTGGCCGCTGCCGCACCGCCGGCACTGGAGGCGCGCAAGGCGCATCCGGAGGTCAGCATGGAGGAGCTGCTGCTGTCGCTCAGCGAGGTGCTGCGGCGTGCCGACATGTTCGAAAGCCATCAGATCAGTCGCGAAGTGCTGTCCACCCGCGAGCGCATGGCCGATGTGCTGGAGCGTCTCAAGGGCGGACAGTTCGTGCCCTTCATCAGTCTCTACAGTCTCGAGGAGGGCAAGCTCGGGGTGGTGGTGACCTTCATGGCGGTGCTCGAGCTGGTCAAGGAGCAACTGATCGATCTGGTGCAGACCGAACCCTTCGCAGCCATTCACGTCAAGGTAAAAGGCGATGTCACAACCAGCGCTTGAACGGATTCTCGAGGCGGCACTGCAGGCCGCCGGCAAGCCTTTATCTCTGGAACGCATGCGCGACCTGTTCGATGAAGATCGCGCGCCCTCGCAGGGCGAGTTGCGCCAGGCGCTGGAGCGGCTGGCCGAAGACTGCGCCGGGCGCTCGGTCGAGCTGCGCGAGGTGGCCAGTGGCTGGCGCCTGCAGGTGCGCGACGACTATGCGCCCTGGGTCGGCCGGCTGTGGGAAGAGCGCCCGCAGCGCTACTCCCGGGCACTGCTGGAAACCCTGTCGCTGATCGCCTACCGCCAGCCCATCACCCGGGGCGAGATCGAGGATGTGCGCGGTGTTGCGGTGAGCAGCCAGACCATCCGCACGCTGCTCGAGCGCGAGTGGGTCAGGGTGGTGGGGCATAAGGACGTACCGGGGCGCCCGGCGATGTATGCCACCACCCGGCAGTTTCTCGATTACTTCAACCTGCGCAGCCTGGCCGAACTGCCGCCGCTGGCGGAGTTGCGCGAACTGGTCGAGGAAGAGCTGCCGGCCCCGGCGGCACCGTCCGAGCCAGCCAGCGAGACGGCTGCCTGGATTCCGATGGAGCCCTTGGCGGCGGGTGAGCCGGACGCTGGTGGTGACTTCAATGCGCTGCTGGACGAGCTCAACGCCATGGAAACCGATCTGAAGACCGACTTCGACGACCTCCTGCCCGAGGACGAATGACCGCGCGTCCGGCTGGCTGCCGGGCGGGCAGGGTGCTATTCTGCGCAACCACAAATGATCCATCACACCGGGAGGTGCCACGCATGACAGACCAACCCCTCAATCCCGAGCAGGAAGAGATTCCCGCCGCCGGGGAAAAACTCCAGAAAGTACTGGCCCGCATGGGTCTGGGTTCACGCCGCGAAATCGAAGGTTGGATCGGTGCCGGTCGCGTCACCGTCAACGGTGAAGTCGCGCAGCTGGGCTGCCGGGTCGACAGCCTGGACCAGATCATGGTCGATGGCCGTCCTCTCAAGCGTGACCTGAATACCGAAGTGGTGCGCCGGGTACTCATCTATAACAAGCCCGAAGGCGAAGTCTGCACCCGCGATGACCCCGAAGGCCGTCCAACCGTATTCGACCAGTTGCCACGTCTGAAGCAGGGCCGCTGGGTCAATGTCGGTCGTCTGGACATCAACACCAGTGGCCTGCTGCTGTTCACCACCGATGGTGAGCTGGCCAACCGGTTGATGCATCCATCCTGGCAGATGGACCGCGAATATGCGGTGCGGGTCATGGGCGAGATCGACGACGAGATGATCGAGCGGTTGAAGGATGGCGTCATGCTCGAAGATGGTCCGGCCAAGTTCTCCGACGTGGTCAGTTCCGGCGGCGAAGGCATCAACCGCTGGTTCCACGTATGCCTGCTCGAAGGTCGCAACCGGGAAGTGCGCCGGCTCTGGGAATCCCAGGGCGTCCGGGTCAACCGGCTCAAGCGGGTGCGTTTCGGACCGGTGTTTCTCGGCCCCGAGCTGCCAGTGGGCCGCTGGCGGGAAATGAAGCAGAACGAACTGGATATCCTCAGTGAGGAAGTCGGCCTCAAGCCGATCCGGCTGCCGGAGACCAGCGTCGCCGAGAAGGAAAAGCAGAAACGTCAGGCACGCAAGCCCTCGATGCACCAGGCGCGCGTTGTGCGCCAGAGCAAATTCAAGGGCAGTGACCGTACCCGCAAGTAGTACCTCTCACTCCTCATCCGTCACCTCTCGGCATCCTTCGCCTTCCGCGTCATCCTTCGCGAAGGCGAAGGATCCGCCGGCCACTCCCAGTCAACCGGCGCCATGGATCCCCGGCCTTCGCCGAGGATGACGGGAAGCGGTTGGCCTGCAGGGTTGGGCCGACCGTCGGTTGCCATGGATGGCAACCGCGAGCTTACAGGGAAGTATTCACAGCGTGTCGGCACGGCCCTGCAGGCCAATCGCTTCCTTGCAGAAGAATCCCACAAGCACCCGGGCGTGTTGGTGTAGCTCCGCCTGCGGCTGCCTTCAGCCCCGCGCGTTCAGCGCCTGGCCATTGACCTTCTTGCTTTCAGGCCCCAGCAGATACAGGAATACCGGCATGATCTGTGCCGGCTCCGGGTTGTTCTCCGGTTCCTCGGCGGGGTAGGCGGCCTTGCGCATGGCGGTGCGGGTGGCGCCGGGGTTGATGCTGTTGACCCGTATCTCGCTGGTGCCTTCCTGCTCGTCCGCCATTACCTGCATCAGTCCTTCGATGGCGAACTTGCTGACCGCATAGGGCCCCCAGTAGGCGCGGGCCTTGCGGCCGACGCTGGAGGAGACGAACACCACCGAGGCGTCGGGGGCGGCGCGCAGCAAGGGCATCATGGCCTTGGTCAGGGCGAACGGGGCGTTCACGTTGACCTGCATCAGCTGCTGCCAGGCCTCGTTCTTGACGCTGTCGAGCAGGGTGCGGGGGCCGAGCAGAGCGGCGTTGTGCACCAGGCCATCGAGCTTGCCGAAGGTGTCGAACAGCTGGTCGGCGAGATCGTCGTAGTCCTTCTCCGCCGCGGTTTCCAGGTTCAGCGGGCAGATCGCCGGTTGTGGATGGCCGGCTGCCTCGATCTCATCGTAGACCGCTTCCAGCTTGCTCAGCGTGCGGCCCAGCAGGACTACGGTAGCGCCGTGGGCGGCGCAGCTCAGGGCGCAGGCGCGGCCGATGCCGTCACCAGCGCCGGTAATCAGAATGACACGTCCCTGCAGCAGATTCGGTGGGGCGCTGTAGTCAAACATGGGATAACTCCTGTGTCCGTTGCTGCTCCAGCCAGGGGCGCAGGGCAGCGGCGTTCTCGATACTGTAGTTGGCGTTCCATTGCTGCGGATCATCGCCCTCTGGCAGGTAGCCGTAAAGGGCGGCCACGGTGCGCATGCCGGCGGCGCGCCCAGCCTGGATATCGCGTAGATGATCACCGACGAAGACGCTGCGGGCGGGGTCGACACCGATCTCGGTGCAGGCCTTGAGCAACGGCTCGGGGTGCGGTTTGCCATGCTTGACCTGATCCGGGCAGACCAGGCTGGCGCAACGCCCGGCCAGGCCGGTGGCTTCCAGCAGCGGGATGCTGAAGCGGCTCAGCTTGTTGGTCACCACGCCCCAGGGCAGGCCTTCGGCATCCAGCCAGTCGAGCAGCTCGGGAATGCCGGGGAACGGGCGGGTGTGCACGGCCAGCTGGCGCTGATAGCGTTCCAGGAAGTCATCGCGCAGTTCGCCGAACTTGTCATGCTCCGGGGTGATGGAAAAGGCCGCGCAGAGCATACCGGCGGAGCCGTCGGACACCGTGGAGCGGATCAGGTGCAGTGGTGAGTCGGCCAGCCCGCGATCCTGGCGCATGCTGTGGATGATCGCCAGGAAGTCATCGACCGTATCCAGCAGGGTGCCATCCAGATCGAACAGTACACTGTCGGGCATGATCAGTCTCCGCGCTGGCAGTGGACCATGTAGTTGACGTCCACGTCGGCGGCCAGCTTGTAGTGCCGCAGCAGCGGATTGTAGGTCAGGCCGATGATGTCCTGCATGTCCAGCCTGGCTTCCCGTGACCATTTGCCCAGCTCGGCCGGGCGGATGAACTTGGCGTATTCATGGGTGCCACGCGGCAGCATGCGCAGCAGGTACTCGGCACCGACGATGGCGAAGGCGAAGGATTTCGGGTTGCGGTTGATGGTCGAGAAGAACACATGACCGCCGGGCTTGACCAGCGTGGCGCAGGCGCGGATCACCGAGGCCGGGTCGGGCACGTGCTCGAGCATCTCCATGCAGGTGACCACATCGAAGCGGCCGGGGTGCAGTTCGGCCATTTCCTCGGCGGTGCATTGCTGGTAGTCGACCTCGACGCCGGACTCCAGCTGGTGCAGCCGGGCCACCGCCAGGGGCGCCTCGCCCATGTCGATGCCGGTGACCCGCGCTCCGCGTTGGGCCATGGCTTCGGCGAGAATGCCGCCGCCGCAGCCGACATCCAGCACTTCCTTGCCGGCCAGCGCCGCCTTGTCGTCAATCCAGTTGGTGCGCAGTGGATTGATTTCGTGCAGCGGCTTGAATTCGCTTTCGCGATCCCACCAGCGGCTGGCCAGAGCCTCGAATTTGGCGACTTCCGCCCGATCGACGTTAAGCGTCATGTTGATCCCCTTGTTGAATCTGCCTGGCCCATGCCTGGGCCCTGGCAATCAGTGTGTTCTGCTCGATACCGGTCAACTGCCGATCGCGCACGGCCTGCCGACCGGCGACCCAGACATCGGTCACCTGCGCCGCGGAGCAGGTATGGAGTAATTGGGATACCGGCTGGTAGACCGGCTGATGAGCGATGCCGGACAGGTCCACGGCTACCATGTCTGCAGCCTTGCCCGGCTCCAGTGAGCCGGTTTCCTCGCTCAGGCCCAATGCCCTGGCTCCGGCCAGTGTAGCCATGTACAGCGCGGCGTGCGCGTCCAGGGCAGTGGGTGTGCCGGATACCGCCTTGGCCAGCAGCGCGGCACTGCGCAGCTCTTCGAGCATGTCCAGATCATTGTTGCTGGCCGCACCATCGGTGCCCAGCGCCACGTTGATGCCGGCATCCAGCAGCCGCTGCACCGGGCAGAAGCCGCTGGCCAGTTTCATGTTGGACTGCGGGCAGTGAATGACCGAGACCTGGTGCTCGCTGAGCAACTGCAGATCCTGCTCATCGACCTGGGTCATGTGCACCGCCTGCAGCCGTGGGCCGAGCAGGCCCAGTTGGTGCAAACGCTGCAGCGGACGCTGGCCGGTCTGGCGCACGGCCTCGGCAACCTCTCCGGCGGTTTCGTGCAGGTGCATCTGCACCGGCAGCTCCAGCTCGTCGCTTAGCGTGCGCACCTGGGCCAGTGTCGCGTCGCTGACGGTATAGGGCGCATGCGGGCCGAAGGCGAGGCTGATCAGGTTGTGATGGCGGTACTCGTCATGCAACTGCAGGCCGGTGGCGATGGCTTCGTCGCGATTGCGTGCACCGGGTATGGCATTGTCGATCAGCGGGAAGGCGATCTGCGCGCGAATGCCCAGTTCCTGCGCCACGCGGGCGGTAACCTGCGGGTAGAAATACATATCGGAAAAACAGGTGGTGCCGCCCAGCAGCATCTCCGCGATCGCCAGCTCGCTGCCGCACTGCACGAAGGCACCATTGACCCAGCGTGCTTCGGCCGGCCAGATATGCTGCTGCAGCCAGGTCATCAGCGGCAGGTCATCGGCCAAGCCGCGAAACAATGTCATCGCCGCATGCCCGTGGGCATTGATCAGGCCGGGGATCAGCACGTGCTCAGGCAACTCGCGGCGTTCGCGCGCCTGTATCGTGGCGGTCGCGCTGAGTGGCACTATGGCCACGATGCGCCCCTGATGCACGGCCACCGCATGCTGCTCCAGCACCTGGCGTGCCGGCACCACCGGTACTATCCAGCGGGGGATGACCAGCAGGTCCAGTTCGTCGGCGAGTGAATGCAGTGGCAAATCGTTCTGTCTCATGGCTGGCAGTATACCTGCTGGCCTTTGTTGCGGGCAGCGACATTCGTTCGCAGGTCAGCAGACAGGGTATAATGGCGTTTTCCGCTGGAGTCGTTCATGCAGTTTCAATCCCAGGTCGCCGAACAGAGCGGCGTGCAGGCCATGGAGTGGTGTGGTAGCCATCTTCGTATTCTTGATCAGCGCTACCTGCCCGGCCAGCAGGTCTGGGTCGAATGCAATGATGCCGCCGAAGTGGCCGAGGCCATCGAGCTTGGTGTGGTCCGCGGCGCGGCGGCGGTGGGTATTGCCGCGGCCTATGGTATCGCTCTGGCCGCCCAGCGCATCGGTCACGCCGATGACTGGGCTGCAGCGCTGGAGATCGACTTCATTCGGCTCGGCCGCAGTCGCCCCTCGGCGGCGAACCTGGCCTGGGCGCTGCGCATCATGCATGACCGGCTGCGCCGCCCCGGGGCGGACGTGCCGGAGCAGTTGGCCCAGGCGGCGATAAGCATCCAGATCAGCGATCTGGAAGCCAACCGGACCATGGCGCGGCTTGGCATGCAACTGATTCGTCGGCACCAGCGCCAGTCGCAGCGGCTGATGACGCTGGGCAACGCCGGTGCCCTCGCTGGCGGTGGCTACGGCAGTGCCCTGGGCGTGATCCGTGCGGCCCACGGTGCCGGGCTGGTGGAGCAGGTGTATGCCTGCGAAAGCCGGCCAGGGGATACTGGTGAGGTGACTGCATGGGAGTTGGCGCAGGACCAGGTGCCGGTGATATCGCATGTCGACAGTGCGGCCGGGCAACTGATGAGATTGGACAATCCGAGCTGGGTGGTGGTGGGGGCCGAGCGCATCGCCGCCAACGGGGACGTCATCAACACTGTGGGTACCTACACGCTGGCGGTACTGGCCATGCATCACGGTCTGCGCTTCATGGTGGTGGCGTCCAGCTCTACCATCGACCTGACCCTGGAATCCGCCGATGAACTCGACCTTGCCAGCGAGGCGCTGGAGCAGGGCATGCAGCCGCTGCTGGATGTAACCCCAGCAGATCTGATCGATGTGATCGTCACGGAAAAAGGTATCGTCGAGCGCCCGGATGAGAGCAGGATTGCCGATCTGCTGAGTCATCGGCGCCTGCATTGACATTCCACGGAGCCGCGGGTCTGTTGGAGTGTGAAACGCCCCACGGCATTGTCTTTCAACTCCCGTCGGGCCCCGCAGTGTGGTATCATTCGCGGCTTTGATCCGGTCCCGACAGGGCCTCGTTCCGCGTTGCATACGCATTGGCACCGTCAGGGCGCCAACAATAAAAGGAATGCCGTTTCATGGGTGAACTGGCCAGAGAAATTCTTCCAGTCAATATCGAAGATGAGCTGAAGCAATCGTACCTTGACTACGCCATGAGCGTGATCGTCGGGCGGGCACTGCCTGACGTGCGCGACGGCCTCAAGCCGGTGCACCGACGGGTGCTGTTCGCCATGAGCGAACTGAACAACGACTGGAACAAACCGTACAAGAAGTCCGCCCGTGTGGTCGGTGACGTGATCGGTAAATACCACCCCCACGGCGACTCGGCGGTGTACGACACCATCGTACGCATGGCCCAGCCATTCTCCCTGCGTTATCTGCTGGTCGATGGCCAGGGTAACTTCGGCTCGGTGGATGGTGACAGCGCGGCGGCCATGCGTTACACCGAAATCCGCATGACCAAGCTGGCCCATGAACTGCTGGCCGACCTGGACAAGGAAACCGTGGACTGGGTGCCCAACTACGATGGCACCGAGCAGATCCCCGAAGTATTGCCGACCAAGGTGCCCAACCTGCTGGTCAACGGCTCCAGCGGTATTGCCGTGGGCATGGCGACCAATATTCCGCCGCATAACCTGACCGAGGTCATCAACGGCTGCCTGGCGGTGATCGCCGATCCGACCATCGGCATCGACGAACTGATGGAGTATATCCCCGGCCCCGATTTCCCCACCGCCGGCATCATCAATGGCCGGGCCGGTATCGTCGAAGCCTACAAGACCGGGCGTGGCCGCATCTATGTACGCGCCCGTTGCGAGATCGAGGACATCGACAAGGTCGGTGGCCGCCAGCAGATCATCATCAACGAACTGCCGTACCAGGTGAACAAGGCCAAGCTCATCGAGCGCATCGCCGAGCTGGTCAAGGAGAAGAAGCTCGAGGGTATATCCGAGCTGCGTGACGAGTCCGACAAGGACGGCATGCGCGTGGTCATCGAGCTGCGCCGTGGCGAGGTGGCCGAGGTCATCCTCAATAACCTGTATGCCCAGACCCAGATGCAGAACGTGTTCGGCATCAACGTGGTCGGTCTGCTGGATGGCCAGCCGCGGATTCTCAATCTCAAGGAACTGCTCGACGCCTTCATCCGTCACCGCCGCGAAGTGGTGACCCGGCGCACCGTGTACGAGCTGCGCAAGGCGCGCGAGCGTGGTCATATCCTCGAAGGCCAGGCAGTGGCGCTGTCCAACATCGACCCGGTCATCGCGCTGATCAAGGCTTCGCCGTCCCCGGCCGAAGCCCGTGAACGCCTGCTGGCCGAAGCCTGGGAGCCGGGCGCGGTGATCGAGATGGTCGAGCGCGCCGGTGCCGACAGCTGCCGCCCGGATGAGCTGCCCGAGCAGTACGGTCTGCGTGATGGTCGCTACTATCTGTCGCCGGAGCAGGCCCAGGCCATCCTGGATCTGCGTCTGCACCGCCTGACCGGTCTGGAGCATGAGAAGCTGCTCACCGAGTATCAGGAAATCCTCACCCAGATCGGCGAGCTGCTGCGTATCCTCAACAGCGAAGAGCGGTTGATGGAAGTGATCGTCGAAGAGCTGGAACACATCAAGACCAGCTTCGGCGACGAGCGTCGCACCGAAATCGTCGCCTCGCGCATGGATCTGAGCATCGCCGATCTGATCACCGAGGAAGACCGCGTGGTGACCATTTCCCATGGCGGCTATGCCAAGAGCCAGCCACTGTCCGACTACCACGCCCAGCGTCGTGGCGGGCGTGGCAAGGCAGCCACCGGCGTCAAGGACGAAGACTACGTATCGCACCTGCTGGTCGCCAACAGCCATACCACGCTGATGCTGTTCTCCAGCAAGGGCAAGGTCTACTGGCTGAAGACCTACGAGATTCCGGAGGCCTCGCGCACCGCCCGTGGCCGTCCGCTGGTCAACCTGTTGCCGCTGGATGAGGGTGAGTACATCACCACCATGCTGCCGGTGGAGGAGTACACCGAGGGCTGGTTCGTGTTCATGGCCACCGCCAACGGCACGGTGAAGAAGACCCCGCTGCCGCAGTTCAGTCGCCAGCGCACGGTCGGTCTGATCGCGCTGGACCTGGACGAGGGCGATACGCTGATCAGTGCCGCGCTGACCGACGGCAGCAAACAGGTCATGCTGTTCTCCGACGGTGGCAAGGTCACCCGTTTCGAGGAAACCGACGTGCGTGCCATGGGGCGTACTGCCCGTGGTGTACGGGGCATGCGTCTGGCCGAGGGCCAGCGCCTGGTGTCCATGCTGATTGCCGAGGAGGGGACGCAGATTCTCACCGCCTCCCAGCATGGCTACGGCAAGCGTACCCCGGTGGAGGATTTCCCGCAGTACAAGCGCGGTGGCCAGGGTGTCATCGCCATGGTCAGCAACGAGCGCAACGGCCCGCTGGTCGGCGCCGTGCAGGTGATCGACGGTGAGGAAATCATGCTGATCTCGGACCAGGGCACCCTGGTACGCACCCGGGTATCCGAGGTTTCCAGCCTGTCGCGTAATACCCAGGGCGTCACCCTGATCAAGCTGTCCAATGGTGAGAAGCTGGTTGGCCTGGAACGGGTGCAGGAGCCTTCTGACGAGGAAGGCGAGGAAGACGCAGAAGAGTTTGGCGAGACCGATGCCGGCGTAGCTGAAGACAGCGCCGGAACCACTGACGATCAGGAGTAGAGGCGAAGGTGAGCAAGCGACTGTTCAATTTCTGTGCGGGCCCGGCTGCGTTGCCGGAAGCGGTGCTGCAAACGGCCAGGGACGAGCTGACGGACTGGCAGGGCAAGGGCCTGTCGGTCATGGAAATGAGTCACCGCAGCGATGAGTTTGTCGGTATTGCCGAGCAGGCCGAACAGGACCTGCGCGACTTGCTGACCATTCCCTCGGACTACAAGGTGCTGTTCCTGCAGGGCGGTGCCAGCCAGCAGTTCGCGCAGATTCCGCTGAACCTGATGGGGGAAGACGGCAGCGCGGACTATATCGACACCGGTATCTGGTCACGCAAGGCCATCGAAGAGGCGTCCCGTTACGGTCACGTCAACGTCGCCGCTTCGGCCAAGGGCTATGACTACTTCGCCATTCCCGGTCAGAACGAGTGGCAGCTGTCGGACGATGCGGCCTATGTGCACTACACACCCAACGAAACCATTGGTGGTGTGGAGTTCAGCTGGATACCCGAGGTGGGTGACAAGCCGCTGGTGGCCGATGTGTCTTCCGACATCCTGTCGCGGCCGCTGGATGTGTCGCGCTTCGGTCTGCTCTACGCCGGTGCGCAGAAGAACATCGGCCCCAGCGGGCTGGTAGTGGTCATCGTCCGTGAGGACCTGCTGGGCAGGGCGCACAGCAAGTGCCCGACCATGCTCGACTACAATGTCGCGGCGCAGAACGGTTCGATGTACAACACGCCGCCGACCTTCGCCTGGTATCTGTCGGGCCTGGTGTTCAAGTGGCTCAAGGAGCAGGGCGGCGTGGAAGGCATGGCGCGCATCAACGATGCCAAGCAGCGCAAGCTGTATGCGGCAATCGATGCCAGCGAGCTGTACAGCAACCCGATCAATATCGCCGACCGTTCGTGGATGAACGTGCCCTTCCGCCTGGCCGATGACCGCCTGGACAAGCCGTTCCTGGCTGGGGCCGAGCAGCGTGGCCTGCTGAACCTGAAGGGCCATCGTTCGGTCGGTGGCATGCGCGCCTCCATCTATAACGCAGTGCCGGAAGCGGCAGTGGATGCGCTGGTGGCCTACATGGCCGAATTCGAGAAACAGCACGGTTGAACAATCATGTCAGATGAAGCGCAACTCAAGGCCCTGCGCAACCGTATCGACTCGATCGACGAGCGGATACTGGAGCTGATCAGCGAGCGTGCCCGCTGTGCCCAGACGGTGGCCGAGGTCAAGCAGAAATCGCTGGTCGAAGGCGAGCAGGCGGTGTTCTACCGGCCTGAACGGGAAGCCTGGGTACTCAAGCACATCATGGAGCTGAACAAGGGGCCGCTGGACAACGAAGAGGTGGCGCGGCTGTTCCGCGAGATCATGTCCGCCTGCCTGGCCCTGGAGGAGCCCGTACGGGTCGCCTATCTCGGGCCGGAAGGCACCTTCACCCAGGCGGCTGCGCTCAAGCACTTCGGGCATTCGGTGCACAGCGTGCCGATGGCGGCGATCGACGAGATCTTCCGTGAGGTCGCCGCCGGGGCGGTGCACTTCGGTGTGGTGCCGGTGGAGAACTCCACCGAAGGGGCGATCAACCACACGCTGGACAGCTTTCTCGAGCATGATCTGGTGATCTGCGGCGAGGTCGAGCTGCGCATCCATCACCATCTGCTGGTCGGGGAGAACACCCGTACCGACAAGATTTCCCGAGTCTATTCCCACGCCCAGTCGCTGGCCCAGTGCCGCAAGTGGCTGGATGCGCATTACCCGAACATCGAGCGGGTGGCGGTGGCGAGCAATGCTGACGCCGCGCGCCGGGTCAAGGGTGAATGGAATTCGGCGGCGATCGCCGGGGACATGGCCTGCGAGCTGTATGGCCTGACCTGCATCGCCGAGAAGATCGAGGACCGCCCGGATAACTCCACGCGGTTCCTGATCATCGGCAATCAGGAAGTGCCGCCGACCAGTGATGACAAGACCTCCATCATTGTGTCGATGAGCAACCGCCCGGGTGCGCTGCATCACCTGCTGCAGCCGTTCCATGACAATGGCGTGGACCTGACCCGCATCGAAACGCGCCCCTCGCGTAGTGGCAAGTGGACCTATGTATTCTTCATCGATTTCTTCGGTCACCAGCATGATCCGCTGGTCAGGGATGCGCTGGAGAAGATCCGCGATGAGTCCGTAGGGCTGAAGATCCTTGGTTCCTACCCCAAGGCGGTACTTTAACTGTAGCGACAGGCTGCAAGCGGCAAGCTGCAAGCGGTTCGGCAGATGGTGTTGCTTGTGGCTTGCCGCTTGAAGCTTGAGGCTTTGTCATGAGTTGCGATTTCCTCAGCCTGGCGCTGCCGGGTGTGCAGAAGCTGTCCCCCTACGTGCCCGGCAAGCCGGTGGAAGAACTGGCCCGGGAGTTTGGTCTCGATCCCGCCGAGATCATCAAGCTGGCCAGCAATGAAAACCCCCTCGGTCCGGCACCAATGGCGCTCAAGGCGATCCAGCAGGCGCTGCCGGAGCTGACCCGTTATCCCGATGGCAACGGTTTCGTCCTGAAGCAGGCATTGTCCCAACGGTTCGGTTTCGACCTGTCGATGATCACCCTCGGCAATGGCTCCAATGACGTCATCGAGCTGATCGGTCGGGCCTTCGCCATGTCCGGCACCGAGGTGGTGTTCAGCCAGCACGCCTTCGCCGTCTACCCGATCGTCACCCAGGCGGTCGGCGCGACCGCCGTGCAGGTGCCGGCGCGCGACTGGGGCCATGATCTGGAAGCGATGGCCGCGGCGATCACCCCGGCCACCCGCCTGGTGTTCATTGCCAACCCGAACAACCCGACCGGCACCTGGGTCGAGCGTGCCGAGTTCGAGGCGTTCATGGACAGGGTGCCGGAGCAGGTGCTGGTGGTGCTGGATGAGGCCTACACCGAATACGTGATGGCTGAGGACGTGCTCAACGGTTTCGATTACATCGACCGCTATCCCAACCTGATCGTCAGCCGTACCTTCTCCAAGGCCTACGGCCTGGCGGCGCTGCGGGTCGGTTACTGCATCAGCCACCCACAGGTGGCCGATGTGCTCAACCGGGTGCGCCAACCGTTCAACGTCAACAGCCTGGCCATGGTGGCTGCGGTCGCCAGCCTGGAAGATGACGCCTATCTGGCGGAAAGCCGTCGGGCCAACCGCGAGGGCATGCTGCAGCTGGAGCAGGGCTTCCGTGAGCTGGGGCTGGAATGGATCGCCTCGCGGGGTAACTTCATTGCCGTGGACCTGGGTCGCGATGCTGGGCCGGTGTTTCAGGGCCTGCTGCGCGCTGGGGTTATCGTGCGGCCGGTAGCCGGCTACGAGATGCCCAACCACCTGCGGGTTTCCGTCGGCCTGCCGCAGGAGAACAAGCGTTTCCTCGATGCATTGGCCGGAGTGTTGGCCGGTGAGTAGACGGGTCACCACAGTGTCATCCGGAGCGCCGATAATCGGACGCCTGGCAGTGATCGGCCTGGGTCTGATCGGCGGCTCCTTTGCCAGGGGCCTGCGCCAGTCGGGTCTATGCCGCGAAGTGGTGGGCTGCGACCCGGACCCGGCCACGCAGCAATTGGCGATCTCGCTGGGCGTCGTGGATGTGATGACCGACGACCTGGCCACGGCGGTGCAGGGCGCGGAGCTGATCCTGCTGGCGGTGCCGGTGCTGGCCATGCAAGGCGTACTCGAGCGGCTGGCGGCGCTGGACCTGGGGCAGGCGGTGATCACCGATACCGGCAGTACCAAGGGTGCCGTGGTCGAGGCGGTGCGCGCCGCGTTCGGCCATCTGCCCCCGCGTTTCGTGCCCGGTCATCCGATCGCCGGCTCCGAACGCAGTGGCGTGGAAGCCGCCGACGCCGGGCTGTTTCGCCGGCACAAGGTGATCCTTACGCCGTTGGAGGATACCGACCAGTCAGCGTTGGCACTGGTGCGGCGCGCCTGGCAGGCGCTGGGTGCGGATGTCGAGGATATGCCGCTGGAGGATCATGACGAAGTCCTGGCGGCCACCAGCCATCTGCCGCACCTGCTGGCCTTCTCGCTGGTGGATACCCTGGCCTCGCGCAGCGAAAACCTGGAGATATTCCGCTATGCTGCCGGTGGTTTTCGAGATTTCACCCGGATCGCCGCCAGCGATCCGGTAATGTGGCGTGATGTGTTCCTGGCCAACCGCGACGCGGTATTGCGCAGCCTGGATGCCTTCACCCGTGATTTAAGCCGCTTGCGTGCGGCGGTCGAGGACGGTGACGCCAATACCCTGCTGGGGGTGTTCACCCGGGCCCGCTCCGCGCGCGAGCATTTCAGCAAGATATTGGCCCGCAGGGCATATATGGAACCCATGCAGACTCAATCTATCAATTTCATCGCCAGCCCCGGGGCCAACGTACAGGGTCGTATCCGTGTTCCGGGCGACAAATCCATTTCCCACCGCTCGATCATGCTCGGCTCCATCGCCGAAGGCGTGACCGAGGTCGAGGGTTTCCTGGAGGGCGAGGACAGTCTGGCCACCCTGCAGGCATTCCGCGACATGGGCGTGGTCATCGAAGGGCCGCAGCGCGGTCGGGTGACCATCAACGGCGTTGGCCTGCACGGCTTGCAGGCACCTCCGGGACCGATCTATGTCGGTAACTCGGGCACCTCGATGCGCCTGCTGGCCGGCCTGCTGGCAGGACAGGATTTCACTACCGAACTGACCGGGGATGCTTCCCTGACCAAGCGCCCGATGGGCCGGGTAGCCAATCCGCTGGGCGAGATGGGCGCGACCATCGAGACCGGTGAGGGCGGCCGCCCGCCGCTGCGTATCCATGGCGGGCAGAGCCAGCTCAAGGGCATGGATTACGTCATGCCGGTGGCCAGTGCCCAGGTCAAGTCCTGCCTGTTGCTGGCCGGCCTGTACGCTACCGGCAGCACCGCGGTGACCGAGCCGGCGCCGACCCGTGACCATACCGAGCGCATGCTCAAGGGCTTCGGTTATCCGGTCAAGGTGGAAGGCGCCAGGGTCACCATCGAGCCGGGCCACAAGCTGACCGGCTGCAAGATCGATGTGCCGGCGGACATCTCCTCGGCGGCCTTCTTCATGGTCGCTGCCAGCATTGGCGAAGGCTCCGATCTGATCCTCGAGCATGTTGGCATCAACCCCACCCGCATCGGTGTGATCAACATCCTGCGGGCCATGGGCGGTGATATCACCCTGAGCAACGAGCGTGAAGTGGGTGGCGAGCCGGTGGCCGATATCCGCGTGCGTTATGCACCGCTCAAAGGCATCGAGATTCCCCTGGACCAGGTGCCGCTGGCGATCGACGAGTTCCCGGCCCTGTTCATCGCCGCGGCCTGTGCCGAAGGGCGCACCGTGTTGCGCGGCGCCGAAGAGCTGCGGGTCAAGGAGTCCGACCGCATCCAGGTCATGGCCGATGGGCTGCAGACCCTGGGCATCAAGGCCGAGCCGACCCCCGACGGTGTCATCATCGAGGGCGGTGAGATGGGTGGCGGCACCATCGACAGCCACATGGATCACCGCATCGCCATGTCCTTTGCCATTGCCTCGCTGCGCGCCACCGGCGAGATCCGCATCACCGATTGCATCCATGTCGGCACCTCGTTCCCCGGGTTCATCGACCTGGCGAAGTCGGTGGGTATCGTGATCCGCCAGGAGGATAACGCGTGAGCGAGCAAGCGGTACCAGTCATCACCATCGACGGGCCCGGCGGCTCCGGCAAGGGCACCCTGGCGGGCATGCTGGCCGCGCGGCTGGGTTGGCACCTGCTGGATTCCGGTGCGCTGTACCGGTTGCTGGCCTTCGCCGCGCGCAACCATGGCGCCGATTTGACCAGTGAGGAAATCCTCACCAGTCTGGCTGCGCACCTGGATGTGCAGTTTATCGTCGGCGAGGACGGCGACGAGCAGCGCATCATCCTCGAGGGCGAGGATGTCACCCGCGGCATCCGCACCGAGGCAACCGGTGCCGGCGCCTCCCAGGTGGCGGCGTTGCCTGCCGTTCGTCAGGCCCTGCTGGCGCGTCAGCAGGCGTTCCGCGAAGCCCCGGGTCTGGTGGCTGATGGCCGCGATATGGGCACCGTGGTATTTCCCGACGCCGAGCTGAAGATATTTCTCACCGCGAGTCCGGAAATCCGCGCCGAACGGCGCTACCGGCAGTTGCTCGAAAAGGGCGAAACTGCTAGTCTTGCGGGTCTTCTCGATGAGATTACTGCCAGGGACGAAAGGGATATGAACCGCAGCATCGCGCCATTACGGCCGGCTGAGGATGCCATCCTGATCGATTCCTCGCACATGAGCATCGAAAATGTACTTGAAACAGTGCAGACGGAAGCGCGCAAGCGCAACCTGCTGGGCTGATCAGGCGAGTCCTTTACCGGGTAACCAGCACCACCGGCAAAGGTGTAAATATAATCAACCCACGCAAGCTGGTGGCGTGGCGGGCAAGTCGGCTGCAAGGCCCGCGTTGAGCGGCCGTGCGGTTACTGCCTTATTAAACTTTTACAGGAATCCAAATGAGCGAAAGCTTTGCCGAACTTTTTGAAGAAAGCCTGAAAACCCTTGATATGGAGCCAGGCTCCATCATCACCGGTATCGTTGTGGACATCGACTCCGACTGGGTCACCGTTCACGCCGGCCTGAAATCCGAGGGTGTCATTCCGCGCGAGCAGTTCCTGAACGATCAGGGCGAACTGACCATCAGCGTGGGTGATGAGGTGCACGTTGCACTGGACGCCGTCGAAGACGGTTTCGGTGAAACCAAACTGTCCCGTGAGAAGGCCAAACGTGCCGAATCCTGGAAAGTCCTCGAAGCAGCTTTCGCCGCAGAAGAAATCGTCAAGGGTGTCATCAACGGCAAGGTCAAGGGTGGCTTTACCGTCGACGTCAACACCATCCGCGCGTTCCTGCCGGGTTCCCTGGTCGATGTCCGCCCGGTTCGCGACACCGCGCACCTGGAAGGCAAGGAACTGGAATTCAAGGTCATCAAGCTCGACCAGAAGCGCAACAACGTTGTCGTTTCCCGCCGTGCCGTACTCGAAGCCGAGAACAGCGCCGAGCGCGAAGCCCTGCTGGAAACCCTGCAGGAAGGCCAGGTTGTCAAAGGTATCGTCAAGAACCTCACCGACTACGGTGCGTTCGTTGACCTGGGCGGCGTAGACGGCCTGCTGCACATCACCGACATGGCCTGGAAGCGCATCAAGCATCCGTCCGAGATCGTCAACGTTGGCGACGAGATCGACGTCAAGGTGCTGAAGTTCGACCGCGAGCGCAACCGTGTTTCCCTGGGTCTGAAGCAACTGGGCGAAGATCCATGGGTCGCCATCACCGGTCGCTACCCGGAAGGCACTCGTGTCAACGCCAAGGTCACCAACCTCACCGACTACGGCTGCTTCGCCGAGCTGGAAGAGGGTGTCGAAGGCCTGGTTCACGTTTCCGAAATGGACTGGACCAACAAGAACATCCATCCTTCCAAGGTCGTT
>Ga0172382_10004148_pt1 | contig 22339 bp, 15 predicted proteins | sample Leawel138RmetaG_FD_122245 | JGI IMG/M metagenome (GOLD analysis project Ga0172382, IMG submission 122245) | Leachate microbial communities from a municipal landfill in Southern Ontario, Canada - Leachate well 138R metaG | ecosystem: Engineered > Solid waste > Landfill > Unclassified | place... | reverse complement strand
GAGGTATTGGTTCAAAGGTAGGTGTAATCACCCAGGTACCATTGTTTACATAATTATAATTTGTATTACAATCAGTAGGTTGCTCGAAAGCAGTCCAGGTTCTCCATGCTCTCAGCACAAAATCAACAGTACCAGTAGCACCGTTGGCAAAGTTCATAGAACGGCTGTAGTTGTATGTACCTCCTGTGCCGGCTCCTGAAGTTATACTTGCCTCTCCAACATTCAAAGTAGGCGAATAAATAAATGAACGCTGTTCACTCATATAAGCACCGTTGTGAGCCGTCATACTGTATTGCACCTGTAATCCTGCGATTTGCATACCTGCAGGCACATCAATAGTGATAGTTGCTTCAGGTGTACAGTAATCTGTAGAATTTACGTTTGGAGCAGTATTATGTTGTGTAGGAATATCTCCATCAGAATAAGCTCCCACTACAACAGTATAAGGCCCTACCCAAAGGCTTGTGCCATCTGTGCCACAATCCTGACGAACATAGAACTGATAAGCTCCCGGAACAGGAGTTGTCAGAAGATAAGGATTAGCAACACCTGATACAGTAGGGGTTTCTGTCGGAGTAAATCCTGTTACTCCCCATTCGATATCAAATAATGTTCCTGCACTTATCCAGGATAATTCAGCAGTAGTTAAAGTTAAACTTGTTGCACTTAAACCTGAAGGAGGCAGACAAGTAGGTACATCTACCACAGTAAGGGTATAGTCTTCTGTTTCTCCGTAGAACATTTCTCCACAAGGAGTAGGAGTCTCTTCATTCCATACATCATGAGAACGTACTCTTATTCGGTAATCTCCGTTTGGAGTTCCCGGAGGAATTGGCATAGAGCCAGTAAACACTGTATTAGCTGTTCCGGAAACCTCAAAGGTACCCAAGAGCTCAGACACAGGGTCAAAAATAAGATCCTGATTCAGGTCAATCCAAATAGCAGCCAGTGTATAACCCGGAACCGTGATACTAAAGTTAACCGAGCTACCTGCAGACTGTGTTACGGCTAAGTTAGAATAGTTGCTATAACCGGCAACTAAACCGTTATTCTCGTTAGAGATATTGGTATAGCCGTCTGTGGTTGAGAATCCTAAAATACCATAGCCATCGTAGGTATAAGTTGTTGTAGGAATACAATATCCAGTATAGAAAGCAAACGGTCCTGCCCAGGTGCTTGTACCGTCTGTATCACAATCACGACGAACATAAAACTCATAGTGAGTTTCTGCAGTAAGCCCTGTCAGTGTTTGAGATGTAGCAGTAAGCCCAGAAAGCCCTGTAGAAGGATTTCCTGTCGGAGTAAATCCTGCCACTCCCCATTCGATATCGAACAAAGAACCTGAACTTACCCATGACAAATCAGCCGATTCGTATGTAAGGCCGGTTACTGCCAAATTAGTCGGAGCCGGACAAGCAGGGATACAAGGAGTTAAGTCTCCTACCAACGGAATAGTAACATCGACCGGTGAACAATCTGTAATAGTTCCTGAAATATTAGCAACACCACCTACTGTTACATTATAAGTAGGGTTGTTGTCACAATAAGCCGTAATCATAACTCGTAATGAATATGGAGGGTTTACAGCTAAATATGTTTGTGTATCAGAATAATTATTACCATAAGTACCACCTGAAAGTACTACCTGACCTGAACCGTCGATAAGTTCCCAAGAAGTAGCATCTCCCCAACCTGTACTTGAGAAAGAAACTTCTATAGCACAAGGATTCGGAGGTGGGATTTCTAAAGTGGTAAACGTTACCGGACCTACCCAGTCGCTTGAAATAGAACCACATACTCCTTTAATATATACGTCATATTGGGTTTCGTCATCCAATCCTGAAAGAATGTAAGGCGAAGAAACTCCTGTTACGGTTGTTCCGGTTCCTGAAGTGAAGCCCGGAGCTCCGTATTCGATAGTATATGATCCGGCTGTACCTGTCCAAGTCAATTCAACAGATTCAAAAGTTGCGTTGGCAGCAACAAAATCAGTTGGTTGTTCACACGGAGCGATGTTGTCGTTTACAACCACATCATCAAGGGCAATTCCGTATCCGTATGCGTTGGTTCCTTCAAATGCAATGAAATATTCACTACTTGGAGAAGGAAGAGCCAGAGATACTTCTGTCCATTCATTCACGTTTGTGTTATATACAGCTCCCGGAATAAGCTCCCATGTGCCGTTAGCAGAAGTTTTGTAATATACTCTAAGTTCGTTTTGATCACCTCCCCATGCCTGATTAGCATACCAGAAAGTTACTTCCGGAGTGGTCAATGCAGACAAATTAAGTGCAGGCGATACAAATTTAGTAACATTAGCAGTATAACTACTCATACCGAAAGTTGCGTTTAAAGCTCCCGTATTAGCTGAAGTTACAGCTCCCAAAGGGCTAAATGCTCCTGCCATATATGTCCAGGCAGTAGTTCCTGTTTCAAACTGATTTGACCAGCAGTCACGAGAAGCACTGTCTGTTTCAAAAGTTTCTGTGAACGGGAACGTATTGATAGCCTCACAAGGTGTTGTAAAGTTAAAAGGTCCTGCCCAGGCACTTGTACCGTCTGTACCACAATCCTGACGAACATAGAAGTCATAAGATGTCATGGCTGTCAGACCTGTTAAAGCCTGAGGGCTGGTAACTCCTGAGAAACCTGTAGAAGGCGTTCCTGTCGGAGTAAATCCTGCAGTTCCCCATTCTACATCAAAAGCAGAAGCTGTTCCTGTCCAGGTTAAATCTACCGAGGTAGTAGCAATATTAGCTATACCTAAGTTTGAAGGAGCCGGACAAGTAGGGCAAGCCATAATAGAAACTGTTTCTACAATGATATCATCGTCACCAAAAACCTCTATAGTTCCGGTAGCATTAGTGTCTGTAGTACCACCAACGGTAACAGAATAACTTACCTCATTATCACCATATTCATCTTCAATAGTAATCTCTAATGAATATGGAGGATTTATGGCAAGTATAGCCTCACTAATTGTAAAATCATAATAATCCCAAAAGCTATAAGGTCCTCCTGAAAGAACTGCTGTTCCGTCTCCGTCAAGAAGCTCCCAGGTAGTAGCATCTCCAAATTCAGGGAAAGTCAGATTAACGGCGATTTCACAAACAGGTGCAACAGGTGTGGTATCTTCCAGCGTAGTGAAAGTTACCGAACCAACCCAGTCGCTTTCGTTTAAAGCACATACCCCTCTTACATATACATCATATTCTGTATTGTCATCTAATCCTGAAAGTACATAAGGAGAGGTAACCCCTGTTACGGTTGTTCCTGTTCCCGGAGTGAATCCTGAAACTCCATATTCGATATCAAAAGAATCAGATGTTCCTGCCCAGGACAGTTCCACAGAATCTGTTGTAGCATCTGCTGTTGCTAAACCGGTTGGTTCAGGACAAGCAGGCGGATTGATTTCTAATACATAACCTGTTGTTTGAGGTGATGCCCAGGTAGAAATAACAAAGTAATATGTTGAACCTTCTGTTACATCTAAATCAAAACCTTTTTGTGATGCAGAAGAGCTGGCTACCCCGCCTAAACATTCTACTCCTATATTAGCACAGCTGTCATAAGCAAAAATACCTGCATAAGTGGCTGTTGGTGTGATAGAAACTCCTATAGTTCCAGTAAAAGTAGCCGTATAAGAATAAACGACATCATTTCCGTTTAAATAGGAAGAAGTAGAACCACAGGAAGACCCCGGAGAGCCTTCAATAGCAGGGTTATCAGTATAATTTGCCGTGTCATCTGTAGTCATATAAGGTAATGAAGCGATAACAATAGGGTCAGAGCAGTCGTCTCCCGCCATTGTCAAGTGGAAATCTGCAGGTCCTGCCCAATAGCCTGCTTCGGCAGGGTCACAATTCTGACGAACATAAACGCTGTAATTTCCGCCCGGTAAACCGGATATTGTATAAGGATTGGTACTTACTGCAGTTGCAGAACCTATTTCTTCTCCGATACCCGGAGTGTAGCCTTTAGGCCCCCATTCGATATCAAAAGAAGTTCCAACACCTGTCCAGCCTATATCAGTTCCGTCAGCTGTAGGGTTTGAAAGAACAAGGTCAGTAACATCAGGACAAGTTGGAATTTCCTGATATGTTATTGTATCAATATAAATACTTCTGTAAGTCCCTCCCAAGCCGTGTCTGAATCCGAAATAATCATCGGTTGTGGCTGGTAACACTACAGTATATTCGGTATTTGAACTGGTAAGTGAAATAGACTCTACCAACGTAAATGTAGTCGGGTCTGAGTTGTCACTCAACGTACCTACCTGTAATACATAATTGTTTGATCCTGAACGGGCAACAAATTTAATTCTGTAATTTCCGTTACCCACATTATCTGTTTCAGGTGAAACAAGAATATAATCTCCTGAATTGTCACTGCTGTTGTAGATATAGAAGTTGTTCGGAGCAGAATCAGGAGTGGTAGAAGAAACATAGCCATATCCTGCACCCGTATCAATCATACTCCAGCAAGACGGAAGACTCGGGTTGGTAGTACCTCCTGTCGGGACTGTATCAAAACCTTCATTAAAAGCTGTAGCAAATACAGCACAAGTGGTTGTAAACTCTCCTGAAATTGTAGCAGAATCACAAGTTCCGTTATTGGCTGTAACCGTATAATAATAAGTTGTTTGGTCACTTAAATCTGTTGCAGCATAGGTTGTTGTAGTAATTCCTGTAGCGGGAGCTCCAACCGGAACAGTAAGGTCTTCGTCAGCATACAACTGTATGGTATAGGTTACATCAGCCGGAAGGCTTCCTGCACCTGCATTCGATAAAGTCCAGTTCAAGTCAGCAGTAAAAGCGGTTTCATTTTCAACCGAAGTATCTCCTAAAATAGGGCAAACTCCGATGATTTTACCTGAAATGGCAAAAATATTGGCAACCGGTTCAGCACCTGTCGAAGTTTTCGTAAAGGTAACTCCTGTTACTGATTTGCTGTGGTTTGCCTGATCAATAGGAATGCTAATCTGGAAGATTTTCGCATTTCCTGTTGAAGGTGTAGCAGTAGTAGTTCTCAATACACGACCCAAATTGTCGATAAGAGCAGGAGTCGTTGCTGTACCGGCACCATACCAGTCTGTAAGGGCAATATCTGTAACTAATTGAGACGTACTGTCGTCAAACAATATTTCAGCCGACATAGTCGAATTACCGCTTCCTGAAGTAAACGCAAAATAAATATCAGTAAGCGGGAAAGCCTCCGTAAAAGTTAACGTACCCGATTGTCCCTGTGTTGCCAGCCTCAGAGAGTTGCTATAAGCATAATCAGGCATAATGAAATTCAATCCGGCTATATTCGGACTTTCCAGATTTCGGCTTACAGGCAAGGCATAGGTAATAGGGTTACTTGAAGCCGTTACTTTAAAGCTGTTGCTCATATAAGCATAGTCAACAGCATCTACCGCATTGGTGGTAGAAGTAGTAGCATCACCTATTCCGTCTGCAATAACGTCATCGGTAAATCCGGTAACAGCAATAGGGGAGTAGCTGCTTTGAGCAATAAAACTACTGTTTGCCCAATCAGAATCACAACTTGTGCCTACAGCTTTTACTCTCCAGTAATATGTAGCATTAGGAATAAGCCCCGAAACGGAAGTAGAATATACGCCAAGGTCAAAAATTGTGTTATATATGATGCTAAAATCAGGAGTTGTACTCACTTCAACCGTATAAGTAACTCCGGTAGTGTCTGCATACAAAGCTGATGTCCAATTCAGTACCGCACCGGTTGTTCTCACGTTACTTTCGCCTACAATTATAGGTGTTCCTACACAGGTTGTTGTGTTGGCTGTTACCGAAGTAGCAGAATAGACAATTAAGCAATCAAAATCAGGATCACTGTTATAAGCATAAACATGATAATAGTATTGTGTGTTTGGCAGTGCAGAAGTATCTGTAAAAGAAGTATCTGTACCGTTATAAACCACAACAACTCCATCTTCATATTCCCCGACCGGATAGAACACACCATTGTCAGGAGCATCTGCAAGCGTAGGAGTTGTCGTTCTTGCCACTACATAACCCGAAGCAGTCCCGTCTGGAGTGATAACTCCGGAAACAGAATCAGAACCGGGAGTCAAAGCCAAAGAGGTTATGGCATTTGGCGTAGCACAGAAAGGCGGAGGAGCTAAAATGTTTACCATCATATCTATGGTTACACCATAAGAGCCGGAATAACAAGGGTTAGGAGTGGCTTGTCCTGAGTCTGCTGTCCCGATTCTCATTTTGTGCTGTCCTAAAGCAGCTGAAATGTTTAACATGAAGGACGTGTCATACATTGTAGGGTTAGCATTTGTAGATTCTCCCTGAAACACCAATTCATCATCATTATTGAACTCTCCATTGTCATCCAGATCAATCCAGATATTAGTATGATAAGTATAACCTGTTGCAAAAGTTACTGATGCTGCATTCTCTATACCGGCTGTAATATCAATAATAGAGTCGGTATAGTTATAATAGGTTACATCAGTAACTGCAAAACTTGTACTTCCCATACTTACATTAGTAATTCCTGAACCGTCATTTGATGTCGGTGCAGAAGTACAATAAAGAAGACTTGTTCCGGTAGTAAAAGTTTGCTCCAAACAACCTATTGCTTCTCCAATGTCATTTTTAGGTACAACTTTCCAGTAATACGTTGTGTTAGCATCAAGAGGAACAACGGGTGTATAGTTCAAAGACGTTACATTGGTTACAAAACCAGGGTTTGTCGTTGTTCCGAAATATACATCGTAGTTGGTAGCTAAGCCTCCGTTGTCTGCCCAAGTCAGAACAGGATTTCGCACCACGTCTGTTGCTATATCTGCAGGAAATAAATCAATTGCACAGTTTGGAATTACAGTAGTTGGAAAAACCAACTGCAATTGTGGTACTACACCAAGGCGTCCTGATGCAGTAACAGTTGATATTGCAGACAGATCATAATCAGTACCATCACGTCTAACATACATAGATGTGTTAGCATCACTTGTAGTAACTCTATATGCAGGGGTACAAGAGTAGCCCGGGGCATTTTCGTGTACAGCTATAATCAGATTACCTCCGGTATAGTCGAATGTATTTGAAAAATCTATATCAAACCAGCCACCTGACGGGTCAACGGAAATTTCTCCCGAGAAAACCTGTGTAAAGTTTGAGATAGGCTCCCAGTCTGTGGTTGAAGTAAACGAAGTTTTTGTGGTGTTTGCCACATAAACTGTCCATTCGTCCCAGTTAGCATAAGTTGTTCCTGAGGAGTCATAATAAAACCGAAGTTTCATAATATCACCCCCATCAGGCATACCAATCTGAGCAGCAGTATAAATTTGCTGGCTAAAAGAATAAGCCCAACAAGAGGATGTGGGAACATTGGTATTGGTTGTTATTCCCGTACCGACTGTGACGGTCTGAGCAAAACTCATTTGCCCCATCAAAATTCCGAAACAAAACGTAAGCAATCCGAGCCATCGTTTTGTTTTACTCGTTCGTGGATCCGAACGAAAAACAGTAAAATTTCTCATAATAAATATATATTAGATAGTTAATGAAACGCTAAAGTAGAAAAAATATATATACAAACATTATTTTGTTAATAACAATATCAACTTAAAGCAATAAAGTAGTTAAAATTAAATATGTTTTTATAAACAAAAAAGCTTTAAAACAGAAAAACCCGCAAAATCAAAATTTGATTTTGCGGGTTTGATAACAAAAATTTAATGATTTACAGATTATTCAGTTTATTCACTAATTCTGTTGCTTTTTGCTCCAACTCTGTATTGATTTGTTTAAAGTGTGCTTTTTTGTTTGTTACTCCTTTGGCATTCACCTTAGTGATGAGAGAGTCAAACGTATCAATAGCTTCGTTGATTAAAGCATCTGATGCTTCTGTGGGTTTTCCGTTTTTTACCATTTCAGAGATATAGACTGCTTCAATAATATCTCCCAACACATAGTTGATGTCTTTTTTTAAATTTCTTACACTTGCCATTTTTATTTTTGTTTAAAGTTTTATTTTGTTTAAAGTTATCAGTTGTCGGTTATCAGTTGATGATTGTAGATTAACGATTTAAACTGACAACTGATAACCGATAACTATTTTAATATCTGTAATAATCTGCCTTAAAAGGTCCTTCAACAGGCACTCCTATATATGTAGCCTGATTTTCGGTTAGCGTTTCGAGTTCCACTCCAATTTTTTCTAAATGAAGCCTTGCTACTTTTTCGTCTAAATGTTTCGGAAGTGTATAAACTTCGTTTTTATAGTTTTCGGAGTTTGTCCAAAGCTCAATTTGAGCCAGCGTCTGATTCGTAAAAGAGTTACTCATCACAAAACTCGGGTGCCCGGTTGCACAACCAAGGTTTACCAAACGACCTTCAGCCAGAATGATAATGTCTTTTCCATTTACGTTATATTTATCCACCTGAGGTTTGATTTCGATTTTTGTCGAACCGAAATTTCCGTTCAGCCAAGCCATATCAATTTCGTTGTCAAAATGCCCGATGTTACAAACAATGGTTTTGTCTTTCATCTTCTCGAAATGACGACCAACAACAATATCTTTATTCCCTGTGGTAGTAATCACAATATCTGCATTGCCTACGACCGTATCTAATTTTTTAACTTCAAAACCGTCCATGGCTGCCTGCAAAGCACAAATCGGGTCGATTTCTGTTACCGTAACAATACTTCCTGCTCCTCTGAACGAAGCTGCCGTACCTTTACCTACGTCTCCATAACCGCAAACCACTACCCGTTTTCCTGCCAACATTACATCGGTTGCTCTGCGAACGGCATCTACGGCTGATTCTTTACAGCCATATTTGTTATCGAATTTCGATTTGGTAACACTGTCGTTTACGTTTATAGCAGGCATCGGAAGTGTTCCGTTTGCCATTCTTTCATACAGACGGTGAACACCGGTCGTGGTTTCCTCAGAAAGTCCTTTGATTTCTGAAACCAATTCCGGAAATCTGTCCAACACCATATTGGTAAGGTCGCCTCCGTCATCCAAAATCATATTCAGAGGTTTTCGGTCTTCGCCAAAGAAAAGCGTTTGCTCAATACACCAGTCGAATTCTTCTTCATTCATTCCTTTCCAGGCATACACCGGAATTCCGGCTTTGGCAATAGCAGCAGCAGCATGGTCTTGTGTAGAGAAAATATTACAAGAACTCCACGTAACTTCTGCACCAAGCTCTACCAGAGTTTCGATAAGCACAGCCGTTTGAATGGTCATGTGCAGACAACCTGCTATTCGGGCTCCTTTAAGCGGTTTCTGACTTCCGTATTCTTTGCGAAGAGCCATAAGTCCGGGCATTTCGGCTTCAGCCAATTCAATTTCTTTTCTACCCCAATCTGCCAGGGAAATGTCTTTTACTTTATAAGCCACATAAGGCAAAGTTTTTACACTCATTTTTGAAAATTTTTTGCAAAGGTAAGGCTTTTTAGTTGAAAGTTGAAAATCGAAAGTGGAGAGTTCAACTTTTGATTGATGATTGCAGATTAACGATTTAAGATTGCAGATTTAAACCAACAACCGACAACTAAAAAAACTTTCAATTTTCCATTTTCAACTCTCCACTTTCAGAAGCACATCTCTGAGTTCGCTTAAAATCATTGCAGTAGCTCCCCAAACAATGTTGTCGTTAATAATATAGGAGGGAACTCCCGGAAATTCCGAATAGCTTGCCTTTATATTATGAGTGTGCACTTTTAGATTCAGGAAATCGTTTAAGGGAATTTCGATAATTTCTGCTACTTCGTCTTCCTGACGAATGAAAATCGGTTCGAAATCCAGATGTCCGATAAAGGGATAAACCAGAAAATTACTCGGAGGGACATAGATTTCAGACAGTTCTCTCACCAGTTGAATTTTGTTTTGCTCAACGCCAATTTCTTCAAAGGTCTCCCGAACGGCTGTGTTTTGAAGCTCTAAATCCGTTTTTTCAAATTGACCTCCGGGCAGGGCAATCTGGGAAGAGTGAATGCCTCTGGGAGTACGTTTTATCAGAATCAGATAGGTTTGATTTCCTTTTGGGTAAAACAAAGCCATCACACCTGCTTTTTTCGGATTCAAATCAGCATAGTTCCAGAGTTTGAGCATTCTTGCCCTTTCCATCGGAGCCATTTTCAGATGCGATTGCTGTGCCGGTAAGCGGATGTTTTGTATTTTTGGAACGTTTTTTAAAAATAGGTCGAAATCCATAAAGTAAGTTTGCCAACTCGTAAAAGTAGAAAAAAAATGTATAGCAAAGAAGAAGTACAAGCGTTAAAAAAAGAATTCTGGACAACATTTGCGGAAACCTATCCCAGAAAATGGCTTTTGTATGACACCAAAATCAAAGATTTTTCTTTTAAGTTTTATATTGATAACAAAAAGGCGGAGGTGCTTTTGGCTGTCGAACACAAAGACCCGGAACTCCAAAAAAAATATGTCGAAAAATTGGAATCTCTTCAAACCCTGCTTCTGGAAGACTACCTGCCCGAAGCTGTTTTTGATAAAAATCACCGTCTCGAAAACGGAAAAGTAATTGCTAAAATCTGGGTCGAAAAACCGCTTGGTTTCCACAACAAAAATAATTGGCAGGATATTTTTGATTTTTTCAACGAAAAAATGGATGCTTTTGAAAGGTTCTTTTATGAGTTTGAGGACTTTATCAGATAGTGTTCAGTTTTTATTTTTTAGTGTTCAGTCAGTAGTACTTACCCGTTACCCTGAACCTGTCGAAAGGCTTACATTATACGATATACAACCCTACAATATACAACCAAAAAAGCACCAACTTTCGTTGATGCTTTTTTAAAATTATCTTTGAAGTAAATTATCTTACTACCAATTTTCTTGTAGCTGTTTTTCCTTCTTCGGTGATTTTTACGATATAAACACCTGCATTAAGGTTTAGGTTTACAGCACCGTTTAAAGTTGTAGTGTTTGCAACTTGTTTTCCAAGTACGTCAAAAATAGCTACTGATTTTTCAATGCTGTTGTTTGAAGTTACATAAAGTGTATTCCCGGAAAGTGGATTCGGATATACAGAAAGACCAGCGATGCTGTTATCTTTTACTGAAACAAATGATCCTTCTACAAGGGTTACATTATCTATAAACAAATCACTTCCTCCGTTGTAGTTTCTGAAACTTGGTCTTAGGATTGTTGCACCTGTCGGAGCTGTTGAAGTTATCTCCATATATGTCCATTCTGATGTAGCATTTTCAACATAAGTATTATTGGGCAAGAAATTTTCGTCAGTTATATTCTGTAAAGCAGCATTATCATCTCTCCATTGTCCCCAGAATCTGAATTTTGCCGTATCACCTGTTTTGTACCAGAAAGATACACTATATGTTTCTCCTGCTGTTACAGGTATATCAGCTACACCTGCTGAGTTGTTGCTTGATGTAGGAGCTGTTATTTTTACAGAAATATCTCCGTCCTGAGCATCTCCTGTAACCTTTGAAATGGTTCCGTTATCCAATAAACTTTGGGTCATAAACCAACCTTCTGGAGCAACCATTGCATCTGGCCAGTCTTCTAAACTACCGTTTGTGTTTAGTGGAGTTTGTGCCAAAGCAACGCTTCCGATTAAAGCTAAAGCTAAAGTGTAAAATTTTTTCATAGTATTTCTTTTTTTAAATTTAGGTACTGCAAAGGTAGTAAAAACTTTTTTATATATGAGGTTATGAGTTGGAAATAACATTAATTTAATACTAAGAGCCTGTTTAAAATTCTTTGCTTTGCAATGCTTTTATCTCATCTCTAAGCTTGGCTGCCTGAATAAAATCGAGTTCCTTAGCAGCTTTTTCCATAGCTTTTCGTTTTTCTCTGATACGTTTATCAATTTCCGTTTTAGAAAGCAATGATATATCTTCTTTCTTGTTTATAACCGATAAATCGTAGTGGAACGAAGTAATCGGGCTTTTGGCAAGCGGGTTTTCAATACGCTTATTCAAAGGCTTCGGAATCAAATTATTAGCTTTGTTATATGCCATTTGTTTGCTTCGTCTGTAATTGGTTTCATCAATGGTTTTCTGCATACTGTTGGTGATTTTGTCAGCATACATAATGGCTTTTCCGTTTACATTACGGGCAGCACGACCAACGGTTTGTGTAAGCGAACGATGACTTCTCAAAAATCCTTCTTTGTCTGCATCGAGTATGGCTACCAATGACACTTCGGGTAAATCCAAACCTTCTCTAAGGAGGTTGACTCCTATAAGTACGTCAAAAAGTCCTTTTCTGAGGTCTTGCATAATCTCGACCCGTTCCAGCGTATCAACATCAGAATGAATATAACGACATCTGATACTCACTTTGGTCAAGTATTTCGTAAGTTCTTCAGCCATACGCTTAGTAAGTGTCGTAACCAGAACTCTTTCGTCTGCTTCGGCTCTGAGCTGAATTTCTTCAATTAAATCATCAATTTGATTTTCGCTGGGGCGAATTTCAATAACAGGGTCTAAAAGTCCTGTCGGGCGAATGATTTGCTCTACATAAACCCCTTCTGATTTTTGCAATTCATAATCAGCCGGAGTAGCACTCACATACAAAACCTGATTTTGCATCGCCTCAAATTCCTCAAACTTGAGCGGACGGTTATCCATAGCAGCAGGAAGCCTAAAACCATATTCCACCAGATTTTCTTTTCGGGAACGGTCGCCACCATACATAGCATGCACCTGCGAAATCGTTACGTGTGATTCGTCAACCACCATCAGAAAATCTTTCGGAAAATAATCGAGCAGACAGAAAGGTCGTGTTCCCGGAGCTCTTCGGTCTAAATATCTCGAATAGTTTTCAATACCGGAGCAATAACCCAATTCCCGAATCATCTCTAAATCGAAATTCGTTCGTTCTTCCAAACGCTTGGCTTCGAGATGCTTCCCGATTTCTTTAAAATATTCTACCTGCTTTACCAAATCCTGCTGAATATCCCAAATCGCTTCTTTCAGCACATCGGGTGAAGTAACGAACATATTGGCAGGATAAATCGTGATTCGGTTGCGGCTGTCGATTCTCAGGGCTGTTTTCGGGTCAAACGTTTCGATTTCGTCAATTTCGTCTCCGAAAAATAGAATCCGAAAAGCCTCATCAGAATAAGCCGGAAAAACCTCGACCGTATCGCCTTTGATTCTAAAGTTTCCGGGAGCGAAATCGGCTTCGGTTCTCGAATACAAGCTCTGCACCAACCGATGAAGCAGTTTTGTTCTGGAAATCGTCTGACCTTGTTCGAGTTCGATAACGTTTTTCTGAAATTCAATCGGGTTTCCGATACCATACAAACAGGAAACTGAAGCTACAACCAGCACATCCCTACGACCTGAGAGTAGGGAAGAGGTGGTGCTGAGCCTCATTTTTTCGAGTTCATCGTTAATCGACAAATCTTTTTCGATATAGGTTCCCGTAACCGGAAGATAGGCTTCAGGTTGATAATAGTCGTAATAGGAAACGAAATATTCTACCGCATTATTCGGGAAGAAATTCTTGAATTCGGCATAGAGCTGAGCAGCCAAAGTCTTGTTGTGAGCCAAAACCAAAGTCGGTCGCTGCACCTGCTCAATGACATTGGCAACGGTAAAGGTCTTTCCCGAGCCCGTAACTCCCAGCAACGTCTGGTATTTTTCATCATTTAGAATGCCTTTGCTCAGTTTTTCAATTGCCTGAGGCTGATCGCCTGTGGGTTTATAATCGGATACGACTTGGAAGTTCATTTGGGATTTGGGAATTAGGATTTAGAGTGACTAACTTCTATCGCCTTTTACGATTTTCAACACAAAAACATAGAGACTATCATCAAAAAATACATCTTTGATTTTGGAATTCAAAAAAGGCATTACTTGGTCGTAATCACCAAAAATTTGAGTACTCAAACTGTTTTCGATTATGGTGAATTCGGAGTTTTTCAATTCTTGGATAAAATCTAAAATAGGCTCACGATATTCGTTTTTTATAGGGTAAAGACTGATGTCAACAGATACTTTCATAAACAAAAAATTTATCCAAAAGTACGGATAAATTTTTTAATCTGTTCGCCTGAAAAACTAAACATTCCCGATAGCGATCGGAACTGAGCACTAAATACTAAATACTGAACACTAAAAACTACACTTCCACCTTATATCCCACTCCTTTGATGGTTTTAAAAAGGTCTTCGCTTATTTTTTCACGTAGCTTTCTGATGTGTACATCAATGGTTCTTCCACCTACCACCACATCGTCACCCCATACTTTGCTGAGAATTTCGTCTCTTTTAAATACTTTTCCGGGTTTTGAAGCCAGCAGATAAAACAACTCAAATTCTTTTTTAGGGAGTATGATTTCTTCTCCGTCTCTGATGATTTTATATTCTTCCCGGTTGATTTCCATGCCTGCAATGTGGAGGGTATCTGCATGTTTGTCATCTTTTAAACGCCTTAACAATGCTTTTACTTTGCTCACCAAAACCTTGGGTTTAATAGGTTTGGTGATGTAATCATCTGCTCCGACATCAAAACCTGCCACTTGTGAATAATCTTCTGCCCGGGCGGTGAGAAAGGTGATGATAACTTCGCTTAGTTCGGGAATTTTCCTGATGTTTTCCACGGCTTCAATGCCGTCCATCTCGGGCATCATCACATCCATAATAATCAGGTGTGGCAGCTCTTTTTTGGCTTTGGCAATAGCTTCTTTACCGTTGCTTGCCGTTATGATTTTATACCCTTCCTGAGAGAGATTATACCCGACAATTTCCAGTATATCCTGCTCATCATCAACCAGAAGTATTTTAATGTGTTTCTTTTTCATTTACGCCATTTTGTTGTTTTCGAGTGTAAAATTAAGCATATATTAATTCTTTTCGGGCTTGTTTACAATAATTTAATGCAAAGTAAACTTTGTGCTAACTTTAAGAAAACCAAAGATAAAAAATAACTCAAAATTAAATTTTAATCGGCTTAATTTTTGTAACTATGCAATATAATTTACAAAAATCGCCAGTAAGCGAATACAATTTATGAAGAACAAAAAAAAACATTTTGGTAAAAAAAACAAAGATTTTACCTCAAAAATACTGAAAATTCTTTCTAAAGAACCCAATAAATCCTTCAATTACAAACAAGTAGCATCAAAGTTGGAACTCGATGACACCCAAAGCAGAAATCAGATTATCAAAGATTTGAAACTGTTGAAAGCCAAAGGAAATCTCGAAGAACCCGAGGTGGGGAAATACAAAATCATCACCGGTTATGACTATCTGGAAGGTGTTGTGGATATGACTTCCAGAAAAACCGGCTATTTTGTTTGTGAAGAATTGGAAGACGATGTTTTTATTCCGTTTAATAACCTTAATCATGCTCTTGACGGGGACAAAGTCAAGGTTTATATTTATAACCGAAGAAAAGGCAGAAGACCCGAAGCCGAAGTTGTCGAAATCCTCGAAAGACACAAAACGGAGTTTGTTGGGGTGATTAACCTTCAAAAGAATTTCGGTTTTGTTCAGACAGCCAACCCCAAAATGTACACCGATATTTTTATTCCGAAAGATCAATTGGGTGAGGCAGAAGACGGAGATGTGGTGCTGATAAAAATGACAGACTGGGCTGCCAAAGCTGATTCTCCTTTTGGAAAAGTACTGAAAGTATTAGGAAAACCGGGCGAACACAACACAGAAATTCACGCTATTTTGGCAGAATATGGTCTTCCGGCTGATTTTCCGGTTGAAGTTGAGGCCTTTGCCAACAAATTAGATACTTCGATTACTCCAGAAGAAATTGCCAAACGAAGAGATATGCGAAAGGTGTTGACTTTCACAATCGACCCCAAAGATGCAAAAGATTTTGATGATGCTCTTTCGTTTGAAAAACTAGAAAACGGAAATTACGAAATCGGGATTCATATTGCAGATGTTTCTCATTACGTTCAGGAAGGAACTATTTTGGATGATGAGGCTTACAACAGAGCTACTTCGGTTTATTTGGTGGACAGAGTGGTTCCGATGCTTCCCGAAGTGTTGTCGAATTTTGCCTGTTCCCTCAGACCCGAAGAAGAAAAATATACGTTTTCGGCTGTGTTTGAATTGAATGAAAAAGCGGAAATCGTTAACCAATGGTTCGGTAGAACAGTGACTTATTCAGATAAACGTTTTTCGTATGAAGAAGCACAACACATTATCGAAACTCAAAAAGGCTTGATTCCGGCTGAAGTTTCCCTTACCGGAAAGGAATACGAAACCAATCAAAATATCGTTGAAGCTACTTTGACGTTAGATAAATTGGCAAAAACCTTACGTAAAAAACGAATGCAACAAGGAGCAATTTCGTTTGATAAAGTAGAAGTGAAATTTCATCTGAACGAAAAAGCAGAGCCTACAGGAGTTTACTTCAAAGAAGCCAAAGACTCCAATCATTTGATTGAAGAATTTATGCTTTTGGCTAATAGAAAAGTAGCAGAATTCATCGGTAAACAGAAAAAAACATTTGTGTATCGTATTCACGATGAGCCGGATGAAGAAAAACTCTTTAACCTGCAAGGTGTTATTTCCCGCTTCGGATATTCGATTAATTTGAAATCAAAGAAAGATATCACTCGTTCGCTCAATAATCTTTTAACCGAAGTTCAAGGTAAAAAAGAACAGAATTTGGTCGATACGTTAGCGATTCGAAGTATGAGTAAAGCGATGTATTCGACAGATAATATTGGTCACTACGGTTTGGCTTTTGACTATTATTCGCATTTCACTTCGCCTATCAGACGTTATCCGGATGTGATGGTTCACAGACTGTTACAACATTATTTAGATAACGGAGCTTCTGTTAGTGAAGAATTGTATGAGAACAAATGTAGCCATTGTTCTTCGATGGAAATTTTAGCATCAAATGCAGAAAGAGATAGCATCAAATATATGCAAGTGAAATATATGCAAGACCATCAAGATGAAGAGTTTTTGGGAGTAATTTCGGGAGTAACCGAATGGGGAATTTATGTGGAAATTATCTCCAACAAATGTGAAGGAATGGTCAGAATTCGGGAAATTAAAGATGACTATTACACTTTTGACGATAAACAGTATGCATTGGTAGGAGAAATCAGTAAAAATGTGATTCAACTTGGTGATGAAGTATGGGTTAAAGTCAAAAATGCCGATTTGGTGAAAAAACAACTCGACTTTGAGTTTTTAAGGAAAAATGAGTAATTAAATTAAAAATTTATTTTATGGAAGTAGTTGGTATAATTTTAGATTTATTACTGATAGTTTTGTTATGTTATGGGATTTTTTTTAAAAGTTATTTTACAGAAAAAGGGAAAAATCTAGCAACAAAAGAAGATATTAGTGATATTACTACTAAAATAGAAAATATTAAACTTCTTAATTCTAAAGAATTAGAAGAATTTAAGGTAACAATAATTAATAAAATAGAGCTAAGTAAGGCAATTATAGAATCTAAAACTTCCGTTTATAAGGAACTAGTTCAATTAAAATCTCTTTTGTTAATGCGTAGTAATAATCTTGGAGATGAAAAAGAACAGATACCAGCCATTTTTGAATTAATTGATAGGGTTTTATTAAAAATAAATTCTGATGCATCTTTTTCAGAAGAGATTAAAAATAAATCTATTGCTTTGCAAATTGAACGTAATTCATTTATGGGACAAATTGAGATTTTGAGAAATAGAGGAGCTACCCGTTATTCTATTTCTTTAGATAGTCTACTATCAATAATAGATAGTTTGCAAGTTGAAGTATTGAAATAAAATTAAAATTAATGTCATGAAAAAAGTATTTATATTATTATCACTAAGTGTTACTTCTGTATTTTTTGCACAAGAAATAACCAAAGATTTAGGTCGTTTTAACGAAGTAAAAATCTATGACAGAATCTCAGCAGAACTTATTCCGGCTGAGAGAAATTACATCGAAATTTCAGGAAAACGAAGCTCCGAAGTTGAAGTTATTCAAAAAAATGAAGAACTCAAAGTGCGGATGCCTATCACAAAACTCCTGAAAGGGGAAGATATTTCGGTAAAGATTTATTTTACTCAAGTCTTGGAGGAAATCGAGGCTTTTGAAGGCAGTTTAGTAACGTCTGACCATGTTATAAAAGCTAACGATTTAGAAATTACAGCCAAAGAAGGTTCGCAAATCAATCTGGAAATCCAGGCAGAAGAACTGGATGTAAAAGTGGTAACCGGAGCTGAAATTATGCTTAGAGGTTCGGTAGCAGGCGAAATGGAAGCCGAAATTGCCACAGGCGGAGTGCTCGATGCCAAAAAACTGAAAACCAGGCGTACGGAAGTATCCGTTAGTGCAGGTGGTGAAGCAGAGGTTTTTGCGACAGATTTCGTAAAAGCCAGAACCAAAGCAGGAGGAACCATTCATATCTACGGAAAACCCGCTAAAATCGACCAACAAACTTTTGCAGGAGGAACTATTACGGAGAAATAAAAAGTGAAATGACCCGACAAAGCCGACTTATAATTTTATTTTTCATTTTTTCGTATTCGATTTTTTCGCAGGAATTATTCAGGGGAGGAGAAATTAAAGAAAAGAACTATTTAGAAATAATTGATTTCGAATTAGTAAATAATAAAATAATAGTTCCTGCTCAGATAAACGGGAAAACCTATAATTTTTTGCTTGATACCGGAGCACCTAATGCTATTTCAGAAAGATTGTTTGAAGAATTAAAAACGGAAATTATTACGAAAATCCCGATTAAAGATGCTAATGAACGGATTGATACGATGAGAGTTACGAGTTTGCCAAACTTAGGATTAGGTAATTTTACTTTTGAAAACTCAGTTGCTTTAGTAACCGATATGCATAATCATGAATTTTTGCAGTGTTTTGATATAGATGGTTTTATAGGAAGTAATCTCTTTGTAAATACAGTAGTGAAAATAAGTCTTACAGAGAAGAAATTATACATTACTGATGCAGTAAAAAAATTAAAACCATCAAGCAAAGGAATAAAACTTCAATTGATTGGGCATCAGTTTTCTCCTTATGTAAAAGTAAATATCAAAGGGAAAAATAATCAAAAAGGAACAGAAGCTGTCCTTATCGATACGGGAATGGATGGTTTATATGATATTTCCAACAGAGCATTTAATATATTTAAGGAAGGAAATTTTTTCAGCAAAATTCTGCCAAGTGAAGGTACGGGAGGCATCGGAATGTTTGGCAGTGCAGAAAAAGGAGTCCAATATCAAATAACAATACCGGAATTTAGTATCGGAAAAGCGGTTTTTATTGAAATCTCAAGTTATACGATGAATGACAGGAATTCCAGAATAGGACTCGATTTGCTCCAATACGGAGATATTATTCTTGATTTCAAAAAGGAAAAATTTTATTTTGAAAACACTTCCGAAATACAACTTAAACAACCTTCAAAAGTAGATTATACTTTGAAAGACGGAAGTTTAGTAATTGATTTCGTATGGGACGAACAGCTTAAAAACCAAATTCAACACGGAGATAAAGTGCTTCGTATCGACAACCTGAATGTCAAGGATATGGAACTGTGTGAGCTTCTTGGTTTAAAGCAGTATATAAAGAGTAAAAATACTTACGAAATAGAGGTTTTGAATAATGATAACCAATTGGTAACTATACAGTTTTAGTTTTCAATAACTCCAACAGAATTTTAAACTCTGTTGGAGTTAAATAAGATTAAGATTCCATTTTTGCAGAAAGCTCAAACCAACGTTCTTCTTTTTCTTCCAACGATTTGATAATTTTTTGGAGTTCGTTGGCTTTGGTTTCGATTTTATCGTCTGTTACTTTTCCGTCAGAGAATTCGGTTTCAATTTGCTTTTTTTGGTATTCCAAATCTTTGATTTCACGTTCTATTTTCTGAAATTCTTTCTGTTCGTTAAAAGACAAACCTTGTTTTACTTGTTGCTCTTTCCAGTTTGATTTTTGAACTTCATCAACTCCCCCTTTGGGGGCTGGGGGGCTGTCTTCATAAATCCTAAAATCAGAGTAATTTCCCGGGAAATCTTCAATTTCTCCTTCTCCTCTAAAAACAAACAAATGATCCACGATTTTATCCATAAAATAACGGTCGTGCGAAACTACCAAAAGACAACCCGGATAATCCAAAAGGAAGTTTTCCAAAACATTTAGCGTAACAATATCCAAATCATTGGTCGGCTCATCGAGAATCAAAAAGTTCGGGTTTTGAATCAAAACCGTACATAAATACAATCGTTTTAATTCTCCTCCACTTAATTTTTCAACATAATCGTGTTGTTTTTTTCTGTCGAATAAAAAGCGTTCTAAAAGTTGTCCTGCCGAAATGGTTCGACCTTTGGTAAGCGGAATGTATTCACCAAATTCTTTGATGATGTCAATTACTTTTTGTTCCGGTTTCGGGTTGATGCCACTTTGGGTGTAATAACCAACTTTGATGGTTTCTCCGATAACTACTTTTCCCGAATCAGGCGGAATAGTTTGCGTCAAAATATTCAAAAAGGTCGATTTTCCGGTTCCGTTTTTACCGATAATTCCGATGCGTTCGCCTTTGTTGAATGTATAATCAAATCCGTTGAGAATTACTTTGTCCTCATATTTTTTAGAAACCTTGTGAAGCTCGATAATCTTGCTTCCCATTCGTTCCATATTAATCTCAAGTTCTACCTGATGTTCTTTTCGTCTGGAATGTGCTTTTTCTTTGATTACATAAAAATCGTCCTGACGGGATTTTGACTTGGTCGTTCTTGCTTTGGGCTGTCTTCGCATCCAATCCAATTCCTTTACGAAAAGGTTTTTGGCTTTGTCAATCGAAGCGTTTTCAGCTGCAATTCGTTCTTCTTTTTTGGTTAGGTAATATGAATAATTTCCTTTGTATTGATACAGTTTTCCGTTGTCAAGCTCGATAATTTCGTTACAAACTCGCTCCAAAAAATAACGGTCGTGAGTAACCATAAAAAGCGTAATCGGCTCTTTGGCAAAATAATTCTCCAGCCATTCAATCATTTCTAAATCCAAATGGTTGGTAGGTTCATCCAAAATCAACAAATCAGGTTTGTTCAGAAGAATAGTAGCTAATGCCAAACGTTTTTTTTGTCCTCCCGAAAGACTTTTTACTTTGAGTTTTAGGTCTTCTAATTTAAGTTTGAAAAGGATTTGCTTGTATTGTGTTTCAAAATCCCAAGCGTTGTGCAAATCCATTTTATCGAAGGCCTTTTGGTAGGCTTCTTCGTCTTCAGGGTTTTCGAGTGCTTTTTCGTATTGTTCGATAACTTTCAGCACCACATTATCTGAAGCAAAAATGCTTTCTTCAATGGTGAGTTCGGGGTTTAGTTTTGGTTCTTGCGAAAGGAAAGCCATTTTGATTTCTTTCCGCATAATCACCTGACCCGAATCAGGCGTGTCTTCGCCTGTAATAATTTTGAGAATAGACGTTTTCCCGGTTCCGTTTTTGGCTACGAAAGCGATTTTTTGGTCTTTGTTGATTCCGAACGAAAGGTCTTCAAACAAGACTCTTTCACCATAGGATTTTGATATATTTTCTACTGAAAGGTAATTCATATTTTAGTTGAAAATTAAAAGTTACAAAGATAGGCTTTTAGTTGGAAGTCGTTAAGCCAAAATTTGAACGTAAAATTCTAAAAATTATATTTTACTTTTGTAACAAAAATCTTTATGGAGCTAACTAATAACATTATTATAATCATAACCTTGTTGGTTTTTGTTTTTAGCTTGCTTCTGTTACAAAAACTAACCAAGTTCGATTTTCATCTTAAAGCAATAATTATTGTTTTTATTTCTTTATTTTCTGCAATGATTTTACTTTCAATAAAAGGTAATACAGAGTTTGAAAAACTGAAAAATGATTATGCCTTTTCTGAGGGGACTATATTAGAGTATATAAATAACGAAGGTAAAAAACCAACAAAAAGATTGATTCAAAAAGTAAAATATAAGTATTTGGTTGATAACTACATTTATACCAATCAAATTAATGAATATTCAGAAATAGTTTTTCCTTATTTCAAACCAAATTTAGAAATGAAATATTTGGTTATCTATGAAAAAAATAATCCTCAAAATAGTTATATATTGTTTAACTACCCACTAAATAATACAATCCAAAAAGACGAATATATAAAGCTTTTTGAAAAAGGAATCCCTGAAAATGTATTTGAAAAATAAAAGAAACTATATCAAAATCGATATAGTTTCTTTTAAGATGTTTTATTTAAAAAGCAAGTGTAACTCCTACTAAAAAATTCCTTGTAGCTTGCGGATAATATCCTGCCACATCAAATGTTGTTTGATCTACATCATACGAATAGAAATATCCGTTAGAGATATATTTTTCGTCCAGAATATTGTTTACTAATGCTAAAATAGTGATG
>Ga0172382_10004146_pt1 | contig 22344 bp, 13 predicted proteins | sample Leawel138RmetaG_FD_122245 | JGI IMG/M metagenome (GOLD analysis project Ga0172382, IMG submission 122245) | Leachate microbial communities from a municipal landfill in Southern Ontario, Canada - Leachate well 138R metaG | ecosystem: Engineered > Solid waste > Landfill > Unclassified | place... | reverse complement strand
CTCGGCATACCTTAAAGGTCGCTCCCCCCGCGGGAGCGTGGATTGAAACCAGAATAGTACGGCGTATCGCAGAGTAATTTGCGTCGCTCCCCCCGCGGGAGCGTGGATTGAAACCGACCGGGTACAGCAACGAACCGAGGAATTTCAGTCGCTCCCCCCGCGGGAGCGTGGATTGAAACGGATAAATGTTGTCACCAAATTGCACTCACGTAGGTCGCTCCCCCCGCGGGAGCGTGGATTGAAACAATTATCCAAAGGTATTACACACCACATCCAAAAGGTCGCTCCCCCCGCGGGAGCGTGGATTGAAACATCGGACGAAAGGGCGCGGTTGAAGGTGGCTGAGGTCGCTCCCCCCGCGGGAGCGTGGATTGAAACTCAGACATGATTGATTCCATGATTTCCGATCTTTGTCGCTCCCCCCGCGGGAGCGTGGATTGAAACTTGAAACTGTGGCCGGGAACGGCGCACAGGTCAGTCGCTCCCCCCGCGGGAGCGTGGATTGAAACTCGAGAGGGACCTCCCGCTGTGAATTCATTACCGGTCGCTCCCCCCGCGGGAGCGTGGATTGAAACTGCTAAACGGTTAAGCTCTTCACACTCCTGCTCAGTCGCTCCCCCCGCGGGAGCGTGGATTGAAACTCCGTAAGCAACATAACGCTGCCGCACATCGGCGTCGCTCCCCCCGCGGGAGCGTGGATTGAAACATCTATAATGGCATTCCCTACCGCACGCTGATCGTCGCTCCCCCCGCGGGAGCGTGGATTGAAACCTCAACCGATCCGGCGTCATCGGCGTCCGTCTCGCGTCGCTCCCCCCGCGGGAGCGTGGATTGAAACTCGAAACGATTGATCCAACTCTTCAATGGCAGCTGTCGCTCCCCCCGCGGGAGCGTGGATTGAAACTCGAAAACCGATCCGTAGGCGAGCCCGTTAGCCGTCGCTCCCCCCGCGGGAGCGTGGATTGAAACACGGTTGCCCGATGAGGTTGAGGCAATGCGCCCTGTCGCTCCCCCCGCGGGAGCGTGGATTGAAACAAAGGTGGTCCCCTGCCTGTCAAGGATGATGCCGTCGCTCCCCCCGCGGGAGCGTGGATTGAAACCCAGCATACCCGTACGGTCCGTCGGTGATCATCCGTCGCTCCCCCCGCGGGAGCGTGGATTGAAACTCAAAGATCCCCGATGACCCGCTGGCCAGATATAGGTCGCTCCCCCCGCGGGAGCGTGGATTGAAACTGCTCATACGATTTGTGCCACGCCTTCCCCTCGGTCGCTCCCCCCGCGGGAGCGTGGATTGAAACACGATCGACTAACCTTTAACCCTTAACCCGCTCTGTCGCTCCCCCCGCGGGAGCGTGGATTGAAACTTGCCAGCCTCAAGGGTGCCTGAAGATAGGACCGCGTCGCTCCCCCCGCGGGAGCGTGGATTGAAACCCAAAGACGAAGGGTGGTTATGTCGGTGGTGCCAGTCGCTCCCCCCGCGGGAGCGTGGATTGAAACAGGATGGTGCTACTGGCTGGGAGCTGAACACTGGGTCGCTCCCCCCGCGGGAGCGTGGATTGAAACGGTTTAACCCCTGCCGCGGCTCAAAAGGTCGGAGGTCGCTCCCCCCGCGGGAGCGTGGATTGAAACTTTTAGAGGCAATGGCTCAACTTGAGAAGGCAAGGTCGCTCCCCCCGCGGGAGCGTGGATTGAAACTTAATTGATCAATAATTACAAGATGATGAATATCGTCGCTCCCCCCGCGGGAGCGTGGATTGAAACGATAATAGCGCGGGACAGGAACACGCCGGATCCCGTCGCTCCCCCCGCGGGAGCGTGGATTGAAACGTGCTCGTTGCCGCGCCTATGCTCAGCGCCGGATGTCGCTCCCCCCGCGGGAGCGTGGATTGAAACGACTACTCCCTATATGATCACATTCAAGGTGAACCTGCTATGAAAAAGTGGACACTCAGTTAAGCCATTGATAAAAAGGATGGCAGGAGGAATATTATGAGTGTTCAGGAACGAAGAAAATATGACGCTGATTTTAAACGTAATGCTGTTCAGCTCGCTGAAGAGCCAGGGCGTACAGTGGTTGATGTGGCGGAGAATCTCGGAATAGCGGCGGATCTCCTCTATCGCACTGATAATTTTCATTAACTTTGATTCCACTTTTTTGTTGCAGGATCAAATACATGCTTTTACCGATTTTTTAATAAAAATAAACGTAAAGCATTGGATTGGTGCTGCTCGATTTTCCTCGAAAACGGATTCTGTCCGTCCGCATCCTCAGCATAGGCGAATTATGACGGGAATCGAAGCGGGCGGTCGAGGCCGACTGTCCAACTATATTCCACGGCAGATCCTATGCAGCAATTCTCGTTGAATGCACAGGCGTGTGAACTGAATCGCATTCAGCTAGAATTGCTGGAGATTTGCAGGAAAGGCCATGCCGATCTTCATCCCACGATGAGAATTTTCTTTATCGTTCTCTCTGGTTGGTCTTGAATACCCGAGATTTGTGATTTATTCATATTCCGAGGTTTCTACGCGCAGGGGGTGGTGAAGCTAAATGCGGTTTGGAATTAAAGGGGGATTGAGGATTTACGGTTTGCGGATATTGAGTTTGCGCATTCGAGCGCGCAACGTGCTGCGCTCCAGACCCAGTATTTCAGCCGCACTGTTTTTGCCGCTGACTTTCCAGCCGGTCTGTTCAAGCACGCCCTTGATATAGTCGTATTCGACTTGTTCCAGGGTTTGATCGGGCCTGGGAGTACCTTTCCGAGGGTTTTTCAGTTCGTCCACCAACCGCAGTTTGGGGCCCGAGGAGCTGATCACCGCACGTTCGAGAACATTTCCCAGTTCGCGCACATTGCCGGGCCAATGGTAGTGTCTCAGTGCGTCCATCAGGCCGGCTGGAACCATCTTGATGTCTTTGCCCAATCTTCTTGAAATCCGGTCGATATAAAAATTGACCAACAGCGGGATGTCGTCCAAGCGATCTCGCAGGGGCGGGATGGTGATCGGAAAAATATTCAGCCGGTACCACAGGTCCTCCCGGAAAGCGCCCTTTTGGACCTCCGCCTGCAGGTCGCGATTGGTGGCCGCAATAATACGCACATCCACCTTTCTGGTTTCCGAGCTGCCCACACGTTCGAACTCTCCGTCTTCGATAACCCGCAGTAGCTTGGGCTGCAGTTCCAGCGGCAGTTCGCCGATCTCGTCCAAAAACAGGGTCGCGCCGTCGGCCACTTCAAAGCGTCCCAAACGTCTGGATTGCGCGCCAGTGAAGGCGCCTTTTTCATGGCCGAAGAGTTCGCTTTCGATCAGGTTCGAAGGCAACGCGGCGCAATTCATTTTAACCAGGGAGCGTTTCTTGCGCAGGCTTGTGCCGTGAACGGCGCGTGCCACCAATTCCTTACCGGTTCCGGTTTCTCCGAGAATCAGCACGTTTGTATCAGTGTCGGAGATTTGTTCCACTTTGAAAAATACGTAATTGATGGCATCGCTCTTACCGACGATGTCCTCATGGTTGTAGACCAGTTTGATTTCTTCCTGAAGATAGGTTCTCTCGGCTTCGAGCTGCTCTTTGAGCTTTATTATTTCGGCCGTTCGTTTCTCAACAAGCTCTTCGAGGTGCTTTTTGTAATATTCGCGCTCGGTCACATCCTCGATGGCAAATAGAATCAACTGGGCCTGGTTGCCTTGGTCGTAGATCCGCCGGGCATTCAGATGCATGATCTTGCGTCCAATGGTTTCAAAGTCATGTTCCACCTCAAAATCATGAAAACTGTTGTTTTGAGAAAGAATATCTTCCAGCAATTTCCGTAAATCGGGGATGTCCCATTGCCGGTTACCCAGATCATATATCACCACGCGCTCTGTCTCGTCGGGCTTGACATTAAATGTCCGGTAAAAAGAGGGATTGGCCGTTACAACTTTCAGACTCGAATCTAAAAGGATCAAGGGTTCGCGAATCGACCCCAGGATGTTGTTGTGAATTTCCAGAAAGCTTTTTAACATTCAACGGTTCCATGGTTATCGGCATAGATGTAAATGCAGATAAACTATCAGAAAATCCGAATCATATCAATTTATTTCACGGTCCAGTTCAGTGTTGCAACTCACGCTATTATATCAGTTCCCTTTTCCTCGTTTCCAGAAGTGTTTCGGGAGGGCTGAACAGGTGATGAAGACGCTCTTCCGGGTACCGCCGCTGCCATCATCTGTCTTAGTTCCTCGCCTTGAATGCTTTCCTTCTGCGAAAGAAGACGGGCCAAATCATCAAGGACTGTTCGTTGTTCCGAAAGGATCTTGCGCACGCGCTGATGGGCTTCATCAACAAACCGTTTGATCTCGTCATCAATTTGCGCGGCTTTGGCTTCGCTGTAATTTTTGCCCGAGGAAGAAAAGCTTTCCGGCAGAAACATCGCCTGGCGTGGACGCTCATAGCTCACCAGGCCCAGGGAATCACTCATGCCGTACTCCGTGACCATGGCCCGGGCGATGTCGGAGGCCCGCTGCAGATCGCTCTGTGCCCCAGTGGAGATTTCATTAAAAACCAGTTCCTCTGCTACCCGGCCGCCCAAAAGAACGGCCAGTCGATCGTTCAACTCCGAGCGCGTCAATAAATAACGGTCCTCCGTGGGCTGCTGTTGAGTGTATCCGAGTGCCGCAATTCCGCGGGGAATGATCGATATTTTATGAACAGGATCGGCAAGAGCCACAGATTCAGCCACAATGGCATGTCCGGATTCGTGAAAGGCGACAATTTCTTTCTCCTGCGCATTCATCACTCGGTTTTTTTTCTGCAGACCCGCCACCACCCGATCGATGGCCTCGTCTAAATCGATCGGCTCCACGGTTTCCTTATCGTTGCGGGCTGCCAGCAGCGCGGCTTCATTGATGATATTGGCCAGGTCTGCGCCCACGAAGCCAGGAATGCGGCCGGCGACCTGGCGCAGATCGACTTCGGGTCCTAGTTTCACATTCCTGGAATGGATTTTTAAGATGGCTTCCCGCCCATTGATATCCGGGCGATCCACCAGGACCTGTCGGTCTAACCGCCCCGGGCGCAGCAAGGCCGGATCCAGGATTTCCGGCCGATTGGTGGCAGCCATGATGATGACGCCTTTATTGGTATCAAAGCCGTCCATCTCCACAAGGAGCTGGTTCAGGGTTTGCTCCCGCTCGTCATGCCCGCCCATTACATTCATCCCCCGGGCTTTGCCCAGGGCGTCCAGTTCATCGATGAAGATTATACAAGGCGCTTGTGCCGCGGCCTGCGAGAACAGATCGCGAACGCGGGCCGCGCCTACGCCGACGAACATCTCCACGAATTCAGACCCGCTGATGGAAAAAAATGGCACTTTGGCCTCCCCGGCCACGGCTCGAGCCAGAAGGGTTTTGCCGGTTCCCGGCGGTCCGACCAGCAGCACGCCTTTGGGTATTCTGCCCCCCAGTTTCTGAAATTTCTCCGGAGTTTTGAGAAATTCCACCACTTCCTCAAGTTCTTCCCTGGCCTCATCGATTCCGGCTACGTCGGCAAAAGAGACCTTGGTGTCGCTTTCCGCAAAAATTTTGGCCTTGCTTTTGGAAAAAGACATGACCCCCATGCTCGATCCCATCTTTTTCATGGCAAACCGCCAGACCAGGAAAAAAATGCCAAGGGGCAGAACCCAGGATAGGAGGCTGCTCATAAATCTATTTTCATGCCGTCCCGAATAACTGATTTTGCGTTCGTCCAGTATCTTCACCAGGCCCGGATCATTCACCCGAACGGTGGCAAACGCTCGTTTGGGCGATCCTGCCAGCGTGCCTTTGATGCTTTCAGGTCCGATTACCAAATCGCCCGCGATTCCCTGCTCGACATACTCTTTAAATTGACTATAGGAAATCGTCTCTTTTTTTGAAGAAAAGAAAAGCGGTTGCAGATAAGAAAACAACAGCATGGCGAAGACAAAATACCAGATGCTGAAACGCTTCTTTGCCGGTAACGCAGACTGATTTTTCAGACGATCGCCAAAGCCTAAATAGGAACGCAGTTTGTCGATCAGATCGCCGATGGGATCTTTGTTTGTATTGGGTGCCATTTTATTTTTCCTGTTTCATTCAAAAGCGCTCGGCTGTCATCCGGAAAGTGATTTTGCGCAACCCTGCATGGCCTTCACAATATCAAGAATCGCTTCATGAACGCCTTCCGCGCTGGAGCATGCTGCCCGCTTTTTTCTTATAGCGTCCATAATGAACTTCGGATTTGATTTTTTCAAATTTTTGAGCATGAATTTCAAACTGCAACCGATGCTCTTCTTCCATTTCGTTGAGGACATCGAAGTTAATTCGTTGTATGAGTTCATCGCCCCCGTCTATCAATCGTTCGATATCGAATCTTTTTGCGACAACGGAGCCGATGGAACCTGAGCTTGGACTGGATTCGCGTTTTTGATATATTGATAGAAGTCGCTGTCCGTGGTCAAAATCAACACAGAGTTCATATTGGTCTTTTCTTTGTAGCTTTCAAGGGTGCGCAAAAAGGAATAGAATTCCGGATTTTTATTGTAAGCTCGACCGTAGATGCGCGTAGCCTCGGCATCGGCTTTACCTTGGACCTCCTGCACCAGGCGGTAAGCGGTTGAGCGGATCTGGCGCAGTTCTTTTTCCATTGTCCCTAAAATCTCGGCACTGCGTCCCTCGCCTTCGGAGCGGAACTGCGCGGCGATGCGTTTGCGCTCGGAAATCATGCGTTCGTAGACCTTTTCGCGAACGCTTTCCACGTAATCGAGGCGCTTGATGCGCACGTCCACGAGCTCGATGCCGTATTGAGGGATGATCTTTTGTGCTTCAGTCAGTATGGTGCGGGTAATCTCCTCTCTACCTCGCGCAATCTCCCTTTTAAGCTCTTCTTCGCGCTCCTTTGGGACCTCCTTCAAGGCTTGGTCCTCGGGCACTTCCCACGAGGCGCTGCGCACGAGTTCCACAAGCTCGCTGCTCGACACCTGATCGCGCACTACCGAATCGAGGATATCGTTCAAGCGCGACTGAGCGCCTTCTTCGCTGGCCACGTTCTCCAGGAATTTTTTCGCGTCGGCAATCCGCCATCTGGCGGTGGTATCCACCCATATGAACTCGCGTCCCTTTGTGGGCACCTGGTTCGGATCACCGTCCCAGACCAGCAGACGCTTTTCAAATCGGCGGACCTCCTGTACAACGGGCAGTTTCATGTGCAACCCCGCATCGGTCACCGGTTCCCCAACTGGCCGGCCGAACTGCACGACAATCGCCTGGAGGCCCTCCTCCAATGTGTAAAGGCTGTTATAGAGCATGATAACGATCAACACCGCGATCGCGATAGATATTGCTTTGACGGTAAACTTCATGGCTGCCTCCCTTGTGCCGATGGTTGAGTGCCGGACTCAATTGGAAGCCACGGCACCATGGCCTTCTGGTCCTGATCTACGATATAGAGCCCTTTCATGTCCGACAGGAAACCGGTCATCGCCTCGAGGTACAGCCGCCGGCGTGTGACCTGAGGCGCTTGTTGGTACTGCCCCAGAATGGCTTCGAAGCGTGTGGCCTCGCCTTCGGCCCGGTTGATACGTTCTAATGCGTAGCCTTCGGCCTCACTGATGCGTTGCGCGGCCACGCCTCGGGCTTTGGGGATTTCCTTGTTGGCCTGCTCCTGGGCTTTATTGATCGTTTGCTCTTTGTCCTGACGTGACTCGTTGACTTCATTGAAAGCCGGTTTAACCGTATCCGGCGGGGTTACGTCCTGCAGCTCCACGGTCACCAGGCGCACGCCGGACTCATAGGCCGTCAGAATTTTCTGAATCTCGTTTTTGGCTTCACTGGCCACAGCCACCCGGCCGGTGGTCAGCACATCACTGCCCAGACGGTTGCCCACCGCCCGGCGCATGACCGCCTCTGTAGTGTCGCGGATTGTTTTCGACGTGTCGCGGACCTGAAACAGGTAACGGATCGGGTCTTCAATGCGGTATTGGATGATCCACTGGACATCGATGACGTTCAGATCTCCGGTAAGCATCAGCGATTCGTCCTTGTAAGCGCCACGCGTATCATAGCGAGTCTTTTCACCGGGGACGGCAGACACCGTCCGAAAGCCGAACTCCTCTTTGAGGACACGGGCCGTAGGTAACAGACGAACCTTTTCGATGCCATAAGGCAATTTGAAATGCAGTCCCGGACCGGCCGTGCGCATGACCTTGCCGAAGCGTTGTACAATGCCCGTCTCCTCCGGTTGGACGGTGAACCATGCGGTCCATAAGACCATCACCACAACAATGGCGACAAGGATGAGGAGCGGACCGCCTTTAACACGTTTAAACTGCTGCCGAATTTTCTCCAGCACGTCTTCCATCGTCGGTGTGGATCCCTCTGGGGGTTGATTCCATTCAGTCATAACTTACCTCCTATTCATTAACCGATCTACTTCAAAGATGCTTTTTTGTCCAAAGTGAATACCATTAATTTGCAATGAATTTTTACTCCTCTTGTTCAAAGAATATGCAGCTCGCATATCCTACGGTAATGGTAACCGTAGATGGCCAGGGTAACCGCCAGCGGAAGCTGCCTGGGTCTGCGCGCCAGGGTCCACGTCAACAGTCTCCAATACTGGAACCTTTCTTTCCCCAAAACGCCCAGCCACAGGCTTGCCCGCCAGAACGCGAGGATGCGCTGCCAATCAACGGGAGTGGTCGCCACCGGTACCTTGACCTCCTCCAAAATACGTCTGACGCGCTGGTAGTATTGGCGCGGCGAATAGATCTGTTGCATGATGGCGCGATATCCATCGATCGGCTTATCCATTCCCATGGCCGGGATAATATTGGTGCGGCCGTCCACGTTGTCGCCGGAAAACTCCTCGGATACACGATGCTCTGATGCAAGGCGTTTGAACAGGCGGGTGCCCGGAGGGGCCTGACGCATGCCCACCATGGCCGTCACGATGCCGCTTTGCTGAATAAAATCGATCTGACGCTGAAAAATCGAGGGCGGATCGCTGTCGAAGCCAACGATAAAGCTGCCCATCACCTGCAATCCGTAGAGGTGTATTTTTTTGATATCCTGGCGCAGATCTCTGTTCTTGTTATGCGTCTTGCAGCATTCGCTGAGGCTGTTGGCATCCGGCGTCTCGATGCCGATAAAAACCGAATCGAACCCGGCCTCGGCCATCATGTCCATGAGTTCAGGATCATCGGCGAGGTTGATCGGTGCTTCGGTAAAAAAGACGCATCCCTTTTTACCCTTGCGCCATTGAATCAGGGCCGACAGCAAATGCTCTTTAAGGGCGCGTTTGTTGCCGATAAAATTGTCGTCCACAAAAAAGATATTGCCTCGCCAGCCCGTCTGGTAAATTGCGTCAAGTTCAGCGACTACTTGTCGCGGCGTTTTGATGCGCGGCGTGCGTCCGAAAAGTGCCGTGATGTTGCAGAACTCACAATTGAAAGGACATCCTCTGGAGTACTGAATGTTCAACGAGGTATAGCGACCTGTATCGATCAAGCCCCAGAACGGGATAGGGCTCTGGTGGATGTCGGGATGCCCGTTGGCGTGGTAGATTTTTTTAGGGCGCCCGCTTTCCAGGTCCGCGATAAAGGCCGGCAGCGTGCTCTCTGCTTCGCCCAAAACCAAGTGCTCCACTTGCCCGAAATCGTATGGCTGTGCAGTAAAAAGCGGTCCGCCAGCTACAATTTTCAAGCCCTTGGCCTTGCACAGGTCGATGACATGAACGGCCGACTTGCGCTGAACCGCCATTGCGCTGATAAAAGCTGTGTCAGCCCATTCCAGATCGTCGTCGCCAAGAGGGTCGACGTTCAAGTCGACAAGACGTATTTGAAATTGTTCCGGCAGCATGGTCGCGACCGTGATCAGGCCAAGCGGTGGAAAGGCCGACTTCTTTCCGATGAAACGCAACGCGTACGAAAAAGACCAAAACGTATTGGGAAATTTAGGGTAAATAAGGAGAATGTTCATTTGATAAGGCTCCTGTGCCCTTCTGGGAAAGATTTATTTGATTTTTGATCTCTGATCGAATGGACGGCATCCATTCCCTCTGAACGGGAAACCGTGAAAATCTGAATATCCAATGGTTCACATAAAAGCGCTTTGGTCCCAAACAAAATGCTGAACTGGTGAGACGCGATATGCTGATTCAGCGCTTCACGGGTTTTCCACTCCTCCAGCAGACAGAAACGGTTTTTGTCTTTGGTATTGCAAAAAACGCCACAACTTATGCACCCTGCCTCCCTTTCCGTCGGCTTGATCAGGGAAAGAAGGGTTTGCGTCATTTCCAGTTGTTTGCCTGGGATGGCGTTCATGATGATTTTAATGATGATCATTATGGTACCCTCCCTGAAATGCCGACCTGTTCCATTAGAACCTATTTTGAGCAAAGCTCGTTTCTTTGCCTTGACAGAAACGGCGCTTAATAAAGTCCGCAACGCATCGGCTGTACGGCCTGTTTACCGACCACCTTGCCGATATCTGTTTCTGCGACGGTGAGCTCCAATATTGACCTGTGGATCCCGCCGACTTCGCCTATGGATACTAATTCCGGCTCATCGACTAATGCTCTTGCAATAATTTCGTTCATTTCTTTCATGGAGAAACTCCTGTTGCGCCTTGACTTCACACGGATGGCAAGGCTGATCGCCGTCTTCACTACGATAAAATTGTAAAAACTTATAAGTGTCCATCTATATTAAAAAGCCAATTTATGGATGGGCACTTCGCTATATTTCATAGAATTAAATTCTGTGAATGGCGGTCCTTAAATACAATTTTTCGGTCTATGCCGATGCTGGCTCGGCATCCAATAGCGCTTTTTGGGCAAAATGAATACGAGCCAAATTCATTAACGAATCCATGATTTCCTTCTTTGGAACCACGGCATTCACAATGGTTTGGACTTGAGATATTGAATACCCGGCCTCTTTGGTATCCGGATGGGCAGCAATAATGTCCTCATAAAGTGCGAAGGCTTTATGAATATCCTTTGTCGTGTAATGCGTGTCATAAGCCGTCGCATACTGCTGGCCTGCTTCTGCAGATAATATAGTCTCTCTCATGTCTAATTCTCCTATTTTACTGCGAACGAGCGGTCGCATCGTCTGGGTGAAAGCCACCTAAAAAATTAGTTCGAGAATTTTTCCAATTTAACTGCAGCCTTCATGCCAATCTCTAACTTTAGGACACTTATATCGTATGATGCTGATTACAAAGAGAACAAGCTTATTAAAATACTCACAGGGCTGGTATAATTCTTTGTGGGTACCGGGGTCATATTTAACCGGTGGTCATATATGACCGTTCCGGGGTTTGCTGAAAGGACATCCCCCGTAGGCCGAAGCGTGAAGAAAGGAGCAAATCGCCATGACGAACACGAAGCCGTCTAGGCTCCGGTCGCCGAGCAGTCATGAACCCGCCTTGGCGGGACGCGGGTTCGAAGCGCCCTGGAAGCCTTTGGCAGAAGACTCGCCGCCCAAGGGCGCTCGCCGAACACCATCAGCGCCTACCTGCGGGACCTATCGACCCCATCGGAATCACTACTTTGCAGCCACCCGGATATCGATCCGGGCGAGGTGACCCGTGCTACGATCGGCGAGGCGGTGACAAAACTCGGTCGGTCCGGGGAGGCGTGCGGTCTTCGGCGTCCATGCACCGGCTCAAGGCCGCCGTTCTGTCGTTTTTCGCCTGGGCCGAGAAAAACGGGATCATCCAGGAGAACCCGGTGTCGACGTTGACTCTGCGCAGGCTTTCCCGAACGCCGCCCGCTCAAGGAACTCCGCAGCCGCTTGGACCTATTGACTCGACGGGACCGGATCATCATCGAGCTGCTTCTCGGTACTGGCATCCGGCAGGGGCTCCCTTTGCGGAGGTGTGGACGAGGAAGCACTTGTACATACTGATGAACTATCGTTGATCACTTATGTTTACTTGCATTAAAGATCAATTAGGCATACCTTTTACGGCTGTGAGAAAAATGCATGTTGCCGGGTATCCATCTCGCGCAGCGGATTGCCTCCTTATTACTATCCTCTCCAATTTGCTGCAGAGAAGGCTTGATTACGCATCCGTGCAATAACTAGAAGGCTGGCACATTTCGGAGGAAGGGTTTTTTGTCTTATCTCTAAGTCTAATATGGCCTATCACGCGGAAACTTAAAATTCGGACCTGGAACGGGAGAAAAAACATGTATGAATCAATCAAGCGTAACTCCGTGCTGTTCTTCACGTTCCAGAATATCAGGATTACGATTCCCATGGGAGTCTGTTGCCTGGCATTGCTTGCAGCGCTGGTCTTTGCGAATCTTCTCCCCACCGCCTCAGCCCAATCGACATGCCCCGGACTTCACGTGAAAATTCTGAACATTAGAAACAGCACGGGCAATGTTGCTTGTGCGCTTTTCGAATCGCCGGATGGCTTCCCCCGTGAGTACCTGCACTTTGCGACCAATATTATAGTCACAAAAATCCGGGATACGCAGGCTAGTTGCCATTTTCTAGGCATTCCGCCGGGAACGTATGCGCTTGTCGTCGTTCATGATGAAAATATGGATGGCAAGCTTGACTCTAATTGGCTGGGCGCCCCAAAGGAAGGTTACGGCTTTTCAAATGAAGCAAAAGCCAGGTTCAGCGCACCTTCGTTTTCTGATGCCAGTTTTGTGTACGACGGGCGGAATCTGGAGCTCACGATCAGCCTGCATTATTGACCGAAGAGTGATGGATGACATTTAGCGGCCTACTCGAATCATGCCTGCTGCCATCTTTTATGTCCTTCAGACAATTCCCGCCTTCCTGAACATGATTCTCTCTATATATATGGACATAAGCGATGAAGAATTTTTAATTATTGAGGAATAAATGGATTGTGGAGCGATTATGTGCGATAACAGTGTGACACTATTCCTGGAGTCTTGCCGCGCACTATCTTTTCGCCAGCATCGTGGCGAATGATTGTCGATCCGGAAAATATCAATGAATCGCTGATCAGCGCTTTTTTTGCTGCGATCTGCGAATGAATGTTCGTGCAGTTTTTCACTGCGCCTTGCAAAGAAGGTTTAATAATGTATGTAAACAAAAAGATCGCTCCCGGGCTTCTGTCCCGCCTCCGAAGAAATCTGGCTGGAAGTGGGGTGGCACAGGAGAATGCCTGTTTCGAGTCGCCCCTGCGAGCGGAATTGTTCAGCGCCGATCAGATGGAGCAGCACGGCAGGAATCTTGCGGCCTCGCACCTGGTAAATCCGAGACGCGTCAAGAATCGGCTTTTGAAACGATTGGACGAGAATGAAGGCCTCCTGCTTGGAGTCCACCGTTTGACGACTGAGGCGGCTGAGGCAGGACGGCGGATTACGCCTGCCGGGGAATGGCTGCTTGATAATTTCTACCTGATCGAAGAGCAGATTCGCACGGCTAGGAGGCATTTGCCAAAGGGGTATAGCCGGGAACTTCCCCACCTGCTTAATGGTCCTTCGGATGCCCTGCCTCGTGTATATGATATTGCACTCGAAATGATTTCGCACGGCGATGGGAGGGTCGATCCTGAGATTCTCAGCAGATTTGTCGCAGCCTACCAAACCGTCACTCCCCTGAAGATTGGCGAGCTGTGGGCCATCCCGATCATGTTGCGACTTGCCCTGATAGAGAATCTGCGGCGCGTTTCCACCCGGATCGCTGCGGATAGAGTCGACCGCAACCGTGCCGATTACTGGGCTGACCGGATGACGGAGAGCGCCGTGAAGGATCCGAAGAGCCTGATTCTGGTAACTGCGGACATGGCACGATCGAACGTGCCGATGGTGAGCGCTTTTATAGCGGAAATCACGCGCCGCCTTCAGGGGCAGGGGCCCTCCCTTGCATTGCCCCTTACCTGGCTTGAGCAGAGGCTGAACGAGTGCGGACAGACCATTCAGCAACTGGTGCAGGAGGAGAATCAGCAACAGGCCGCCGATCAGGTATCCATGAGCAACAGCATCGGCAGCCTTCGATTTCTGGGCGTTATGGATTGGCGCGAGTTTGTCGAGACGATGAGCGGAGTCGACCAGGCGCTTCGCGAGGACCCCGGAGGCGTTTACGGCACAATGGATTTTTTGTCCCGCGACCGTTACCGACATGTGGTAGAAAAGCTTGCACGGCGCAGCCGATTTTCGGAAGACAAGGTGGCGCGCACCGCCATTGAGCTGGCGCATGATGGCCTTACAGGAAATAAGGGCGATGCACGCGCTGCACACGTGGGTTTTTACCTCATCGGCAAAGGATTGCCGCAGCTCGAGCGGGCGCTGGAGATACGCCGTTCGCCGTTTATCTATCTTCCGAAACGATGGCGCCGATTTCCTTTCTTCTTCTACATGGGAGCGATTGTCATGCTCACGGCAACCTTCACCGGCGTCTTTCTGACGAAGTCTCAGGCCTATTCCCTGCCGGTATGGGCCGTGGTTTTGATCGCGACCGTCTTTATTCTGGGTGCAAGTCAATTGGCAGTTTCCCTAATTAACCTGATGGCAACGCTTCTGGCAACGCCCCGTCCGCTTCCGCGGATGGATTTTTCCAAAGGCATACCGACGGAATATCGGACACTGGTCGTGGTTCCCACGATGCTCGCCAGCATGCAGAATATCGAGAAGCTGACCGAGGCGCTTGAAGTGCGGTTTCTGGCAAATCAGGATCCTCACTTGCACTTCGGACTGTTGACCGATTTTCAAGATTCACAGAAAGAAACGCTTCCTGAAGACGAAACGCTGTTGCGTTATGCGCGGCAGAAGATTGAAGAGTTGAATGCCGCCTATGCCGGTTCACTGAATAACACCTTTTTCCTTTTTCATCGCCCGCGCCAATGGAACCCTCAGGAACAATTGTGGATGGGTTACGAACGAAAGAGGGGAAAACTTGCGGCCTTGAATGCACTCCTTCGCGGAGAGGAACATGCCGAGGACCGGTTTTCACTCATTGTCGGTGACAGAATGGTTATGTCGGGCGTGAAATATGTAATCACTCTGGACACGGACACGCAATTGCCACGCGATGCTGCGTGGCAGTTTGTGGCCGCCATGGCCCACCCCCTGAATCGCCCGCGCTATGACAAAGAGAAGAAGCGCATCGTCGAGGGTTATGGAATTCTTCAGCCGCGGGTCGCCGTAAGCCTTTCCGGCATGAATCGTTCGCGGTATGCGGCAATGTGCGGGAGCGAGCCCGGTATCGATCCGTATACGCGCACCGTTTCAGATGTATATCAAGATCTGTTTGGCGAAGGTTCCTTCATCGGCAAGGGCATTTACGAAGTAGATGCATTCGAGCGGGTGCTTAACGGGCGTTTTCCCGAAAACCGGATACTCAGCCATGATCTCCTGGAAGGATGTTATGTGCGGGCGGGGCTGTTGAGCGATGTCATGCTCTTTGAGGAATATCCGACCCACTACAATGCAGACGTGACCCGCCGGCATCGCTGGATACGCGGCGACTGGCAGCTCCTGCGATGGGTGCGCTCGCGCATCCCCGGCCCTGAAGGGCGTCTTCAAAAGAATCCGCTCTCCTGGCTGTCTCAGTGGAAGATATTCGATAATCTTCGGCGCAGTCTTGTGCCCGCGGCGATGACGATCCTGTTGCTTCTGAGTTGGATGCTTTTACCGTCTGTCTGGTTCTGGACCCTTTCAGTACTGGGCATCATTCTGATTCCTCCTATTCTGACCTCCTTCCTGCAAGCGCTTCGGAAGCCCGACGACATGCTTTTGAGTCAGCACTTCGATTCCGTTTTGCACTCCGCCGGGCGGCACTTCGCACAGTCGGCATTTACACTCGCCTGCCTTCCATACGAGGCGTATTTCAGCCTCGACGCGATTGTGCGCACGGGATGGCGGATGCTGATCACGCACACGCGGCTTCTTGAATGGAATACATCAGACGACCGGTCCGGCAGCAGCCGTGGGAGCGCCGCTTCTTTTTTCCGGACCATGTGGATTGCCCCCGTGTTTGCCGCCGCCGTCTTTGCCTGTCTTTTGTATGCGCGGCCGATGGCGTTGGCTGTAGCAGGCCCCATACTGGGCCTCTGGTGTGCCGCTCCTTTTGTCGCCTGGTGGATCAGCCGGCCTTTGGCCGAAAGCGAAACAGAGCTGACGGTCGCGCAGACTGCTTTTCTTCGCAAGATTTCCCGTAAGACCTGGTCGTTTTTCGAAGCCTTCGTCGGCCCTAAAGATCATTGGCTGCCCCCTGACAATTTTCAGGAACATCCCGTTTCGCGCATCGCGCATCGCACATCGCCGACCAACATAGGGCTGGCCTTTCTCGCCAATTTGTCCGCCTATGACTTCGGCTATCTTTCGGCAGGACAGCTCATCGAACGCACCGAGCGGACACTCCATACGATGGAAGCGCTGGAGCGGTATCGCGGCCACTTCTACAACTGGTACGACACGCAATCCCTGCAGCCCCTGCAGCCTGCCTACATCTCGAGCGTAGACAGCGGGAACCTCGTCGGTCATCTGTTGACATTGCGGCAGGGCCTGCTCGCACTGCCCGACGACAGGATCCCGGGGCCTCGATGGCTTGAGGGATTAAGCGACACGGTGAATGTTCTGGCGGACATTGGCGGAAAAACGTTTGTACATCACCTTGTGCCTCTGCAAAAACGGCTGACATCGGCGCTGAATTCCCCCCCGGTGACGCCGGCGGCGGTGCATACCTGCCTGACAGAGTTGGCTGCGTCCGCTGCGGAAGTGCTCGCTGCACTCGAAGCTTCCGGTTCGGAGCCCGAGAACCATGCGCACTGGTGGGCGCGCGCTCTTGCCGGTCAATGCCGGGATGCGCTCTCAGATCTGGAGTTTCTCGCGGCCTGGATATCTCTGCCGGCAGGGCTGAATGCAGATCGCCGGAAGATTTCCGGCGATGCTATCCCGACGCTGCGCCAGCTGGCGGACCTTGACGGTCAGGCAAATGGTGTGTCCCCGTGGAGGGAGGCGATCCGTCCCGTTGTCATCGAGGCACGGTTGCGGGCGAGGAAAAGAATAGAGGCTATCGAAGATCTGGCACGGAGAATCGATGAACTCACTCATATCGAATACGGGTTCCTCTTCGACAAGGGCTGCAACCTCATGGCCATTGGCTATAACGTAGACGAACGCCGGCGGGACCTGAGTTACTACGATCTTCTGGCTTCCGAAGCGCGATTCAGCGCATTCATTGGAATCGCCCAGGGACAGCTGCCGCAGGAGAGCTGGTTCGCCTTGGGGAGATTGCTGACCAGCGCTGGCGGAAAGCAGATCCTCCTTTCATGGAGCGGATCGATGTTTGAATATCTTATGCCGCTTCTAGTGATGCCGACGTACGAACATACCCTGCTTGACCAGACCTGCAAGGCGGCGGTGGCCCGGCATATCGAGTACGGGAATAAATCGGGAATGCCCTGGGGCATTTCGGAATCAGGATATAACGCCATTGATGTCCATCTCAACTACCAGTATCGCGCATTTGGGGTCCCCGGGCTTGGTCTCAAGCGGGGGCTTGCCGATGATCTGGTTATTGCGCCCTATGCCTCGGCACTGGCATTGATGGTGGCGCCGGAAGAGGCGTGCCTGAATCTCGAACGGATGGAGGCTGACGGTCTGGCCGGAAATTACGGCTTCTATGAAGCGATCGACTATACGCCGTCACGGCTGCCGCACGGGCAATCGCGCGCCGTGGTGAGGTCCTTCATGACGCACCATCAGGGAATGAGCCTCCTTTCTTTAGCCCATGTGCTTCTGAATCGTCAGATGCAGAAGCGCTTCGAGTCGGAGCCGATGTTCCAGGCGACCATGCTGTTGCTTCAGGAGCGAATTCCCAAAGCGACGGCAGTCTTAGCCCATACATCCGCCAACTCCGGCCAGCGTGCTGAGTTTCTGGAAACGGAGGCGCCGGTACGCGTGTTTGCGAACCCGAACACCCCGAAACCGGAAGTGAATTTATTGTCAAACGGCAGATACCACGTAATGATCACGAATGCGGGCGGCGGCTACAGCCGCTGGAAAGACACGGCAGTTACCCGATGGCGCGAAGATGCTGCCTGCGACAACTGGGGAACGTTCTGTTACCTGCGCGACGCGGCCAGCGGAGAATTCTGGTCGACGACCTACCAACCCGCGCTCAAGCAGGCAAACGCCTATGAAACGATCTTTTCGGAAGCGAAAGCTGAGTTCCGTTGCCGCCGAAACGAGCTTGACATGCATACGGAAATTGCCGTTTCGCCCGAGGATGACATCGAATTGCGCCGCATCACCATCATCAACCGTTCAGGGAAACGAAGGGTGATCGATGTCACAAGTTACGCAGAGGTCGTTCTCGCTGCGCCCGCGGCGGATGCGCTGCATCCTGCGTTCAGCAATCTTTTCATTCAGACGGAGATCCTTGTCAGCCAACGGGCGATTCTCTGCACGCGCCGTCCTCGATCCCGGGACGAACACGCACCATGGATGTTTCATCTGATGGCCGTGCACGGCGCTGACATAGGAGACATTTCCTATGAAACCGACCGTTCCCGGTTTGTCGGCCGCGGAAAAACGATTGCCGATCCCCAGGCGATGGATGGCGCATCGGTGCTCTCCGGCAGCGACGGCTCCGTGCTGGATCCGATAGTCTCGATCCGCTATCGCATAATTCTCGATGCGGACGGTACGGCGACGGTGAACATTGTCTCCGGCATAGGCGAGAACCGCGACGCAGCCTTAGGCCTGGTCAAAAAATATCAGGATCGGCGTCTTGCGGATCGGGTCTTTTATCTGGCCTGGACACACAGCGATATCTTTCTGCGGCAGATCAATGCAACGCAGGCAGACGCACAGCTGTACGGAAGCCTCGCGGGATCAATGATCTATGCCGATGCCTCGCTCCGCGCCGATGCGAGCGTTATTAAAAGGAATCACCGAGGGCAATCGGGTCTCTGGGGTTACGCCATTTCAGGCGATTTGCCGATCCTGCTCCTGCGGATTGAAGATCCGGCCAATATCGCTCTGGTGCGCCAGCTCATACAGGCTCATACGTACTGGCGCTTAAAAGGGCTGGCGGTGGACCTGGTGATCTGGAACGAAGATCACGCCGGCTATCGGCAACTCCTCCACGATCAGATTATGGGGCTTATTGCCGCAGGCGAAGGGGCCTATGTGGCAGATCAGCCGGGGGGCATTTTCGTACGGCCTGCGGAGCAGATATCGGACGAGGATCGTATCCTGTTTCAAACGGTGGCCCGTGCCATCGTCACCGACAGCGGCGGAATGCTGGCAGATCATGTCAACCGCAGAAAATCGGCGGCAACGACCATGCCGCTCTTGAACATGACTCGGATTGAACGCGTTTCCCCGGCAGTAGCCGCCCTGCCTCGCCATGACCTTCTGTTTTTTAATGGAATCGGCGGATTCGCCCCTGACGGCCGCGAGTACATCGTCACAACCGCACGTAATCAAGTGACGCCGGCGCCATGGGTGAATATCCTGGCGAATCCGAACTTCGGAACCGTTATATCGGAAAGCGGTTCAAGTTACACATGGGCCGAAAATGCCCACGAGTTTCGTCTCACTCCCTGGCATAACGATCCCGTAAGCGATACCTGTGGCGAAGCGTTCTATGTGCGCGATGAAGAGAGCGGGCTCTTCTGGTCACCGATGCCGCTTCCCGGACGCGGTGCGACGCCGTACGCGACCCGGCATGGATTCGGTTACAGTGTATTCGAACACGAAGAGAGCGGCATCCGCTCCGAGGTGTGGGTATATGTGGCCACGGACGCATCCGTCAAGTTTACGGTGGTGAAGGTCAAAAACCAATCGGGCCGAGTGCGGCGGCTCTCTGCAACCGGCTATGCGGAATGGGTGCTGGGAGATCTGCGATCCAAAACGGCCATGCACGTGATCACCGAAATCGATCCCACAAGCGGCGCAATTGTTGCGAGGAATCCATATAATACGGAGTTCCCCGAGCGGACTGCTTTTTTCGATGCGGATGATGCGGCAAGGTCGGTAAGCGGAGACCGAATGGAATTTCTGGGAAGAAACGGTACGCTCGTAAAACCGGTCGCTATGACCAGAGCGCGGCTCTCCGACAGGGTAGGGGCGGCCCTGGATCCCTGTGCGGCGATCCAGGTTCCCTTCGAGCTGGCAGATGGTCAGGAACGTGAAATCGTGTTCAGGATAGGCGCAGGGAAAAATGCCGAGGATGCCCGATCTATGGTGCAGCGCTTCCGGGGATCGAAAGCGGCCCGCAACGCGCTCGAGGCGGTCTGGGAATACTGGAGACGCACGCTTGGAAGCGTGACCGTGGAAACACCGGACCCGGCGCTCGATGTGTTGATAAACGGGTGGCTTGTGTACCAGACACTGGCATGCCGTCTATGGGCACGGAGCGGCTACTACCAATCCGGCGGCGCCTTCGGTTTTCGCGATCAGTTGCAGGACGTCATGGCGCTTGTTCATGCCGAACCGCACCTTGTGCGGCAACACCTTCTGGTTGCCGCAAGCCGCCAGTTTCCGGAGGGAGATGTACAGCACTGGTGGCATCCTCCTCAAGGCCGCGGCGTGCGCACGAACTGTTCCGACGACTATCTCTGGCTGCCGGTGGCAGCGTGCCGTTACGTCAGGAGCACCGGCGATGAAAGTGTGTGGGATGAGCCCGTTCCCTTTCTCAAAGGTCGCTTGATAAACGCCAGCGAGGACTCCTATTACGACCTGCCCGGTCGATCTCATGAGACAGCCGGTTTGTATGAACATTGCACAAGAGCCATACTACGGGGCCTCAGGTTTGGAACCCACGGATTGCCGCTCATGGGCTCCGGCGACTGGAACGACGGCATGAACATGGTGGGCGCAGAAGGGAAAGGTGAAAGTGTCTGGTTGGGCTTTTTCCTCTATGATGTATTGATGCAGTTTACGGAGGTGGCCCGCAAGCGCGGTGATCTGTCCTTCTCAGACCGGTGCGAGGCGGAGGCGGCGCGGATAAGCCTGCACATCGAGCAGCATGGCTGGGATGGCGGGTGGTACCGCCGTGCTTACTTTGACGACGGTGTACCGCTGGGATCGATAGAGAATGCCGAATGCCGGATCGATTCGATTGCGCAGAGCTGGTCGGTTCTATCTGGTGCGGGCGATCCCGCACACGCGCGCCAGGCCATGGAAGCGGCGGACCAGCGTCTCATCAAAGGGGACCAAAGGCTGATACAGCTCCTGGCGCCGCCCTTCGACAAGTCAGATTTGAATCCCGGTTACATCAAGGGATATGTTCCCGGTGTCAGGGAAAATGGCGGACAATACACTCACGCGGCTATATGGATGGCAATGGCCTTTGCTCGATTGGGTGACAACCGCCGGGCGTGGGAACTAATGACCATGATCAATCCGGTGAACCATGCACGATCTCCTGAGTTGATCGGGACGTACAAGGTGGAACCGTACGCTGTGGCCTCCGATGTCTATGCCCTCGCACCTCACGTCGGCCGTGGGGGATGGACGTGGTATACGGGTTCGGCCGGCTGGATGTATCTGCTGATTATGGAATCGCTCCTGGGGCTGAGGCGGCAAGGGGATAGACTGAGCTTTGCACCGGTCCTTCCGCCTGATTGGGGAGGCTTCACGGTTCATTACCGGTACGGCGAAACGGTCTACCGCATCGTCATTGTACGCGCACAGGGCGATGACGGCACAACGAACGTGACCGTCGACGGAGTCCTGCAGCGGGATAAGAAGATTGCTCTCGTTGACGATCGTCACGCACACGCAGTCGAGGTGGTGATAACCGAATCTCCTACTCCTCCTTGAACATCCTCGCGATGCTCGGTATATTTTCGGCATAGGTCGGGTGTATGTGCTGGAATGTATCCAGTTGATGCCATGTGATTTTTGATTCTATCAGATCGAGAAGGATGTGGACCAGTTCGGCTGTTTCATAGCCCACGAGGGTGGCTCCGATGATCCTGTCCGTATCGTCATCGACGACGAGTTCATAAAAGCCAAGATGGTGACCCCATTCTATCGCACGGGCCATATGCCTGACCTCCATCCGTTTCGCCCGGGCATTGTAGCCCTGTTTCTTGGCCTGGTTCAGGGTCAGCCCGGCTCTCGCCACTTGCGGCTCGGTCAGGGCCGCGTATCCCAGCACACGGTCGTTCCTGCTACGTTGATTTCCATCGAGTATCGCCAAAAGACGCCGGTAATCTTCCCAGGAGACGTGGGTAAAAGCGGGCTGTCCGGCAACTTCTCCTATGGCATAGACTCCCGGTCGGGTCGTTTCGAATCGGTCATTGACTTTGATGATACCCTTATCGTCAAGTTCGATTCCCGCCGCCTGGGCATTCAGTGCTTCGGTATTTGGCCGGCGTCCCGCGGCTACAAGAAGGGCATCG
>Ga0172382_10004145_pt1 | contig 22345 bp, 18 predicted proteins | sample Leawel138RmetaG_FD_122245 | JGI IMG/M metagenome (GOLD analysis project Ga0172382, IMG submission 122245) | Leachate microbial communities from a municipal landfill in Southern Ontario, Canada - Leachate well 138R metaG | ecosystem: Engineered > Solid waste > Landfill > Unclassified | place... | reverse complement strand
TCCAAAAGAGAATGCGGAGTTGCAGCGACGCATCGCCAGCGACTTCTTGCTGGTCAGCCAGGTTCCCCTTTTGCGCTACAAATCGCAAGGCGCGCACGTCAACCGCTTCTTCTTCCCCGAGCGCAACAAGACAATGTCGGCGCTTTCCGAAGCAACCATCATAGTGGAAGCCAGTGAAACATCCGGCACGCTGACGCAGGCACGCGCCGCCCTGGACCAGGGCCGCAAGCTCTTCATTCTGGAAAGCAATTTTCAGAACCCCGCGATCACCTGGCCCGCGAAGTTCGAGCAGCGCGGCGCCATCCGGGTCCGCGAGATCGACGACATCCTGCGCGAGTTCGAGAGCACACCACAAGAATTCGCATGAGGATGCCGCCGCGCCTGACGGTGGTCGGCGACCTCGAACGACCGGATCACCGTTACCTCCCGCCCGACGCACAATGCTACTTCTGGGGCGAATACACACCCTACGAACACTCGCAAGGCAAACGCTGGGACTATTCGCCCACGAACCGGCTGATCGCCAACTTCAAGAAAAGCCTCGACCGCCAGGGCCGACCGGACTGGCAATACAAGCAACAGGCTATCCAACAAGTGGCACAGGCATTTGCCGGATTCTGGAAATGGCCCGAGATACATCAAAACCACCGGCTGGCCCTGATTCCGGTTCCCCCCTCCAAGCCCCGCAACAGCCCGCTGTACGACGCACGGATGATGCTCATGCTCCAACAGCTTGCGCAGCACGTCGGCATGGCATTGGACATCCGGGACTGCTTGAGCTTCAGCGGCGTTCACGCTGCCAGCCATGAAGGTCCGCAGCGTCCCTCACCCGACGAACTGTATTCGACGCTGAGCTTCGATCCGACCAGTGGCAGACCGCACGAACCGCCGGGCGTGCTCTTCATCTTCGACGACATGCTTACCACAGGCGCCCACTACGTTGCCGTGACGCGCAAGCTGGCCGAGGTCTATCCCGGCGTGCAAGCGGTGGGACATTTCATTGCCCGGCGGGTTCTCACGAATCCGTTTGATGACAAGCCTGTCGACACTGGAAAAATTTAGAAGCTTCTGAGGATAACCCATTATATTGAACAAATCGGGCATATTTGTAGAAAGAGAGTTGCAAGGCGGGTGAAAAAAGGAGCCGTACTGCGATAACAAGCAACCTCACTATATGGACTACATGAGTCCGTAACAGCGCGGCTCCTCCTCGTATCATGACTTGCCCGTTTCCAACGCAGACCGATATCTTGACCGAGCTTCCGTCCAGAGAGGATTGAGCTCTGGCTCTGGAGCATCCGGACGCAATCTTTCTGTAATTCGTCTAATATCAGCTGGCTTAACGGTCAACCGCCCTATCCAGACATGCACTCCCGGAGCCAGAGGTACTAGCACCGATACCGCTGCAAGTAGATCGCGTACGAGCAAAACCTCGACAGCGGGGGGAATGCGGCCCGCGCGCGCATTGAAACCGCGATCGAATATCCGGTCGAATCTTTTCACGCTATTCGCACTGACTGACGCTGGCGCAATCAACGTAGCTAGAAGACCGCCTGTCTCCGGAAGGGCTTGACGCGCCACTCCTCGGAACTCGTTGATTGTCAGCTGCAAATCCTGAGTCATACCCCACAGTGTACCTCCTGGTCTGAACCATATCAGGTCCAACAAGTCGTCTACCGGAGCAGATTCATGCGCTCGCGTGATCAATGTCATCAGGCTCTTACGGTTGCGCTCCAGACTGATACTACCTACAAATGCTGCAAGATCGTGATCAGACGTTTGGTACTCTCGTTCTAACCATCTCTGAAAGTCAACGTATCCGTCATTACCGATCGAGTCCTCCACGTTCATGGAGCCTGTTAGGCGTACAAATTCAGTCCGTGCCGCAGCGGTCGGATCGGGATCGCTGAATTTTTCCAGCGCACGACTCATCGCATCTGTGAGTAGCCGAAGTTTCTGCGGTCTGTCAGTTTCGGTTTCGATTAAGCTCGTCTCGAGCACAGGCTGAGCACCCAAAACAAGCGATTGTTTGCCATATATCTGAGCATAGCTGAAACGCCCGGGAGCAACATCAGATATGGCGTAGAGACTCCACGTTGCCGGATTTTTTATACGTCGAATATCGCGCAGATAATCCCGAAAATTATCGTGAAAAGCCTCACGGGCGAAGGCTTCAGAAAGATCCGTACGCCCTGGTGAAAGCCCAATGAGGTTCTTAACGTTATGCAAGCCTCGAGAACGGATCATGCTTTTACTGATTAAATCGAACCAGATACGAGCCGGGAAACTTTCGACATCCGTTACTACTGGCGTTCCATCCTCCGCCGTCCGAAACAACTCCCTACCAGTAGCATGCAGCGATATTTCATTGCCATTCAACTCTACCAAGCTCCGCGCCTGGAGATCAATAAGTACGATCTCCATTTCCGTTGTGCTGAATCCAAAGAAACGACTTAGTCGCGCTACGCTGATACTTTCACAGAGACTCAATGCCTTCAGAACAAACTCATCCACCATTGGCAGGCGCTTATCCCGGGTAATTTGCGCTGCTATTACAAACTCGCGACATGGAATATTGAAACCAAAGGAGTTCAATTGCATTGGCTGATTAAAATCGAGATCGCTCATTCGAGATCTCCCGCAGCCATTACCTGGGCATCGTCCGGACGGGATAGCATATATTCCAACGTTCGACCCATCGGCAATTCAGACCTTTCCCCGCCCCACATCAGAGTCGACCCGACAATAATCAACCGCTCCTTAGCTCGTGATAGTGCTACGTTGCATCGGTTATCCGATCTCACATGCCCTACCTCTCCATTCTTGTTCGACCTGACCAGGGACACAATTACGATAGTATTTTCCTTACCCTGATAGGCATCAACAGTATCAATGCGCACAAGCCGACGAAATCCAGCCCCCCATGTATGCCGGGCGACGGCCATCTCAATCTTTTCTTTCTGACCCGAGTACATACAAATGATCCCTATGGGTGATTCGTCATCGTCTTGCGACAGTTGAGCGACGAGATCTTCCTGCTTAGACAAAGACTCAAGGATACGAATAATTGCCGTGACTTCCGCCATGTTATAGAGCGTTGTCTGACCGGGGGCTTTTACTTCGGACGAAGCACTTTCATTCGAGGTATCGATCCATGTAATGGGACGGCGCATCCACGCCGGTGCATCCGCCAACACATTGAATTCAGAAACCCGGTTTTCAGAAGTGCGAAGCCCTACCTGATTTGGCTCGTAAAAGCAGGATGAGACTAATCCACATATCGCAGTATCCATCCTGTACTGCTCAGTCAAGCGCTGTCCAACTGCACGACCATATGAAGACCGGAACGATCTTTCAAAATCGCTGGTGATTATCTGCTTTCTGGTAATGTCCGGACGTTCTTCCTGCAACTGCTCAACCAAGTCTCTGCTAAACATAGGTAGCAGTTGAAGCTGATCACCAACCAGCAAAACCCTGCGCCCCAACTGAATCGGAACGGCCAGCTCGCTGGGCGTACACCGCGCCGCCTCATCCACAATCACCCAGTCAAAGGTCTGAGAATCTATTCTGATTCGCGTCTGGCCAACACCAACACACGTAGCCGTAATGATAGAGCGGGTCTTCGCAAGAAACTCCTCAAAATTCCGATGAGAAGACGCGAGCGAATGCATCCAACTCTGTGTCAGTGCAAGAATAGATCGCGCAGCCCCCAGATCAGACCGTGAAACGAGAGAGTGGTTTTCCAAAAGCGCGTTAAAGGCTGACTCGAGCTCTCCAACGGGATGCTGACTATCCACTTCGTAACCCAGAAAATCACGCGCAGATTTTTCAAACGCAGAACGGGCACGATCAAGTTGTGCCTGGGATCGCTCACGGTCTACTGCCAGCAGGTCGGTCTCCCGCTCAATCAAAGACGCGAGATAGTCACATCGCCTTGCTAATCCTCCGATTGCCTGATCTAAAGCCATCACATCCTTAGCAAGGCCGGACGGAATACCCTTCGCAGCAGCTAGTTGGGAATAGCGAAAAGCAAACGCACCGTCAAAGCGAAGTCTGTATCTTTCCCGTAGCTCAGCCGTATGATAAGGCCGTATCCTTTCTGTAATCCCTTTCGAGCCTATACGTAATAAATTGGGCTTCCCTTGATGCCGCTTATATAGCAGAACCAATGAGTCAATAACATTATTTACAGCTTCATGCGACTGGCTTGCGATAAGAATTCTTTTTGCATTTCCATGAGTAATCAGCCAGTGCGCAAAGGAAGCAATGAACCGCGTCTTACCTGTACCTGGCGGCCCCTGAAGCAAACCGACCGGCCCAGCAGACAGAAACGCCCTGAAGGCAGCATTCTGTCCTTCATTAAGACCATACGTTGCCAACTCCTCCTCGGTAATCTGGGTATTGAACGAAAGTGGCCGGCTTTCAATACCTGGATCAAAATAGTCAATCAGCTCAGGGATTGCAGACGTACCATCTAAAATTCGACGAACTGCCTTCGCACGACGATCGATCGACGTCTGTTCGCGCCGGTCTGCCAGAAAGATCGTGTCACCGACGGCTAACCGGCGAGTGGCATCTCGGATTGCGAGAACCCCCGAAAAATCACTAAGGGCATGATCCACCTCACCGATTCGCCTGCTCCCGTCGGTATAAACATCAACGATATCTTCCGGATCAAAATCGAAAGATTTTCCTCGGTTCTCAAATCCGAAGACGACCACGCCCTCTCTTGAGGCCAGCTCCCGAGTGAGAAGAACAGTCACCCGATCATTCACCTCCAGCTCCATGAGCCTCTGCCAGTGCTGGCCCACATTAAAATGCACGGAACCACCAGGGTCAGCACCATCGGAAGGATCTTCGCGTTCCACAACGCTCTGCAGATACTGAAATAACTCCTGCAATCCTTCTTCAGGCCCATGCCTTAAGGTCAATTGCAATCTGACTCTGGTTGCGCCCAAAGACTCATGTGCAAGTGCTGTATAACTAATGGAGTTCAGAAATGAGCGAGAGAGCTTTCCATCAATACCCTCAAAGGCAAACTGTTGGTCGCCAGCAGTAAGATGAAGTCGCGAAACCCCAGGCTCCCGGTCCGCTCGGTTGAGAAAGTATTCCAGCGGATCAAGGCGTTTAGTTCCCATCTCAAACTGGCGCGCGGTGAGGACAAAGGAACGTGCTTCTGGAGAACTTAATACAGCCTTGGACTGATGCAGTGCTGTAATCGTAGTTTCCAGGCTTTCGACAACAGGGCGCGCCAGCTCTTCCTGTAACGTTATTCGTAACGCGCAAAAACACTCCTCTTCCCGGTCAGCGGCAAGGTCCGATATGATTTTCACCACTGCAAATCGATCAATCGCTTGCTGACTTAACCGTTCCCAATTCGGTGGGCAGAATAAGATCGAACGAATAGTTCCATCCCCAACGGGAGAAATATCGAACGCATCGATCAAACAAAGCTGGCAGGAGGCCCTGTCATAAATAACATTACGGGGTGCTATATCACCATGATCACAACCCAAGTCATGTAGTGACGAAAGAGCCGCTGCCAACTTAAGACACACATCCAGAAGCTCTGCCGGCGGGAGTGATCCGACCTGATCCAGCGGAAGCCCTTCTTCGTGCTCATAAACAATATAAGGACCTACTGTTGACAATCCCACATCGACAAACCGTGGCAGGCCCACGGTGGGCACTGCCATGACCCTGCTTGCACTGTCCAATAGCCGTAGAAGCGTCAGGTCAGTGCTTGTTGATTGTCCACGGGTAAGACCGTTCCATATTTTTACCGTTACCTCACCTCCCTCTGCGTCCGAACTCACATAGACCGAACAACGGGAGTCACCCGCAAGCTGACGAATTACTGGCCAACGCAGATATGGAATGTCATTTTTCTCGTGACTATCGAGCAATGATTGATCGGCAATCTCCTTATCCTGCGACTCAATAAGACGAGCAAACTCTTCCCCCATTTCTCCGGCATCCGAAAAACGGGCATTCGGGTTTGCTTCGAGCGCCGTTGCCAACCATGACCCGAACTCAGCAAGCTCCAAAGGCAGTCTCTCTATATCCGCCACACTATCAAACGGGCCTCCCGTCAAAATCCAACCCGCCAGATAACCAACGAGATAGACATCACGTTGATATCCAGTGCCCGCGCTCGGGCTGCCTTCATCTTCCGGAAGGCTTGGCGCGTACCCGCGAAGAGTCGTCAGCCAATCCACCACTGACAACTCATCGGGCACCTGCGAGGACATGAAGCCAGTTATGGCCATCGATGCGGGACCTGATAGCCACACACTTCTGGGACCCAGGTCGCGGTGGCTCACAAGATGACGGTGAAGTGCGCTGACGATATTAAGCAGCCCGGTACAAATTAGCAGCCGGTCAGGAGCCGTAAGATCATCTCGAGCTTTCTCCAGATAGCGGTCGAGGGTTAGCCACCCTTGACTAAGAGCTCTTACCTCGAAGTGATGGGTGAGAATTTCATCTGGTGTTCCTCCTATCTCACGCAAGAGCATATTGCGCTCTATCAGATCACTTCCTACTGCTGTGAGATGGGCAAAAGCCTTCGTTTCACGATCAGCAATAAGCCGACGCTGATCGCCACTATTCAAACCAGGTGGAAGCTTGTCAAAACACCAAGTTCTCACCAGCGCTTTCAGCCGCGACTCACCTTTTCGCTCAGCCCGATGATCCTGCCACACACCACGCGGATGCGAAAACACTTCCTCTTCCACAATCCGGTAGCCAGCCCAATCCTGCTCGAGCGGCTGAAACAGCTTTGTATTTCCAGTTACCCGATCAAAATCCTGCTCGAACTGATGCAACTTAATTAGAGAAATCTTTCTTGGCTGAAGAAGCTGTCGCCTCGAAACGGGATTCGAAATGGAGCACGCCTCGGGCAATGTCCAAACATACTGTTTTTCGCTCGAGTGCAAATGCTCACGCGTTGCCTGCCCCGTAAGTACCACCCGGGGCTCGACCCACAGATTACTTTTAATTTTGGGAATCTCAGATCCAAGCACCGCCTTAAGCTTCTTAGCCTTCTCTGTCGCCTGCAAAACAGCTGATCGGCCTCGTGACTGCCCGCCAACGAACCACCTGTCATTCCGATAGGTCAGTTTTGGATCCCAATCTTTTATTTCCAGCAAAAGGATCTGGTCATCAATTACAACCAGCGCATCTATCTCCATCGGGTCCTGATTGCGCGGATAGCAGTTCAAAGACACATACAACAGCCACTCGTTCGGAAACGCCTTTGCCAGTGCGTCCACCCCCTTGATTTCCCGGGGCATAATGCCCGCACTGTTCAAATACCGAACCCTGCATGCCATCGTATGTATCTCCATCCTAGTTATCAACTACAGTAGCCTAGGCGTAAATTCTGCTTTTCCGGCTGAGAGACGTGTTTCCTGAAAGATCCGCCGGCTTTTTTTCCTTAGCTGCCATATCCTGAAATTATCATGTGCGTCTGACCACCGTTCAGAAAGGTAACGCAGGCATCCAGTACAGCCTCAGTTGTCCAACGACGTTTTCCTCTCAGGCTGCACTCCCAGATAGTCAGCACGCGCCAATCCGCAGCTAGCAAAGTATCGTAGGTCTTGGCGTCACGTGCCCGGTTGGCAGAGACTTTCTCTGCCCAGAACTCCTGGCGTGTCTCGGGCAAACGAAACATCGGGCAGCCATGCCCATGCCAGAAACAGCCATGCACCAGAATGACAGCCTTGTATCTGGGAAACACGAGATCAGGCCGTCCTGGAAGACTGCGATCCTGCAACCGGTATCGGAAGCCGCGCGCATGAAGGCCCCGCCTGATCAGCATTTCTGGCTTGGTATCACGCCCACGAATGCGGCTCATATTGAGCTGACGCTGCGCTTCTGTCAGAACGTCAACCATATATATGCTTTCCTACGCTGCGGCGTCTTCAACAATAGTCCGCAAACCTGCCTGCAGATCGTCTGCCCTCATGCCGGGCCGGAGGGTCAGCGCTCCAAAGCGGAACTGCTCACGGTATTTCGGATGAAACAGACGTCCCGGCATGGCCGTCTTCTGGAATTCGGCCCCCAGAACCGGCACATGTGGTGTGAGTAAATAGGCAGCGGTAACGACGCCTTCCACCTGACCGTTCTGCACTTCCTGAACCAGCGCGTCCCGATAAGTGTGGATCGAATTTAACGCCTCATTCAAGCCGTCATTTATGCGGTACTTCGCATCAAGCACGATCACCCGTCGTCCGAAGCTGCCCGTCTTCTTTTCCGCAAACACGATATCAGGAACCATCGTACGACTGAAACTACCTTCGCCCTCCGGCTCAACCCAGTACTCCCGGTACTGCCGCTGAAAGCAGAGCAGCTTGTCTGTTCCCACCGGTACAATGACAGAGCCTGCCGCAATCGTCACCCCACCCGCTGCGTCGGCAATGAACAGATTACCAAGCTCCACTCCAGCCGGGCTGTACTCCTGCACAGCAGCTCGTAGCAGCCGCAGAAAGCACCACAACTCATACAGTTCGTAGGTCCGCGCCAGTGGCATCTGCAGGAAGTCACCAAACAGTGCCGCCAGCCCCAGATTCATATCCTGCCAAAGGCGGTAGAAGCGGTGATAGACCGGATCATTACGAAACAGCGAAGACATCTGCAACATCGCTGGGCTGTCACTGACTTCGGCCATGAAGCCTGCATTGGTTGCATCGTTAAACGCACGGGCAATACGCCGCGCGCGCCGCGCCCAGCTTCCTGTGGTGGTACGAATCTCCGGATCGTCTGCCTTATCCGCCTTTGCAAGCAGCTCAGCGACACCAGACAACCAGGCAGCCCAGGCTCTCAGACACGCTTTGATCTGCCGGTGCTCTAGAATATCCACACTATTCTGGCGCTGCCACAAGGTGATCTGTTCAGGCAGACGTCCTCCGAGCGCCGTCGGCAACCTGGAAGGCGTACTCATTTCGGTCCTTACCCGGCCCGTCCTGAACGATTTGATAATTTCAGGACCAGTCGCCCGCACTGCTCTGTGCAGAGGTACTGTGACTTCTGCGGCTCGCAGGAAATGACGTGGCGAACGGTTGATCGCAGAGACAGTCTGCATAATCTCGTCTGCACGTGAACGTAGAAACTCCAGCCGTGCCAGTGGTGGCGGCCGGTTACCGGGATGCCGGGCGATACCTTTGCGAAACGCACTCAGTGAAAACAGGGCGAACGTATCTTCGAGTACCTCCCGTACCATGGTATCGAAGTCGGCACGCGTCAGTTTGCGCAAATCCGGATCGGTAGTGATCTCAAAATGGCGAATCCCGATACCCGGAATACGCAGTACCGCCTCGGCAACGCCTGCGTGAAAGCCGGGCGTCCAGCGCCACCGAGCTACCCGTGCCTGGCGCGACCGCAACGCCTCCACCGGAATATCGTCAACAGACAAGTCCGCATCAAGGGCATCATCGCAGTCGCGTAACTCAAACAGATAAGACACGGCTTCGCGCACTTCACCGGCCGGGATTTCATCCTGCACCGGCCAGACCTGCCAAGCAGATCCCCCACCTTCTCGCAGAATATATAGTGCGGCCACGCATTTACCTCATAGCCTGAAAGGATCCGAATTCGTCCAGATCATTGAGGAGCCTGCGAATGAAGGCCTGGGCGCGTGGCAGGCCTTCGCAACTCTGGTCCAGATTGTTAAGTAAAGATCGCTGGCGCTCCGAGCCACGCAGTTTGACCAGTACCTTCTGGACCAGAAGCTGATCGGTCACCTCCTCAGGTGCATTCCTCAGATGCTGTGTATCAAAGGCGTGATAACGCACAAACTCCTCAATCAGACGGTAGCCGAACCCAAGACCATGCTGCTGCATAAACCCGTGAACCTCAGTCAGCTTCGGCTCGGACACGGCACGGGCAGCAGCCAGCTCAGGATAACGCCTTTCCAGAGAACTCAGGAAACCGGGGATATCCACCGTGGACATCTCAATCACCGACGCCCGGTCCAGCACTTTATCGCTGACCGGATTAGTCGTCTCGTCAACGTTAATCGTGCCAATGATAAAAAGGTTACGAGGTAGAGGAACTTCCGCCCGGACACTCGTGCCGGTCGTCCCCTCCAGCGGAACACTGTTGGAATGCAATTGCAGCGCTCCCCTGGACTCGATGGCAGACAGCACATCCGACAGGTAGTACTCCACCCGTGCCAGATTCATTTCATCCAACACGATAAAGACTGGCGAATTCCTGTGCGCTGTCGCCACCAGCACCGCTTCTAGAAATGTCGGCACAACATATCGGTTGGTCAATACATCGTAATAGCCTGTCAGACCGGACGGGTCGGTCCACTCAGGACGCACCGGGCATTCAAAAATCAAAGGATCAGCGGCAGTGTCAGAAGTCAGACCATGTACGGCTCGGGCATACTTCAGCGCCAGCTGCGTCTTGCCTGTTCCCGACAGGCCCGAAAGAATCACGAAATGCTTGTGATCCAGAAAGTTCAGTGCCGCATGAAACCGCCGCACCTCCCCATTGGGATAGTGGCCGCCCAGAGCACTGACGGCTGCCTCGATCTCCTCGGCCGGAATCGTCGCAGGCATGCGGCACATATCTGGACTGAGCGTCGCCGTATCGGTCCACACCGGCAGCTCGTGGATTTTCTCGCGACCCACCAGAGTCCCAAGCCAGCCGATGAACTCCCGGGCGAGCAGACTGCGCCTAGCCGACGCGGTGGGAGGATGCAGTGCAACTACGATTTCATCCGGTTCAGTACTTGGACCGAAAGGTGCCAGATCAAAGGCAAGACTATCCCAGAACTTAGCATTCCGTAACCACAACCGCCCGTCCTGTGCCAGATAGATCGGCACCAAGTTATTCCGGGCGCTGTATCTGATGGTGGCTCCGGGGGTCTCGGAAGAGTCGTCATCACTACCGGAGGCCTCCAGGGAAAATGCTGACGAATCAGCACCATCGCTTCTCATGGCGGCCCCCAGACGCTTCATGTCTGCGAGACGCTGTAGAAAATTCGCCTTGTCATTGCGTACCAGAACCGCAAAATAGACCTCGTCCTCAGGTGGAAAGCGCAGCACACAACCAAAGATCATTGCCTCAATGTCGTCCCGCACATTATCCAGGTTCACCACACCGAGCTGGATACCGCCTTCAACAATCTTCGCGCTATTGGACACACCAAACAACTCACGGGGCCGGACGACCCTCGAAGTTCCGAAATGCCGCTGTGCTGCTTCAAGAAACTGCCGCTGCCGCTCGACAAGGCTCATTGGCCGCCTCCTCTACTTTAATTACTGACTGAAGTGTCTGCATCATGTGCATGGCAAGCGCCTTAGCCAGCAGGGGCGGTACAGCATTACCAATCTGTTTGAAGGCGGGATTCATGGTGCCGCTGAAGCAGAAGCCATCCGGAAACGATTGAAGGCGCGCCGCCTCACGCACCGAGATCGTCCGCGCCTGTTTACTGTCGTAATGGATATGGCTGTAGCCGTCTTTACCCAGGTGCGCCATGAGCGTACGGGCAGGCTGGTCACGCCACATTTTGCGCCACTTATTCGGAAACTTGCTTACATCATAGGGAGGCACGATGGACGCCCAGAGCGCCTTGTATTTTGCAGAGCCTTCGGGAATCTTTTCTCCCTGTGCTCTGGCCGCTACCAGCTGCTCTTCGAACATGGCTACAGCATGAACATACGCCTGAGGGTACTGATCGCCAGGATTCATCCGCGCAAACAGCTCATAGTCCCGGGGAAGATACCGGATCACGTGATCGGTTATTCCTTCCTCGGGAGCCTCGTGGCCGGGCCACTTGCGCATCAGCTCTGCATAAGCAGAAGTTTTTCTGCGACCGTAACTGACTGGTGTATCAAAACGACGTGCACCTCGCGTAATCTTGCCCGCCGCGAGCAGCTCCCGGGCATTGATGGCCGGCAGGTCTCCTAAAGCGTCTTCAGCCGTCACCGCCTTCGGAAGATCCTCGCTGGCAGCGGGAGGAGCGATATAGGAATGCGCTTCACATTCAAGACTACGTAATGTTTTAAGCGCCACCGACCGAGAGCCCTCGTAGCCAGGGGGCAGTACGAGCCAGTTGGTCGGCGAGGGAAATGACACATCAGTGGCCAGCTCGTTGCGGTAGGCAATGAGAAACATCCTCTCCCTCATCTGCGGCACACCATAAAAAGCCGCGTTCAGCAACGTATACCCACAGCGATAGCCCTTACCCTCCAGAACCTCGCAGGTCTCCTCCGCGACGTTATGGCCACCATGGTTCAGGATATCCGGCACATTTTCCATGAGCACAGCCAGCGGCTGAAAAGCGTCCACATACTCAAGGTATTTCTTGTAGAGCTGAGCCCGGGGATCATGGATGAAGGCTTCGGGGTGCTCCTCAATTTCACGCAGCTTTGACCGGCCCACTCGGGCAAAAGCCTGACAAGGCGGTCCACCGACAACCACGTCAAACGCCTCAGCTACGCTTCCCAGATCAAGCTGCTCACATAACTCAGCAGGCGTCGTTTTCGTAATATCGATCGCCTGACTGTGCGACTCAGCACCGTTATGGAAGTTGAGGCCATGAGACCTTGCGGCATCGGGGTCGAACTCAACTGCGCCGCCGATCTCAAAGCCCGCGGCCTCAAAGCCAAGGGAGATACCACCACAACCGGCAAACAGGTCCAGCACCCGGGGTTTGGCATCCGCCCGCAGGCGGGCCAGTTTACGAAAAATGACGTCATTACTCATCTAAGTCAGATCCTTCTCGGGAAGACAAGCGCAGGGGTAGCTCCAGCTGCCCCTGATGCTCATCGAGGAAGCGTTGCACCGCCGTACGGATAATCCATGCCGCCGAAACATGATTCGCATCAGCAAGCGCCTGAACGCGCAGGTGCGCCCCCTCTGGAAGCATCACAGAGGTTCTTACAGTTTTCCGGTCAGGAGTGATCGGACTTCTGGCCATATCTCGTCCATCAGTTAGAGGTTAATGGTGCCATTATGCACCACTATGCATACATCTGCATCATCTCTGTGGTAATCTCCAGGCTACCCAAAAAGTAACCAGAAGAAAGTAGGAACTTACATGTCCCGTAAACTGGCTCTGAAACGTCTGACCGCATCAGATCTGACATTCTTCAAATGGCATTTCCAGCATCAGCCAGCTGGAAACCAGAAAGCATTCAATCTGGACGCCCGGATTCTGACTGGCGCAATGTATCCGGAACTGGACAGGCCATCTATATTACGAAATCCCATCTACCTTCTCACCCTTCATCTTTTCGGACCCGGCCTTGTACAGCCATACTCGCTGGCGCGGAAGATCCTGAAACAGCAGAAGAACTGGCGTCTGAATGGTGAGCAGATTGATAACCCTGACGACGACCCGGAACGTTACAACATACTCTCTCCGGGAGACTTCGCATTGTTCGAGTTCTCGGGCAATGACAAACCGGAAGCAGTAAAAATCAATTTCGTAGCAAGCGATGTTGCTGCAGATGCGGCGATACACCAGGAGCTTGCCCGCAGATATCCCTCCGGCTCCATGTGGCTCCTGCAGGAAACCACCGTTGCAGACGTTCTGGCAGCAGCGGCACCACCGGCTGGACATCCACTTAATAGTTGGATTGAGAGCGACGCCCTCGAGGATGCAGCGTTGGGCGGCGCCACCGGCACAGCAGCCATCAACACGCGCTCGGGAGGCCGTGGCATCGCTCCCGAAGACTTCATCCGCTCCCGACAAGCCTCAGAGCAGACTGGCGTGACAGGAGAGAATCTGCTGAATACCTATCTGGACTATGAACGTTCACAAGGTCGGATCAGCGAATTCGAATGGACCGCCAGTATCAATGCCGTTGCTCCTTTTGACTTTCAGGTGAGCTCAACTCCTGGCGATATCCGTGTTATTGACGCGAAGAGTACCAGCGGAGCATTTACCAATCCGCTGCATCTCTCGCTCGGAGAAATGCAGCGGGCTGTTCACGGCCCGGAACCCTACGACATCTACCGTCTGTACGAGGTGACAGATGACACCGCAAAGATGCGGATTGCACGCGACATCGGTCCACAGCTACGAGACATCCTGGAGCAACTGAACGCCCTTCCAGCGGGTGTCACGGCAGATGGCATTTCCGTGCGCCCCACTTTCCTGAACTTCGATACATATGAGATTGCCCTCACGGGCTCATATGATGAAGGCATTAACTGATCACTCCGAAAAATCCGAAGATACCTTCTGGCGGTATAGCATCTTCGAGTTTTCCACGAAGCCTCAGCTATTCATCCCATCCTAAGAGGAGCGCTCCTCTCCAACCTGGGGCTGGGAGCCTTAAACTACCGCGCCCGACTGAAGGCGATCCGTTAGACGCTGGCTACCAGTCATACAGCACCAACTGGACGCATTCGGCGGCTTCGCCCGACTACGACCGATCACGCCGAAGCAGGTTGGACACCTTACGCCATCAAGGCATCCCATAAGCATGTATGCCATCTACGGAGAAACATCATGCCAATGAATAACGCGACACGCCTGCCGAAACCTGCTTTCTACCGCATGCGGGACGTCATCCGCATTACCTCGCTGAGTCGACCGACGTTATACCGGCGGATCGCTGCCGGTCGATTTCCAGCGCCGATCAGACTCGGTGGACGCGCCTGCGGCTGGACATCGGAATCGTTGGCGGCATGGATCCAGGATCCCGATGGTTACCTCGCGACAGTCAGTGAAAATGATACGTCCGATCCGTAAGCTGCGAGTACGCCGGTGACCATGTTGGTGGCCGAATAGACGCCGTAAGATACAAAAACCCGATCAACCTCGAGGATAATGTTCCGAATTGAACGTTATCGTACAGGTCACGGCGTATGGATCAGGGCCCCCCTTCCGGAAACAAAGCAAGCGATCAGCAGACGGTCAGTCGAGAACAGCTATACGAAGAAATATGGTCGACACCTGCCATGCATTTGGCAGCGACGTATGGCGTGTCAGGCAGTTTTCTGGCCCGCGTGTGTGATCGATTGCGCGTACCTCGACCACGCCCCGGCTACTGGAACAAGCTGGCTGTTGGCAAAGCGCCGCCCAAACCGCCCTTACCCGAAGCAGAGCCGGGTGATGAACTGGAATGGAGCCCTGCCGATAAGCCGCCGCCCGCTCCACCCCGCGCGCCGAGGTTAAAAGAGACGCTCAAACCCAAAGCTGCGAAATCCGGCACAGACCAGCAACAAGTCTCAGACACCGCAGCACCCGCTATGACCGAAGCCGCCCAAGAGCCGAATCCTCCCAGGTCGATGCGAAGAGTACCGGCGACACACTCACTCATTCAAGGTGTCGTGGGCCTGATTCCTGCAGGCAAGACTACCCGGGAAGGCTATTACCGGCCCCGCAAACGCCTATTGCCCGATCTGATCACCTCGCCCAAACAGCTGGAAACCATTGTCCGCCTGGCCAACAAGCTTTACCGTCTGTTGGAGGCGCGCGGCCACCGTGTTCGTATGTCAAACAACGGCGATCACTTTCATAGGCACGATCCAGATCCATTCCCGTCGACCAAGCAACGTCACTACCACGACAGCCTTTGGCATCCCGAACGCCCAACCGTCGTTTACATCGACTCGATTGCGATCGGTCTATCCCTGTTCGAGTTATGTGAGTATGTTGAGATGCAATACATACGGGGCGAATATGTACCGGTCTCGCAGGTTAGCCGCTCCGCGAAAACGCTCTTAGGCAACGCCACTTGGACCACCCAACAACTGGTTCCCTCTGGAGAATTCTGTCTCCAGGCCTATTCCCCCTATCGCGGCACAACGTGGAACCATCAATGGCGAGGAAAAGCTAACGCCCTAACGGCGGAGCTGGAAGACATTGTTGCCAAGCTTGAAGCACAACCCACCACCATTCGCCATCTGATAAAAGAAGCACGTCTGGCAGCCGAAGAACACGCACGCGAATGGGAGGAGGAAAAGCAAAGATATCGCGTGGAAGAGCAAGCCAAGCGCCGCACCAAAGCGCTGGAGGCCTCGCATACAGAATTGCTGGCCATTATCGACGAATGGAGCGAGCGAAAACGTATAGCCGCCTTCTTTGACGAAGCCGTGTCTCAAGCGGCCCAGGTTTCAGAAGAAGACAAGAACGAAATTGAAAGTAGGCTCGAAGCTGCCCGAAAACTCCTGGCGGTCGCCGATCCGCTGACGCGTTTGAAGCAATGGCGCAGCCCAGAGGAAATCTATGAAGGGATGCCTAAATCCCACTGGGAAAGAGACTGACCCATGTGGGCATAGCCACGTTCCTGGAGAGGCTCTCACATACAGGCCCACTCCTTCTCCCTGAGTAAAGACGAGAGGATACGCGCCGTAACTATTTGTGTTGTACAGTTAAGCAAACATCATCGCCGCCCAAAAGGAGGAGATTATGGCATTGCGCTTTCGGCGCTCTATAAAATTGGCGCCGGGCATACGCATGAACTTAAGTAAGTCTGGCATGAGCTGGACCCTGGGGCCACGGGGTGCCTTCGCTGCCCTTCCCTGTGTTCAACGTGTCACGTTTTCGGGATTTTCCCAGCGCATCGACCCAGCGACGGGACAACCTCGCGACGACTATCTGTACTCGGTCAGCGTGGAACGCATGAACTGGGAGCGTATCCATTTTGGATTGCCGGAAATGGTCGATGTTGTAGAGTCGCTTGCCCAATTTGATATTCGGCGACAGATGACGAAAACCGGGATTTTCAAGCCGATTGAACCTTTTTAATCGCATAAAGACGGTTCTGTGACTGCGCATCCTCTGAAGCCCGCGGCAATAAAGGAAGTATAAATAATGGCCCGAATTCGACTGATCGAAATAAACCATTTTCGGTCTATTAAATCGTTATCTTGGTATCCAGCCAACGGCATGAACTGTCTTATTGGCCCCGGCGACAGCGGTAAATCGACAATCCTTGATGCCATTGACCTCTGCCTTGGAGCACGTCGTAACCTCGCCCTCTCCGACACCGACTTCTACGGGCTGGATGTTTCTCAGCCCATCACCATCTCTCTAACTCTCGGAGATCTGCCAGAGCGCCTCAAGAATCTTGAATACTACGGCGAGCACCTTCGGGGATACTGTGACCTTCTGGGTACGGTCGAGGATGAACCGAGGCAGGATTTGGAGACGGTTCTGACCATTCGACTAACGGTGAGTGCAGACCTTGAGCCTGTTTGGAGTCTTTATTCAGACCGCGCTGCGCTGCTTGACCCCCCGAGGGCACTGCAGTGGAAAGATAGGATCACCATCGCCCCAGTACGCCTAGGGAACCATCCAAATTCTCATCTATCGTGGACCCGTGGCTCGGTCTTAAACCGTCTCAGTGAAGAGCGTACCGAAGTCGGATTGGCGCTCGTCAACGCAGCCCGGGAAGCTCGTGTTGGCTTCGGCGCTAAAGCCGCCCCTCAACTCGCAGATACCTTGAGGAAGGTCACAGAAACCGCGCAAAGCCTCGGGATTCCCGTGGGCGCGTCGGTGACGGCTCTGCTCGATGCCCATGCTGTTTCGTTCGGAGATGGGGCTATCTCATTGCATTCCGAAGCCGGGGTGCCGTTGAGGAACCTGGGAACAGGCTCAACGCGACTACTGATTGCAGGCTTGCATCGTGCCATGGCCGAGGCTGCAAACATCGTGCTGATCGACGAAGTCGAGCATGGACTGGAGCCGCACCGCATCAACCGGCTGCTTAACTCGCTTGGGTCAAAGGACAAGCCGGAGCCTTTACAGGTTTTCATGACAACACACTCGCCGGTGGTTCTTCGTGAGCTGAGTGGCGATCAATTGTCCATCGTCCGCTCCGCGCATGATAAGCATGAGGCCCGCTGGGTGGGCACAACGGACGAAATGCAAGCCGCGATTCGTATCTTCCCGGAGGCCTTTCTGGCTAAAACAGTGCTGGTATGTGAAGGAGCGAGTGAAATTGGACTTATTCGCGGGATAGACCTGTTCATGACGGCACGGGGAAACTCATCACTCCAAGCCATTGGAGTGTCATATGTTGATGCCGCCGGCGGTGATGCCGACCGCGCATTTATCCGCGCCAACGTGTTCCAGCGTTTAGGATATCGAGTAGCTGTGCTGCAGGACAACGATAAGACGCCGAGTGTCGATATCGTGAAAAAATTCGTTGACGCGGGCGGGTTCCATCTAGCATGGCGTAACGGCCGAGCCCTCGAAGATGAGCTATTCGCGAGCTTACCTGCCGTTGCTATTCTCGCCCTTCTCACCCTGGCTCAAGAGTTCACAACGGATGGTTTAGTAAACAACCATATAGTGACGACCTCACAAGGCAAATCAACCCTGGACTTAGTCCTCCAGGAAGGAGGCACTGGCTCCTACTCTGCTGAAACCAGAGACCTTTTAGGTCGATCCTCCCGCATCAGAAAGGCCGGGTGGTTCAAATCCATCAGCAAAATGGAAGCCGTTTCTCATGACATCCTTTGTGCACATTGGGGTACGACAGACACGGAATTCATAGAGGCCATAAACCGACTTCTGAGATGGTCTTATGGCCAAGCTTGAATTAGATCTATTTAGCTCAGCAAGGGCGTCCGTGATGGCGCCGGCCGGTTGCGGCAAGACACAGCTTATCGCTGATACATTGAAGGCTTACGGTGGCCAAAAGCCGGTTTTAGTTCTCACTCACACAAATGCAGGACGTGGTGCACTGGAAACTCGCCTGGAACGCGCAGGTGCGACTAGAAGCACTTATCGCGTTTTCACTATCGACGGTTGGGCTGGGCGACTTATATCCAAATTCCCAGTTCGCAGCAGGTGCAATCCGCAAATTCTGCGACACGAGAATCCCAAAGCTGACTATCCTGCTATTCGATTGGCTGCCTGGCAACTCCTTGAGTCAGGCGACATTTCAGATGTGCTAGCAGCAACCTATAGCCGACTAGTTGTTGACGAGTACCAAGACTGCTCGCTGCCTCAACACAGTATTGTTAACGCAATAGCGCATACGCTACCGACGTGCGTTCTCGGAGATCCACTACAGGCCATCTTTGGTTTCCGGGAGGCGACTGTCGACTGGAATACCCATGTTCGAGCGGCATTCCCTCAACTCGGCTTTATGGCTACACCCTGGCGGTGGAAACAGGTCGGGGCAGAGGCCTTAGGACAATGGCTTCTAGCAATCCGCCAACCCTTGCTCGCGGGACAGGCCGTTGATCTTGGCACCGCACCAGCAGAAGTTCAGTATGTATCATTAGCGGGCAACCCAGCCATGACGCACCTAAAACGAATGGAGGCCGCCCGAACCAAAGCACCCAACAAGGACGGGACGGTACTGATAATCGGCGATAGCAAGAAGCCGAAAAGCCAACGACAGGTAGCCAGCCTCGTACACGGCGCATCAACAGTGGAGGCGCTGGATCTTGGCGACCTTACACATTTCGCCCGCACCTTCGACCCCGCCCATACCGATTCGACGAGGCACTTGATCGAATTCGCCGCTGAAATAATGACTAATCTTGGGGGGGCTGCACTTCAACAACGTCTCATGTCTTTGCGCGGAGGCACGGCGAAGAAGGAGGCTAATGCCATCGAGACGGCTTGCCTAGTTTACGGTATGACACCTTCCTACGGCGCCGCCGCAACACTTCTCGAACAGTTAGAGGCAAGCCCTAATGTCCGCGTGTACCGACATGAAGTTCTCCATGTACTCAAGTCTGCGCTGCGTACGGCAAGCGGGGGAAGTTGTTCTTTCTACGAAGCAACAGTGCTGGCTCGCGAACGCAATCGCCATTTGAGTCGACGCACCGGAAGAGTTGCAGTTGGCAGCACACTTTTACTGAAGGGGCTGGAGGCTGACGTCGCTGTCGTGCTAGACCCTACGGAGATGGATGCCAAGCACCTTTATGTTGCGCTAACCAGAGGAGCGCGAAAGCTCGTGGTCTGCTCACCGACTTCAATAATCACGCCACTCGTCGGAGCTTAGCGCTATCATCCGACGGAGAGTATTCGACGTTGGATTTCCAGCCCTACCAGTGGCAGACCGCATGAACCGCCCACTGTGAACTTCATCTTCGACGAGATGCAGGCGCGCACTATGTTGCGGTTACTCGCAAGTTGGCAAGACCCCTAGACATAGCAAAAACGTAGCCCACAATGGCACACTCTCTTCCTCAGACCCCGCGTTTTTTAACTCTGGAACGCCGTTGATCTGCAGCTGGACATCGGAAGCGTTCAGCGCATGCGCTAGCCACGAGTTACGAATAACCCATGAGTTGGCGCTTCGGCCGCTAGGCCTTGTCCTATATAAGGCCGAAAATCCTTGTACCCTAGCTTGTACCCTAGAACCCACCCATTATTATTTTTTCCTTATCAATCAATCAGTTAAGGGATTGACAAATACTAGCGAAAGTAACAGCCTATCCACTTGTTGGACCTGAGCGCATGAAAAGACTGCGTGTCGATGGACTGCCAGACGCCCGAAGCATCGAGCTGGGTCTGGCCACGGCGACGTAACTCGTGCCTGCGCGTGGGACATCGCGCCTGCACCGGCCAAGGATTGCGAGCAGTGTGGTTGCGCGGCGCCAGAAACGCGTAATGGCCGGCGGCTTCGCGAACAAACTGCGCCAGATGCCGGCGCCCGGCATGGAGCCGGATGCCCCCAGGCCAGTCGTCATGCTCAAGCTGCAATGTTGAAGGCTCGCCCTGATAGTGCTGCTTCAGTACCTGCACCATTGCGGCATGACGGGCCTGCGGCAAGGTTTCAACAATGCGGTGCTGAACCGACGCCAGTACGTCGTGAACAAGCTGATCGTGCGCGGCATGTGCCGATGCAAGCTGGCCGGGGGTTTGCGCCATGGAATCAAGACCGCCGGCGCGCAGTGCCGCCGCATATGCCGCACCGTGAGCTGGCCCAAAGAACATGCCAATAAGATACGCGGGCGGGTTGCCAATGGCGGCTTGCCTGGATTCGGTTCCGCCCAGAAACGCCCAGGTGCCCAAGGTGACCAGATGCGCCATGGCCACCTGATGCGCCACCTGGGTGCGATTAAGCAAGGCCAACATATTCAGGGCACGAGCCTGAACCAAAGCCCCGCTATAGGCTGCTGCGTCGACACCGTGCAGCTGGCGTGCCTTGGCCGCCACCATCTGACCGGTGGCAAAATAGCGCAGCAACACCAACGAAGCCACTGCCGCCAGCAGCATGCCCCACACCAATGCCTGACCGCTTTGAGTTCGCGCGTTCATTGGCCGGCTCCGGCATTGCCTGTGAACGACTTTAGGCTTTTGGCTGCGGTTTGCGCGGCCGCCGCTTCGGAGGCGGCCTGGGCGGCCTGGCTTTGCGCGCTGCCGTCTTCGCCGGCCAGTTCACGCGCCATGGCGGCCGTTTGAGACCGCACGACTTGGCCGAACAATTGGTACACAGCAATGGCGGCCACGGCGACCAGGGCCACGATAATAATGTACTCGGTCATGCCTTGTCCGCGCTGCCTAGCAAGGGCTTGCTGCATGCTCGCCTCCTTTGTCCAGTATTGAACAAAGTTTGGCCGCTGGCCCGCCAAGCCACAATTGGCAAATGCCGACACGGATCAAATCGCTGCAAACCGTGCCTACGCTTTCAAGCAGCGCCTACCCTGAAACAAAACACCCCGAGGCCGCAGGCCCCGGGGTGTTTTGTTGAATAAAGACCTTACGTCTTTACTTGTTCGAATCAGCGTAACGCTTGGCGCTGTCCACAATTTCCTTGTGGGCGGCTTCTACGCCTTCCCAGCCTTTAACCTTCACCCACTTGCCTTTCTCAAGGTCTTTGTAGTGCTCGAAGAAATGCTTGATGCGCTCAAGGTCTTCGGCGGGCAGGTCTTGTGGCGATTTAATGTTGCGGTACGGGGGGTAAAGCTTGTCTACCGGCAGGGCCAGCAACTTGGCGTCGCCGCCGGCTTCGTCTTCCATCTGCAACACGCCAATGGTGCGGCAGCGAACCACGGCGCCCACCTGAATGGGGAATGGCGTAATGACCAGCACGTCGACCGGGTCGCCGTCGTCGGAAATGGTTTGAGGAATGTAGCCGTAGTTGGCGGGGTAATGCATGGCCGCCAGCATGAAGCGGTCTACAAACACGGCGCCCGTGTCTTTATCAACCTCGTACTTGACGGGGTCGGAGTTCATGGGAATTTCAATCACAACGTTGAATTCTTCGGGCAACTTGGTGCCGGCCGGCACACGGTCTAAGCTCATGCTTTCTCTACCTTGGTAAAAATTAAATCAAAAAACTAGTCACGATGTTTGGGCGTATCGGCAGTAGACGACTCGTGCGCGTGGCCGTGGCTACGGTCGGACGTTTGTGTCAGGTCTACACCCGGAATCGGGGCGCTGTCGAAATAGTCGTTGATGTCGGCGTCG